>Ga0066710_100006175_pt1 | contig 11122 bp, 5 predicted proteins | sample GraSoiAngelo_159_FD_79666 | JGI IMG/M metagenome (GOLD analysis project Ga0066710, IMG submission 79666) | Grasslands soil microbial communities from the Angelo Coastal Reserve, California, USA - 14_1009_16_40cm | ecosystem: Environmental > Terrestrial > Soil > Grasslands | place: USA...
CCGCCTCCGCCTCCACCTCTACCTCCACCACCGCCACCTCTGCTACCTCCACCGCCGCCAGAGCTGCCCCGGCTGGCGCTGCCGCGCGAGCTGGAGTTGCTCGCGGAGCTGCCGCCCCGGTCGACGCCGCTGAAAGCGCCGCCGCGAGTTCCCGAGCCGCCGAGCTGGCTTGCGCTGGCGCCACCGGCTCCTCCGCGGCTACCCGCACCGCCACGGTCGCCGCCCGGACCACCTCCACCGCGGTCACCCAGCCCGCCTTGTCCAGCGCGATCACTGACACTGGCGCGATCGCTTACGCCGCCGCGCCCGATATCCTGTCTTCCCTGCTCGGCGCGTCCGCGAAACTGTTCGCGCGACTTAATCGCGTCGTTGGTGCTCGCGCGGTTAAACTTCTGGGAGGTTCCCTGGTCGCGATAGGAGACTCCTTTGCGGTGCTCGGGTTTATGCTGAAAGTTGCCCCTATCGCCCTGGTATTTGCTGCGATCGATGTTATTGTTGATGTTGGTGTTCCGGCTATTATCTATCTTGACGTTCCCGCCGTTGTAGTCATTGTTTCCCCATGCGTAACCCCACGCCGCTCCCATGGCCATGCCCGCGCCGAACGCCATCATCGACGAAGCTACGTAACCGGGTGGATAGTAGTAGTACGGTGGAGATGCCGGATACGGCCACGCGCCATACACCACTGTGGGGTTATAGGTCGGTACGTAAACGACTTGTGGGTTGGCAGGCTCTATCTTGATGATCTTTTCCTCGACGATCACGGTCTGTTCTTTGGTTGTCTTTAGATTCCCTGACGCCTGTGCCTTGGCCCGCAGGCTCTGGATCGTGTCCAGAACCTTTTTTTGGTCCGCCAAAAACGCATCACCGAGTCTTTGCGTCCAGTCGAGCTTTTCGCTCATCATGGTCAGCACCTGAGGAAAATTGACCAAGGATTTGACGCTGGGATCCCAATCTCGTGCTTCAAGCGCTTTGGTCAGTGCGTCGCCCTTGAGACTTGCATTTTGTTTTGCCCAGCGATCGGCCTGGATGACTTCCAAGGGATAGGTCGAGGCCATCAAGATTTGCGAAATCAGCGGGTCCGGGTGCAGCGCGATAGGCGCTAAAATCTGATCCAATTCTTCCTGTCTGAAAACAACCTCTGACTGCTGCTGCTGCTGGGCGATAACGCCGGGCGGCACAGTCAGGAGAACAACCATGAGCCACGCCAAGATTTGCACAAAGACAGATCGTAATTTCATATCTCTTCCTCTTTCTGTAGGAAGCATCGAAGCCCGGGTCACCGCTTACCTACCTGCACACATAATCTCACCACCTTAGCCTACTTGCCCCTTGCCATTTGTTTCCTACTTCAACTTGAGGCCCACCCCGGACGCGCCCAAAGTAAGTCGAGTCCCCGATTGCTCCGATTGCACGGCAATGAATACGCCGTTGCCATTGGCCATCACGATCTCACCGCCGCCGCCGGCCAATGCGAATGTCGCCTGTGTGGCGAAATAATTTCCCGAGAAATCTGAAACCTTGTTGAGAAAATAAACTTTTCCGGTTGCACTGACATTGGAGACACCAAGATCGAGCAGGCTTAAACCCGAAACGGTAATTGGGTAGTCTTTGCCTTGATAGGTGAGCACGCCATCGCCCCAGTTGACACCCGCGCCCAACGCAATCGACTTACTTTGGATTTTCACAGTCGCGTCCGGTTGCTGGCCTTCCTTGCGGTACGTCGGAACCGACTTATCCTGCGCAACGAGCAACGTTTCAGCATTTTCGAAGGTTACCCAGCCCATCCGCTTCATCTCGGTGCGCGCCTTCGGGCTCAAACTACCGGTGATCCACATCTCCTTTCGGGTCACCCCGGGGAGTTGATTGGCCAGGTTGTCGGTGTTGGCAACCAGCCGCGCCAGCGAATCGGTCCACACCAGATAGTCAATCGGAAAGTTGAACACCAGAGCGCCGTCTTTCGCTCGTGCAGCAGGCACCTGGCCCACGGAGACCAGTTGCGTGAGCGGCGAGACCGCTTTGTGATAGCCCGCATACATCTCCGACTGGCGCTGACGAAACCGAGCCATATCCACATTGTTGGTCAACGCAGCCAGCTGCACGAATCTTTCCCGATCGCCTACGCCCTTCATTTCGTCCAGCGCGGAAACCAGTATCGTCTGCTCACGCGGCGAGAAAATCGACTCGTTGATGAACATCTCCACCGTGGACGGATCGATTCCCATCGATTTGAGTTTTTCCGTATTCGTGCGCCTTAGATCCGCCGGAGGCTGATTCTTGACGATTTCCCGTGTAAGCCTGGTCGTTCCAATCGCGGTCATGGCAATTCCCGCTCCTCCCGGCACGGCAGCCATCGCTGCCGATACCGTGAGCCCGCCTGCCCAACCCACCCAAGAAATCTCGTTGAGTCGATCTTGGAGAACTTCGTTCCTCGAGTAAACATCGACGCCGAGATCGTAAGCGTACTCCCGTTTATAATTGGAAAATCCGATGAGGTTCTTGAATTTGCTGTCTTCGGCATCACTGCGTTTCGCGCCGAAGACACTGTCCCCGGCGCGGCGGAATGCTACCGCGACACCGCTCGCGGCCGTCTTCAATGTCGATACCGGTTGAAACACCATATCTTTCGCTGCCACCATGGCCGACAAGGCCGATTCCTTAACCGCGGTTCCGTACTCTTTAGTACCTTTGAGTTTATCCATCTGCGCCATGGCATTGATTTCCTGGATGCGCTCCCGGAGCAACGCCGTCGATACTGCTTTGAATTGACCAAACTTTGAATCGATCGTGTAAGTATTCAGGAAGCCATCGTTCACGACGCGTTCCTGAACGTGGTGGTTGGGTCCAGCCAAAAGCTCCGGCGGCAAGATTTTTGACGCGCTGAGGACTGGCACCGACTCGTAGCCGCTCTGTGCGGCCAAACTAAAGGTCGTTTGCAAAACCAAGATGCCGACGAGAACCGATGCTAAACACGCGACGCCACGCCGGCAATGTTGAACCAAATGTTTTGACAGGATCATTTTCGTTTTTTCTCCTAACGCGCACCAATGCTTTCTTCTCGTTTCCGTCAGATATTTGTATCTTTCTCTTATCGCGCTAATACTCTACGCGCCTCTCAATCTTTGACCGCGCTTCGCTTCAGGGCTTCGCGGATCGTTTTGATCAACAACTCGTCGTTGAACGGCTTGCGCAGGAAGGCTACCGCGCCAGCCGCAAGCGCTTTCTCGCGGATACCGACCGCGTCGTGCGCTGTAATAAAGATCACTGGAACCGGGTTTTCACTTCTGGTCAATCGCTCCTGAACTTCGAGCCCGTTCATTCCCGGCATTTGCACATCGAGAATCAAACAATCGGACCGAAACGAAGGCATGGCGTCAAGCAGATCGAGAAACTGTTGCCCTGAGGTGAACGTTTCTGCGTCCATTGCCAACGACCGCACCAGACGCTTCACAGCGCGGCAGACGGATTGATCGTCATCCACGATGGCAATAAGCGGTTTGGGTTTTTGCAAGACAATAAGTCTCTGCCCACGTGTCGAGAGCATTAATAATAATAGAAGACGCAACGTGACCGTGCTGAGCGAATCTAGCGAAGGAAGAAAAACGTGTATATTGGACTTTAGTCCAATACGGAGAGGCGGAAAGAAGTGATTAGCGAGAGGTGATTTGTAAACAGTTATCAGTAAACCCGCACCGACCGATGATTGTCACTGATTACTCGCTTTTCTGTGCGGTCGGCCGATTTTTCACGCGTTCGGCGATGCGGACTAGTTCGGCGAACGATTGCACTTCCATTTTTTCCATCACGCGCGCGCGGTGGACCTTGACGGTCTTTTCGACTGTTCCCAGCTCGAAGGCAATTTGCTTGTTCAACAAACCCCCGACGGCTAAGGTCATCACTTCTCGCTCTCGGGGCGTTAAGCTTTTTACTCGCCTTTGTATATCTTCGAGTTCTCGTCGCTCCGCGTGATCATGATTGGCCCGCGTAAGGGCCTGGTCAATCGCCCTTAAAAGGTCCTTGTCCTTTACCGGTTTGGGCAGGAAATCTACGGCGCCCTCCTTCATCGCTTTCACGCTCATTGGAATGTCGCCATGACCGGTGACAAAAATAATAGGAAGGAGCGTGTGCGCAGCCTGTAATTCATGCTGGAGGTCCAGCCCACTTAGGCCGGGCATGCGAACGTCAAGAGCAAGGCAGGCCGGGCCTTCGTCCGTAGCGCGCCAGTAAGCGAGAAAATCACGCGCGGACGCGAACGCTTGCACCGTATAGCCGGCCGACTTGATCAGTCGTGTCAGCGCTCTTCGCACGAACGGATCGTCATCCACGAGAAAGACCGTACGGGATTCGCTCATCATTCCTTGGATCTTTCCTTCCTTATCCTGAACTTGTTTCCGCACGTTCACGGCTGATAAACGTTCCGTTTAATTCCGCGACTCTGCGCTGCGCCATACCGGGACAGTAAAATAAAATGTCGCCCCGGGTTTAGAATCGCTGCACTCCGCCCAAAGTTCCCCACCGTGCACTTCGATAATCGAACGACTGACCGCAAGTCCCATACCGAGCCCATCGTGTTTGGTGGTGTAGAAAGGTTCGAAGGCCTTATCAAGAGTTTCGCCCGTGATACCTGTGCCACAATCGCGCACGCCTACCGTTAATCTGTCGTCGCTTTCTGCCATAACCCATAGCTGGATTTCGCGTTCGTTTGCCGGAACATCTTTCATCGCGTCAAACGCGTTAAGCAATAGATTGAGCACGACTTGTTGCAAGTGCACGCGATCGCCACAGACCGGCGAAAACCCGTGGCCTAGATCAAGCCGGATTCGCACGTTGTGCAGAATGGCTTCGCTATGAAGGAGCGTAACAATGTCTCTGATGACCGTCGGCAGATCGAGCGACACCAATTCAATATTTTCCTTTCGTATCAATGCCCGCATGCGCCAAATGATCTCCCCAGCTCGGTTGTTGTCCTCTATAATGTCCTTAAGGATTGCGCCGACTTCCTCCAAGTCCGGCGGTTTGGCTGCCATTAAACGCTCTGCTGCTTGCGCATTGGCTAATATCGCGGTCAGTGGTTGGTTCAGTTCGTGTGCCAGCGATGCTGCCAGTTCACCCATCGTAGAAACACGTGTCATACGTGCCAATTGTTCACGCTCTTGCTGGAGGTTTGTTTCGGCCTCTTTACGTTGGGTGATATCGATAGCGGAACCGATGTAGCCAACAAAGGTGCCATCAGACGCAAAGCGCGGAACTCCTTTGTTAAAAATCCAGGAATATTCGCCGTCATGTTTGCGCAATCGGTGTTCCATCGAGAACTCTTCCCGTGCGCTAAATGAACTGTCATATTTTTCGAAGAAGCGATGAAAGTCCTCAGGATGCAGTCCTTCGGCCCACCCGTTCCCCAGTTCCTGACGCAGTGTACGACCGGTTAAGTCCAACCACGCTTTATTGAAAAAGTTGAAACGCCCGTCTAAACCGGACATCCATATGAGGGCTGGCGCGCTGTTGGCCATCGAGCGAAACCGGGCCTCACTTTCGCTCAATATTTTTGCCTTTTCTCGCTGTTCCTCGACTAAACCTGCGAGAAACATGATCGGCAAAGAAATTGCGACCAAAAATATTTGTAGCGAGAACACATTATCTGCCGCTGAGGCACTGACAAAAGGACCGCCTCCATTGGCGGCGCCGAAGATCGAACCGAGCACGACAATCAAGAGGGTCGTACTCGCTCCAGCCGCGCCACAGCGCATCGCGGCCCATAACAGAAACGGCAGCGGCAAGTATAGGGATGCCGGCGTGGTTTTGGCTCCGGCCGTCTGCCAGCTGAAAACCAAAACACTCACGACGATCAATCCGCCGATAATGAAAACGGGTTCGAGATAGCGGTGCCAAGGTGCGCCTCTTAGCCATCTCACGCCACGGGAAGCCCAAAGAAGAATTACCGGTGGGATCGCCAGCGCCGCGAGAACATTCGATGGAAAGCGTGTCAGCCAAACCTGCCAATAGGTTTGCTCTTTCCACCCGACCAGCGACACGAATCCGGCATCGAGAAATGAGCTCAGGAAGGGAGCTAGTAAGGCGGCAAAGACAACATACAAGAGAACGCACCTAACGCTAGAAAAATCCACCGGCCCTGTGATATAGCGCCGCAGGCAAAATGCCCCGATTAACGCTTCGCTGGAGTTGCTGATAAACCAGCACAAGATCATTGGCAGAGGCACACCGCTTTGCAACTGAACGACAAGATGCGCAGGAAATGCGCCAAGGAGAACAAGCCAGTAACTTTGGCGAGGTTCTAACAACAGAAAGGCGAGCACAATCGCGTTAGGCGGCCAAAGCGTAGAGACCGAGTGAGTTGGTAACGTCAACGCAAAGCCGACCATCGCGCCCAGGTAATAGGCGATTCCCACCAGCAGGCCGATCAAGATCGATCGAGTCTTCGCTTCCATCTTTCGTTTGGTCTTCACCCGGGCCAGCATAGGTATGTTCTACACTTGCGGGAAGGTATTCCCGGCGCACGAGGAGCAAGACCGCGAGGTGTTGAATACGAATTGACCGCCGCTTTTGTTTCCTTCGCTTGGCACGAAAGTCACTTAGATGCCGCCAACCAACCTCTTGGGCCGGTCGGATCTTCCTTTTGTTCCACCGCTACCCCGGTAACCGGCAGGGTGAAATAGAATGTTGCGCCATGATCCGCATTGTTCTCGGCCCATAGCCGCCCGCCGTGAGCTTCGACGATCGATCGGCTAATCGACAATCCCATCCCCAACCCCTCGCGCTTGGTGGTGAAAAACGGTTGGAAAATCTTATCGAGCTGATCGCTCGTCAAACCCGTCCCGTGATCACTGACCGAAATCTGCAGCATGTCCCGACCGTCCAGTTCAGCTCGCACCGAAACGTCCCGCTTGTCCGCCGGACAATCTTTCATCGCCTCAAACGCGTTGAGCAAAAGATTGAGCAGGACTTGCTGCAATTGAATCTTGTCGCCCCGCGTGGGCGGCAGATCTGGGTCGACATCGAGCCTTACGCGCAGGTTGCGCAATACCGCGTCGCTATGAACGAGCGACATGATTCCCTGGATAATATCAGAGAGATCAATTGAACTGAAGTCGAATTCTCCCTTCTTAACTAGCGCGCGCATCCGGCGGATGACTTCGCCGGCGCGCTTGTTGTCTTCAACAATATCATGGAGAATTTCGCGCACTTCTTCGATGTCTGACGGCTTGCCGGATAAGAAACGTTGAGCGGCCTGTGCGTTACTAAGGATGGCCGTAAGCGGTTGATTCAATTCATGCGCCAGCGAAGCCGCCAGCTCGCCCATGGTGGTGATTCGCGTCACATGCGCGAGCTCTTCGCGGTTGCGCCGCAGTTCGGCGTCGGCGTGTTTGCGCTCGGTTATTTCCAGTACGGTACCCATCCTCCGCAAACCGCGATCGTGGGGCTCGACAACGCTCCGGCCTTTCGCTAACAGCCACCGTTCCGTGCCATTGGGTAAAAGAACGCGGAACTCTCCGTCAAATGGCATCGCCGCCGGTTGCGTGTTCTCGACTTCCAAGAGCATACGCCGCCGGTCATCGGGATGGACGCGCCTGAGTAGGTCTTCGAAATGGACGGCGTCATCTGCGCCGAAACCAAACAGAGAACGCAGAGACGCATTGGCCCAAACACCGCCATCTGTCAAATCACGCGACCACAAACCCAGCTCCCCGGCGCTGGTAGCAAGTTCCATCACTTGCTGGCTTTCCCGCAGGTCGGCTTCGACCTGGCGCCGGTGCCGGCGCTGCACAACCAAAGCGACGATCATCGCGGCCTGCAAGCAGATAATGGCGAGCGCGCCTATGATCCACCATTGGTACCGCTTCCAAACCGTCGGCTGCCGGAATTCGATCACGCTGCCGGGTGGCAGGCGGCTCTCGCTGATGTTCCAGCGCCGCAATTCCCGCCAGTCGTATCGCGGTTGTTGCGTGCCAACGAGCATCGGTGGAAAATTCGACATTGGTTCGCCGCCGAGGACTCGCACAGCGATGCGGGCGGACTCCACGCCCTCGAGCTCTCCCTGGTACAGGCGGCCGCCGACGATCCCCAGGCCCAGCTGATTCTGGTAGAGCCCGTTGATCGGCGCATTGGCGACGGCATGAAGACGCTGGAGCGCCTCATCCTCGTTGTGCGTCACGCCCGCCGCATCCCGAAGGAACAGGCCGAGCAGGATGAAGGAGTGCGGCGGCAACTTGGACAGCCGTCGCAGCATCTGGTCGAAGGACAGTTCGTTGAGGAAGTTGAAGCTCACGCGGTCGGCAAATGGCTCGAACGCACGGCGAAACTCGTCCGTCCAGTACCGTTCGAGCGGCGTCGCACCGAGAATGACTTCGATGTTGGTTGTGTCAGGCGCGAGTTGGAGGATGTCCTCGACCAGGCCGGTTAGCTTGAAGTCTTCCCCGACGAACGTGGCATTCCTCGTAATCGCATCGGGCGGCACCGTCCGCCGGTCCATCCCCGTGTAAATAACGGGCGTCCCCGGAAACAGACGATCCCGAAACTTCACCACGAAACGACCGGCGGGGGATCCAATCGGCACCACCAGGTCCGGCTGCCATTTCGCGAGCCGCTTGTGCAGGAACTCGACGAACACTTCTTCCATGTCCGGCTGCGCGTAGCGAGCCATGTCCAGGGAAACCTGGTCGAGATCAACGCGCTTCCCCATCTCCTGGGTCAGCGTGGTTTCGAACGCGGTCGAGTGGGTCGTGAACGGTGGCGCACTGCTCCCGAAGGAGTGAACGATGAGAACGCGTTTAACCTGCTCTTCCTCGGCACGGACATCCGATATGGCAACGAAGCACAAGACCAGACACAACCCGTGAACAACGCCATGCACCCAGGCTCGTGCCAAAGCGCGCGCGCAATGCTCTCTTTTCATTACGTTACGTTATTGTTGATCCATGCCGCGGATTTCGAGACGTTCTGCTCCCTCGCCGGCGCCATCAGCACGGTGAAGTAGAAAGTTGCGCCGCGGTCCGGGTTGTTCTCGACCCAGAGACGCCCGCCGTGAGCTTCGATAATGGATCGACAGATCGAAAGCCCCATACCCAGTCCGTCACCTTTGGTCGTGTAAAACGGTTGAAAAATTTTGTCGAGCTTGTCGCCGCTCAAGCCCGTCCCGCGGTCGCGCACAGATCCCTGGATCAAGCCCATGCCGTTGTCCTCCAACCTTAACTGGACGACTCGCTCGCTTGCGGGACAATCTTTCATCGCGTCAAACGCGTTGAGCATGAGGTTGAGCACCACCTGCTGCAATTGGACCTTGTCACCGCGCACCGCCGGCAAATTATCATCCAGCTCAAGCGCGATATTGACATTTTGCAAGATCGCGTCGCTGTGCAACAGCGCTACCACGTCGCGGATCAGGCTCGCGAGATCGAGAGTAGCGAACTCGAGAGCTTCCTTTTTTACCAGCGCCCGCATGCGCCGGATCACCTCGCCGGCACGGCTGTTGTCCTTGACGATGTCCTGGAGAATCTCGCGCACTTCTTCCAGGTCGGCCGGTTTGCTGCTGAGAAAGCGGAGAGCGGCTTGGGCGTTACTCAGGATCGCCGTGAGCGGCTGGTTCAACTCGTGGGCCAGCGACGCCGCCAATTCACCCATTGTGGAGATGCGCGCCACATGGGCGAGGTCCGTGCGCTGTTCCTGTAGTTGCATTTCTGTTTGTTTACGTTGCGTGATGTCGGTGGATGCGCCTAGGACTTGCTTCGCCGAGCCATCGCTTCCAATGATCGGCCGTTTCATCGTCTGGAGCCAGCGTACCCGCCCCTGGGCATCTGTGATTTGCTCTTCAGGAATAGCGAGCTCTTGTAAGGTTTCGATAACCTGCGCGTCTATCCGACGGGAGAACTCAACTTCGTCTCGGTGGGGATTGAAATCCGAATCCGTCTTCCCGATCAGGTTCTCTACCGTTGTCCCGTACGCATCGGCGACCGCTTGGTTCGCCAGCATAAATCGTCCCTGGCGGTCCTTGGCAAAAATAAAGTTCGGCACAGTGTCGATGACCTGTCGTAAGAACGCCCGTTCCCCTCTCAGCGCCTCTTCTGCCTGCTTCCGCTTGGTAATATCGAGCATAAGACCGCGAAGCTGCGTTGGCTTGCCATTGTGATGCTGACAATTGACAATGTCGTGAATCCAGACGACTTCCCCTGACGCCCCAATCATTCGATACTCGAAATCGAATTCCTGCGCGCTCTTTCTCATCGTCAAACAAATGCTGACCGCCCGCTCCCTATCGTCGGGATGGAGATGAGATATCCAAAAATCTTTATCGTACCATTGTTCCAGCGGATAACCGAGCAGCTTGACCGCCTGTGGACCGACATAGCTAAACACCCAGGTATCGATATCGGCTTGCCAAATGACGGCCGACGTGTTCTCTACCAGCCGGCGAAAATCCTCTTCACTCTCCCACAGTTTCTGCTCGGCAAGTTTACGCCCGGTGATATCAATCATTGTGCCCATCCGGCGCAGGAGCTGGCCTTGAGGACCGCGCTTGAACTGACCTCTAACGGCAATCCAGCGTTCCGGTGTGTTAGGAATCGCGGTGCGAAACTCCAAGTCAAATGGGATTGCAGTCTCTTCCGCGCGCTGGATCACAGACATCACTTGAGCCCGGTCGTCGGGATGGATGCGGGCCAAGACCTCGTCGACGCCGAGCACATCGGCTTGACCGAATCCGAGCAAAGAACGCAGGCGAGGATTGACCCACAGATCACCCTTGACCAGGTCGCGAACCCACAATCCGATCCCACCGGCTTCCGTGGCCAACTCCATGAACTGCCGGTTCTCCACAAGGTCGGCTTCCACCCGGCGCCGGCGGGCGCGTTGCAGCAGTAAGTCGGCGATCATCGCGCCCTGCACACCGATGACGATGAGCGCTCCGATGACGTACCAGCGATATTCTTCCCACAGTGAGCGCGCCCTAAATCGCACGACGCTGTTTGGTGGAAGCCGGCTTTCCGCTATACCCCAGCGTTTCAACGCCCGCCAATCGAAAGTCGCCACGCTGTCGCTGCGGATTTCGAATGGCAGCGATGCCGGAGCTGTGCCGGTTAAGATCTGACGTGCCAGTTCGCCAGCCCGTTTC
>Ga0066710_100006176_pt1 | contig 11122 bp, 11 predicted proteins | sample GraSoiAngelo_159_FD_79666 | JGI IMG/M metagenome (GOLD analysis project Ga0066710, IMG submission 79666) | Grasslands soil microbial communities from the Angelo Coastal Reserve, California, USA - 14_1009_16_40cm | ecosystem: Environmental > Terrestrial > Soil > Grasslands | place: USA...
GGTGATGTCTTTGGACGGAAGAAGGTCTGTAGGCATTCGAGTCTCAGTAAATGATCGCCTGATGAAAATGGGGCCGCCGAGGGCCGCTGTCAAGCCAAAGCGCCGCCTGATGCAGAAAGACCGCTATTTGCGTAGGTTTAACGACAATTACCGCAAAACGCCGGTGTGGCGGGCATCGCTGGAAGACCACGTGCAAAACGCGTGCCTCACCACGTCAACCCGTTCAATACAACTCGAAAGGGCGGTCTCGGATATCGGAACGGCGATCGTTAACGTGATTCTAGCCGAGTGCGGAAGCGGGGTTCTCCGCGGCCGCAATCAGTATGGGGCGGCGCTACGAGGGCTATAGGGTCAGACTCCCGTTTCCATTGGGAGGCGACCTATGTCTCCGTAAGCGAAATGGGAGTCTGACCCTAAATCAGCCCGCGCCGACGGAGTAATGGGACTCCGCGAACATCAGCAACGGCTTGCCGTCGTTGTTGATCGTCGACTCGTCAACGATGACGCGGGAAAGATTGGAAAGCGACGGCAAGTCGTACATCACGTCAAGGAGCACCTGCTCCAATATCGAGCGCAACCCTCGCGCACCGGTCTTGCGTGCGAGCGCCTTACGCGCGATCGCACGGAGCGCAAGCTCGCGCACCTCGAGCTCGACGCCTTCCATCCGGAACATCTTGTGGTATTGCTTGATCAGCGCATTCTTCGGCTCGACGAGGATCTCGATCAATGCGGCTTCGTCGAGCTCGTCGAGCGTCGCCACAACGGGCAGTCTCCCGACGAACTCTGGAATCAACCCGAACTTGATCAGGTCCTCCGGCTCCGTTTCGCGCAGCAGCACGGTCATGTTCTTGCGATCGTCCGGACTCGCCACCTCGGCGCCGAAACCGATCCCAGTCTTCGCAGTCCGCTGGCGGATGATCTTTTCGAGACCGTCGAACGCGCCGCCGCACACGAACAAAATGTTGGTCGTATCGACCTGGACGAATTCCTGATTCGGGTGCTTGCGGCCTCCCTGCGGAGGGACGCTTGCAATCGTGCCTTCGATCAGCTTGAGCAGCGCTTGCTGGACGCCCTCGCCGGAAACGTCGCGCGTGATCGACGGGTTGTCGCTTTTTCGCGAGATCTTGTCAATTTCGTCGATGTAGACGATGCCGCGCTGCGCCTTCTCGATGTCGTAGTCACATTTCTGCAGCAGCTTCTGAATGATGTTCTCGACGTCTTCGCCGACATACCCGGCCTCGGTGAGCGTCGTTGCGTCGGCAATCACGAACGGGACATCGAGGAGCCGCGCCAGCGTTTGCGCCAGCAGCGTCTTCCCCGAGCCCGTCGGGCCGATCAGCAGGATGTTTGACTTCGCGAGCTCGACGTCGTCATCCTTCGCGCCCGACTCCAGCCTTTTGTAATGGTTATAAACGGCGACTGAAAGAATTTTCTTCGCCGGTTCCTGGCCGATGACGTACTGGTCGAGGATCTGCCGGATCTCGTGCGGCGTCGGAAGCTTGTTCCGGTCGGCGCGGGCTGCCTCGCTGCCGGCGCCCTCCTCGCGGATGATGTCGTTGCAAAGCTCGATGCATTCGTCGCAAATGAACACCGAAGGGCCGGCGATCAATTTGCGCACCTCATGCTGGCTCTTGCCGCAGAAAGAGCAATACAGCAGCTTGTCGCCGGCGGATTTGTCAGCCACTTGGATAAGTCCGCTTGTCGTGTCCGTCGATAGGGTGCACGGTCACTTTACGCGGATCACACCCGTTTTTGCAAGACCTGGTCGATGATCCCGTATTGCTTTGCCGCCTCGGCCCAGAGGAAGTTGTCGCGGTCGTGGTCGCGCTCGACCTGTTCTTTCGTACGACCGGTGAATTGAGCCATCAAGGCGATGAAGCGTTGCTTGAGATCAATGACGAATTGCGCGTGTCGCTCGATATCGGACACCGCGCCCTGAAACCCGCCGGACGGCTGATGAATCATGACCGTGGAATTGGGAAGCGCGAAGCGCTTGCCCTTCGCGCCGGCCGCAAGCAAAAACGCGCCCATCGATGCCGCCATCCCGACGCACAACGTCGAGACGTCGGGTTTGATGAACTGCATCGTGTCGAAGATGGCCATGCCGGCAGACACCGATCCGCCGGGTGAGTTGATATAGAAATGAATGTCCTTGTCCGGGTTCTCCGATTCGAGGAAGAGCATCTGCGCGACGATCAGGTTGGCCGTGTTGTCGTCGACCGCGCCCACTAGAAATACGACACGTTCCTTGAGCAGGCGCGAGTAAATGTCATAGGCCCGCTCGCCGCGTCCGCTTTGTTCAATGACCATCGGCACGAGCCCGAGTGCTCTTGTCTCGTTCATATCAATGCTGTCCTTCGAAAAATAGAGAGTGCCGGCGCCCTGCAGCGTCATAAATTACTAAGATGGGACCGCGTCCCGCCAACGTCAAGGACCGAAGTGTAAACGGCTGACGGATTCGATCAGGCGGTTCGATGCGGCGGCGTGCTGCAAAGCAACACGGACAGTAGCACGCCGCTACGCGTTGGCCGGCGTCATCAACGCCTCGAATGTCGTCGGAACGTCGTTCACACGTGCTCGCGCCAGCACCCAATCAACGACGTTTTGCTCGACCGCCAGCGCCTCGAACTCGGCGAGCCGCTCGCGCTTTTCAAAGTGCCAGCGGACCACCGCTTCGGGTTGCTCGTACGTCTGTGCAATCTCCTGCACCATCGCCTTGACCTGTTCGGGGCGCGCCTGCAGACCCTCGTTACGCACGAGCTCGCCGACAATCAGTCCGAGTGCGACGCGATGCTCCGCCTGAGTCCGAAACATCTCGGTCTCGAGCTTGATGTCCTCCGCCTTGACACCTTGCTGCCGCAAGTTCTGCGCCATCCGCCGCATCAAGCCTTGTGCTTCGAGCTGCACGAGCGACTGCGGCAACGCGAATTGCGCCTGCTCGCGCAATCCTTTGAGCGCCTGCTCTTTGACGACGCTCTCGATCTTGCGCTTGAGCTCGAGCTTTAGGTTCGCTTCGACTTCGGCGCGAAGCGCGGGCACGTTTCCGCTCGCGATGCCGAACGCCTTCGCGAACGCGTCGTCCAGCGGCGGCACGTGCGGCTCCGCGACTTCTTTCGCCGTCAACGTGAAATGCGCAACTTTGCCGGCCACTTCCTTGCCGTGGTAGTCGGGCGGAAACGTCAGCGAAAACGTGCGCGTCTCGCCGGCCCTGATGCCCGTCGTGGCCGCCTCGAAGTCGGGCAGCATGCGCCCTTCGCCGATATTGATCGGAAAGTCCTGCGCCTGACCGCCGGGAAAGGCGACACCATCGATCGTGCCAGTGAAATCGACAACGACTCGATCGCCGGTTTGCGCGGCGCGCGCGGTGGGCGTGAACGTTGTCTTTTGCTTGCGCAACACTTCGAGCGTGCGATCGATGTCCGCCGCGGTCACTTCCGCTTTGGGGCGATTGACCACCACGCCCGCCACATCGGGAATGGAGACTTCGGGATACACCTCGAACACCGCCGAGAATTCCAGCGCTTCCTGCGACGAGGCGGCGTCGTCGCGTCGCTCGATCCGCGGGTACCCTGCGACACGCAGGTTCTGGGCGCGCACCGCATCGTTGAACGTTTCGTTGACGGCGTCCGATATGACGTCCGAACGGACTTGCTGACCATATTGCTGCGCCACCATCTTGAGCGGCACCTTGCCCGGACGAAAGCCGGCAACCTTCGCAGTCTTGGCAAGCCGGGCAAGTCGCTTCTGCACCTCGCCTTCGATTTGCGCGACGGGTACCGCGACGTTCAAGCGTCGCGTGAGCTGGCCGAGCGATTCCACTGTGGTTTGCATGCGTCGACAATCCTTGCTAGATTCCTGCCAGGAAATTAGGGTCAGACTCGAATTTCAATCACGTTTCGAGCCGATCGAGTGCCGACCGAGATTCGAGTCTGACCCTAATTCCTGGTGCGAAAGGGGGGACTCGAACCCCCACGGGCTGCCCCGCCAGCTCCTAAGGCTGGTGCGTCTACCAATTCCGCCACTTTCGCGCGTTGCAGCCGCCGTCGCCAAACTAATAAGTATAGTCGAAGCTCTGCTGTGCCGCCACCGATGGCAGCCATCGATGGTGGCAACTGATGGTGCCCATTAACCGCGCAAAGTTTTGTTGCCACGTTTCCGGTCCAGCACGTGTCCGTCGGTCATTACGAAAATTTTCCCGTCGCTTCCAAAATGGTCCCGGCGCGCTATCGCGGCGCCATCGTGGCGATCTACCGATTCGCCCGCGCGGCCGACGATATTGCGGACGAGGGCGATTGCGAAGTGCCGGCGCGCCTTGCCGCCCTCGAGTCCTGTGGAGCGGCGCTCGACGCCATCGAACATGGCGACACGCCGACGCAGCTCGCCGATCTCGCGCTCGCCGTCCGCGCCCACGCGCTGCCGTTGGCCCCATTTCGCGATTTGCTGAGCGCGTTTACGCAGGATGTCACCGTCAAGCGCTACGCGACGTTTGCCGATTTGCAAGACTATTGTCGTCGCTCTGCGAGTCCCATTGGCCGCCTCGTACTGGCGGTTTACGGCGTGCAGGCCATCGCACAATCGCCCGCCAATTTCGCCGCGAGCGATGCGATTTGCACCGCGTTGCAACTGACCAACTTCTGGCAGGACGTTGCGGCGGATTACCGACGCGGTCGGATCTATGTGCCGCAGGAAGATCTTGCGCGATTCGACGTCACCGAATCGCAGATCGCGGACGGCCCCGCCGATGAAAAATGGCGCGCCTTGTTGGCGTTCGAAACGGCGCGCGCCCGCGCGTTGCTCGAAGCGGGCCAGCCCCTGACGCACGTGTTGCCGTTGCGTCTCGCGCTCGAGCTCAAAGGAATCATTGCCGGTGGCTTGCGCGTATTGAATCGCATCGACGCGCGGAAGGGCGATGTATTCGGGGCGCCGCTTCGCCTGACCGCGCACGATTGGGTTGCCGTGGCGTTTCGCGCCCTCGTGCCGCGGCGCGCGTCCTCGCGCCCGGCGTCAGCATGAATCCCGACAAATATTGCCGCGACCGGGTGGCACAAAGTGGCTCGAGCTTCTATTACAGCTTTCTCTTTCTCCCGCCCGAACGCCGCAGTGCGATCACGGCGTTGTATGCGTTCTGCCGCGAAGTCGACGATGTCGTCGACGACATGACCGACCCCGATATTGCGCGCGCGAAGCTCGCGTGGTGGCGGCAGGAGATCGGGCTCGCCTATGCCGGAACGGCGCAACATCCGGTAGCGCGCGCGCTGCAACCGGTCATTACGCGCTACGCGCTGCCCGAAGCGCAGTTCCAGACCGTCATCGACGGCATGACGATGGACCTCGAGCAGAATCGCTATCTCGACTTCTCCTCGCTCGAGCAATATTGCCATCGCGTTGCCGGCGTCGTCGGGCTCATGTCCGCCGAAATCTTCGGTTACGATCATCCGGACACCCGCGTCTATGCGCGCGATCTCGGCATCGCGTTTCAATTGACGAACATTCTTCGCGACGTCGGCGAGGATGCGCGCCGCGGGCGCATTTACTTGCCGCAAGACGACCTCGCGCGCTTCGAAGTCGCGCCCTCGTCGTTGCTCGGCGGCAAGGGGAGCGACGCGTTTCGCCGGTTGATGGCGTTCGAAGCTGTCCGGACGCGCGCGTGGTATGCGCGAGCGCTCGCGAAGCTCGACCCACGCGATCGCCGTTCGCAGCGCGCCGGCTTGATCATGGCCGCGATCTACCGAACGCTCCTCGACGAGATTGCCCACGACGGCTTCAACGTGCTCGATCGACGGACGTCGCTGACTCCGCTGCGGAAGTTGTGGATCGCGTGGAAGACCGCACGAAAGAGCGCGTAACGATTCCGGTCATCGGCGGCGGCTGGGCCGGTTGCGCCGCGGCGCTGGCACTCGCCAAGGCTGGATACCGAATTGCACTGTACGAAACGGCCCAGGACCTCGGGGGTCGCGCGCGGCGCGTCGTCCGCGACGGGCTGCCGCTCGACAACGGACAGCATGTCTTGCTCGGCGCTTATGCTGAAACGCTGCGAAGTCTCGCGTTCGTCAATGGCAATGTGAGCAAATCGCCATTCGTTCAGCGGCCGCTCGCGATTTCGCCGTTTGCCCAAACGCAACACGACGCCATCATGCTTCGTGCGTGGCGTTCGCCTCCACCATTCGCGCTCTTCGCCGGCCTCATGTCCGCGCGAGGCTTGTCGTGGCGCGATCGGATCGCCACTGCGCGCTGGTTCGCCCGATTACGAAAAGGCGGATATCGAGTCGGCGCCGGGACGACGGCGGCAGAGTTGATGGCCGCGCTGCCCACGCGCGCTCGTGAGCGTTTGCTGATGCCGCTCTGCCTTTCCGCGCTCAACACGCCGCCTGCACGCGCATCGGCGCAAGTCTTCGCAAACGTCTTGCGGGCGACATTCGACGGCGCAGACGGCGCGAGCGACATGCTCTTGCCCTCGACGGATCTGGCCGCGCTGTTTCCCCACGCGATCGCGCGTTGGCTTGCCGCAAACGGTCATGTCATTCATCTGCGCGCCGAGGCGACGATCGTGGGTACCGTCGAACGCAGCATCGTCGTACGGAGCGAGGATAGGGAGATCCGGGCACCGGCGGCGATGGTCGCCGTCGCCCCGCATCAGCTTTCGCGCGCATTCGGGCCGGCGGTTCGCGCCGACGAATCGATCGCGTGTGCAATCCGCGAAGTCGATCGGCTCGAGTGGGAGCCGATCGTCACCGTGTATCTCGGTTACGCCGAATCGGTCGACCTGCCTGCAGGGCTGGTGCAACTCGACGACAAGCCTGGCCAATGGATATTCGATCGCCGCGACATTCTTGCCCGCGCGCAGGCGGGCGCGCCAGCGCTCGCCGCCCTCCTCGCCGTCGTCGTCAGCGGTAGCGGTGCACACACTGCACTCACCAACGACGTGCTCACGCGTGACGTCGACGCGCAATTGCGGCGGCTTCGACCTACGCTGCCACGCGTTACGTGGTCGCAAGTGATTACCGAGAAGCGAGCGACGTATTCGTGCACGCCGACCGCCGCACGACCACATCCCGGCCGGCTCACCGCGGGAATCTATCTCGCCGGCGACTACACCGATCAGGAATTCCCCGCGACACTCGAGGCTGCCGTCAGAAGCGGACGCGTCGCAGCGGAACAACTCGCGCGCGATGTTCGCAGCTAATCGCCGAGGTCGCGGGCGCGCTCGCGCAGCATGTACTTTTGGATCTTGCCGGTAACGGTCTTCGGCAGTGGCCCGAATACGACGGTTTTCGGGACCTTGAAATGGGCGAGATTCGCGCGGCACCACGCAATGACGTCCGTCGCCTCGAGCTTCGCGCCGCTTTTGAGCGTAACGAACGCGCACGGCGTTTCGCCCCAGTCTGGATCGAGTCGCGCGACGACCGCTGCTTCCATGATCTGCGGATGACGATACAAGCATTCCTCGATTTCGAGCGAGCTGACGTTTTCGCCGCCGGTGATGATGATGTCCTTCAGACGGTCCTTGATCTCGATGTAGTTGTCCGGATGCCAGACGGCGAGATCGCCGGTCCGATACCAGCCGCCCGCGAACGCCGCCGCAGTCGCAGAGGCGTTCTTGAAATAACCTTTCATGATCGTGTTGCCGCGAAGCATCACCTCGCCCAGCGTCAATCCATCGCGCGGCAGAGCCGCGGCCGTCTCGGAATTGCCGACCTGAAGGTGCGCGAGCGTCGGCATCGCCACGCCCTGTCGCGCCATCCGCTGCGCACGCTCGGTGGACGGAAGCGCGTCCCATTCGTTTTGCCAGGCGCAGAGCGTTGCCGGCCCGTACGATTCGGTCAATCCGTAAAGATGTGTCACGCGAAAGCCCATTGCCTCCATCGACTCGATCACCGCAGATGGTGGCGCCGCGCCGCCCGTGGCGACATCGACGCGATGGTCGAAGCGCACTTTCACGTCATCTGGCGCATGGATTAGCATGTTGAGCACGATCGGAGCCCCGCACATGTGCGTGACGCGATGCTCTCGGATCGCCGCGAAAATCCGTGCGGCCTCGACGCGCCGCAGGCAGACGTGCGTGCTGCCCGCCGCCGTAACCGCCCACGTATACGTCCAGCCGTTGCAGTGGAACATCGGCAGCGTCCACAGATAAACGCTGTCGGCGTCGAGCCGGAACGCAAGCGCATTGCCGAGCGCGTTCAAATATGCGCCGCGGTGGTGGTAGACAACGCCTTTCGGATCGCCGGTGGTGCCGGACGTGTAGAGGAGCGAGAGCGAATCCCATTCGTCCAGAGGGCCCGGCCATGGAAACGCAGGATCGCCTTCGTTTAGCAGCGCCTCGTAGGTCAGCTCGCCCAAGCGTTCGCCGCCAGGGCCTTCGGCATCATCGATGTCGACGACCAGCAATCTTCGTTGTGTTGCGCCGAGCGCGGCGCGAATCGTCGGCGCAAACTCGGGATCGGTGATGAGCACGCGTGCTTCGCCATGGTCGAGGCAGAATGCGATCATCCGCGCATCGAGCCGTGTATTGAGTGCATTGAGGACAGCGCCTAACGCGGGTATGGCGTAATGCGCTTCCAGCAGCGCGGGCGTATTTGTGGCCATGACGGCGACCGTATCGCCACGACCGACACCGCGACGCGCCAACGCAGATGCCAAGCGCCGGCAGCGCGCCTCGAATTCGCGATACGTGTAGGCGAGCCGACCATGGCGAACGGCAACGCGATTCGGCCAGATTGTCGCGCTGCGCTCGAGGAAGGTCACCGGCGTCAGCGGTACGTGATTCGCCGGATCCTTGCCAAGCTCGGAATGCGCGCGTTTTGCGTCCATCGCTTTCTAAAGGCGCGATGGTGGCAACGCGGCGCCTGCGCCGAGCGCACGTTGCATCAATACCGTATCGAGCCAACGGTCGAACTTGTGGCCAACGCCGATAAGCCGACCCGCCTCCGCGAAGCCGTGTCTCGCGTGCAGCTGGATCGATGCTGCGTTATCCGCGCCGCCGATGATCGCGATCATCTGACGATAGCCACGCGCTGCACATTCTTCAATCAATGCCGCCAGCAGCGCGCTGCCGATGCCGTGGCCCATTTCGTTCGCGTCGACATAGACGGAATTCTCGACCGCGTGACGATAGGCAGGACGCGCTCGGTACGGCCCTGCATATGCGTACCCGACGACGCGCTGGGAATGCTGCGCCGCGACGAAATACGGATAATCGTTGCGTTGGCTCGCTTCGAAGCGGTGGAGCATGTCGTCAACCGTCGGTGGCGAGAGCTCGAACGACGCGGCGTGGTGCGCGACGTGGTAGTCGTAGATCGCCGCAATCGCGGGCACGTCGGCGGCCGTCGCCGAGCGCACGACGAACGAGCGCGTGCGAGATGCGATGTTGTCCATCAATGCCTCGCGCCGCCCACGCGGTTGCGCAGCAGCCGCTGTTGCTCGCGATTCCATTCCCGCTCCTTGATCGCCTCGCGCTTGTCATGCTGCTTCTTTCCTTTCGCGAGACCGATGGCGACCTTGATGCGGCCGTTCTTGTAATGCAAGTCAATCGGCGTCAGCGTGTAGCCGGCACGCTCCACCTTTCCGATCAGCCGGTTGATCTCGTCGCGCCGCAGGAGCAACTTGCGCGTGCGCGTCGGATCGGGACGAACATGCGTCGACGCCGTAGACAACGGGCTCATGTGAGCGCCGATTAGCACGATTTCGCCGTTCTTGATCACGACGTACGCTTCCTTGAGATTCGCCCGTCCCGCGCGTATCGACTTGACCTCCCAGCCCTCGAGCGCAAGTCCGGCCTCGAAGCGCTCCTCGATAAAATAGTCGTGAAACGCTTTTCGATTTTCGACAATGCTCATGTGGATCCCGGTACTTGCGGCTATTCTACGAGATGCAACGCGTAAAGAAATCGGTGCTCGTCCCGTACGCCTCGGCCGAAATGTTCGAGCTCGTCGACCACGTGGAGCTCTATCCCAAATTCCTGCCGTGGTGCGGTGGAACCGAAGTGCTGGAAAAACGCGGCGACGGCAAGACCGCGCGAATCGATATCGATTACCACGGCGTGCGCGCACAGTTCACGACTGACAACGTCAACGATCCGCCGACGTCGATTGTCGTCACGCTGAAAAGCGGACCCTTTCGCCATTTGCACGGCGAATGGCGCTTCCGCGCCCTTGAACAAAACGCGTGCAAAGTCGAGTTCGAGCTTGCGTACGAATTTGCCACGCCACTGCTCGAGCGAATCGTCGGGCCGGTCTTTAATCACATCGCCAATACGTTCGTCGACGCATTCGTCCGCCGTGCTGAATCGGTGTACGGATCGCGTCGATAGCCGCAGACGTTGCCCATGCACATTGCTGTTGCATACGCCGAACCGGGGGCCGAGGCTCAAGTCGACGTCGCCATCGCGTCGGGCGCCACCGTCGCGGACGCAGTAGCCGCATCGGGTCTGATCGCCCGGTTCGAACTCAAACCGTCGATGCTCGCTTATGCCATCTTCGGCCAGCGCGTGCGCAGCGAAACCCCGCTTGCCGACGGCGATCGCGTCGAGATTCTGCGTCCGTTGGTCGCGGATCCGAAGGAGGCGCGGCGCCGGCGGGTCCGCGGTTCGTAGTGAGCACGTTTTGCGCGTTTCACCAAATTCTAGGACAATGTCGTAATGACCGGACGGACCCGTCGCCGCCCATGGGGGAATTATTGCGCGTCCCGCTTCGCGCTGATGGCGCTCGCCGCGCTGCCTTATGCCGCGCAGGCAGATGACGCCGCCACGCAGTCGCTTGCCGAAACGGCTCGTGAACACGCCGCTCGCGCTGCCGCAAGGGTGTGGCACGACGCGCGAGATCTCGGCCAATTCGCACTCGGTCTTATCGGCGTTGGCTACCGCTATGGCGGCGACACGCCGGGCGGCGGACTCGACTGCAGCGGGCTCGTTCGTTATGTGTTCCAGCAAGTCACCGGGGTGACATTGCCGCGTACGTCGAGGGAACTGAGCCAGGTCGGCGCCAATGTCAGCCTCGACGATCTGCAGGTCGGCGATCTCGTTTTCTTCAATACCCGCAATTACTCGTTCTCGCACGTCGGTCTGTATCTTGGCGACAATCGCTTCATCCACGCACCAAGACGCGGACGCGACGTCGAAATAACC
>Ga0066710_100006177_pt1 | contig 11121 bp, 10 predicted proteins | sample GraSoiAngelo_159_FD_79666 | JGI IMG/M metagenome (GOLD analysis project Ga0066710, IMG submission 79666) | Grasslands soil microbial communities from the Angelo Coastal Reserve, California, USA - 14_1009_16_40cm | ecosystem: Environmental > Terrestrial > Soil > Grasslands | place: USA...
CGGCGCGAGCTCGTGCCGCAGCCGGCGTTCTGGACCGTGATGCCGCCGGAGCAGACGCCCGAGCGCGTGCGCGACGGCATCCTCGAGTTCGGCCGCGCGCATCGATAGGCGGGGCCGAGCCGATGTCGGTGACGACGCTGACCCAGGGCTGGGAGCGGCGCTTCAAGCTCGAGTGGACCGTCGACGCCCATCCGGCGGCGCCCGCACGCTCAGCGGCTACATCACGAGCCAAGAGGGCGGGCACGCCGAGGTCGTGCGTCTTCTGGTGCAGGCGCTCGACGCGTCTTCGTCTGGGACTACTCGCTCACGCAGAGCTAGTCTGGCCGGCCGATCCGCCCGCGTCGGAGGCTCGTCGTCCGCGAAGCGCGTTCCGGTCGGTCTTCCCGGCCGGCGTCTTCGGCAGCTCGTCGAGAATCTCGACCAGCCGCGGATACTCGTGCCGGCTCAGGCGCGCCTTGACGAACTCCTGGATCTCGCCGGCGAACGCGGCGTCGCGCCGGTCGGAGGCGAGGAACGCCTTGGGCACGTGGCCCCGCCCCCCGTCGGCGATGCCGACCACGGCCGCGTCCCGCACGTCGGGGTGCTTGCGCAGCACCTCCTCGATCTCCACCGCGCTCATCGTCCACCCCGCCGAGATGATGACGTCGTCGGAGCGCCCGCTGTGGTGGAAGTAGCCGTCGGCATCGACCCACCCCCGGTCCTTGAGCGGAAACCACTCGCCCTTTCGGCGCACGGAGATCTCGCCCGGCCGGCCCGGGCCGAGCACCGCGCCGTCGTCGCCCACGACGCCGACCTCCCAGCCCGGCGCCGGCTTGCCGAGCGCGCCCGGCCGCACCTCGTGGCCCGAGAATCCCGGATAGTTCACGACGACGACGCCGACCTCGGTGCTGCCGTACATCCCGCACGGCGGAAAGCCGAGCGTCCGCTCGAGCCACTCGAACGTGTCCCCGTCCATCGGCTCGCCGGTGAATGACAGCTTCCGGATCGGGCGCGCCGCGTCGGCGGAGAACCCGGCCTGGCGTAGCATCCGGAACACGGTGGGCGCCGCGGCGACGTTCGTGATCTCGAACTCGGCGAGCGCCTCGATCATCCGCGCGCCCTGGAACTTGCCGGAGTAGGCGCCGACCGGAATGCCGAGGGCCAGCGGCGCGATCGTGCCGTGCCAGAGGCCGTGGCCCCAGGCCGGTGAGGATGGACAGAAGTATCGATCGCCCCGCTCGAGCCCCACGCCGTAGAGCGCGCCGACCATCAGCGTGACCACCGAGCGATGCGTGTGGCGGATCGCGGCCGGGCGCGCGCGCGTCGTGCCGGAGGTGTACTGGAACACCGCGAGGTCGTTCGCCGCCGTGTCGGGCGCATAGCGGTCGGGCTCGTCGGCGAGGCGCGGGACCAGGTCGGGCACCGAGAGCACGTCGAGATTCGGGAAGATCGCGCGCCAGCGCGGCGCGTCCTGCTCCACGAGCAGGAGCTTCGGCCGGCAGTCCTCGACGCGCGCGGCGACGCCGTCGGGCCCGAAGAGCGTGAAGAGCGGCACCGCGATGGCGCCGCGCTTGACCGCGCCGAAGACCGCGCCGTAGAACGGCAGCGACGGGTCGAGCATGACCGCGACGCGATCGCCGCGCTCCACGCCTCGCCGCGCGATGAGGTTCGCGAAGCGCGACGACCACGCGGCCAGATCCCGGAAGCTGTGCGTCTCCGACCGGCCGTCGTCGAACTTGATGCGCAGCGCCGGGCCGCGCCCGACGTGGCGATCGACGCACTCGTGGGCCAGGTTCAGCCGATCGCGATCGCCGTCGAACAGCTCCCAGAGCGCGTCCCAGCGGAAGGCGCGCAGCACGTCGGGATAGCTGCGGACGTCGAGCAGGCCCACCATCTCACGCTCCGGCGGGCCGCTCCGGCAGGACCACCGTCGCCGACCCCGAGGCCGTCGTCTCGCCGCGCTGGTTCTCGGCCCGCAGGGCGAGGTGCACGGCGCCATCGGGGTCCTTGCCGGACACGGTCCCGCGGCACCACGTCGTGTCGCCGATCAGGTTGTGCCGGAGCACGCGGACGTTGAGCCGGCGCAAGAATCCGGCGTCGCCCATCCAGTTGGTGACCAGGTGTCCGAGCCAGGCGACGCGCTCGGGCCCGTAGTCGTAGGCGCCGGGAACGCCGACCGCCCGCGCCATCGCCTCATCCCAGTGCACGCGCTCCGGCGGCTCGGGGACGCCGGCCGGATTCGGGATGCCGAGAGCCGGATGGCGCTCGAACATCTCGAAGGCGAGCCCGTGGGCGCGCACGTAGAGACTGCCCCACCCCTGCACGAACGCGATGACGGACGTCACCGTCAGCGGTCCCTTGACGAGCTCGGGCACGGCGTCGCCGACCGCCACGTCGCGCCAGTATCGGGGCGTCCGCCCGCGCGCCGCTTCCTTGCCATACGCCGCGGCGATCGCGTCGATCTCGCCCGCGGTATAGCGCGGCGGCTCGGCCGCCTGGTACTTGCCGCGCTCGCGGGCGGTGTCGCGCTCGGTGCGGAAGCACCAGGAGTCGGCCTCGCACACGACGTCGCCGGCCTGGCTCCGGAACGTCGTCCGGTAGGTCTGCTGGATCGCCCGGCGCGCGAAGCGGGACGGCTTCTCCACCAGATCGAGCAGCACGCTCTCGCCCACGATCGTGTCGCCGATCCGGATCGGTCGCTGCCAGCGAAAGTCGGTGCCGCCGTACATCGCGTGGATTCCGGGCAGGCCGCCCACATAGCCGGAGACGATGCGGTCCATCGCGAACAGGATCGTGGGCGGCGCCACGCCGGCATCGAGCCAGAAGGGATTGCGGTCGCCGATCCCGGCCGCCCAGTGGCGCACGGCGTCCCGCGTGGCGGTCTCGATGTACGCCTCCGGACGGCGCACGGGCTGGCCGATGCGCCGGCGGAGCGCGGCGAGCGCATCGTCTGTGATCACGGGAAAGCCCGTCTGCCTGCTCATCGGATCGGGGCCGGTCGGCGTTCTACCAGAACTCCCGCGTCGCCCGCCGCGCGCCCTCGGCCATGCTGGCGAGCTTCGCCCAGGCAATGTCCGGGTCGACGGCCGCCTGGCCGACCCAGGTACCGAAGCCGCAATCCGTCCCGGCGACGACGTTCTCGCGGCCGACCAGCCGCGCGTAGCGGCCGATGCGTTCGGCCACCAGGTCCGGGTGCTCGATGAAGTTGGTCGTCGAGTCGAGCACGCCCGGGATGAGGACCTTGCCCGCGGGCAGCTTCACGCGCTCGAACAGCCGCCACTCGTGCGCGTGTCGCGGATTGGCGGCCTCGAAGGAAATGCCGGCCGGCCGCGCGGTGAAGACGATGTCGATGATGTCGGCGAAGGCGACGTCGTGGTGGTGCGGCCCCTCGTAGTTACCCCAGCACACGTGCAGACGCGACCGCTCCGGCGGGACGTTGGCGAGCGCGTGGTTCAGCGCGTCCACGTGCAGGCGGGCCATCCGGCGGAACTCGTCGAGGCTCAGGTCGGCGTACTGGATGTGCCGCCCCATCCCGAGGTCGGGACAATCGACCTGCAGGTCGACGCCCGCTCGCGCCACCGCCTCGTACTCCGGCCGCATGGCGTCGGCGATCGCGAACAGGTACGCCTCGTGGCTCGGGTAATGGTCGTTGCGGAAGAACAGCGAGATGACGCCCGGGGACGCCGCCGACAGGAACGCGTGCTCGGCCTTCGCCGCGTCACACGCCGCCCGCAGATTGTCCGTGTCGGCCTCGGCGGCGCGCGGGTCGCGCACGCTGATCGGCCCGTCACACGCCGGCGTCCGGCGACGGGATCGCCCGGGATCGCCGAAGACGCGCTTGGCCATCTCGGGGAAGTCCACCAGGTCCCGGTACTGCAGCGGATGGCTCGCGCCGCCGAAGCCGTTCAGGCGGTCCTTGACGTAGGTCGCGTAACTCGGCTTGCTCATCTCGCCGTCGTTCACGATCGCGACGCCGGCCTCCACCTGCTTGCCGACGATCTCGCCGACGGCGGCGCGGATACGCGCGCCCAGGGCGGCCGGATCGACCGGCACGCCTTCCTCCTTCGCGAACATCATCCGGATCAGGTCCGACGGACGCGGAAGACTCCCGGTGTGCGTGGTGAGGAATCGCTCGGTGCTCCGCGGCATCGGCATGGCGCCGCGATGCTAACACAGGCTTCAGAGCCCGGCCGGGAGCGCGATGCGCCATCGCTACCAGGCGGAGCGAAACGCGCGCTTCACCTCGGCGATGCGCTTCTCGTCCCGTTTGTAGAACGTCCACTGCTTGACCCGCCGGGCGCGCACGAGCCCGGCCTGGGCCAGGATCTTCAGATGCTCGCTGGCGGTCGGCTGGCTGACGCCGAGCTTCTGGGCGATGAACACGCCGCACACCCCGTCGCGCACGAGGTCGCCGTCGACCTGGGGCGGGAAGTGCGCCCGCGGCGTCCTGAGCCAGCCGAGGATCTGGAGGCGGCGCTCGCTGGCCAGCGCCTTGGCGACGTCGACGGAAAGCATCTTCGCCACTTTGCCAATCGACTAAGTCCATGTCAAGATGCGTGCGGCGGCGAGCGCCGGAGAGGAGCGGCGGAGTGTCGATCGACAAGAAGCGCATCGAGGCGGTGGGCGCCGTCATCGCGCCGTACGTGCGCGTCACGCCGACGCTCGCCCTCAGCGGCGCGGACTTCGGGCTTGTGCCCTTTCCGCTCACGCTCAAGCTCGAGCTCCTGCAGCACTCCGGATCGTTCAAGGCGCGGGGCGCGTTCGCCAATCTGCTCCTGCGCTCGCTGCCCGCGGTCGGCGTCGCGGCCGCCTCCGGCGGTAACCACGGCGCCGCCGTCGCCTACGCGGCGATGCGCCTGGGCGTGCGGGCGAAGATCTTCGTGCCGACCGTGTCGTCGCCGGCGAAGGTCCAGCAGATCCGCGCGTACGGCGCCGACGTCACCGTGGTGGGCGAGCGCTACGCCGACGCGCTCGCGGCCAGCGAGAACTGGGTCGCCGAGACGGGCGCGCTCCCGGTTCACGCGTTCGATCAGCCGGAAACGGTGCTCGGCCAGGGCACGCTCGGCATGGAGCTCGCCGGACAGGCGCCCGCGCTCGACACGGTGCTGGTGTCTGTCGGCGGCGGCGGGCTGATCGGCGGCGTGGCCGGCTGGTACGCGGGCGACGCTCGGGTCGTCGGCGTCGAGCCCGAGCTGGCGCCCACACTGACGGAGGCCCTCAAGGCGGGCCGGCCGGTCGACGCTCCCGCGGGCGGCATCGCGGCGGACTCGCTCGCGCCGCGGCGGGTCGGCGAGCTCATGTTCCCCATCGCGCGGGCTCACGTCGCGCGGGTCGTCCTCGTGAGCGACGCGGCGATCCGGGGGGCCCAGGACGCCTTGTGGCAGACCGTGCGAATCGCCGCCGAGCCCGGGGGCGCGGCCGCGCTTGCCGCGCTTCTGAGCGGCGCCTACGTGCCGGAGCCCGGCGAGCAGGTCGGCGTCGTCGTCTGCGGCGGCAATTCGACCGCGGTCGATTTCGGCGACCGCTGACCGGCCCGGCCCGACGAGCGCTATTGGTGCGCGCTGCAGGCCGTCGCGGGGCCGCAGTGCGAGCCGCAGGGCCGCCCGGGGGCTGGGGCCCCGAGGCCCGAGGCGAGCGATGCGAGCAGACCCCGCCGGCCGAGGCGCGGCTGGCTACTGAATGACGAAGTGGGCGTCGGTCGTCCGGCCGCTACGACCGTTGATCGGCAGGATGTCCTGGGGACACGCGGACAGGGCGACGACGAGATCCATCTCTGCCCTGAACACCACGTAGCTGCCGGGGCTGGCCGCGGGCTCGCCCCACGCCAGGCGCCCGTCGGCCGTCCACGGAATGTTCATGAACAGGTTCAGCGAGGGCGGGGTGGCCCGGATCACCACGCTGAGGTTCGCGAGCGCCGCGTGCAGGTTGTCCCGGCAGTTGTCGTGGTAGCCCTCGACCCCCAGAAGGCCGTAGCGCCACCGGTCGCAGGGCGCCATGAGCGTGTCGTGCGCGCATCCCGAGGTGTCCTCGACCAGGGTCATGATCGGGCGCCGCTGATTCGTGACGAACGTGTCGCCGACGGTGGCCGCGAGCTTCATGAACGCGGCGCGGCTCGCCTCCATCGACATCCACTCCGTCAGGTCGAGCGCGTTGAAGGCCCAGGCGTCGACCACCTGGGTGCCGGAGCTGTTGATGACCTTGATCCGCTGGCCCGCGCTCACGCGCGCCGCCTTCCCCGAGCGGGCCGGAATCGTGACCAGCTCGGCCATCACCAGGTCCCCGCCTGCGACTTCTCGCGGTAGTAGGAGTTGATTCCGGTGTCCGGGGGCGGCGCGCTCACCATCGTGAGCATGGTGGCCAGCTCGCTCCGGTGATGGGCCGCATGGGTCGGGACGTGGAGGAGCAGCATACCCAGCGGACGGCTGAAGATCCGGCCCTCCGGCGTCGTGCCGTCGACGGGCTTCCACAGATCGATCTCGACGAGATCCGCGAGATAGCCGCGCTGGTCGGCCTCGAGCGCGTCCCAGCGGCGTCGCAGATCGTCGAGCGCACGGATGTCGAGACCGTACGTGGGGTCGCCGCGCACGATCGCCGGGGGCCGACCGCGCCACGTCTCGAGCCAGAACCAGTCGGCGCCGTACATGTGCACGAGCATCGCGCGCAGCGTGGGCTCGCTGAACTGCCTGCCGACCTCGCGCCCGGCCGCCGGCTCGCCCAGCGCCGCCACCACGTCGAAGAGCCGCCGATTGGCCCAGTGATGGTACCCCCAGTATTCGCGAATCAACTCGACCGACATGGCTCTTCTAGTATCCTACGCGCGCACCGGATCGAGCGAGTCTCGACTGCGCGCCAAAACGGGAGGACGACATGACGAGCCAGCGGCCGGGCGGTCTTTCGGTCATCGAGCAGTTGGCGAGCTACGTGGCGACCGAGGCATTCGACAAGCTCCCCGAGGCCGCCGTCGGCGCGGCGCGCCGGGCGATCCTCGACACGCTCGGGGTAACGCTGGCCGGCGCGGTGGAGCCGACCGCGGCACGTGTCCGCGCGCTGATCGCGCACCGGCGCGCCGCCGACGAGGCGACCGTCATCGGGACGCCGCTGCGCGCGGGGGTCGAGGACGCCGCGCTCGCGAACGGCACGGCCTCGCATGCCCTGGACTACGACGACCTGAATCAATCGCTGTCCGGACATCCGTCGGTGCCGATCCTCGCGGCGGCGCTCCCGCTGGCGGAGCGGCGGCGCGCCTCGGGCGCGGCGCTCGTCACCGCATTCGTGGCCGGCGTCGAGATCGAAGCGAAGCTCGGGCGCGCCCTGAACCCCGCCCTCTACGAGATCGGCTGGCACGCGACGGGCGTGCTGGGCATCTTCGGCGCCGCCGCCGCGGCCGCGAAGCTTCTCGGCCTCTCGACCGAGCGGACCGCCCACGCGCTGGCCATCGCCGCGTCCATGGCGAGCGGCATCAAGGCGAACTTCGGGACCGACTGCAAGCCGCTGCACGTCGGCCACGCCGCGCGGTGCGGAATCGAAGCGGCCCTGCTCGCCGAGGCCGGCTTCACGGGCAATCCCCGAGCCCTCGAGCACGGCGACGGCTTCGGGGCCACGCACGTCACCGGCAACCGCCCGGCCTGGGATCTGACGACCGCCGGGCTCGGCTCGCCGCACGATCTCGTCGATCCGGGCATCGGCGTCAAGCGGTTCCCGGCTTGCGCCAGCACGCACCAGGCGCTGGACGCGACGCTCGCGCTGGCGGAGGAGCACGCCATCGATCCGGCCGCGGTCGTGTCCGTCGAGTGCGGCGTCAATTACATGGCGCCCCACCAGCTCATCTACGATCAGGCCGAGACCGGGCTGCAGGGCAAGTTCTCGATGCCGTACTGCGTCTCGGTCGCGTTGCTCGATCGCACGGTGGGACTCGCCCAGTTCGCCGAGGAGCGTGTCCGGCGCTCCGACGTGAAGGCCTTCATGCCGAAGGTACGGATGTTCGTCCATCCGGATCAGACCAGCCGCGAGAGCCTGCCCACGCGGTTCACCGAGGTGGCGATCAAGCTCGCCGACGGCCGGCGCCTGGTGAAGAGCGTGCGGCTGGCGAAAGGCCAGCCCCAGCATCCTTTGAGCGACGCCGAGCTGACGACCAAGTTCCACGATTGCGCCGCGCGCGTGCTGTCCCGCGAGCGGGCGGAGTCGGTGCTGGCCGCGGTGCAGACGCTCGAGATCGCGGCGGACGTGAGCGCGCTCGCGCGGCTGCTCGCCGGCAACGCACACTGACGCGGAGGATCCAGCGATGGAGTCGAAGACGATCCAGCCGGCGGTCAAGCAGGTCGCGTCGGGTCTGCGCTTTCCCGAGGGCCCGGTGGCCATGCCCGACGGCTCGGTGATGCTGGTCGAGATCGAGCGGCGAACCCTCTCGCGCGTGACGCCCGACGGCAAGGTGCGCGTCGTCGCGACGCTCGGCGGCGGCCCCAACGGCGCCGCCATGGGGCCGCGCTCCAAGATCTACGTGACGAACAACGGCGGGCTCAAGTTCGTCGAGCGGCCCGGGAAGATGTTCCCCATCGCGCAGGCCGACGACTACGCCGGCGGCCTCATCCAGGTGGTCGATCCCGAGACCGGAAAGTTCGAGACGCTCTACGACGCCTGCGATGGGCGCAGGCTCTGCGGACCCAACGACCTCGTGTTCGACCGCGCCGGCGGATTCTGGTTCACCGATCTCGGCAAGACGCGCGAGCGCGACATGGATCGCGGCGCGGTCTACTACGCCAGGGCCGACGGCTCGATGATCAAGGAGGCGATCTTCCCGCTGGAGCGGCCGAACGGCATCGGCCTGTCGCCGGACGAGCGCACGCTCTACGTCGTCGAGACGCCGACGGCGCGCTGCTGGGCGTTCAGTCTCGCGGCGCCCGGCGAGATCGAGTCGGCGAACGGAACGTATCGCGGCGAGAAGGGCACGGTCGTCGCGGGGCTCGGCGGCTACCAGATGTTCGACTCGCTGGCGGTCGACCGCGAGGGGCACATCGGCGTGGCGACGCTCATCACCGGCGCGGTCAGCGACATCTGGCCCGACGGCAGTCGCGTCGATCAGTACAAGCTGCCGGACATGATGGTCACCAACGTCTGCTTCGGCGGTCGAGACCTGAGGACCGCGTTCGCGACCCTGTCGATGGGCGGCACCCTCGTGTCGTTCGAGTGGCCGCGTCCGGGTCTGGCCCTCAACCACCTCAACACCACATGAGCGTCGCCGATCGCTACGCATTGCCGCTGTCGACGCCGTCGGCCGGCGCCGCCGAGCACTATCAGAACGGCATGGACCGGCTCCTCTCGTATGGCGCCGGCGCCGATCAGGCGTTCGCCGCCGCCGTCGAGGCGGACCCGGGATTCGCCCTCGCCCACGCGGGCCGGGCGCTCTTCGCGCTCTTTCAGGGCGACGGGGCGACGGCGAAGACCGCGCTCGAGCGGGCGCGCACGCTGGCGGCCGGGACGACCCGGCGCGAGCGGCAGCACGTCGAGGCGCTGGTCACGATCGTCGGCGGCGAGGGCGCTCGCGGGCTCGGTCTGATCGAGGAGCACGTGAAGGAATTTCCCCGCGACGCCCTGCTGGTGAACCAGGCGGCCAGCACGATCGGCCTGAGCGGGCGCGCGGACCGCGAGCAGTACCGCGTCGCGTTCGTCGAGCGCCTGGCCTCCGACTACGGCGAGGACTGGTGGTTTCAGTCCGCGCTCGGGTTCGGCTACCACGAGGTCGGCCGCTACGCGGAGTCGCGGCGCTTGTCGGAGCTTTCGCTCCGGCAGTATCCGGGTAACGCCAACGCGAGCCACAACATCGCCCACGTCTGCTACGAGACGGTCGACAACGCCGGCGGCATCGCGACGCTGGCGAAGTGGCTCGAGGGCTACGACCGGCTCGCCCCGTTTCACTGCCACCTCGCCTGGCACCTGGCGCTGTTCGAGCTCCAGAGCGGCCGCCCGGACGAAGCGCTCGCGATCTACGAGCGCGACATCGCGGGCTCGACCAACCCGCGCCTGGCCATGATCGACGGCACCGCCTTGCTCTGGCGGTTCGGCGTCTACGAATTCCCGACGGGGCCGCTACCCTGGCGGCACCTCGCCGACCTTGCGGCGCGGGTCACTCGCCCGGGCTTCGTCTTCGGCGACATTCACGCCGCCCTGGCGTACGCGTCGATCGGTGACGCCGCGGCGATCTCGGCGTTGATCGCCGGCCTGGAGGCGCTGGACGCGCGGGGGCACCCGATCGCCCGCACGGTGGTCCTGCCGCTCGTCCGGGGCACGGTGGCCTATGCGTCCGGAGACTACGCCGGGGCTCTCGACCACCTCGAGCCCGTGGACGGCCAGATCCACCGGGTCGGCGGCAGCCACGCCCAGTGGGAGCTGTTCGAGGAGACGATGGTGGCCTGTCAGCTTCGCCTCGGACGTGTCGACGACGCCGCGCGCCTCTTGCGCCGGCGTCTCGCCTTCCGACCATCGCCGCGCGACCTCGCCTGGATCGGCCGCGTCGGCCAGCCGTCGTAGCCGTCGTTCCCGGCACAACCTTGACCACCCTGATGCCGAACTGTCCGGTCAATTCTGGTTCGACCCGGAGAGAGGGAGGCGGCGCTCGGATCTAAACGCCTGCCATAGCGGCGTTTCCGCTAAGTGTTACCGGTGGCATCCGTTTTGCCACTCTCGCAGGCGTTCTGATGAGATCTGATAGCGTCCGGGTACACTCCCGCCACACACGAAGCACGACGCTCGCGCTGCATTTGCCGCTTCGCCGCCTGGCGTTGTGCCTCGATTGCGAGGCATGCTTTGAAATCGGAGCCTCGTCATGCCCCGCGTGTGGCGGAGATACCTGGGTGCTGCTGTCCAAGTTCCTCGACCAGGGCCCCCTCAAGGTCCTGCCCCAGTTCCATCCGTTCCCGAAGAGCTGGACCGAAGGTCCCAAGCACCGCGGCAACGACGAGAGCATCAAGCAGATCGTGGTCGTCGAGCGTGACCGGCAGAAGCTCTACGAGTACGTCAAGCGCGCCTTTTCAGGCAACCCCTCGGTCGACGTCGTTCTCGATCGGCGCCGGTCGGAACGGCGGGGCGCCGGTGATCGCTCCCGAGGCCCCGACCGCCGCCGCGGCGACCGCCGGCTCATGAACGAGA
>Ga0066710_100006179_pt1 | contig 11120 bp, 12 predicted proteins | sample GraSoiAngelo_159_FD_79666 | JGI IMG/M metagenome (GOLD analysis project Ga0066710, IMG submission 79666) | Grasslands soil microbial communities from the Angelo Coastal Reserve, California, USA - 14_1009_16_40cm | ecosystem: Environmental > Terrestrial > Soil > Grasslands | place: USA...
GAAATCCTGCTCTCGCTGGCGCGCTCCGCCGGGAGGGTCAAAAGCCGCGAACAGCTTCTCCTCGAGGTTGCGGATCGTGACTTTGAGGTCTTCGATCGCTCCATCGATGTCCATGTCTCTTCATTGAGAAAGAAGCTGGGTGACGATGCCAGGAGTCCCCGCTACATCGAAACTGTCCGGTCGGTCGGCTACCGTCTTAAAAAATCAGCCGTGGAATAATCCGTTATCGCGCGAAATGGCGGGCGTGAGTATCGTTCCCGCCCATGTGGCAACAAAACTACACCCCCATAGGAAATAGTCTCGCCTTATCGGCGTTGATAGCAGCAGTCCCGATTTTCGTCCTGTTATACCTGATCGGCATCAAGCGTAAGCCCGCATGGATGGCCGCCCTGGCCGGCCTGGGAGCAACCTTGCTTCTCGCCGGGGCGGTTTACCGGATGCCGTTCGGCATGCTGTTCTCGTCCATATTCTATGGCGCGGCGTTTGGGCTCTTTCCGATTGGATGGGTCGTGTTCTCCGCCATTCTGCTCTACCGTGTGACGGTGGAGAGCGGAAGATTCGGTATGCTGAAAGACTCCGTCGGTCACCTGACCGACGACGGACGCCTTCAGATGATGCTCGTGGCATTTGCTTTTGGCGCTTTCATCGAAGGCTGCGCCGGATTCGGAACACCCGTGGCAGTAGCCGCCACGATGCTCATTGGCCTGGGATTTTCGCCATTCATGTCTGCAGCCGTTTGTCTGCTGGCCAATACGGCCCCTGTGGCTTTTGGCTCCATCGCGGTGCCGATCACTACTCTGGCCGTTACGACCGGCCTTCCTATAGAGCGCTTAAGCGCCGGCGTTGGCCGTATCTGTGCTCCGATCTCGTTATTTATTCCTGCTTACATGATTGCCGTGATGTGCGGGTGGACTGGCTTGCGTGGGGTCCTGCCGGCAGCGGCAGTGTGTGGGGCAGCGTTTGCCGCGACGCAATTCTTTGTCTCGAATTTCATCGGCCCGCAGCTCACCGACATCCTGGCATCCATGGCTGCGATTGGCGCACTGATCGTTCTTTTCCGGTTCTGGAAGCCGCGCGACAAATTCGATTTCGGGCATTTGCCGCCGAGCAAGGTCGTTCACAGCAAGCGCGAACTCGTACTCGCCTGGGCGCCTTACATTCTTCTCGTCATTATGGTCCTGCTGTGGGGGTACCCACCGATCCAGAGGCAATTGAACTCCGTCAACATCCCCATTCAGTGGCCCGGATTGCATAACCTCGTCCAGCGGGTGCCGCCTGTTGTCGAGAAGGCTTCCGGGTATGCCGCCGTATTCAACTTCAACTGGCTTTCAGCAGCTGGAACCTCGTGCCTGATTGCCGCCATCCTGGCTTCGTTTGTGGTCGGCTTGAGCCCGGTAAAGTTCGCGAAAGCCTTCAAAGACACGTGCAGACAACTGGTGCTGGCGGAACTCACACTCGCGGCCGTTCTGGCGCTGGCCTTCGTGATGAACTACTCGGGAGCCACCGGAACGTTAGGTCTCGCTTTCGCCGCCACCGGAGTCTTATTCCCGATGTTCAGCGCCGTGCTGGGCTCGCTGGGTGTTTTTCTGACTGGAAGCGACACATCGGCGAATGCCCTCTTTGGCACTCTTCAGGAAGTAACAGCCAACAGGCTCGGCATGAATGCCGTGCTCATGGCCTCTGGAAATTCGGCTGGTGGAGTGATGGGGAAAATGATCAGCCTGACCTCCATCGCCGTGGCTGCGGCCGCTACACAAATGAAGCGCGAAGATGAAGGCAGGCTGTTTGGATTCACGCTGAAGCACAGCGTTTTTTTGACGCTCATGATCGGGCTGGTCGTTATGTTCTACGCATACGTCGCGCCCTCGTTGGCGCCGTAACGAAGTCAGGCGGCCCGGTCTTCTATCGAAGAGATTTCGTCGGCGCCTTCCGATTTGAAAACGCGCAGCGCCGTATCGAGCCGCGCCGGGTCCTCCGAATGGACCGCAATCAGGATAGCGCCCTTTTCGAGCCTGTCTCGTAACCGCGGACCTTCGTTTTCGGGAATTCCGATATTCGTCACGGCGCCGGTGCCACCCGCAAGCCCTCCGACGACGCCTCCCGCAACAGCGCCACCGATACCTGCCAGAATAGGCCCAGCCACGGCTAAGGGTCCGAGAATGGGAAGCGCAATCACAGTGGTTGCGATCGCGCTCAGCGCGCCGCCCACCAGGGCTCCCTTCTCAGCCCCGCGAATCGCGTCCTCTCTCATCGAAATATCTCGGGTGTCTTTGTTCTTCTTCATGACCACCGAGACTTCGTGATGTGTAAAACCCAGGTTCCGCAGATGAGTGAGTATGGCGTCCGCTTGCGGTTCCGATGAAGCCAGGCAATAGACTGTTTTATTCATAAACCCTCCGAAAAATGGCCCCGGGGGAATCCCGGTTTCCGAAATCCCCCGACACCTTTCTTAGGTCCCCGTCTTCCTGTCGTCCCCAACGTACTCTGCCGGTTCGGCATCGAACTCCTCTTTGCAGTCCTTGCTACAGAAGAAGTAGGCCACCCCAAGATACGTTGATTTGTCCTTGGTGGAACGCTCGTCGACTTCCATTCCACAGACCGGGTCGATAGCCATAAACAAACTCCTTACGAAATTTGGGATTGAACACACTTACAGGTGCAATCAGCGGGCCGTGGGGGAAATGTGTCAAATATTTGATGTGGCGGGGGTTGCCTGAGGGTTGCAACCCCATGTGCCACATAGGAATAGGGAAAAATTCCTACTTCGCGCCGCTCTTTCGCTGCAATTCGTCCTCAATCACCTGAGCGATACTCGTGTAAGGCTGGTTGCCCGAAAGCAAACGGCCATTGATGAATATGGCCGGTGTACCGGACACGCCGGCACGCGAACCTTCCAGAATGTCCTTCTTGATGGTCTCGGCATGCTTGCCCGAATCCAAACACGTATTGAAAGCCGGCGCGTCGAGTTTCAGTTCGACCGCTCTGCGCTTCAGCGAGTCCACGGTCAGATCCTGCTGGTTGCCGAACAAAGAGTCGTGGAAATCCCAGAAACGCTTCTGCTCATCTGCGCACAATGAAGCTTCAGCAGCCTTCTGGGCGTGCGGATGAAGGCTGGTCAGCGGATACTGCCGGTAAACGACGCGTATCTTGTCCGCGTATTTTTTCTCGATTTCCTTTAACGTCGGAAACAACCCGCCACAGTACGGACACTCAAAGTCGGAAAACTCAACGATAGTGATCGGAGCGCTCGCCGGCCCAAGCGTTGGAAAGCCCGCGGTCGGAATTTCGGTGCGCAGCGGTTCGAGATAGGACGTTACGCCATAGTCCTTCTTCAACCTGGTGATCAATGCTGCAAACGCGGCATCCCTTCGCTGGTCCATCAGGTATGGGCCGATCTGTGGGATCGCCTGCTCGCGGCTTACGGGAATGCGCGCCTTGTTCTCCTCGTAAAATTTTTCGATTTCCTCAGTCGTTGGGGCTTTGACATTCCCCTCTACTTCCTGTTGAACGAGCGCTTCCTTGGAGATCTTTCGCTTCGCCGCTTCCGCATCGAGTACCTTCTCCTCCATGAGAGCATTGAACGCTTTCTCCAGAGCGTCCTGCTTCTCGCGCCTGTAGTTCGCTTCGTTCTGCAAGCGCTTGAGTTCAACGTTGTCCAGATCCTTTGCGGCTGCCTTGCTCACTTCATCTTCGGTGATGGCCTGACCATTAACGACACCGAGCCTCTTGGAGCCCGATTGGGCAGCGGCGGCTATGCTCAGCGCCAACAATGCAAAAACGATCCATGCAGTATGTCTCACGCGGTAACTCCTTCCGGAAGGAGGATTCCTTTATCGAGATGTCGGGTGACAGTGGCGTGATGCGCCGCACGGGGATCGTGCGTCACCATGACCACGGTCTTCTTGAATTCTCTATTAAGTCTCTCCAGAATAGCCAGCACTTCGTCTGCTGATTGCGCATCAAGGTCGCCCGTGGGCTCATCGGCAAGGATCAAGGCGGGATCGGTCACGATCGCACGGGCAATCGCTACGCGCTGTTCCTGTCCACCGGAAAGCTGGCGGGGATAGTGCGTCATCCGGTCATTCAATCCCACCAGCGAAAGCGCTGTCTCGACGTGCTCGCGGCGTTCGGCCTTCGAAAGCTTCGTCAATAGCAGTGGTAACTCAACGTTCTCAAACGCCGTCAGAACGGGAATCAGGTTGAACGTTTGAAACACGAAGCCAATAGTGTGATTCCGCCAGACAGCGAGCTGGCTCTCGTTCATCTGCGAAATGTCCGTGCCGCCCACAATGATCTGGCCTCTGGAAGGCCGGTCAATTCCTGCGACGAGGTTCAACAGTGTCGACTTGCCCGAACCGGACGGTCCCATCAAACAGAGGAACTCGCCGGCATCTATATTCAGGCTGGTTTCACCGAGGGCGACGATCTCGGCCGCCTCTTTCTTGAATATCTTCGTTACGTTTTTGATTTCGACTGCACTCATTGTTCTCCCTACTCCCCTCCTAAGTTAGGAGGGGTGCCGTTCGCGCGTTTTTTAGCGAACGGCGGGGTGGTTCCTTAGGAGAACCACCCCGTCTGCGCCCGCTTCGGTGGCTTCGCGGCATTTTTTGATGGCGCAGCCACCCCTCCTAACTTAGGAGGGGAGTTTTGCCTACTTCACTTCCACCCGGTCGCCGGCTTTGAGCTGGTTGAGCAGCTCGCCTACGATGATTGCTTCGTTTCCCACGAGACCAGCGGAGACGAACACATCCGTTCCCACTTCCTTCGCAACCGTAATCGGCTTGACCTGAACCTTTCCGTCCGCGACGACGAAAACGGCCTTGCCGGACTCGCGATCCAGAACGGCTCGCTTCGGTACGACGTACAGCTTGCTTTCTTCGGCCTTCGGACTCTGGACGGTCTTTTCGTTCTCGAGGAAAGTGACGCGAGCATTCATTTCAGGCCGGATATATTCGTCGGGCTCTGTAAATTTGACCTTCACCTGGACAGTGGCTTTCTGCCGATTGGCTTCCGGCGCGATCTCGTCCACACGGCAGTTGTAGACGCGGTCCGGATACGCGTCGGTGACGACCGTGCAGGGTTGACGGGGACCGATGCGATTGAAGTCGTTCTGATTGATGTCCAGTTCCACCTGGATATCGTTCAGGTCCGCCAGCGTGACGACGAACGACTTTGCGCCGCGATCGCCGACGAAGGATGTGGTGACCATCTCGCCCTGTTCTACGTTCCTTTCGAGGATGGTGCCGTCGCTGGGAACGCGAATCTCCGTTGCGTCGAGTATCGTCCTGGCATAGTCCATGGCGGCCTTGTCGCGCCCGGCTTCGGAGCGGGCGTTGTCGATCTGTTCCTTACGTGGCCCCTGCCGGATCAGCTCAAACGTCTTGGTTAAAGCGGCCAGGTTGGCGCGCGAACTGTCATAACGGCCCTTCGCTTCATCGAGGAGTTGCGCCGCGGCCACGCCTTCTTTGGCCAGGCCTTCGATCCGCTTGTACTGGGCTTCGTCGGTTCGCAATTGTGCTTGTGCGCGATCGACATCGGCCTTTGCGCGATCGATCTCTTCGGGCCGGGAGCCGCGCTCCAGTTCCGCGAGCCGTGCCTGAGCGGCTTCATAAGAGGACCGCGCCTGCTCGAATTGTGCGCGGTACTCGCGATCCTCCAGGCGAACCACGACCTGATCGCGCCGAACGCGGTTGCCTTTCTCCACACCGATCCAGGCCACCCGGCCTGTAATCTTCGATCCGACCTGTATCTTGTGATGTGCAACGACGTAGCCAGTCGCGACGAGAACCGCGGACTGGGACGAGGCTTCGGAACGAGGCCGGATGGTTTGCACGACCGGCGCCGCGCCGGGGTTGCGAAGAGTAACGAAAGCGAACAAGGCGCCGGCCAGGAGAATGAGCACGATGATGAAGAGTGCCGGTTTATTTCTCGGACCTACTTCGTTTCGTTTCGATTTATCTATTTTCAGCTTGTTCAGCTCACTCGACAGGTTATCCATGAATTGCCATTAAACGCGGGCTAAAGCCCGCGACTACATTGGGAACGGGGACAACATTGGGAACGGGGACGACATTGTCCCAAAATGTAGTCGCGGGCTTTAGCCCGCGTTCATACCTCTTCAGCCCTCTGTTCTCAAGGCCCGCACGATCGTGAGCTTCGCCGCGAGTCTCGCTGGAAGCAATCCCCCCAGGGTGCCCATGATCGCGGCAAAAACGATTCCTTCCAACATGAGTTGAGGCGTCACTCTGAAATCGAACGCAACCTCCGAAAAAGTATTGAAGTTGCTGGTGCCGCTCGAAACTCCATTCATTGGCAACGCCATAAGGCAGCCCACCACCCCGCCGAGGAGCGCCAGAAGCAGAGACTCGAACATGAAAGAAAGCATGATATTCCGTCTCTTGAATCCCAACACCCTCAGCGTGGCAATCTCGCGGGTGCGATATGCCGTGGCTGCATACATCGTATTCATGACGGCAAAGGACGATCCGACCGCCATGATCGCGGCAATCAGGTAGCCGAGCACCTTGATCGGCGCCGCACTGCCGGCTTGTGTCTCGAAATATTCCTTCTGACCGAACACATCGAGTTGAATTCTGCGGTCGCCTGCGAGTTTCTCGCGGATGGCGGACATTGCGGCGCCGTCGGCGCATTGCACGAGCAGTGAGCTGTAAATCGGCCGCTCGAACTCGCCGGAGATCTCGTTGTAGTCCGCCCAGATTTCGGAGTCGTAAGCCGTACGTGCGGCATCGAGAATGCCCACGACACTCCAGGTGGACCTGCCGATCTTGATGCTATCACCAACTTTCGCGCCTCTGAATCGGCGGGAGATGGAACGGCTGACAATGACCTCGCGCAGGCCCGGACGAAACATGCGGGCCTCGACAATGTTCAGGCGTGGGCGAAGCCCCAATGATTTATCTTAAACACCGCGAACGATGACATTTGCCGTCTCTCCGGTAATCCGAGGGTGATTGATCAGAACGATGATTTCGCCTGCGACGGCGGTCACTCCTTCGGTGGCTTCGACGATCGGCTTGATGTCACGGTTGAAAAAGCTGTTGGTTTCGGCCTGCGACGAGTGCCGGATCATGATCAGGTTGAGCGGTTCGCACGAATCAACGAAAGTCCCGACCAGTCCATTCACCATGGCCAGCACCGACACGAAAACCGCCACGGTCAGAGCGACCCCGAGGACCGTCATCAGTGTTCCCACACGCCTGACGATCAAGCTCCGTAAGTTGTATCGAATGGGGATCACTTTCCTCTTACTCTCCCCTGCGCCGAATCGCATCCGCAATTGGAATACGGGAAGCGTTCCAGGCGGGAACGAATGTGCTCGCAAACGCAACGACGAGAGCAATCCCGGCGGCCATCGCCACGGTTTCCCATTTGACGTCCAGCGCCGAAATGAAACCTGTAGTCATCGCGCTCACGTCTATTCCGCCCAGGAGATACCGGGCGCTAAGAGAGCCAAGAAGCCCACCGGCAACCGCGATGAACGCCGACTCCAGTATCAACACCATCAAGACGTGTCCCTGTGAAAAGCCGAGGGTCTTTAGAATGGCAATCTCACCTTTTCGCTCGCGTATGGACATCGCCATCGTGTTGGCCGCCACCAGAATGATCGTGAAAATCAGCACGGTCGAGATGCTGACAACCAGGCTCCGAACATTCCCGATCATGGAGACGAAACCAAGCACGAAAGCCTTCTCGGTTTCCGTCTTGGTCGGTGCAGTGCTGTTTATGAAACTGCCGTCAATGGTGTCGATGACGGCGGGAATCTCCTCGGCTGAGTTCACCTTGATAACAAACGTAGATGTCTGGTCGAAGTTATTCCATAACTCGTTCAGGTAGTCGAACCGCAGGAACAGGACGTTTTCACTGCCGCCGTCCTTGATGAAGCCGCAGATAATCACCGGAATGTCGCCTGAAATGAAAGTTCCCTGTAGTGTGACAGTGTCTCCGATGTTCCAGCCGTAACGTATGGCAAGGCTCACACCGGCCAGGCCGGCACGCCGCTCCTTCAGGAAAGCGTCCTTCTGTTCGGGGGCGACGACGTGAATATCGGTGTAGATGTCGAAAAAGCGGTCGGCATCCACGGCAAATTGAGCGAAGAAGTAAGCGGGGTCCTTATAGATAGCGCCAACCCACTGGTAGGCACTGATCTCCTTGACGCCGGGCATGTGCCGGATTCTCTCCCGATAGGCGATCGGCATGGTGTTTGCGAGCGATGTCTGATGCCGGGTCAGAACCCTTGTCGCGGAGTCCGGGGTCAGCGCCGGACTCTCGAGCGAATCGAGCAATGTGCGCAATGTGCTGATAAGAAACAGCGACATGCTGATGCTCAAAATCGTGAGTACGGTGCGCCTGCGATTTCGGAAGGTGTTCCTGAGGATAAGCGGAAGAAATTTCATTCGAAACTCGTTAATTTACGCTCAAACACCGAGAATGTCTACACGAACGCGGGCTAAAGCCCGCGACTACATTCAGGCCGAACGTTGATCCGCGAATTACGCCAGTACCCGAACAGAGCGCCCCAGATGTAGTCGCGGGCTTTAGCCCGCGTTTCAACGTAAAATCCCAACATGGCCGCGCATAGTGACGCTCTTGCCCTTCTCAAAGTACTGATCGCAGCCGCCTGGGCGGACTCCAGGCTAAGCCATTCGGAACTCAACTACCTCAAGGCGTTAGCACAGAAATTCAACCTGAACGATGCCGATTGGCTGGCGCTGGAACCGCACCTGGAAGATCCGCCTTCGGAAGACGAGGTCAAGGCGTTTTTCCAGGATCTTCTTTCAAGGACCGCGACTTCATCGGGACGTAACGAAGTGATCCGGCACATCGAGCGGATCCTCAATGCCGATGCGCAGATCACCGCCGAGGAACACGACTTTCTGGAACAATACACGCTCATCTTGAAGGAAGCCTCAACGGTCGAGGTCTTGATCGGACGCATGAAGGGCTTGTTTCAAAAGCGGCCCCCGGCGGGGCTCGTTGACCTTGACGAGTTCATCCGGAACAAGATTTTCTTCAAGCTGCGGCGCCGGATCGGAACGGAGCAGGTCACGCCGGAAATGTATCGGCTCTGCCTGCTCGGAGGTTTGATGGGAATCGTTGCGCAGGCCGACGGCGAGATCGACCCGCGGGAACTGCAAGAAATCCGCCGGCAGCTTCAGGCTCGCGGAAGGTTTGAAACGGAGTCGCTTGAAATCCTGGTTTCGATCATCGAGGAAGAGTCTGTCCGCGGCCTCGATCGCGCCCGCCTGATTGCCGAGTACACCAGAAACATCGGCTTCGAGGAACGTGTCGAAGTCCTGGATCTGCTGTTCGCTGTCGCCGCCGCGAACGGCAGCCTGACCTACGCCGAACTCGAGGAGCTTCGGGGAATCTCCTCAGGCCTCGGCCTCAGCCACCGCCAGTACATCGACGCGAAACTCCGGAGTAGAAAAGATTAATTCAGAAATGCTGCATGTGCTCCACGAGGATGCAGCGGTTCATGACGACCTCGAGGCCGGCCGAGCGGGCGCGCGCGGCGGCAGCATCGTGAATCAAGCCTTGCTGCATCCAGATGACGCGGGCGTTGCGGCGGATAGCGGCTTCCACGATGTCGGGAATGTATTCGACGCGGCGGAAGATGTCGACGATTTCGAAGGGTTCGGGGACTTCGTCGAGTGTCGCGTACGCTTTCTCACCCAGGACCTCCGTTTCAAGCGGATTCACGGGAATGATGCGGTAACCCATCGTCTGCATGTATTTCGATACCGAATGACTCGGGCGCCACGCGTGTGACGACAGTCCGACGACTGCGATCGTGTGGTACGTCTCCAGGATTTCCTTGATGCTCACAGCACCTTCTCCAAAGCCGCCAGGAATTTCTCGTTTTGTTCGCGGGTGCCGACGGATACACGCATCGCGTTTGGACAGCCCCATGCCGGGCGAACGATCACACCTTGTTGCAGAAGCGCGGAACTCACCTCGCGGCCGGGACGGCCAAGATCCACCAGGAGAAAATTGGCATAAGACGGCACGTACTTCACTCCACGTTCAGACAGCTCACGATAGATAAACTCCAGTTCCGATCGGTTCATCGTCACGCTTTTCTCTACGTGTTCGTGATCGTCCCAGGCGGCGAGCGCTGCAACCTGAGCCACGCTGCTCGTATTGAAAGCCATCCGAACCTTATAAAGCGTATCAATAACTTCGCGGTTGCTGATGCCGTAGCCAATACGGAGACCAGCCAGGCCGTATGCCTTCGAGAAAGTTCGCAGAATCAGGACGGACTTCCCGGCACGCATATAGGTCAGTGACTCGGGGTATTCGGGATCGTTTACGTATTCGATGTACGCTTCGTCCAGAATCACCAGCGCATGATCGGGAACTTTCTTCATGAAGCGATCGAGTTCCCTTTGCCGCACGATGGTCCCGGTAGGATTGTTCGGATTTGCGAGAATGATCAGCCGCGTTTTCGGCGTGATCCGCTCTGCCATCGCCTCCAGATCGAAGCCATAATCCTTCATAGGCACGCGGACGATGGGCATGCCGGTGATCTCAGCAAGCTGGTAGTAAACGACAAAAGATGCCTCTCCGGTAAGGACCTCGGCATCTGCGCTCCGCAAGGCCTGATACGCCATCGCGAGAATGTCACTCGATCCCGAGCTGATGATGATCTCATCCATGGAGATATTCAGACTCGCGGCAAGCTTCTGACGAAGATGGAAGCCGGAATCATCCGGATATGGCGCGATCTTTTGCAGGTATTGCCGCACCGCTTCAACGGCCCTGGGCGAGGGCCCGAACGGATTCTCGTTCATGCCGAGCTGGACTACTTTCACGCCAAGCTCGCGTTCCACTTCTTCGGCGGGATTCTCGGACTTGTAAGACGCTATCGCCTGGATGTGCTTCGGAACAATGTCCTGAAAACTCACTTCTTGAATTCTCGCTGGAACTGGCTCACCTCGTGTTCGGTGAGGAGTCGCCACTCGCCGGGCCTGAGCTTGTCGTCTTCGAGAGCTCCAATACGGACGCGACGCAGTTTTTCGACGGGATGGCCGACGGACTGAAACATTCGCCGGATTTGCTGGTTCCGCCCCTGGTGCAATGTGACTTCGTACCAGGGATTC
>Ga0066710_100006180_pt1 | contig 11120 bp, 11 predicted proteins | sample GraSoiAngelo_159_FD_79666 | JGI IMG/M metagenome (GOLD analysis project Ga0066710, IMG submission 79666) | Grasslands soil microbial communities from the Angelo Coastal Reserve, California, USA - 14_1009_16_40cm | ecosystem: Environmental > Terrestrial > Soil > Grasslands | place: USA...
CGTCCCCCGGGCCGATGAAGATCCCGGAGACGGACGCGCGGCGCATGATCGGCGTGACCGAGGTGACCCTCGTCCGCCGCGCCGAGCCCCTGGCCATCGTCGACTCGACCCTGGGCTGAGCGAGGCGCCGACGATCGGCTACGCCCGAAGCGCCGAGACGCGCAAGACGTCGATCTCGGTGGCGGGGCGGTCCACGAGCAGACGGTGCGCGCGCTCGGTGATCCACGCCACCGCTGCGCCGGCGCGGCGGCGACATCACCCAGGAGATCGGCGTGCCGATCGGAGGGTAGACCGACTCAACCGGCAATCGGACCTTTTGCCGCCTAAGGAAGCGGCGGTATCATTCGCTCCCGCCATGTCGCGCGTCCACTCCGCATGCATGTCGACAGCGGTCGCCCTGGTTTGCGCCTCGATGTCGTGCGTCTTGCCGGTGAGGGCGAATGCGCAGGGTGTGTCCCCGAACCTTGCGGGTATCGAGCTCCTGCAGGTGCTCGGCGACGGCGTCGTCGGCGGCCCCGAGTCGGCGCAGACCCTCAGAGATCCCGGCCGGATCGCGCGCTGGGACACGGGCGAGTGGCGCTATCGAATCACCGCCGGCGCGCGGAGCGGCCAGACAGAGGTCGAGAGTCTGGCGCTGATCAGCGCGACGGCGCGAGGGGAGACCTGGAAGCGGACGATCGGGCAAGAGTCGACCTTGTTCCTGCGCGAGGTGAGCGGGGGCGGCCTCGTCCTGCCGAGCCAGATCACACATCCCCACCGGGCGCTCGTCTACTTCGAGCCGCCGCTGAGCTATCTGATCGCGGGGCTGGGACCGGGGGAGTCGCGGACGTTCGACGGGCGGATGGACGTCTACAGCGTCAACAATCCGGCGATCAAGTGGTACACCGGACGAATTCGCGCGACGACCGTGTACACGGGCGTCTACCGTATCACGACGCCGGCCGGCGCCTTCCGCGCGGCGCTGATCAAGACCGATTACCAGATCGACATCCTCGCGGTGGTCTCGGTCAAAGACACCCTCTACACGTTCTACGCCGAGGGCGTGGGCAAGGTCGCCGAGGCCGAGCACCGGCGGATCGCGGCCATGGGACTCTTCAACTCGGACACGAAGATCGGCAAGGTTCTCATGTCGTACACTTCGGTCAGTCCCCTCATCAGAATCGAGTCGCCGTAGGCCGGGGCCGGAGGGCGCGAATGGAATTCGGGCTGTTCTTTCTGATGCAGCGCGACGAGGCGTGGAGCGAGCAGAGCGTCTACGATTCCGGCCTCGCCCAGATGCTGGCCGCCGAATCCCTCGGCTATTCCTCAGTGTGGATCGCCGAGCATCACTTCAACGACTACGGGCTCTGCCCGGCGCCACAGGTCCTGGCGTCGTACGTGGCCGCCCGCACCACGACATTGCGGCTTGGCATGGGCGTGAGCCTCTTGCCCCTGCACCATCCGGTCGATCTCGCCGAGGAGCTGGCGGTGCTCGACGTGGTGAGCGGCGGACGTCTCGATATCGGCATCGGCCGCGGCGGGACCTTGCAGGACTACCAGACGTTCCAGTCCGATCGCGCCGATAGCCGCGAGCGCGTCGAAGAGGGCATCGCGCTCATGCGCCAGGCGTGGAGCGGCGCGCCGTTCGACTTTCGGGGCCGTTTCCACTCGGCGGAGCGGCTGCACGTGCGTCCGGCCACGACGCAGCGGCCGCATCCGCCGCTCTACATCGCGGCCAACAGCGAGGACAGCGTGCTCTCCGCGGCGCGCCTGGGTCTGCCGACGCTCTCGTCGTTCTTCGTGCCGGTTCCGGACCTCCAGCGTCGGCACACGCTCTTTCGCGAGACGGCGCTGGCCGCCGGTCGCTCCGAGCCGGAGATCGCGTCGCTCGAGCGACAAGGCTGGGGCATGCGCGTGGTGTACGTCTCGCGCGATCACGACGAGGCCATGCGCGCGACCGAGGCGCCGTTCATGGGCTATCAGCGGCGCATGTCGGTCCTACGATCCGACGCGACGGGCGGCTCGGTGCCGAGCTCCTTCAATCGCTCGCTGCTTCGCCTGCGCGCCTTCCGGGACTATCTGGCCGACGGTTGGGCCCTCATCGGCACGCCCGACGAGGTGAGAGACGGGCTGAACCGGTACCTCGAGGCCACCGGATACACGCGCGTTCTGCTGCTGATGGCGCTGCCGGGGCTCCCGACCGAGCTGGCGCTGCGGTCGATGCGACTCTTTGCCGAGGAGGTCACACCGAAGCTCGAACGCCGCTGCCAGAGCCCCTTGACGGCAAGTCCGCGCCGAGGGCACGATATCGACGGGAGAGAGCCATGACCAAGTCCCTGGGTCCGCTGACGGAAGCCATCCTGGAACGCGATCAGCCCCGCACGACCGATCTCTTTTTCCGGATGGTGAAGCGGGAGGGGCAGTCGCTGGCCGACGCGCTGGACGTCGTGACGACGGCCGAGGCCCCGTTCGTTCAGGTGCCGAGCCACATCAACGTCCGCGACGGCCAGATCACCCTCATCAACAACGACCACACGATCCTCGGTCTCAGGACCGCCGCGAGCCTGGCGCCGTACCTGCCCGAGCAGTATCGGCTGCTGCCGTTCCTGCAGGGCGTCTGGTACATCCCGGCGGGCCTCGATATCTGGAACCAGCTTCTCGGCCGATATCCCGGGCGCTACGCGACGATGAAGGGCATGAACGTGCCGCCGCCGAGCTACGGGCCGGTCGTGTGGCACCAGGAGCAGCCGCCGATCGTCCAGGAAGGACCCCTCGAGGAGCGGCTGCACGCCCACATGGTGGCGACGATGAGCGGCGACGTGCGGCAGTCGTACGGTCTTTTCCTGGGTCTGGCCCAAGACGAGAGCGCGCGAGCCATGCTCCGCGATCAGATGCTCTTCCTGGGCTTGATCGATCTTCAGGACACGGTGGTCGGACGCAAGGCGCGCAACACCGGCCACAAGGCTTTGCGCGCCCGCGCGGCGACCGATCTGGCCGACATCATCGGCTGGGATCGAGCGCGGGGCGTCTTCTACATCTGCGTGCCGGACATGGCCGTCGGCCCGCTGTATTACTCACTCTACGATGCGGCGTGTGTGACGGTGAGCGCCGAGTTTCCGGACTCGGGCAAGGGCCTCAAGCAGGCGAATACGACGCCGCTCACCCCGGCCGAGATCGAGGAGATGGTGCAGCTCCTCATGGAGGGCGATGCGCCGACGGTCTGGAATCTCGTCACGACGCACCTGCGCAACGGCAAGTCGCTCACGAGCCTCGGGGACACGATCCAGATCGGCGCCTCCGAGCTCATCCTGCGCACCACGGTGCCGCGCCAGTTCACCGACGGCCAGCACCCGTTCGACTACTGCAACGTGGCGAACTACTGGATGCGGACGAGCGACAATCCCTATCAGCCGCGCGTGCTGTACATGATGGCGAATTTCGTGAACGACGTCGCCCGCTCGAACAAGCTCCACACCTCGGAGCTCGAGCGCGAGCGGGTCGGGTTCGACCGGTCGGGTCGGTCGCCGCAGGAGATCTTGCTGGAGCTCGACGAGGCGATCCTGGCGTTCGACGTCGCGCGCACCACCGCGCTGGCCGACGCGTATCTGAAGTCCGGCGCGGACCGGTCGGCCTATCTCGCCGCGGTGGCCGTCACGGCCTGCAAGTTCCAGGACGACCCGCACAATCAGAAGATCACGCACTCGACGTTCGAGGAGTACGGCCACAACTCGACGCATCTTCGAGATCGGCTGCTGCTCGCGTCGGCGCGCCTCTTGGCGGGTTGGCCGAAGATGCCGGGGGAGCGGGACTGCTACGGACGCTTCATGAAGGAGTGGATCGACAACTAGGCGGCTATTCGGGGTCGACCTGGACCCAGCCGGTCACGCGCATCGTCTCGTCGCGATCCGCCGACCGGCGATCATCCTTGCGGCGCTCGACCGCAGGCCTTTCCTCCTGCCGACGACGATCACTCCGGCGGCGATCGAAGATCACGCGCACGCCGCGATCGCCATCGAACGCGAATGCCAGCGAGTTGTAGCGCTCGGGAAGATCCCGCGACACGATGAACAGGGCCGGACGGCTCGGGGCCAGGATCGAGCGGTATGCCGGTCGCGATGGAATGAGGACAGTCATTGACTCTAGGATAGACCGAGACCCGCGAAAGACCTAGGAATTCCTATCACGCCGGTCCGGCCACGCGCCTGAGGAGGTCTACCTCGTCGAGCATTCGTCCGAGCCCCAGGACGACGCAGGACATCGGATCCGGGGCAACCTTGACCGGAAGCTGCATCTCCTGGACGAGCAACCGGTCGAGCCCGCGCAGGAGGCTTCCGCCGCCGGTGATGACGATGCCCGAGTCGACCAGGTCCGCCGCCAGCTCTGGCGGAGTCCGCTCGAGGCAGGTGCGGATGGTCTCGAGTATGGTCGTGACGGGCTCTCGGAGCGCTTCCCGGATCTCCTCCTCGTTGAGGGTGATCGTCTTCGGGATGCCATCCGCCAGGTCCCGGCCCTTGACCTCCACGGAGCGCGTCGGACCATCGCCGGGGCAGGCTGAGCCGAGCGTGAGCTTGAGTTCCTCGGCGTGGCGCTCACCGATCAGGAGGTTGTAGTGCTTCTTGATGTGCTGCAGGATCGCCGCGCTCATCTCGTCGCCCGCGACCCTGACCGACGTGCAGAAAATGACGCCCGCGAGCGAGATCACCGCGACCTCGGTGGTCCCGCCGCCGATGTCCACGATCAGGTTTCCGCCGGGCTCCTGGACCGGTAGCCCGGCTCCGATCGCCGCCGCGACCGGCTCCTCGACGAGATACACCTCGCGGGCTCCGGCGTGGCGCGCGGAGTCGCGCACCGCCCGCCGCTCGACCTGGGTGATTCCGGCCGGCACCCCGATGACGACCTGAGGCTTGAGGATCGTTCGGAGCCACCGCTGGGTCCGCGAGATGAAGTGGGTCAGCATCTGCTCGGTCATCTCGAAGTCCGCGATCACGCCGTTCTTCAGCGGCTGGATGACCCGGATCTCGGGGGGTGTGCGCCCGATCATCGCCTTCGCTTCGTTTCCCACGGCGAGGATCGAGTGGTCGCCCTCGTGAATCGAGACGATCGAGGGTTCGTTGAGGACGATTCCTTCCCCCTGGACGAACACCAGCGTGTTCGACGTGCCCAGGTCGATTGCGACGTCCCTCGAGAACTTGCTCAAGAACATCGGACTCCTCTTTGGCAATAGTCGCGAGAATTCGGCAGATTCCGCCAACAGGGTAGTGGGGGGGCCTCCGCAACCGGAAGAAATTTCTGCGAGCTCGCCTTGTGAGCCGCGGGACGTCGCGGGGCTGGGGGTCGCGCCGTCCGAGGCGAGCCTACTAGCCCGCCGTCGCGCGGACGGCGTCGAGGAACTGGGGTCCGGTGAACGGCTTGTAGAGGAGCGCCGCCCCGGCGGCGCGGAGCGCCCGGTCCGCCTCCTCGCCGACCGGACCGGCCGTGATGAAGATGAATCGGTGCCCGACCGCGGTGCCGCGGGCCGCGACCTGGCCGAGCAGCTCGAGCCAGTCGACCCCGTCCAGGTGGAAGTCAGCCACGACCAGATCGATCCCGTCGCGCAGGTGCTGGCGAGCCTCGTCGGCGCGGGCCACCGTGAGGGCTGTGCAGCCCGTCGGCTCGAGATGCTCGAGCAGGATCTTCTGCACCGCCTGGTCGTGCTCGACGATGAGGATGCGCTTGCCGTCGAGCTTGACCGACGAGCCGGTCTCGTCCGGCGCTGAGCCGCCGCCGCTGCCCACGGGGAGGTCGATCGTGAACGTCGCGCCGTGGCCGGGCCGGCTGTCGGCGGTGATGTGGCCGCCGTGCTCGCGGATGATCCCGTAGGAGATGCTGAGCCCGAGCCCGGTGCCCGCCGAGCCCTTGGTGGTGACGAAGGGGTCGAAGATCTTCGGCAGGACCTCGGCGGGGATCCCGGGGCCGGTGTCCTCGAGCGAGATTCGGACGCGGTCCGTGCCAAGGGCCCGGGTGACGACCATCAGGCGGCGTTGCCCTTCGGGCACCTCGGCCATTGCCTGCTTGGCGTTCGTCACGAGGTTGACGAGGACCTGCTGGAGCTGGTTGCCGTCCGCCCACACCGGCGGAAGGCCTGGCTCCATGTCCCGGTCGACCTTCACGCTCTCGATCCGGAGGTCGGCCGAGGTGAGCGCCAGGACCTTCTCGATGAGATCGTCCAGCATCACGTGGCGCCGCTCGAGCGGCATCTGCCGGCCGAACGTCAGCAGGCCCCGCACGATGTGGCGCGCGGCGTCCGTCGCCTCGCGGATCATCTGCGCGTATTCCTTGAGCCCGTCGGGCGCCTGCTGCTCGAGGATGTCGCTCGCGCCGACCAGCACCGTCAGCGGATTGTTGAGCTCGTGGGCGACGCCGGCGACGAGCTCGCCGAGCGCCGACAGCTTCGCGGCCTGGATCATCTGCTGCTGCGCAAGCGTGAGGCGGAGCTTCTGATCCTCGACGACTTCCTGCAGCCGATGCGCGGCCTGTTGCGCCTCCTCGAAGAGGCGCGCGTTGTCGACGGCGTACGCCGTGTAGGTGGCGAGCGCGTTGAGGAACTGCAGATCGGTCTGGCTGAACACGCCGGTCGTGCCGGGCGCGACTTCCTTCTTGGCGAGATTCACCACGCCGACGATCCGCTCGGCGACGCGCAGCGGCATGCAGATGAACGATCCGCCGCCGTAGCGCGGGTCGCTCGCCTGACCGAAGCGGGGATCCTTCTCGATGTCCTCGACCACGACCGCCTCGCCCATCTCGACGACCTTGCCCGCGATGCCCTCGCCGACCTTCACCTCGACGGGGCCGCGGCCAGCCTCCTGGAGCCCGCGCCCGACCGCGATACGCAGGGTCCGGCGGTCGCGGTCGAGGAGCATGATCGATCCGATGCCCGCGCTGACGGCGCGCATCGTGCGCTCGAGGACGTGGGAGAGCAGGTCCTCGATGCGCGGGATGCGGGCGGCCATCTCGACCATGTCGTTGAGCGCGCCGAGCTTGAACACGAGATCTTCGAGGCGCTCTGTCGAGGCGCGCAGCTCGATGAGCATGCGCCCGAAGGCCTGGGCGATCTCACCGATCTCGTTCACCTGACCGAGTCCGGGCACCGCCGCGGTCGCGGATCCCTTGGCCGCGGACGCGGGGGCCGCGCTCTTCCTCTCGCCGGGGGCGGCCACCGCTTGTCCGAGCGCGCGTCCGAGGTCGGCAACACGCTGCGTGAGCCGGCGGAAGAGGACGTAGCCGAGGAGGGCGATCGAGAGGGCGCAGAAGATACCGACCTGGGCTTCGGTCGATTCGAGGAGCTCGAACCGCCACATGAAGTACACGAAGACCAGGAGCGGCAGGATGGCGGTCAGCGCGAAGATGGTGCTGGCGGCTTCGCGGAGCTTCACTGAACGGTCACGACTTTCGATCCTCCAAAGGCAAGCCCGACGACCAGAGTTCTGTCGCTTTCTCCTAGTGTGCCGGGGGCAGCCGCAGACGCAAAGCAGAAAAGGCTCGGGAACGCGGCTCCGAACTACGCCAAAAGATTCCGAAAAATTGGACCGCCCGAGCAGGCCATAATCCCCTAGTCCTGGCGCCAAAGGCCGTGCCCGGTCGCGGACTTGTAGACAGTTTCCGGTATGGTCTCGCCCTCCGACGGGTCCTTGACGTGGCGCGTTCGGCGGTGCCCGATCGTTGTCGTGGTCGCCTATCCGCTGGCGGCCTCCGGCTGGCGGAGCCTGGCGCCGGAGGCCATTGACCCGGGGTCGCGTCAGCGTGGGCCCGGCCCCTTCGGTCCTCGCGGGTCCAAGCTGTCGGGGAGACAGACATACCGAAAGGTCTGAACCCCGGCGACCTTTTCACTAGGCTTGTCGGCGCGGAAGAGCACCACTTGAACGGCGTCGCCCAGAACTTTCAAGAGGGCGCCCTTCGGTCGATTGTCGGGATGCGTTACGCGTTCGATTTCCTGACGAAGACGCGCTTCACATTCGGTTTTCCTCACCGTCCCCGCGATGGGGTGCCAAGCACGCGACTCGGCCTGGGTAGCATAGTCGAGCCGCGCTTCGTCATTCCACAACACCCATGCGCATTCGGCCGAGACCGTCGCAGCCGAGGTGAGCACACAGAATACGGCCAGGAGTGAGGCGCTTCGTGTGCCGCGGATCATCAGCAACCCTCCTCAGCTCCTACCACGGGTCTTCGACGGGGCCCTGGCGATCGTGCCGGCGTCAGTGTCGCTCGTGTTCGTCTCAATGGTGCACCTCCCGATCACTCGCCTTGTTCGACGTGCGTCCCGACGATGACGGCGCGGCTGGAGTCGGCGCGCGCACGCGTCTTCTGCGCGCAGCGAGAACCCACTAGTCGGGAATCAGAAGTAGGACGGGACGCTCAGGGGCGGGGACCGAGGGCCGGCCAACGGGCCGAGCAACACCGATCGAACAGGAGACTCCAACGCGTCGACGCGCACTGCGGGGACCCAGACCGGTCCCGCATCGGCTGACGATGCGACGGTGATCGCGCAGATGCCGGAGATGAAGACGACCACGTTGTCGAAATCGTCGTCATCCCAGTACCCACCAAGCCACGTGGGGTCGGGCGGATCTCCGTAGGCGAGGGGCGCGAGCCCGATGAGCAGGGTGACGACGACCAAGGCGAGAACGCCGCTGGCGCGAGGCACGCCGTATGATCGCCTCTCCGTCACGGCGCAGTCAAGGCGGCGTTGTCGCTGGGATCGGATCGAAAGTGGCATGAAGCTCGACCTGAAGCCGCCTTCATCTCAAGTCGCTTGACCGCCGTGCGCACCCCGACGATCATCGCCGGACTTCGCTGAATAGCCAGCAATCGTTGGCGTCCAATACCTTGAGAGCCTCAGCCGAAGACTAGCCTGAACATCTGCTGACGCCCCGCGGAGACCGGTGAAGACAAAGGCACGCTGGATCATCGGCGGTGCGATCATCGCCGCACTTGTCGCCTCCTGTAGCTGGCTGGTCCTCACGGATGCTCCGGCTTACCAGTTCCTCGTCCGCCTCTACGTAGACAAGCGCTTCCTCAAGCACACGCTTCGAGAGTGGGGCGTACTGGCGCCAGTCATTTTCATGGGCCTCCAGGCCTTGCAGGTCATCGTTTCCCCAATCCCAGGCGAGCTAACGGGGATCCTTGGCGGCTATCTGTTCGGCGAATGGGGCGGGCTTCTCTATTCGACGATTGGACTGACCGTGGGCTCAGTGTCGGCCTTTGCCGTCGGCCGGTGGCTCGGCGCCCGTTACATTCGGAAGCTGGTGAGTGCGGACATCTGGCGCAAGATGGGCTTCATCGTCGAAGCGGAGGGCGCCATCCTCTGCTTCATCATCTTCTTGACGCCCGGTCTCCCGAAGGATGTGACGTGCTACCTCTTTGGTCTGAGTCCCATGTCTTTCTGGGTCTTCGCGGTGGTCTCCACGCTCGGTCGCTTTCCCGGCACCTGGGTACTCTCGGCGCAAGGTGCTCGGACGGCGTCGGGCGACTACCTCCAGGTGATCTTACTCACGGCGATCGTGGTAGCGGTGGCGCTGCCGCTGTATTACTACCGGCACCAGCTCGTCGAATGGCTGCGCCGAGCGGCATGACGACGTGGGCCCCGCGTTTCGGCTGCGCTCAGTAGGCTTCATGGTCACGGTCAAAGGACGACACGTGCTCGGCGCCTCAGAGGGTCGGTGACAGAATTCGTCTAGTCGAGTGCCGTCGAGCGTCGTTTCCGGTAACTGCGCGTTTTCCAAAGCTTCGAAAAGGAAGGCACATGCGTTGGCAGGGGAAATGCTGCCATCATTCATCGACATGGGTACATCGACCCGTCGCAGTGGAGTGGCACTCGCGGTCCTGTTGTGCGGTCTCGTGCTCCTGGCGGCTGCGGAGCGCCGACTGGCCTACACGGACTTCGATACGGCCGGCGATGTACGTCTCGAGAACAACGAGAAGCCCGACGGCAACGAGATCATCGACAGGCTCATCGTCGTCGACGACGCGAAGGAACCCATCGCGCCTACCGTCGGCGATGTCTCCCACGCCGCGGCCATTCCGGTCGACTCGTGCGCACGATCTCTCTTCGTCATCCGACTCTCGGACTCTCGCGGCCCTCCGCTCCTGCTCCCGTCCCACGTGTAGTGTCCGTCCGCCGTAAGGCGGAACTCTCGGCGGCAAATTCGAGAAGTAACTTCAAAATTCATGGGAGGAACGTATGCTCAGATTTTGGAACCAACGTCGTCTGAACGGTCGCAACCAGCGCGGTTTCACGCTCATCGAGCTGATGATCGTCGTCGCGATCATCGGCATCCTGGCGGCCATCGCCATCCCGCTCTACGCCAACGTGCAGGCGCGCGCGCGGATCGCCAAGGCCCAGGCCGACTCCCGGGCCCTCGCGTCGGCCGTCTCGATCTACAGCGCTCACATGGGTAACGTGGCCGCGAGCCTCACCGCCCTCACGGTGGTCGCGACCAACGGCCAGAACCAGACGGCCGGTCCGTTCATGGCCTCGGTCCCGAACCCGCCGACGGGTTGGCAGGCGTACCAGTACGCGCCCAACAGCGCGGCCGGTACCTTCAACATCTCCGCGACGGGCGACGGCACCAGCGTCAGCCTGCCGTAACGCACGCACCGCGCTACGGGGAGGGGTCGGTCCCCTCCCCGTAGCGATGTATCGAGCATCGATGGCATCCACCTTGTAGCGCTGTAACGGACGCTTGGGCAGGACGGACAACCGAGGGTGGGACCCCCCCTGCATCTCGGGGACTGCTGAATCGTCTGTTGCAGCGTTACAAGCCGCCACTGAGAGCCTAAGAAAAGCGCCAGAGAAGGCCTGTAAGCCGGGTCCTGTGCCCCGGCCGGTTTCCCGGCTGGGGTGACGATCATTTCTCTAGGACGCCGGTTGCCCGGCGTCTCCAGCGGCCGAACCCGGGAGCGGCGCGGGCCACGCCATAGCTCCCCTATTTGGCCTTGCTCCGGGTGGGGTTTGCCAAGCCAGCGCGGTCACCCGCGCCGCTGGTGAGCTCTTACCTCACCGTTTCACCCTTACCGCCCCGCCACCCTCACGGGCACCGACGAGACGGCGGTCTGCTTTCTGTGGCACTGGTCCGTGGGGTTTCCCCCCCTGGGCGTTACCCAGC
>Ga0066710_100006181_pt1 | contig 11117 bp, 10 predicted proteins | sample GraSoiAngelo_159_FD_79666 | JGI IMG/M metagenome (GOLD analysis project Ga0066710, IMG submission 79666) | Grasslands soil microbial communities from the Angelo Coastal Reserve, California, USA - 14_1009_16_40cm | ecosystem: Environmental > Terrestrial > Soil > Grasslands | place: USA...
CCTTTGAAGAGAACCACAAACTCCTCTTCGCTAATGAGCGAACGGTAACCGGCGATCTTGAACTCACCCCATTCGGTGGGTAATGTGGCCACTGCCACGCGCTCCACCGAGAGATTGACAGCCCCGGAACACGTGACTGTTGTTTGCTCGTTCAAACTCAGGTCTCCTTTTTCTAATGCCCGCTGACTGAGACCGCCTTGAAAAGGCCGTCCGCGCTTCATGCGCCAAAAACAATTATAGGAGTAAGCTGTAACAGCGACAAGCAGCCTGCGCCGCCAGATAGTCTGACGCCCGTTGCCACGGCATTACTCGCGCGATAAGATACGCGCGACATTATCGCGCTCGATTCGACCCCATCGTCCCGGGATCCTACGGTGTCCGACTTTCTCCACGCACAGATTAATGACCAGCGAAAACGTTGACAAAGACGAATCCGGCAATGCGCAGCCTCGTCCCGGTCCGACGAAAATACCATCCGTTCAAGGAGAACGTCGTCCCGCTTTGGTTTCTCTGCGTGGCGAGCTGCTGGCGGTGCCGATTCCACTTGAGCGCGATGAGGTTACGCTGGGCCGCGCACTCGAAGCAGATGTTCGCGTTAACGATTCCCGGGCCTCGCGCCTTCATGCCCGGCTCACTACTGAACGGGATCCGGATACCGGCGTCCTGCGCTGCAAGATTACTGACCTCGCGTCCACAAACGGCACAATGGTCAACGGGCAGTTGATCACCGAAAGACCTCTGAAAGAGGGTGACAAGATCGTAATCGGCGACCATCTGTTTCGCTTCGACATGCTTGATGAAATTGATCGCGAGTTCCAACAGCAGATCCATCGCCTGCTCGCTCACGACGAACTCACCGGACTCCTCACGAGCAAATCGTTCTTTTCGGAATTGCGCCTAGAGGCCGCACGCGCCGAGACCGAGTCGAGACCGTTTTGTGTGCTGATGATGGACCTGGACCATTTCAGACAGGTCAACGAATCCTACGGTCACCTTGTTGGCAGTAACACCCTTGAACGGATAGGAGGCGTCATCAAGAAGGCTTTGCGAGCGGGTGACGTTGCCTCTCGCGTTGGCGGAGAGGAGTTTGCCGCATTTTTGCTTGACGCAGATTATGCTCAGGGCCTGGTTGCCGCTGAACGCGTGCGTTCAGCGGTTGAGCAACATGAATTTCCAGCCGGTCATCCCGATTCTCCTGAAGAGACTAAAACCCACCGCATAACGATCAGTATCGGTATCGCGGCATTTCCAGACGATGCGACAGATCCAATTCAGCTAGTAGAGCTTGCGGATTCGGCCCTCTATCGTGCTAAGCGAAATGGTCGAAATCGCATCTGCGCTTACCGGCCATCACTGGCAGCAACGGAAGGGCCGCTGCCTCCCAGACGCACATAAGCAGCCGCTCAAACGGTTTCAGAAGGTCCAGTTGCAATTCCCGACACCCGGTAAAAGGGATTGGTCAATAGTGGCCACTCAATACGGAGCCGTTGGCGGTGGCCAATGCTTGCACTCAAAGTTGGAACCTCTCTTTTGTGTGCTAAATCCCAGGAAGCGAAAGCATTGCTTTAGCTGTAGGTGAGTGCTGGCATCCATTGGCTACCGCCAACGGCTCCGCATTGGGTGCTAGTTATCCACTCTTTTGTGAAACCGACGTTTCTCTGCTGCGTGTAATTCATGTTCGATAAGCTTAATTAGCTTGTCGTTCTGCGCTACAAACCGAAGTTTGTCAGACATTTGCCTCAATCTGATCCACGACCTGCGGTTGCGCCCATTTGTTCGAGACGTGTATGCTTCTCATAGGGAGCGACCCGGGTTAAGGTTGCCCGGCCCGCAAGAAGAAATAATTTAGCCTGTGATTACCAAACTCAATCTAGCCGGCAAGCCATTCAATAATCGCGCCCTGCCGTGGACAGTTACAAGTTTAGTAGTCTTTCTCTCCCTCGTCGCTCTACTCTTTATGGTTCAGGCGACGGGTCGGTCTAACGGGGCCGCTTATTCGGTCCAGAGTGACATTAATGGCCTGAATCAAGAGAAAAGTGTCCTGCAAAAGCAAGCTCAAATCGTTAAGAACTCTCTCACTGCCGAGCAACTGCAGACTCTAAATGCAGCTCATGAATTGGTTGACCGCAAACAGTTTTCCTGGTCCCGTTTGTTTGCAGATTTAGAACCAGCACTGCCCGGATCCGTCAGGGTCACGCGCATTAGTGTTCGCGACGCGGCTGCGCGAGGCGAACAAACGTTGGCCGAGCTAGATTTGACAGTAGTTGCCAAAACGCCCACAACCATAACTGACATGATTGCCGATATGGATCGCGCTGGAGTTTTCCGGGCTGAGTTACGTTCGCAGAATCTGCAAAAAGGAAGAGGGGAAACTGGCACCGAGTATGAGCTTTACGTTCTCTACCGACCGCGTGCCGGTGCAGCTTTGTCTGACTCTCAAGCCGCCAATCTTGTTTCGGCTGAACCTTCTGCGAGCACCTCGAAGGGAGGTGTGAGATGAATGAGCAGCCGCCAGCCTCTCCTCGTCCGCTTGCCCGCGATCGGATTCACGTGCGGCTTAATCGCTTACTCGTCTCGCGCCAGCGGCGGATGTTTGGCATTGCTGAGATGATCGGATTGGCCGGCAGTGCTCTGATTTTGATCGCTGTGATCATCAGTTACTTCTACTTCTTGATGCCTGCTCGTTCCCGGCTTGCCTCGCTTCAATTAGAGCGGTCGCGATTACAAAATCAGCTGCGTAACGAAGAGGATGTGGTTCGCCAGGACCAGAGTACCGAGGCAACTGTCGAGAACATCAGACAAAGCCTGGATGACTTCGAGAGCAAACGACTCACCGGCCGTAATCAAGGTCGCATGGACTTGTACCACGTCCTCAATGAAATAATTCGCAAGAATGGATTGCGAAACACTTCCGGGCCTACCTACACGACACTGGATCCAGCCGGATCAAAGACAAGCGTGAGCGCGGTGAAATCAGCAAGTACGAAATGGCAGAGCGTTTATCCCGGCATCGCGATCAGCCTGACGGTCGAAGGCCAGTATCAGAACCTTCGCCGGTTTGTTCGCGATGTCGAGGCGAGCAAACAGTTCATCATTATCAACGCTGTCGAACTGGAACGCGCGACTGAAACAAACGTCGCGGCCCCCGACGGGGGTTCGACCGCTGGAGTGCGCGGATCTCTCGTCAGCTTGCATTTGGATATGGCGACTTACTTTCGACGTGGCACGGGTGAAGATGACGTCGCAATGGAGGCGGTAGAGCACTGAGCCCTATGCAGAAGATTGACATTAGAAATCCAAGCGAGCAAAAGAAACTTATCTGGGCAGTCGTGCTGGGAGTCGTTGCCATCGTATTCCTCTGGTGGACTTTCTTCGGCTTTGGCGGCGGCTCTAACCCAACGTCGAAAAAAGTGGTCGCCATTACCAACGCTTCGCCAGTTTCTCGCCCAGTAAATAAGGGGCAGCCGGAAACCGTGTTGCAGGTAAAGGGTGATCTGCTGAATCAGTTAAGGCCCATTGTTAACTCCCAGACGATCGCGCTCTCTGTCCCAGAAGCCAAACGTAACATTTTCGCTTTCTACGAACCTCCGAAACCACCGGCACAGTCTGTGACACCCACACCCACTCCAACGCCGACGCCACCTGTTTTGTTAGCTGCGGTTTCGCCTGCCAATGTCTACGCCCGGACAAGCGATTTTTCGTTGGAAGTCACCGGCGACAAATTTACCCCTGAAATGCGCGTGATGATGGATGGACGCGAGCTATCGACGCGCTATGTGGGCCCGCAGCAGCTTTCTGCGTCGGTACCGGCGGCGATGATTACAAACCCAGGCGGACGACAGGTCACTTTGCGATCTTCTGACGGCAAGCTCTATTCAAATCCGGCTGTGCTCAACGTGACTCCGCCACCCACCCCAAATTATACCTACGTGGGGATCATCGGCACGTCGCGACACCTCGACACGGCGATTCTGCAAGACAAGGGCAGCAAAGAGATTGTCAACGTGCAGCGTAGCGATGTTCTGGGCGGCAGGTTCCGCGTTACGAGCATCTCCGATAGAGAGTTGGTGCTCGTCGATACAAATTTGAAGATCAAGCACACTCTCCCGTTTAGTACTGAAGCTGACAAAGGCTCCAACCCCCTGCAGCGCCCGACGCCTAAAGTCCAGAGTGACGACGATGAACCCTAGCCTAGGACCACACCACAAGATATATGGGTTGCGTTTGACTGACGCGGCAGCGACTTTTCGGCAGGAGCGAGGTTCATTTCGCGCCGGCGAGGCTGGTTACACGCTCGTCGCCCTGCTCGCAGTGATGACGCTGCTTGCTCTCTTCGCCATGGCAGCGGCGCCGAGTGTTCGCCAACAAGTACAACGCGAGCGAGAGAAGGAAGCGATCTTTCGTGGCGAACAAGTGGCTGATGCGATTCGCGATTACTACAGGTATCGCCATGCGCAGGGAGTTCCTTTAGTTCAAGCTCTACCCACTTCAATCGATCAACTGCTGGAAGGGATTCCGGAAGGATCGAAGAAACGTCAGATCCTGCGCGCAAGCTCCGCTCGTGATCCGCTCTCAACTTCTGGTGAGTGGCGATTGGTCCGCGCACCCTCACAGGATTTGATCGATTTTCAGCGCTCCGTAATGCTTTACGCCGGCAATCTTCCGCCAACTCCGTGGGACGACCAAATTGCTCAGCTACAAGGGTTTGTGGTTCCGCCAATGACAAACGTGCTGAATACCGGATCCGCGCAAACGGGGCTTGGGGGAGCAGACTCAGCAGCCGACTCCACTGGTCCATTCGTTGGTGTGGCCTCTCGTAACAAGAACAATTCTATTCTTTACTACTATGGCATTGATCGACGCGACCAATGGATCTTCACGCCACTCTTTAAGTGATACCTGCAGCAGAAGCAGGGTCGTGATTTTGACCAGCACTCTTAGCTCTGCTAGCACTCAAGCTTTCACTTCTCACGCATTGCTGTTACTCATCAATCAGCTACAACCGACGACGTCAGCAGACCCCAATTGCGATCGATAGTTGACGGTAGATCTGCTGTTCAGCTTTCTCGATTACGTGTGAGAGCTCAAAATATTTTTCGCGATAACATGAATAAGTTGTTGACATCTAGTGCGTTTGCGTTTATATAGCAAGATGTTGTGCGCCGTTTATTCTAGCCCACAAGACACAAGTAGACACACTATCTTGTGGTCAGGACCTGAAACCCAAAACTTGGAAAGAAGGAGCAATAGAAGCTATGGCAACTAAAAAAGGTGGTAAGAAGTCCGCAGCGAAAAAGGGTGGGGCCAAGAAGGCCGCAAAGAAGGGCGGGGCCAAGAAGGCCGCAAAGAAGAGATAGAACCAGCAGGTTACAGCAGCAACCTCCACTGGCGCACACAAACTTCCAGGGCCAGCAAGGCCCTTTCAAAAGGAACGACGAATACTTCAAGCGAAGCTCGTCGTTCCTTTTGGTTTGTTCTGGGCGATTTGTTAACAACGACATTTGACTACCCGTTGATTGCAGATTGACGGCTCATCATCTTTCAATGATCACGGTCGCACTCGTTGAGCCCGAAATTCCGCCGAACACCGGCAATATCGCGCGTTTGTGCGCTGCCAATCGAGTTCCTCTTCATATCGTGGGGGTGTCTGGCTTCCGCCTGGATGACCGGGCCCTGCGGCGCGCAGGCTTGGACTACTGGCCTGAGGTCATATTGCACCGGCATCCCAATATAGTGTCCCTCTATGCCTTTTTACCGGCTGCTCGGTTCATATTTCTGACCACCAAAGCTGAAAGGAGCTACACGGATTGGGGGTTTGAGCCTGACGACTGCCTCGTCTTTGGGCGGGAGACGCGTGGCTTGCCCGAACAACTCCTACACGAAAATTGGGATAGGTGTCTGACTATTCCAATGCTGAACCCACAAATACGGAGCCTTAATCTCGCCACTTCCGTCGGCATAGTTCTCTACGAAGCTTTGCGACAGACCGGCGCGTTCAAAGACTTCTAATCGACAATTATTCATGGCGCAGTGCTAAGATGTAGAGTTTCGCCTACGTGGCTATCCGTAACTGATCATATCTAGACAGGGAAATCATGACTAAGGAAAGAAAAGACATTCGCAACATTGCCATTATTGCCCATGTCGACCACGGCAAGACGACGCTGGTCGATGCCATGCTGCGCCAGTCTGGAACATTTCGTGAGAACGAACAGGTGCGCGACCGTGTGATGGACTCCATGGATCTAGAGCGAGAGCGTGGAATAACGATCATGGCGAAGAATACCTCAGTACGTTATCACGACATAAAGATCAACATCGTAGACACTCCGGGCCACGCCGATTTCGGCGGCGAAGTAGAGCGTGTGTTAAAGATGGTGGACGGAGTGATGTTACTTGTTGACGCCGCCGAAGGGTGTTTGCCGCAAACGCGGTTCGTTCTTCGCAAAGCTCTCGAAGCCCGTCTTCCGGCAATCGCGGTGGTGAATAAAATTGATCGGCAGGATGCCAGGCCCGCCGAAGTGGTGGATGAGATATACGAATTGTTTCTGGATCTCGACGCCACAAACGAGCAGATTGAGTTTCCTATTCTCTATTCCATATCGCGAGACGGAGTTGCGAAGAAAGAGCTAACCGACGACTCCAGGAACCTTGGCCCGCTGTTTGACCAGATTGTAGAAACGATTCCAGCACCAAGGCAGCTACGGGAAGATTCTTTGCAACTGCTCGTGGCGAATCTCGACTACAGTGACTACGTCGGACGGCTGGCGATTGGACGAATCTTCTCAGGTGAGATTGCGATTGGTGACCAGGTGGCTGTCGTTAAATCTGACGGCTCGATCCAAAAAACGCGCGTGTCGCAGCTTTACGTCTTCGAAGGTTTGAAACGGGAGTCTGTCGCTGGCGCGGGGTTGGGAGAAATCGTGGCCCTGGCTGGCATTGAGGACATTCAAATAGGCGACACGATCACCTCCGCTGATAGTCCGCAGCCGCTGCCGGTGATTGCCGTTGACGAACCGACTATTTCGATGATTTTTGGCGTCAACAATTCTCCTTTTGCAGGCAAGGACGGGCGATTTGTGACTTCCCGTCAGGTTAAAGAACGTCTTGATAAGGAGATTCTTGGCAATGTTGCCATCAGAGTCGAGGAGACTGATTCTCCCGATCAATTCAAAGTCTCCGGGCGCGGCGAGCTACAACTTGCAATCCTTATTGAAATGATGCGTCGTGAAGGTTATGAGCTTCAGGTCTCGAAACCTGAAGCCATTACACGTGAGACTGGTGGTCGTACGCTTGAACCGATTGAAATGGTTGTGATCGACTGTCCTGAAGAATTCATCGGTGTCGTCACGGAAGCGATGGGTCGCCGTAAAGGACAGATGACAAAGATGGTCAATCACGGAACGGGCCGAGTCCGCCTTGAGTTTGAGACCCCTTCACGGGGTCTGATAGGGTTTCGTAGTGAGTTCTTGACCGAGACTAAGGGAACGGGACTGCTCAACACGTTATTTCTACGGTGGGGCGAGTGGCAGGGCTCGCTGCGCGGCCGTTCCACAGGTTCGCTCGTTGCCGATCGGACGGGCGAGACCACAACCTACGCGCTCTACAACCTCCAGGAACGCGGCACCTTGTTCGTCCGTCCCGGAACTAAAGTCTATGAAGGAATTATCATCGGCGAGAATGCGCGCGCGGTTGATCTCGATGTGAATGCTATTAAGGAGAAGAAACTGACTAACATGCGCGCTGCCTCCGCCGACGAAGCAATGCGCCTGGTTCCCGCGAAGGAACTCTCGCTTGAGCAGGCGCTTGAGTTCATCGCCGACGATGAGCTGGTGGAGGTTACTCCGCAAACGATTCGCCTACGCAAGCGCGTGCTCCGGGCCAACGAACGACCGAAGCGGAACCGGCACCCCAGCGCGGCTGCCGCGCTGGGGACCCCGCAAGACTCTTGATCGCAGCGGTCAGATTGATTCCCTTTCTTTCTAATGTTTCTGCCTGCGCCCAAACTCTATCCCATCACCGATGTAGGGCTTTCAGGCCTGTCTCACGCTGACCAGGTGGTGCGGTTATGCGAGGGGGGCGCTACTCTTGCTCAACTGCGTGAAAAGAGTCTGTCACCGCGTGAGTTCTTCAAGCAGGCTGAGGAAGCTATGCGTGCGGCGCGCGAGCACGAGGTACGAATTATCATTAACGATCGGGTAGACGTCGCGCTTGCCCTCAAGGCGGACGGCGTTCACCTGGGGCAAAACGATCTGCCACCCACCGCCGCACGTCGTGTGCTTGGTGATAAAGCAGTCATCGGTTTCTCTACGCACAATGTGGAGCAGGCCATTCGTGCCGTGAAGTTGCCGATCGACTACATCGCTATCGGACCGATTTTCGCAACGTCTACAAAAAAGAATCCCGATCCAGCAGTGGGTCTACTGGGGCTACGCCAAGTGCGGAAAGCTGTGGGCAAGATGCCACTAGTGGCAATCGGCGGCATCACTCGCGAGAATGCGTCTGAAATCCTGGCTGCCGGTGCCGACGCTGTTGCGCTGATTAGCGCGATCATCTCAGAACCGGCGGAGATTTCCAGTCGGACAAAACAACTCCTCTCTAGGCTCTAAGTCGTTCCTCCCACTATTTCAACAGATTTTACTTGCGTTTAGCGCGGTTATGCGCCAGAATCGGTGAAGCCTTGAGGTGATCACGTGTAGCACCCAGGTTCTTCTACCTACCCAGGCTCCTTTTCCTCCAATTTCCTTCGCATGGAGTTGCAGCCGCATGAGTTTCTTTGATCTGCCACCTATTCTTGAGCGCATGTTGCTGGTTTCTGACAAGATCAGCGATCTCAATTTTTCGGTCGGTCAACTTCCACAAGTCGAAATAAATGGAAAGCTGACGGCCGTACAGCCCCTTGGCATGCATAGGCTTACGCCTTACCAGACTGAAATCATCGCGATTACGCTGCTGGAAGGAAATCCCGACGCGGCGGAACGTTTGGTTCTCACCGGCACAGCCGACCTCAGCTATTCACTTCCCTCCCGGGCGCGTTTCCGGGTCAACATATTTCAGCAACGAGGTGTTTACTCAATCGTGATGCGAGTGATCCCCACCGACATCCCAACGCTGAAACTGCTGCGCCTTCCTCATCAGCTCGGCGACATTGCGGAACTCCGAAATGGTCTAATTCTGGTTACTGGACCTACTGGTTCAGGTAAGAGCTCGACCCAGGCCGCAATAATCGACATCATCAACGAGAAGAAGCACTATCACATCGTGACGATTGAAGATCCAATCGAGTATCTGCATGCACACAAGAACTCGACCATCAATCAACGCGAAGTGGGACACGATACAAAGGATTTTCCTTCTGCGTTGCGTGCGGCATTGCGTCAGGCGCCAAAAGTGATTCTGATTGGTGAGATGCGCGACTTTGAAACGACTGAGATTGCTCTTGAAGCTGCGGAAACTGGACACCTGGTGTTATCGACGCTGCATACCATCGATGCCTCGAAGACGGTCGATCGAATCATTGGTCTTTATCCCAAAAACGAGGAGCCGGTAATCCGCACTCGTCTGGCACAAACGTTTCGCTATATCATTTCGCAACGTTTGATCCCACGTGCCGATGAACGAGGACGCGTCGCGGCTGTTGAGATTTTAAGATCAAGCCCGCGCACTCGAGAGTACATTGAATCCGGCGAAACAGAGGGAAAATCTCTCCTTGACGCCATGCGCGACGGGAAACTGGATGGCATGCAGGATTTTGACCATGTGATTAAAGACCTGATCGAGACTCGCATCATCACCCTCGACGATGGTCTCGCGTTCGCGACCAATCCAAACAATCTGGGGCTCTCGCTTAAAGGGCTCACCGCCGCGGCAGATTTTATCCGCGGAGACGGTGGCAGCGTGCCAGTGGCCTCCCTCTCGGAATCCGGCTCTATGCTGGGTATGATGGAATAGGACCCGGGTTTGAAACCAGCTTACAGCTTCCTTGAAATGCCATGATCATTGTTTGCCAAAACTGCTCTTCGCGACTTCAAGTTGACGATGCAAAATCTCCCGCGCGTCCGTTTTGTATTCGTTGCCCCAAGTGTAACAACCGCATCGACTCGGGGCCGCTGAATCCATCTGAGAAAAGTGCTTTGGCAATTGGTGGTTCACCTGCGACAGAACATCACCGATTCGAACCGCCTACGCCAGCTCCGCCTTTCCAACTCGAAGCAAGCAACGTTGAAGAACGCGGCGGTTCTTCCGATTCCGAGAGAATAGTCCAGTTGCTGGCCAGCATCATTGGTCAAAACGGCGGACGTGGCCGGGACAGCTTTAATTCGCTCCCTTCATGGAGTAGTCGCAAGGCCCTGGTCTGCACGCCAGAAGGACATCGGGAGACTGTTGCCCGCCGGCTTGCGGAAAATGGCTACCAGGTATTTGTGGCTGAGGACACCAGACAGGCAGTCGAGCGAATGCGTGAGAACCAGTTGGACGTGGTCCTGCTTGATCCACAATTTGATCCGGTAGAGCAAGGCGCGGCTTTCGTACTGCGAGAGGTTAATGTACTGCGACCGGCTCAGCGCCGCCGGCTGTTTTTTGTTCTACTGTCGCCGTCGCTGCGCACTATGGACGGACACGCGGCATTTCTTAATAACGTCAATGCTATAGTGAACCTTAATGAGGTCGCCGATCTGCCCAGAATACTAGACCATGTGTTGCGTGACTACAATGAACTGTATAAGGACTTCAACGGCGTTTTGAAGATGCCGGCGCTGTAGCTGAGCCTGCATACTGGAAAACTAGAGTTCCGAGGGCGAGACAACTACTGCCGCAGCCAGACCAACCCAAGCCCCGTTCACAGTTCCACTGTCGCGCCCTCCCGTAATTTGTTAATCTTCTCCTCGATGGTGAGCGCGCGGCTGCAAAAGTTATTTTGCCTCGTCTGGACTGCCAGTTATGGCCCTTTTCGCTCGGTGGTGTCGAGACGCTTGTGGGCAACTTAGACTGATCTAGCATTGCAATGGCCCAGGCGGAACTTACAGCAACGGAATTTCAGCAGAGACCGACGGACGCACATAGACACGGGCGTGCGTCTGACAGCCGGCGAAGACTGAGCCTGGTGTTGGTACTCACAG
>Ga0066710_100006182_pt1 | contig 11116 bp, 10 predicted proteins | sample GraSoiAngelo_159_FD_79666 | JGI IMG/M metagenome (GOLD analysis project Ga0066710, IMG submission 79666) | Grasslands soil microbial communities from the Angelo Coastal Reserve, California, USA - 14_1009_16_40cm | ecosystem: Environmental > Terrestrial > Soil > Grasslands | place: USA...
ACGATCGTTCACATAGCCCAACATACATCATCTTCTATCAATTGGGTCCGACCCACCCCGTACTACACAATACCTCACGACGCTCTACCGATCTAACCTCGGCTTCGCAGCCTCCGTGACACTCACGCGCGTGGTGCGAGCCATATTGTTCGGCATCCGACCGACCGATCCGTTTACATTTATTTTGGCTTTGCTGGTTCTTAGTGCTATCGCGCTCCTGGCTTGCTACATTCCAGCCCGACGTGCTCTCAAAGTTGATCCAATAATTGCGCTCCGGTACGAATAACAGAATTGAAATTGCAGCAATTCTCTGTACTATGCTTGAGTTCTAACAATGAGGACAATATGACCTTCCGGAAGGAATCGCGTAACTTCATGCGGTTAACAGCGGTACTGCTTTCGTGTGTAATGGCGTTTCAAGGCATAGCCAGCGGCCAGGACCGGCAGAATCTGAAGATCGTCGTTGTTGAGGGTGAAGGCACAAATAACGACATCGAGGCTGGATCCTCTCAGCCGCCTGTCGTTGAGGTGCGCGACGGCAACGATCAGCCAGTAGCCGGTGCGAATGTGATTTTCGCACTGCCCCAGCGTGGTCCCGGTGGGACCTTCTTTGGAGTCTGGAATAAATTGAATGTCGTCACCAATGAACAGGGACGTGCCGCCGGGAATGGCTTTCGGGCAAATCAGACAGAAGGGCGTTTCCAAATCCAGGTGACGGCGCAGGAGGGGGATCGCACAGGTACTATCAACATCACTCAGAACAATGTCCGACCACCAGATGACCTTAGCCGCGTGGTAGACCCCATCCGGAGATTCGGTCATCGCAAATTGATCGTCGGACTTGCGGCTGGCGCTATTGCCGGTATTGTTCTGGCGGCTCGAGGCGGTAACAACTCCTCCAGCACGACGACCCCGGGCACCTCGATTACACCAGGAACGATTTCTGTGGGAACGCCACGGTAGAGGATGAGAGCAATGCGCATTCAAACCTTCCGGTGTCTTCTTGCAATCGTTGTCCTGGCCGGTAATGCGATATCGGGTGCTCAACTGCGCGGACCTGTCATGGGTTATGCGTTCGACGGCGCCAGGCATGCAATACGGGCAGTGAACGGTATTCCCGGATCATCCGTCCTCGGGGAGGCGGTTGCATTGCCATTTCCAGTAGCAGCAGTTGCCTTTTCGCCGCGTGGCGATTTTGCCTTGGCCGTATCAGCGTCAGATGATCGACGGGCCCATTTGCTGAGGCATCTCGGTGACACGAATGACATCGATCCGATCGAGGGAGCAATTCGTGGTGCGGACCGAATCGTTCTGAATGCTGATGCGACCGCGGGGGTTCTATTCGCGTCCGATGCGCGCCAGATCCAGGTCGTGCGCGGGTTGCCGGATTCGGCCCGCGTGGAACTGCCTGTCGATCTTTCTTCGATCGACGGAACGGTCACCGCCCTTGCGATCGACAGGACCGCATCGAACATCCTGATCGCCGTCTCCGCGGACCATGGAGGGCTGTACCTTACGACAGCAGAACAGAGCCGTCCGCATCTGATCGGCAACTTCGGATCGCCTTCTGCTCTCGCACTCCTGAACGATGACAATGACGTGATCGTCGCGGATGCCGCAGTCAATGAGATCACATTACTGCGCAACTTCGCCAACACGGCCGAGATGCTTCGGATTGCTGGTGAGCGCGATGGCATCTCTACCCCGGTCGGCCTGGGGATTTCACAGAACACTCGAAAACTTTTCATCGCGAATGCGCGATCCCGGGCTCTCGACATTTGGAATCTTGACGGACAATCCATCGAAGCCAGCTACCCACTCGATGCCGAGCCGACAAAGCTGACTCCGTTACATGATTCCTCGACGTTTTTACTGAACGATATCGGCGATCATCCGCTGCTGGTTCTCGATCTGTCGACAGGGCCGGCAATTTATTTCGTGCCGGCAGGCAGGAACTAAGAGTTATGAAACGATATGCACTGTTCCTGCTGTTGAGCCTTTGCATCCCGGCGGGCCTGTTCGCACAGGCATCGGCCACGGACTTCGGTTATAGCTACGCTTTGTTGCCGAAAGGTAATCAAACTTCGATCTTGCTGGATGGGACCATCATCTTTCCGGATACGACAGTAAACGTGACAAATCCGGCCCAGAGCCAGATCAATTCTGCCACGTTCGTGATCACCAATCGTGGTGCAAACCAGGGCATTGTGAGCAACATCACCGCCGGAGGAACATTCAAGGTCAGCGGCGTACCGCTGCTGCCGGCCGTCGTGCGCCCAGGCCAGACGGTGACGTTCACGATCGATTTCCAGCCTGTACAGCTCGGTGCGGCGCGCTCAAGCCTTCACATCGATTTTCTGCTGTCTCCGAGTACAGTCAGCACCGCCGCCTTCGATCTCGTCGGCAACGGAGTGGGTTCCCTTCTTGCATTTGAGTTTGTCGTCGGGGCGAACTCACGACCGGTTTCCGATAACGACACATTAACGCTGCCGCAGACCAATGTGGGCGACAAGACGACCGCCACCATGTTCGTGCGCAACGCCGGTACCTCCGACGCCCTCATCAACTTCCTGGCATCATCCGATGCATCTTTCAGGCTGGAGAACGCGCCGTTCCTGCCACTCACGCTGCAGCCAGGCGCTCGGATAGGTTTCAATATCACTTTCGCTCCAACTCAACCCGGGACATTCACTGCTCGCCTGAAGGTCGGTGACGCGAGCTTTAACCTGAGCAGCATCGGGCTCGGTGTGACGCTTACGTATACCGTTGTGGTCGGCTCTGCCAGCACGACGCTTACTCCTAACGGCAATGTGATTTTCACACCGACTCAAGTCGGGGCAAGTTCTTTCGCTGATTTTCAGATCAGCAATACAGGAAATACCCCAACGTTTATCAATAGCTTGAGCGTGACCGGCCCGGCCACGGGTGTCTTTACGCTGACAAACGTTTCCACGCTGCCGATGAAGATCAATGCGGGCGCCACGATCTCGTTCGGTATCGGCTTCGCACCGATAACTCTTGGTCAGGCTAGTGGTACGTTGAAGGTAGATAACCAGACGTTCAACCTCTCCGGTGTCGGGGACACGCCTCCGCCATTACCGGGAGTGTCCTTCAGCGGCGCAACCTCGGCTGTGGATGCCGCCCAGCAGATCGGTATCGGCGTCACGCTTGATAATCCTTACCCGGTGCAACTCAGCGGCAAAATGACTTTGACATTTGCGCCCACAGCCGACGTATTCAGTGACGATCCTGCCATCGCGTTCGCCTCGGGTGGTCGCACCGTCAACTTCGTAGTTCCGGCCAATTCCAGAAACGCTGTATTTGGCCTCAGCGACAACCGGATCCGTCTTCAAACAGGAACAGTAGCGGGAACTATTACATTGACGGCAACTTTTGCGACGGACGCCGGGGCCATCAATCTAACAACCACTGCTGCGCCGGCAACTAACATATTGGTGCGTCCATCGGTACCGCGAATAACTTCTGTCCAGCTCTCAGCAAGAACCGCGTCGGCGATCACCGTGCTGATCACGGGATACTCACCGACTCGCTCCGTCAATACGATGGCGTTCTCTTTCACGCCGTTTGTGGACCCCAACAACAAGGACCTCAAACTGGAGACCACGAGCTTAAGCCTGCCAGTTGATGGTCCATTCGGCGTTTGGTACCGAAGTACTGGATCCCAAACTTTCGGCAGTCTCTTCACAGCCACCGTGACGTTCAATGTCTTCGGCAATATCGACGCCATTCAGTCACTCGGCATCACGATGAGCAACAGTTTAGGAATATCGAATGCGAGCTCCATTACATTGAGATAAGAACGCAGAAAGCCTCAGCGTCCGGAGTTGCCGAATAGTTGGGCGGGCGGGCTGGTGACGCACGATCCGCGTTGTGCGAAACATGCGGATCGCGCGGTCACCTTTTCGATGACAAATTGATCGATGAAGAGGCCGCGCTGGCAAATCCGGCCTCGCGATAGTTAACCGCCGATACCGTCCGCAGTGATGTACTGCTCCAGTGAATCGAGTTGGAGATTCAGTTCATCGATTTTTTCCTGCATCAGGCTCCGCATCGAAACCACGGCCATTACATGTCCCCGATCGTCGACGACAGGCAGATGACGGATGTGGCTCTGATGCATGATCCGGAGCGCGCCGTCAGCGGTGGTTTCCGGTGGGATAGTTTGCACGGATGAGGTCATCACCTCTTCAACGGTGGTGTATTCCGGATGCCGGCCTTCCAGTACAACCCGCAACATGACATCCCGTTCACTGAAGATGCCGACAAGACGATTACCGTCGACAACAAGCACACTGCCTACCTGGGCACCTGCCATAGTCCTGATAGTTTCCATTACGGTTGCAGTTCGAGGAACGGTTAAAGCGGATCTGCTGGAAATGGCCATACACTATCCCCTTTCATTTTAGAGACAGATTTTTTGAGGAACGTCGGGATAGGATAACCTAACTTCGGACTCGCTCGACGTATTTTCCTTCGGCTGTATCGACGCGAATGACTTCGCCTTCCTGAATGAAGTGAGGCACAGGAACGACAAGGCCTGTTTCCACCTTTGCCGGCTTCAAAACGTTCGTCGCCGTCGCAGATGGCATGCCCGGTTCCGTCTCGATGACTCGCAAATCGATAGTAGGTGGGAGTTCGATCCCGAGTGGCTTGTCCTCATAAAACTGGACTTTGATCTTTGAATTCGCAACGAGATAACTGACCGCGTCGCCGAGTAGTTCTTCATTGAAATGTATCTGCTCGTAGTTCTCGGTATCCATGAAATGAAAATCGCTGCCGTCTTTGTACAGGTACTCCATTTCGCGCTCGTCCAAAACGGCGCGCTCAACACGGTCTTCCGACCGGAACCGGTGATCGATGATCGCGCCAGTGCTCAGCCTGCGTAGTTTCGTTTGAACCATCCCGCGCCAATTGCCAGGCGTGATGTGTTGATAGTCCACCACCTGGTGGAGTTCGCCGTTGTGCAGAATCGTGTTGCCTCGGCGGAGTTGGGTTGCTTGAACTTGGGCCATTACAGACAGACTCCTGTTGTGTGGTAAAAACGAGAATTGTACCCGAAAAGTGGGCCGGACTATCGGCGCTTTTGCATCTGTGTTTCGATTTCGCTGATTTCTTTAGGAAAATTGGAAAGGACGCGGTAACCATCTGGCGTCACCAGGACATCGTCCTCGATCCGCACACCGAGTTGTTCTTCAGGGATGTAAATGCCCGGTTCGACCGTGATGACCATGTTGGGCTCGAGCGGCCGTGCTGTACTACCAACGTCATGGACCTCGAGCCCGATGTGATGGCTCGTACCATGAATGAAATTCTTTTCGTAGCCCTTGGAGCGGATGTGCGCCATCGCCGCGCCATGGATTTCGGCAAACGTCGCACCCGGTCTCACCTTGGCGATCGCCGCCTTTTGAGCATCGAGCACAATTTGATAGATCTCTCGCTGGCGGGACGAAAACTTTCCGGAAACCGGATAGGTTCGGGTGACGTCTGCACTGTAGCCGCTGTATTCGGCGCCAATATCCACGACGATCACATCACCCGCTTCCATGCGCCGGGTATTCTTGTCGTAGTGCAGTATTGTCGAAAAGGGCCCTGACCCGACAATCGACGGAAACCCGGGACGCTCCGCCCCACCTCGACGGAACTCGAATTCAAGGGCCGCCTCAACTTCATACTCCATTGCACCCGGTGCGATTGTTTGCGCGGCTGCCTGCTGGGCTTTCATCGTGATCTGAATTGCTTTCTCCAGCAGAACAATTTCGGTTGGCGACTTAACCTGGCGGAGAATCGCGATCTTGTCCGCGACTTCTTTGAGCCCGAGAACGGTTCGGTTCCCCTCAGAAGCCTCCGCCAGACTTGAATCAAATTCTGAGAGCTGCAGAACTTTCTTGAAGCCAGTCAGCTTTTCGGCTTCAGGACCAGGACCGAGCTTTGCGCCCGTCCAGCGTTCTTCGGCCGGCTTTCTTTCGGGAATGAAGAGAATTTCGTCCGGCGGTGTCGTCGCGGCGTTCAACAGCAGGATGGTGTCGGGTTCGTCGAAACCCGTCAGGTAATAAAAATTCCGTTCCTGCTGGTATTCGACAAGCTCCTGCTCCGGAGCAGCTTTCAGAACCAGAATATTCCCTTTGATGAGGTCGGCGAGGCGGTCTCTTCTCGATCGGTATTCCTGCAGAGGCTCTTTCTCGATCGCGAGAAGGGGAACCGCCGCAAGGAGGAGAATGAAAAACCTTTTCATTGATACGCCGGGTCTGTAGGCGCTGGCTTAAAGCCCGCGTCTACAGACCTCTCAACCATCGATGCAGGGTCATATGGACGATTGACATCAAGCCCATGTACGTAAAGCCGACAACAAATAACATCAGGAAAGGAATCGTTGGATAGTTCTGATTGATAAATGCATACAGCACAATCAGCGCGAAGTAAGCCCCCATTGATAATTCAAACAACGGCATGACACCGGTCCGGCGAAGATATTTTTTGGTCGCCCAGCGGTCCTTCTTGTTCTCGATTCTGTATTTTGGCGTTCTCTTGAAACTGGATTTGATTCCAAGAAGAGCTTCCATCACCGCTTTCGAATTGCTAACGGACAGCCCGATTCCAACGGACATCAGGAACGGCAGGTACTTCAGCCGGATTCGCCAATCCGGGTAAAGCTCCTTTTGAGAGATAAGATAAAACGTTGATACGGACGCGGTCGAGGCCAGCCACAACGGCAAATCGATGTATAACATCTGGAACCAACCCTGATTGAATCTCACGATCATCGCCGGCAATAGAAGGAACGAAAGCGCAATCATCAGCGGATAGGAAATATTCGCCGTCAGATGGAAGAAGGCTTCGATCTTAATCTTCCAGGGAAGGTTGCTCCGCATGATGCGCGGAAGCAGTTTGATCGCTGTCTGGATCAACCCCTTGGCCCACCGCGACTGCTGCGTCTTAAATGAATTCATCTCGACGGGAAGTTCAGCTGGACAAACAATGTGCGGAAGATAGAGAAATTTCCATCCGGCCATCTGTGCGCGATAGCTGAGATCAGTATCCTCAGTTAATGTGTCGTGCTCCCAGCCGCCCGCCGACTCGATAGCCGTCCGCCGCCAGATTCCGGCTGTCCCATTGAAATTGAAAAACCTGCCCGATAGGTGCCGGCCGCCGTGCTCGATAACGAAGTGGCCATCGAGAATCACCGATTCGACCTGAGTGAGCAGCGAGTATTCACGGTTAATGTGACCCCATCGAACCTGGACCATTCCGATTTCGGAGTCGCTGAAATAATCGATGACGTCTTCCAGAAAGTTCGGCGCCGGAATGAAATCCGCGTCAAAAATCGCAACCATTTCGCCCTTCGCGAACTTCAGCCCATTCTCAAGAGCGCCGGCTTTGAACCCATGCCGATTGGTGCGGTGAATGTGATGAATGTCGAAGCCCTGTTCACGGCATTTCGCAACGCAAGCCGCCGCAATCTCGACCGTACCGTCCGTTGAATCGTCGAGCACCTGGATCTGGAGAAGCTCCCGCGGATATCGGATCTTGCACGCCGCCTCAACAAGTCGCTCGACGACATACATCTCGTTATAAATCGGTAGCTGCACCGTAACCGGCGGCTTGACTTCGAGCCGTCTTTTCGGCTGCGCAACTTTATGTTTGTTCTTCAGATAGAGGTACACGAGGTGATAGCGATGAACGCCATAAATCGCCAGGATGCTCAGAATGCCCAGATATGGAATGAGTATGAAAATATCGAACGCCGTAAGCCGGTACAGACCATTCCAATGATCGATCGCTGGGAGCTGATAAAAACGCCTCTGCTCCGGCGGCAGGATCATGCTCATCATCAGGATGAAATTGTTCACTTGATTAATATGTCTCCTGCAAAAGTCAGTAACAGAAGGATGCTCACGTAACCGTTCAAATTGAAGAAAGCTACGTTCACCCGGCTGAGATCATCGGGCCTCACCATGCGGTGCTCCCAAACCAGAATCCCGGAAACTATTGCAATACCAGCATATACGAGCCAGCCCGAACCCGCCAATGTTCCGGTTGCAACAAGTAGGACCACGGTTGCACCATGGAAAACGGCGGAAAGCTTCAAGGCCGGCCCGGGGCCGAACCGCGAAGCCAATGAAAAAAGCCTGGCTTTGCGATCGAAGTCCGTGTCCTGAAGCGAGTAGATCACGTCGAAGCCGGCGACCCAGAACATAACCGCCGCGCTCAGAAGCACCGGCGCCCAGGCGAACTCGCCCCTGACGGCCAGCCATGCGGCAAGGGGCGCGCAGCCGATCGAGAAACCCAGTACGAGGTGGCTCAACGACGTGAAGCGTTTGGTGTAGGAGTAGAGAAACAAAATTGCCAGCGTTGGCAGCGAAAGATAAAAGCACAGAGGGTTCAGTTGCCACGCGGCGACGACAAACAGGAGCGACATGGCAATGGTGAATAGGATCGCGAACTGCAGTGAAAGAGTGCCGCGAGGCAGCGCTCGATCACGTGTTCTCGGATTCAACTTGTCGAACTGGAGGTCTGCCATTCGATTGAAGGTCATTGCCGCACTTCTCGCTCCAACCATGGCCGCCAGAATCCAGAAAGTCTGCCAGAGCGTCGGCAAACCCTGTCGCGCCAGTAGTGCGCCGATGAACGCAAACGGAAGAGCGAAGAGCGTGTGCTCGAACTTAATCATATTCAGCGTAATCTGCAACTTGCGCCAAATCAACACTTAGCTCCCGATCTTCCAGTGATTAAGTCTAACTCACTATGACCTATTCAAAGAAACGACTTAGAGAGGTCACGGCGCTCAAGAGGGCGGCCGTCAAAAAGATTCAGCACGATATCGGTGAACTCGATGCATCACCAAGCCGGAAGTACATCGAGGAATTCAACCGTGAGTTCCAGACCTTCCAGGCCGTTTCGACAGCCGACGCCATTCTCCAGGAAGCGCGCAACGCCAATCTGATCTGGATCGGCGATTACCATGCGCTCACCAAGAGCCAGACATATGCTGCCGACTTTGTCAGGAGACTGTCATCAGATAACCGCTCAATCGTCCTCGCGGTCGAGCCGGTTTTCGCACGTAGCCAGAAGATTCTGGACCGCTGGATGGCGGGTAAGATCTCAGAGCAGGAGTTCCTCGACCGCATTCGCTACCAGGAAGACTGGGGCTGCGACTGGGATGGATACAAAACAATTTTCGAGACCGCGCGTGACCTGAATATTCCGGTTTACGGCATCGATTGCCACCCGCGGAACGACATGCGTAGTATCGGACGCCGCGATCTGGGCGCAGCGCGCCGCATCGTCCGGCTGATTGAGGAAAATCCGTCACGAACGGTGGTTGTCATTTTTGGTGAATCTCATCTCGCCTCAAATCATCTGCCGGGCAAAGTCCATACGATCCTTTCGAGGAAAGGACTCGCGCCCAGGGAACTGACGGTGCTTCAGAATGTGGACACGATCTACTGGGATCTGCAGGAGCAAGGCATCGGCGATGCCAATGCTGTGAAGGTAATCGACGGCACGTACTGTGTGTTCAATGCAACGCCGATCGAGAAGTACGAATCATTTCGGCGCTACCTTCACATGTGCGTGGAAGATGATGCTTGTGGCGATTGGACGCCTTTGGCCCAGACGCTGACCGAAGTAATGATGGATTTTCTCGCCGTGAAGAAAGCCGATTCCGTTGTGAGCCACATTCCAACACCGGAATCGCTCGACATGAACGCAGCTACAGAGGAATTCGCGCGATTTATCCATCAGGCCTGCCGGGGTGAACTTGAGAAGCCGGCCGAACGAACGGCGAATGACCAGTTCTTTGTCAGCGTCATCGAAAATGCGCTGGGTTATTTCTGTTCGAAGCTGCTGGATTCATCACGCGACGGAATCGAACCCCTGGCTGCGCGGGTTTTGAATCAGTTCGGGAATGATGACCAGCTTGTTCGATCCGTCACCCGGCTGGTCGACCCCGCTCGCCGTCCTGGCATGCAACATTTCGAATTCCTGCGAGCCGCTGTCGAAGCGAAAGCCGCAAGGCAGAAGACGATGCGGATGCTCAGCCAGTTGCTGGGCTATGCGCTGGGAAGAAGGCTCTATCTCGCTTATCTGCAATCGAGGATCTCAAGGACCGAGATCCGCGAAATCTTTCATGATCCGCTAAATACGCCCAACCGTCCGTTAGAATGCTATAAGGAACTGACGTACATTTAAGCGTTTGTCCAAGAATGCAGTTTGAATCCGGCGCGTAGGCGCGATGACCGAAGATCAAATCCGGAAAATCCTTGCGGAACATAAAAGCGGCTCCCTGTCCGAAGCCGACGCCCTGGCGCGTCTTCGAACGCTGCCATTCGAAGACCTGGGTTTCGCCAACGTCGATCACCATCGAACTCTGAGGCAGGGATTTCCTGAGGTCATCTTCGGAGCCGGCAAGACGATCGACCAGGTAACAAGAATCGTCGAAGCGATGTACAAGCACGACCACAATATTCTCGTGACTCGTACGACAGCGGAACACTTTCAGCGCATCAAACAGATCGCGCCCGAAGCCGAATACCAGGAAGCGGCGCGCGCTATCACCATTCAGAAAGACGGGACCATTCTGGGCAAAGGGACTGTCATGGTCATCTCGGCCGGCACTTCGGACATGCCGGTCGCCGAAGAGGCCCTCGTTACTCTCAAGGTCATGGGCAACAAAGTCGAATCCCTTTACGACGTCGGCGTCGCTGGTCTTCATCGGTTGCTCGACCGGCGCGACCTGCTGAATCGCGCCCGGGTGTTGATTGTTGTCGCCGGTATGGAGGGCGCTCTGCCCAGCGTCATTGGCGGACTTGTCTCGGTGCCGGTGATTGCCGTCCCAACCAGCGTCGGATATGGCGCCAGCTTCAATGGCGTTGCAGCGCTGCTTGGTATGCTCAACAGCTGCGCATCCAACGTGACTGTCGTCAATATCGATAACGGGTTCGGTGCTGCCGTGGTCGCCAGCCTGATCAACCGGCAGTAGCCTGGCGATGGATTTTTCTCTCGACGCCCTTGAGTACACCCGCCTGAAAGAATTGCTCGGCAGATATATTTCAACGGACGCGGGCAGGCAGCTGCTCGCCGATCTGGCGCCGATTCT
>Ga0066710_100006183_pt1 | contig 11116 bp, 13 predicted proteins | sample GraSoiAngelo_159_FD_79666 | JGI IMG/M metagenome (GOLD analysis project Ga0066710, IMG submission 79666) | Grasslands soil microbial communities from the Angelo Coastal Reserve, California, USA - 14_1009_16_40cm | ecosystem: Environmental > Terrestrial > Soil > Grasslands | place: USA...
CGGCGTCGTCTCCGGGCTGGGGACGATGCGCAGGCTCAGGGATTGGTTTGGCGAGCTGTTCTAACAGCCACGATACTCACGCTGATCGAGGTCAAGGAGGAGCCGATAGTGGACCCACGGGCTGGGCGGCCGGTGTTCGAGCTGGAGGAGGCCAAGGACAACGCCAAGATCAAGGTCATCGGACTTGGCGGCGGCGGGTCCAACGCCATCAACCGGATGATGGAGGCCCGCTTCACCGGCGTCGAATTCATCGTGGCCAATACTGACGTGCAGGCCCTGCGCGCCTCGCCCGCTCCCGTGAAGCTCCAGCTCGGCGCGCGCCTGACCATGGGACTGGGCGCCGGCGCCGACCCGGAGGTGGGCAAGAACGCCGCCCTCGAAGATCGCGATCAGATCAAGAAGCTCCTGGACGGGGCCGACATGGTGTTCGTCACCGCGGGTCTCGGCGGCGGCACCGGTACGGGGTCGGCGCCCATCGTGGCCGCCACCGCCAAGGAGATGGGCATCCTGACCGTCGCGGTCGTGACCAAGCCCTTCGCGTTTGAAGGCAGGCGGCGCTCCCAGCAGGCGGAAGCCGGGCTCACCGAGCTGCGGAGCGTCGTGGACACCCTGATCACCATCCCTAACCAGCGCCTGCTGGCGGTGGTGGACCGCGGCACGCCCCTCGTGGAGGCGTTCAAAGTCGCCGACACCGTGCTGCTCCAGGCAGTGCAGGGCATCTCGGACCTGATCCTCGTGCCCGGGCTCATCAACCTCGACTTCGCGGACGTGCGCACCACCATGTCCGGCATGGGCATGGCGCTCATGGGCGCGGGCGTCGGCAAAGGCGAGCACCGCGCGCTCGACGCGGCACAGAAAGCCATCGCGAGCCCGCTGCTCGACGAGACATCCATCGACGGCGCCCGCGGCATCCTGATCAACTTCACCGGCGGCTCGGACCTGTCGCTGCACGAGGTCGAGGAGGCCGCCCGCATCGTCCAGGAGGCGGCGCACGAGGAGGCCCACATCATCTTCGGCGCGGTGATCGACCCGAGCCTGCAGGACGAGGTGCGCATCACCGTGATCGCCACTGGCTTCAGCGAGCGCAAGGAGGGAAGCCTGCCCTCGGGCAAGGTGGTAGACATGCAGCGCGCGCCCCGCCCCGGCGCTCCCACCCCCAAGGAGTGGCGCCGGCGCGTGCCGGCCGACATCCGCGCCGACGCCGATGGTCCGACCGAGGAGGACCTCGACGTGCCTGCGTTTCTCCGGAGGCAGGCCGACTAGATTCCTCGACAGGGGGGGCCACCATGTTGAAAGAGTTTAAAGATTTCGTGATGCGGGGCAGTGTGGTCGAGCTCGCGGTAGGCGTGGTCATCGGCGCCGCATTCGGGAAAGTCGTCACGTCGTTCGTCGGCGACCTCCTCATGCCCCCGATCGGCCTGCTGCTCGGCAGGGCTGACTTCTCCACCCTCTTCATCAGCCTCACCGGACAACCCTACCCGACGCTGGCCGCGGCCAAGGCGGCCGGCGCCCCGACCCTCAACTACGGCGCTTTCCTGCAGGCCATCGTGGACTTCGTCATCATCGCCTTCGCGATCTTCCTCCTCATCCGTCAGGTCAACCGGCTCTTCCCGCCGGTGGCGGCGCCCGTGACGACGCGCCCGTGCCCGCTGTGCCTGTCGAACATCCCGCTCAGGGCCACGCGCTGCGCCCACTGCACGTCGGAGGTCACGCCCGCCTAGACGGCCGCTCGCATCTGAACCCTTCTCGACGGCCTGCTTCGCTCGAAGCCTGCGAGTATTTCAGCACCCTGCTCGCGCTGCCGCAGGAGGCCATGGGCGCGCGTGAGACAATGGCGCCATGACCGCTCCGCGCTTCCAGGGCGACCCGACGACGCATTTCCTCTCGCCCCTGCTCGAAGATGCTGGCGTGCCGCATCTGTTCACCACACGCAACTTCCCGGGCGTGACCGCGTTCCGGGACCCGTTTCCACCCCTCGGCCCCGAGGCTCAGCCACTGCTCGTGGAGCACGGGCTCGGGGCGGAGTCCCCGGCCTTCCTCAAGCAGGTCCACGGCGCGCAGGTGCTTCGCGCGACCGGCGGAGGCTGCGCCGGGAAGGCGGACGTCCTCATGACGGACAGGCCGGGACTGCCGGTCGCGGTCTTTTCCGCCGACTGCGTGCCGCTCATGATCTACGATCCCGATGGGCGGCGGCTCGCGGTCGTGCATGCGGGCTGGCGCGGCACCGCCCAGTCTGCGGCGCGGGCGGCCGTCCTGGCGCTCGTGGAGGCGGGCGGCATGCCTGAACGGTTCCTGGCCGCCGTCGGACCGTCCATCGGGCCTTGCTGCTACGAGGTGGACAAGCCGGTGATCGCGCGGCTCGACGCGGCCTTTCCCGGTCGGTGGGGCGCCTGGGTCAGGTCGGTGGGCGCGGGCAAATGGATGCTGGATCTTTGGGCCGCCAACGAAGACCAGCTCCGAGGCGCGGGAATCCCCGGCGACAGGGTTGACAACCCGCGGCTCTGCACGGGCTGTCGCACCGACCTGTTCTACTCCTACCGTCGCGGTCAGAACGGCCGGCTGGTGTCCGTCGCTGCGCTTCCCCTTGTTTCCACCCTCACCCGGGAAGAGGGAAACGTGGCGTGCTAGAATCGGCCAATCGGACAGTCATTTATGCTCGACATACGGGACAATCTCGAGAAGGTCCAGCAGGCGGTCGAGCGCGCCTGCCGGCGATCCTCGCGCAAGCCCGATGACGTGTCGGTGATCGCCGTCTCCAAGACCGTGGAGATCGAGCGAATCAAGCTGGCGATCGAGGCGGGCGTGAAGTCGCTCGGCGAAAACCGCGTGCAGGAGGCGAGGGACAAGGTCGCGGCGCTCGGCCGGCCCGTGCCCTGGCACCTGATCGGTTCACTCCAGACCAACAAGGCCAAGGACGCCGTCCAGCTCTTCGACTGGATCCACTCGGTGGACCGCGAGGAGCTGGCACGGGAGCTCGACCGCCGCGGTCACCAGGCCGAGCGCAGAGTGAACGTGCTGGTGCAGGTGAATGTCGGGCGGGAGCGGCAGAAGGGCGGCGTGCAGCCGGACGAGCTGAAGCCGCTCCTCGACGCCATCACCGGCTGCCGCAACCTCGACGTGCGCGGGCTCATGTGCATCCCTCCCGCGGCGGAGAGCGCGGAGGCGTCGCGAGTGTGGTTCAAGCATTTGCGTGAGCTGCGCGATGCCGCCGGGCTCGAGCACTGCTCCATGGGGATGAGCGGCGACTTCGAAGTGGCGATAGAGGAAGGGGCGACCATGGTGCGCGTGGGCACGGCGATCTTCGGCCCCCGCGCGCCCCGGGCGGCCGTCACCGAGGGCGGGGCGTGAGCATCAAGGGCAAGCGGGTGGCATTCCTCGGCGCGGGTAACATGGGCGAGGCGCTCATCAAGGGCCTGACCCAGGGAGGCCTCGTCCCCGCCGGCTCCATCACCGCCGCGGATCCCCGAGCGGAGCATCTGGAAGAGATCGCGAAGCGCTACCGCATCCAGGCCGTCGCGGACAACGCGGCGCTCGTGACCGGCGCGGACGTGATCATCCTGGCGGTCAAGCCGCAGATCATGGGGGCCGTGCTCAAGGAAGTCGCCCCCGTCGTGGACGATGGCAAGCTCCTGATCTCCATCGCCGCGGGCGTGGCCACGAAGAAGCTCCGAGAGCATCTCGGCAAGACGGCGCGCTTGATCCGCGTCATGCCCAACACCCCCGCCCTGGCTCTGGAATGCGTCACCGCTGTCGCGCGCGCCGAGGGGCTCAAGCCTGGCGACCTCGAGGCTGCGCAGGAGCTCTTCGGCGCCGTCGGCCGGGTGGTGGTGCTCGACGAGGGCGCCATGGATGCGGTGACGGGGCTCTCCGGCTCCGGCCCCGCCTACGTCGCCATCGCGATCGAGGCGCTGGCCGACGGCGGAGTCAAAATGGGCCTCGACCGCGCCACGGCGACCTTGCTCGCGGCGCAGACCGTGCTCGGCTCCGCGCGCTTGATCCTCGAGACGGGCGTGCACCCGGCCCAGCTCAAGGACATGGTCTCCTCGCCCGGCGGCACGACCATTGCGGGCATCGCCGCGCTCGAGGACGGCGGCTTCCGCCGCGCCTTGCTGCAGGCCGTCGAGCGCGCCACGCTGCGCTCGCGAGAGCTGGGGGCATCCTGACGTGTTGCCCGTAGAAGTCATCGTGTTCCTCGAGAACGTCCTGAATATCTACATCTGGATCATCATCGCGGCGGCCGTGATCTCCTGGATCACCCCGAACCCGTACAATCCCATCGTCCAGCTGCTGCGCCGCGTGACCGAGCCGGTGCTGGCGCCGCTGCGCCGCCTCCTGCCGCCCTGGAAGACATTCGGGCTCGATTTCTCACCGATGATCGTGATCCTGCTGATCCAGTGGGCCATCAAACCCCTGCTGTGGACGCTCGTGGGCTAGCCGAGACGAGGAGACAACCGTGCGCATCACGCCGATGGACATCCGCCAGCAGCAGTTCACCGTGAAGATGTTCCGTGGCTTCGATACCCAGGAAGTGGACACCTTCCTGGAGGACCTGGCCGCGGACTACGAGGCGCTGCTCAAGGAGAACTCGCTGCTCAAGGAGCAGCTGCAGGCGCTCGAGGAGCGCACGCGCGGACTCGAAGACCGCGAGAAGGTGCTGCAGGAGACCCTCGTGACCACCCAGCGGCTGGTCGAGGAGATGAAAGACCAGGCGCGCCGCGAGGCCACCGTCATTATCCGCGAGGCGGAGGTCCAGGCCGATCGGATCATCGAGGCCTCACGCACCGCGGAGGGCAATCTCCAGAGCGAGATCATCTCGCTCAAACGAACTCGACGCCAGCTCACCGAGGGACTGCGGTCGACGGTGGAGATGTACCAGCGCCTGCTCGAGCAGGACCTCAAGGCCGCCGCCGGGGATGAGCCCGAAAAATCCTGAGGCCGTCCTGCTCCGCGTACGCGTCCAGCCCAAGGCCCGTGCGAACGCGGTCAAGGGCTGGCGGGGAGAAGCGCTCCGCGTCAGCGTCACGGCCGCCCCTGAGGATGGCAAGGCCAACCGCGCGGTGATCGAGCTGCTGGCCGACACGCTCGCCCTGCCGCCCTCGTCCATCACTCTCGTTCGCGGCGCCGCCTCACGCGACAAGTGGTTCAGCCTGCCCGCGGGGACGGACCTGCCCGCATGATCACGCCGATACGCTGGGAACGGCACCGCCTCCTTCTGCTCGACCAGACGCTGCTCCCCGTCGAGGAGCGCACGCGGGAGTACACCCGCTGGTGGGATGTCGCCGAGGCCATCCGCACCCTCGTGGTCCGGGGAGCGCCGGCCATCGGATGCGCCGCGGCCTTTGGCGTGGCGCTGGCCGCCCGCCAGAGCGGGGCGCGCGACGGCCTCGGGCTCTTCGCGGACATCGAGGGGGCCATCAAGGGTCTCGCGGCCACGCGGCCCACGGCGGTCAACCTCTTCTGGGCGCTCGACCGCATGCGCGCGGTCGCCGAGGCCCATCGCGCGCTCCCGGTGCCCGCGCTGAGAGAGCGCCTGCTCGCCGAGGCACAGGCCATCCTCGACGAGGACGTGGCGGCCAACAAGGCGCTCGGCGCTCACGGCGCGGCGCTCGTGCCCGAGGGCGCCCGGATCCTCACCCACTGCAACGCGGGCGCGCTGGCAACGGCGGGTTACGGCACCGCGGGGGGCGTGATCCGAGCGGCTCACGAGCAGGGGCGCGTGGCGCTGGTCTGGGTGGACGAGACACGCCCCGTGATGCAGGGCTCGCGGCTCACCGCCTGGGAGATGGTCAAGGAAGGCGTCCCGCACCGCCTGATCTCGGACGTGGCGGCGGGCTTCGTGATGAAGCGAGGCGAGGTCGACCTGGTCGTCACCGGGGCGGACCGCATCGCGGCCAATGGCGACACCGCCAACAAGATCGGGACGTACTCGGTGGCGGTGCTGGCCAAGCACCACGGCGTCCCCTTCTACGTCGCGGCGCCGTGGTCCACCATCGACGCCGCGATTGCCTCCGGAGCGGATATTCCCATCGAGGAGCGCGACGGCGACGAAGTCCGCCGCACCGGCGGCCGGCTGACCGCGCCGGGAGAGACGCCCGTCTACAACCCCGCCTTCGACGTGACACCGGCCGAGCTCATCGCCGGCATCATCACCGAGCGCGGCGTCTTCCGCTTCCCCTACTCTTTCAAGTAAGACCGTGTCGGGCAACCGGCACTCCGAGGCCGCCCGGCGCTACCATGACGCCACCATGCACTCGGCCCAGTCCGTCCGCACCGGCGGTCACGGGCTCGACTGGGCCACCAAGCCCGAGCCGTTCAAGATCTACCCGGGCCTGCCCGTGGTCGCCCTGCCTCGCGATTTTTCCGTGCCGGATCGGGACGCGCTGGCGGCCATCTCGGGCGGGCCCAGCGCCACAGCCCGCCTCGACCTCGAACGGCTCGCCGCGCTCCTTTTCTTCTCGGCCGGCGTCACGAAGCGCCAGGTCTATCCGGGCGGCGGGACCATGTACTTTCGCGCGGCGCCTTCGACGGGAGCGCTGTACCAGACCGAGGTCTACGTGGTCGCGGCCGAGGTCGAGGGGCTCGACAGCGGGGTCTATCACTTTTCTCCGGGCGACTTCTCGCTGCGTCGCCTGCGCGAGGGCGATTTCCGCGGCGCCCTCGCCATCGCCGCCGCCGACGAAGACCTGGCCTCGAGGCCGGCGACTCTCGTCCTTTCGGCCATCTACTGGCGCAATACCTGGAAGTACCAGGCGCGCGGGTACCGCCACCTCTTCTGGGACTCGGGCTCCATGCTGTCGAACCTGCTCGCTGCCGCGAACGCGCTCGATCTGCCCGCCCGCGTGGTGACCGGCTTCGTGGATCTCGAGGTCAACGGGCTTCTCGCTCTCGACGGCGAGAAGGAAGGCGCGCTGGTGTTGACGCCCGTGGGAGGGCAGGGCACCGCCGCTCCCGCGGCGCCCGTCATCGGGACCATCGCGCCGGAGGTGATTCCCCTGTCGTCATCCGAGGTGGACTATCCGCTGCTGAGAGACGCGTACGCGAACTCGGCTCTCGACAGCGAGAGCGAGGTATTGGCCTGGCGCGAAGCCGCGCGCGAGCCGAGCCGCCCGCCGCCCGCCGGCGCCCTCGTGGCGCTGCCCGCTCCGCGGCCGTCGGCGGGCCGCACGCTGGCCGAGACCATCATGGCGCGCGGCTCCACGCGCGAGTTCTCCGGCGCAGCCATCGGCGCCGACCTCCTCTCCACGGCTCTCTGGTATGCGACGCGGAGCTGGCCCGCCGACGTCCCTTCGGGGCTCGTGGATGTCTACCTGACCGTGCATGCGGTCGAGGGATTGGAGCCGGGCTCCTACGTCTACCACCCCGAGTCTCACGCGCTCGAGCTGATCAGGCGCGGCGATTTCCGCAGGCAGTCGGCCTACCTCTGTCTCGAGCAGTCGCTGGGCGGCATGTCGAGCGCCACGGTGTTCTTCCTGGCCGACCTGGCCGCGCTGCTCGAGGCGTATGGCAATCGCGGGTACCGGCTCGCCAACCTGGAGGCGGGGCTGTATGGGGGCCGTCTCTACCTGTGCGCCTACGCCCAGCGCTTCGGCGCGACGGGCCTGACCTTTTACGACCGGGATGTGGTCGACTTCTTCTCATCCCACGCCCGTGGCAAGGACGCCATCTTCGTCACCGCCCTCGGCCGCTCGGTCAAGGGCCCCGTCCACTCTCCCGCGCCATTGCAGGTTGGCCGACTACCCTCATCCCAACCTTCTCCCTAGAAGGGAGAGGGGGCCATCTCCCTTTCCCCCACCGGGAGAGAGGGCAGGCTGAGGGGGTAGATGTCAGAAGTAGGCCAGCAGACGGCCGCAAGCGATGGCGCCTGACCAGCAGAGAAGAGAGACCAGCGCCGTGGCTTTGGCCCAGCCGGGGGCACTCGCTCCCACGTTCCATCCGTCAACGGACTTGAAGGGCCACTGATGGAAAGCGGCGGCGTTGAGCACGCCGGCAGCGATCAAGAGGAGCTTGACGCGGAAAACGGGGTTCGAGGCCATCTCGGTCGCGTGAGCGGTGAACATCATGAGCCCGGTGGGCACCACGACGGCGAAGCCCGCTCGCGCCCAGCTCAGGAGGTGGCTGGCGAGCGCCGTCACCGGCACGGCGCGCGCGAGGCCGAGGAGCCGCAGGTCGAAGAAGAAGGCCGCGCCCACCACGACCACGAAGCCCAGGATGTGGACGATCTCGACGGCCGGATAGAGCCATGCCCACTGGCGCATGGCGACGGCCAGCGCCGAGGTCTCGAGCCAGACCTGCCAGGCCGGCCCCGTGATGGGATGGATTAGCGGAGTTCCGTCGTCTTGGCGCCGATGGTGATGCGCTCGGCGCGGAGCTCGTCCGGCTCGGCCCGGTTCGGGTAGCCGACCACGGTCGCCATCGCGCCGACCTTGAGCATCTCGCGCGGGAGGCCGCGATTCTCCATCCGCGTCGGCGGCGCCAGCACCACCCGCCAGACTTTACCCTCGGAGGCCAGGGAGACGAATCCGTGCGGATGCTCATAGCCGGCCTCCCGTATGGTGCCGGTGAGCGTCATCTCCCTCGTCGAATCGTAGCCGCTCCAGCCGTGGTGGGCGAGCGCGGTGCCTGTGAGCATAGCCACGATGGCCAGGGCCATCACGGACGTCTGCCGTATCGGCATATCTCGATCCTCCTCAGTTCGCGGTGACATCCGAAGGCTTCAGTCGTCCGGCCACGGTGAAGCCGTCGCTCTGGGGCGTGAGGATGATCATCTCGCCCTCGCCGGGGTAGAGGCCGGTCAGCGCAGTGATGTTGACCTGGTGGGTGACGAATATGAGGGTGCCGCCGCGATGGCGGCTCACCATCTCGCGTACCGCACGCATCTGCGCGGGTTCCTGGCTGCGGTCGCGGAAAACGGAATTGAGTTGCGCCCAGACCTCAACCGAGCCGAAGGCCAGGCGCGCCGTGTCCACGCAACGGCACCACGGGCTCGAGCGGACGCCGTCCACGGCGATGCGCCGCGCCGTGAAGGCCGCGCCGATGCGCTGTGCGTCCTCACGGCCCGCGGCCGAGAGATTGCGCTGAGTGTTGCAGTCGTCGAGCCGAGGCCTGGCGGAGTCGCGGAGGCTCTGATCCGTGGCGGCATGGCGCATGATGACGACCTGGCCGCCCGCCTTGAGCAGACTCCACAGCGCTTCGCTCGCCTGGGCCTGGACGGGCAGGGCCACGAGCGTCAGGGCGAGGACAAGGCCGGGGAGGCGCATCACGCAGGAATGGAACGTACCTCGACGCGCGCGTCGTAGGCGGACTGGCCACCGGGAATGCGCGGATCGAGGCCTTCGCTCGCCTCGGGTGTCAGGCACGCCTCTCCGCTCGTCAGCGTGTTGAGCCCCGGCCAGCCGTCGCGGGCCCAGACCACCCCCGGCAGGATGTCCTCCGTCACGCGGGCGACGGCTTCGAAGCGGCCCCGGCCGTTGGTCAGCTCCACGCGGCGGCCCGCCGTGATGCCTCGCGGATCCGCGTCCGCCGGGTGTATCCACAGCTCCGCATGCGGCTCGGCCCGCGCGAGCGCGGGGAGCGCACGGCCGTTGTCGTAGAAGGAATGAAAGGCCGTCAGCACGCGTCCCTGCCTGAACTCGAGAGGGAAGGCGGCATCGTCACGCGCGGGAGGCGAGTACTCGGGCAGCGCCGGCAGGCCGAGGGACTTCGCGCGCTCGGAGTAGAACTCGACCTTGCCCGAAGGGGTCGCGTAGCCGCCGTCGCGGTAGGGTACGTTGGAGAGCCGGCTCCTCTCCGCCATGCCGCCCGTCTCTCTCAACCGCGCCACGGTGAGTGCGCCTTCCTGCTGCGGAGCCAGCAGGGCGTTCATGTAATCCTCGAGCGAACCCCAGGGGAAGAAGTCCCTGATGGCGAGCCGGTCCGCGAGGTCTCGGAGAATCGCAATGAGGGGCCGGCACTCCCCGGCGGGCTCGAGCGCCCTATCCATTAAGTAGATATGGGTGGCGGTGTCCTTGATCCCGAGGTCCTCGAGCCAGACCGTGCCCGGCAAGACGATATCGGCCACCCGCCTGATGGTGTCGTTCGCGAAGATGTCGTAGGCGACGATCAGGCCCACGCGCTCGAGATCGCGCTCCATCGCGCCCGCGTCGGAGAACGAGCTCAGCATGTCAGTGCCCGCCGTGAGTAGCACGTCGAGGTTGCCGTCCCGGATCAAGCGCGCGATCGAGGGCATGTGGCTTGGCACCCAGGGTCCCTCGGCCCGGCGGTCGAGGGCCGTGAGATCGGCCAAGTGGTCCCCGGTCGGGAAGGCGCGGTGGCGGGGGCCCAAGCCGCCCCCGGCCAGGCCGAGCTGGCCCGTGAGCGCGGGCAGGGTGGCGATGGCGCGGCCGGGCTGCCAGCCGTGTCGGTGCTTGTACATGCTGGCCCCGCCCACGACGATCATGGCGGGCTTGACGGTCGCGTACTCGCGCGCGAGCCTCCGGATCTCCTCAGCCTCGAGACCCGTTTCTCTCCCGGCCCACTCGGGAGTGAATTGCTCGAGGTGTTTCGCATAGGCCTCGTAGCCGACGGTCTGGCGCGAGATGAAATCGTGGGAGACGAGCCCTTCCGCGACGATCACGTGGGCCATGCCGAGCGCCAGCGCCGCGTCGGTGCCGGGGCGGATGAGCCAGGTCTCGTCGGCGTGGCGCGAGGCCTCCGCGCGCCTGACATCGATGGCGATGACACGCGCCCCGCTCCTCCGCGCCTCGATCAGGTGCGGCGCCGTCGTCGGATGGCTCGCGAGATTGGCGCCCCAGAGGATGACGAGCCGCGAGTGTGCGGCCATGTCTTCCTTGGTATTGGCCTCGACCACCCCCGTGAGCGCCAGCCCGTAGGCGCCCATGGCCCAGCAGACGATGGCCGGGTTCCACACCTGCATGCCGCCCAGGTGGCCGAAACGCATGATGAGCGGCCGGTTGATCCCGGTCACGTGGGCGCCGTGGCCGAACCAGAAGCCGACCCTCTCGCGCCGGGTCGCGCCGATGGCGGAGACGATGCGGTCGAGCGCCTCGCCCCACGAGACGGCGCGCCAGCGGTTCTCTCCCCGCTTGCCGTCCCTCACGAGGGGCTGGGTGAGCAGGAG
>Ga0066710_100006184_pt1 | contig 11115 bp, 12 predicted proteins | sample GraSoiAngelo_159_FD_79666 | JGI IMG/M metagenome (GOLD analysis project Ga0066710, IMG submission 79666) | Grasslands soil microbial communities from the Angelo Coastal Reserve, California, USA - 14_1009_16_40cm | ecosystem: Environmental > Terrestrial > Soil > Grasslands | place: USA...
GGGTTGATTTACCTACGTTAGGACGGCCTATAATGGCCACAGTCGGTAACTTCAAGAGCCGTCTCCTTCGCTGAATTAGGAACCAGCCAACCTCATCCGCGGGCGGCTCATTCGAAATCAGTTCAATTCAATTAGCAACCAGACTCGACTTGATGTATTACTGAGGATTCCTGGTAGCCCGGAAGTTCACAAGAGCTGGTCTTTCTCGCGCAAGGCCGGAGACGTCACTCCTGACGGCATCGACAGCCCACCTAGTCTGCCTCAGAACTCCGCGGATCAGTTCCGGGTCGCTCCATACCTGGAAGATACAAATAAAAAAGGAGGGAAACGAACACAGCTTCCCTCCCCCTCGATCCAGCCGTCCTGGATGGCACTTCCTGCGTCAGGAATACGCTTCTATTTAGAAGCCTAGCCCACTTCTAGTAAGGCGTATACGATGATCCCAATAACCACTGCAACTACTGCCACGATTATCGCTCCTTCGGTCAGTCGTTCTTTCCAGGTTTTCTTACCTGCAACTTCAGGATCGTCAATTTGCTCAAACATATTTCCAATCCCCCCTTGAGCCAATTGTGAGATCGGCTCGACTATTTAGAAAAGAATCTTGACAGCACCTCCGCCAAGCGATTAATGGTGTTCACTATGTTCTTATTTTAACGCAAATGTCAAGAGGGCCGCGACAAAATCTTAATTAACCTGGGCCCCTGCATTGGCGAAAATTGCGTCTTTGTCCGGCTATTCCCTTTGCCAAAAGAATTCGATACAATGCCACACCTAATATCATTGTGAGTTGGTCAACGGCGAGGCCTTGAGTCTCAGAATATTGGACATCGGTTGTGGAAGATTTAAGTTACCGGGAAGTGTCGGACTGGATATCGCTCCCCTCGAAGGGGTGGACGTGGTGCATGACTTAAATCAGTTTCCCTACCCTTTCCCCAACAACAGTTTTGACCGCATTCGCGTTATCCATGTGGTCGAACACATCCAATCAATCTTAAAAACAATGGAGGAAATCCATCGCATTGCCAAGCCGGGTGGGGAGGTGGAAATTGTCACGCCACACTATACAGATTCTTCTTCCTGGCAGGATCCCACCCATTTCTGGCATTTGAGCAGCCGGTCTTTTGATTTCTTCCAGGAAGAATACAGGACCAGCTACTATTCTACGGCTCGTTTTCAGGTTGAGTATTCGGAAATTAAACTCCTGAAGCTTTATAAATGGTTTGGCTTCGAGTTTCTTATAAATCTGCAAAATCAAAATCTTAGGTACAGGTTTCTGAGAAAATTCTGGGAGCAGTACCTTTGTTACATGATTCGAGGCAAGGTAATGACTTTTCGATTGAAGGCTATAAAATAACCAATGAAAGAATAGGTGAACACTCGGATGAGTTTATTGTTTGCAATCCTGAAAGACTGAGAGGCCAAGGGATCGTGGACGGTATCCATTCTCAATCGGGCTCCTCAAAATCGGGCTCCTCAAACAAAGGAAATCTCGCCGTAGTTTTGGTTAGCGGCGGAATGGACAGTTGTGTGTGTGCTGCCATAGCTCAGCGGGAACACCAGTTGGCCTTTTTGCACATCTCTTACGGCCAACGTACAGAATCACGGGAGCTCCAAGCGTTTCAAGACATCGCTGGATATTACCGTGTTGATAAAAAACTTATTTGCCGACTTAACCACTTGACTCAAATCGGCGGATCGAGCCTGACTGACCCCGCCATTCCCGTTGCAGAAGCCAACTTGAACCGAAATGAGATCCCGACGAGCTATGTCCCCTTTCGGAACGCACATTTTTTATCTGTAGCGACGTCCTGGGGAGAAGTTTTGGGAGCCGAGGCAATCTTTATAGGAGCAGTGGCCGAAGACAGCTCCGGATACCCTGATTGCCGGCCCGAGTACTACCAGGCGTTCAATCAATTGATTCGTGCTGGAACGAAGCCGAATACGCGGCTCAGAATTATTACGCCCGTGATTCACATGAGAAAGAGTGAAATTGTTGCCACGGGCTTCAAGCTTTCCGCACCGTTCCACCTGACCTGGTCATGCTACCAGAACACACAGGTTGCTTGTGGCCACTGTGACAGTTGTGCCCTGAGGTTGCGGGGATTTAGGGAAACCGGCAGGGAAGATCCTATCCCGTACGCTTCGCGCTGAAAAATAGCTGTGACCGACTTTTGATTTTTAAGGTATATTTACTTTCGAGGGAGGATTGTCCATGAATCTGGAGGTCAATATGCGAAAGCCTTTAGGGGCTTTACTAGTATCTGTATCTGCCCTGATTCTGTTTATACTTTTGGGCACTCAAAGATTATTGGCTCAAACAGGGTCGATTGAAGGGGACGTTAAGGGCCCTGATGGGGTTCCTCTCGTGGGAGCTCTGGTAAAGCTGGACCGGAAAGATATTAAGCAGCATTTTGAGGTGAAGACGGATAAGAAGGGCCATTACTTCCACGCCGGTCTACCCGTGGCTTTCTACAAAGTTAGTTTCAATCAAGACGGCAAGGAAATCTTCTTCTTTGACAATATCAAGGTTCCTTTGGGAGAAACCTTTAAGCTTGACCTTAATCTGAAACAGGAGGCGGAAAGAGCTAAGAGTCAACCCAGACAGCTCACTAAGGAGGAGGTGGAGGCCAAGGCTAAAGCGGAAGAAGCCATGAAGAAGCAGGACACCATGAAGGCTCATTTTGACAAAGGGAGAGAGTTTTACACGGCAAAACAATTTGACCAGGCGCTGGAAGAGTTCAAACGGGCCAGCGAGCTCGATCCTAAACAACACGTGATTTTCGCCAACTTGGCAGAGTCTTACAAAAACCTGCGGAAGTATGACGAAGCAGTGGAGAATTATAATAAGGCTTTGGCAATTCTATCCGAAAACCCAAAGGCTGACGTCCAAACGGAAGCTAGCTATCACATGAACATGGGAATAATTCATGGGCTGGCAGGAAAAATGGACAACGCAAGTGCGGAGATGAAGAAATCGGCTGAGTTGAATCCAGCCAATGCATCACAGGCCTACTACAACCTGGGGGCCGTTCTGGTCAATAGTGGCAAGTCCGCCGATGCCGTGGAAGCCTTTAAGAAAGCCGTCGAAGCCAATCCTAAAAATGCCGATGCCCAGTACCAACTAGGAATTAGTTTGACTGGGATGGCCACCGTCACCCCGGAGGGGAAAACCGTTCCGGCACCGGGCACCGTTGAAGCTTTTCAGAAATATCTGGAACTAGCGCCCGACGGGAAATATGCGGCACAGGCAAAGAGTATGATTGAAGCTCTGTCTCAAACAGTTGAAACCAAATTCAAAGCCGAGAAAGAAAAACCAGCCAAGAAAAAATGAAACCGAAAGAGGTGGCGATACCTGAAGCTGTGAGAAAATTCAAAACCGACGGAGATCGGGAGGGCGAGGCTCCCGCCGAGCCTCATGGGGCAAGGACTTGCTGGGGCGGTGGCTCGCCGCGAGGCTCGCCCTCCCAATTTTTTCACACCTTCTCTCGCGTGGATGGAAACAAATTTCGTCGCCCGTGGGAAACCCAGGGATCATGAAAAGCTCTGGGATAGACTCAATTCTATATTCCTCTACTCGGAGGTTGAAGAGGTGTGTCGTTTGGACTCCCTAGCGGCGCGCCTGTCCACTCGAAAATCGTCAATATTCCAATCGGTTTTCCCTTGCTTGGCGATTAACTGAGCTTCCACGATTTCCACCCCTTTCCTGCCCTTTTGGACCAAATAAAGCCCAGCCTTGATCTCAATTTGCTTTCGATCCTTTTGGACTAGACTGCGCAAATCATAAGCGGTGTAATAGGGATCAGCTGGCCCCGCCAGCAATCGCTCCAGTTTCTCCTGTCCTCCCGTGTTGGTCTGGAACTCTTGAGTGGTGAACTGAATTGCGGCCTTTGGATTGTGGTTGACAACAGACTTCATGAATTTCTTAATAACGGCCAACGCCAGTTTGGCCCGTTTGTCACTTTCCACATTGAATGGGAGCAGTTTCTTGCCAGGAACAGACCTGATGAATTCAATTTTATCGGCGAGCCACTCATTCTTGACCTTAACAAATTTAAGTCTCTCATATTGGGTGGCAAACACTTGCTCATTGAGGTCAGCCCAAATGCTCTCAACATCAGTTTGAAATTCCTTTTGGTTAGACTGGACGATTCTTGCGGGGTCGAAATCGAAAGCTACCACTCGGCCGCTGCGCACACGAATAGAAAGACGCTTCTTGTGAAGATAATCATGTTCCAGATCGGCCGTCATCAACTTTCTTGCCTCTACGTCATGTTCGAGAGTTCGAGCAGCCATGAACGCCTCCACTGCCGCGGCTCTCAAGTCAAATTGCGGGCCTACCGCGCCGAAGTCATAAGAAAAAATAAGGGCAAATAGGACAAAAGAGTTGATCCAAATCTCTAAACGATTCTTGCTCAAATCGACCTCCTCAGTTGATGTTCGGACTTACGCCTGGAAGCTTTTGCAAAATTCCTATGCTAACATAACCTCGCCTGATTTACTTTGGCAGAGTGGTTCAAAGCAGGGTTCCGTCAAAGTCCCTGACCCTCCCTCACGGTCGGGCTACTGAACGGGCTCAGGGCCAACTCAGTAGCCCGCGCGTCAGCAAGGGCTGTGCCTCAACGCAATCACTTACAGGACTTTGACGGGACCCTGGGTTCAAAGCCATGGCTATGGAAGCGAATCCCAGGAAACGTGTGATTGCAGCCTTGAAAATGAGGCCGCGTGGAAGGAAAGACCGGGTTACTTTAGACCGAGCCTTTTCCAAATATGGAATTTTTTCTCGTAGCGTGGCTTCGGATAAAATCAAAGCGGGAGCAGTTTCTGTGAATGGGAAGGTAACCCGTAACCCCAATTTGTGGGTTTCCCTCACTCGCGACAAAATCAGATGGGATGGTCAAAGTTTGAAAAAACAGAAGAACATCTACTTGATGTTTTATAAGCCAAAGGGGGTGGTGACAACACACCGGGATCCTGCCAGTCGCAAGACTGTATATGATTTCCTGCCAGGACTCAAGGAGTGGGTATTTCCAGTCGGACGCCTGGATAAGGATACTTCCGGTCTTCTGTTGTTAACCAATGACACCGATTTCAGCGAGGCTCTGACCAACCCACTCTCTCGAATACCTAAAACCTATCAGGTGAAGATCAACCTCCGTCCTTCTGCTGAGCAGTTACAGCTTCTGGAACAAGGGATCACCTTAAAAAATGGTGAACAGACCTTGCCTGCAAAGGTAAGAATTATCCGTGAAACGGAGAAATACACTTACCTGGATTTGGTGCTTATCGAGGGAAAAAACCGCCAGGTGCGCCGGATGATAGAGGCGCTCAATGGAAAAGTTCTGAAACTGGTTCGTAAAAGGATTGGTAATTTGGTGCTCGGCGACCTCCAAGTAGGGAACTATCGCTACCTGGACGATAAGGACTTGACGCAATTGAAAGGGTTCCCCCTCTTATCATGAACCAATTCGCGTTCCCACGGTCTGACTCGACCTGTGAACTCTTGCCTGGACGAAGAGGCTCCTTATTTGACAGGCATTGAGATTTGCGTTTAAATACCTCCAGTTCGTCTGACGCGGGAGGGCTATGTTAGAAAGACTAAAGTTGAAACATAAGCTGCCGGAAATCACAGACAAGATCGTTGACACTTATAGTCATTGCCAAGTTCCGTTACATCATTTAGAGACAACGCCACTTCCTTCCAGGGAAAGCATTGTCGAGATCCTGGAAATACTGCAAGAGATCATTTTCCCTGGTTATTTCGGGAAAAAGGGATTAGACATTCACAGCATTAAATATCATGTCGGTGATAGTCTGGAGACCGTCTATGAAATGCTCTTTCGCGAGATCTACCGGGGGATTCGGCACGGCTGTCAGTTGTCACAGTTGTCCGAGAGCATTTGTTCTCATTGCGAGGAAATTGCCGAAAATCAAACGGTGAGCTTTTTGGGAGAGATCCCCAGTTTGCGTCATGCTCTGGCGTGCGATGTCCAGGCTGCCTATGATGGAGATCCTGCGGCGAAAGGTTATGATGAGATCATTTTTAGTTATCCCTGCATTTTTACTATCATGATCTACCGCATCGCTCATGAACTTCAATTGCGCGGTATTCCCTTATTGCCACGGATCATGACGGAATTTGCCCATTCGAAAACTGGCATCGATATTCACCCTGGGGCCAAAATCGGAAAAAATTTCTTCATTGATCATGGGACCGGGGTTGTTATCGGCGAAACAACTGAGATCGGTCAGAATGTAAAGCTCTACCAAGGTGTGACTTTAGGGGCCTTAAGCTTTCCCAAAGACGAGACCGGTAACATCGTTCGCGGGAAAAAGCGCCATCCCACTATTGAAGACGACGTGGTCATTTACTCAGGAGCCACCGTACTGGGAGGAGATACGATTATCGGCAGAGGCTCCATCATTGGTGGCAATGTTTGGCTCACCCACTCTGTCCCTCCGGGAACAAAGGTTTTGATTTCCGACCCTCAGCTTATTATGGCGCCCATGCCGAAACTTGTAAGTGTCTGATGGACTGAGTCAGACTTCCATTGGCCTTACCGCCACTACAACATTCACTTTCGTGCCAAATACGGCTGACTCTCCAAATCGAGCTACCAGGGCAGCAGTAACTTCTTGCCGGAACGCACTCCAATCATATGACGGAAGCTCTGCCATCATGAACCGTGAAGCCATCGCGATGCAGCGAGATTCGATGTAGGAAGCCATGGTCATCTGAACAGGCAATTCGACGACGCGCGATTGCGTAACGGGAAGGCCGGCGTCCTCCAACACCGCCTCGAGCTTGGCCAGTTCCGACAGTTCCGCTTCCGATGGAAGCGCTTCATTGACGGCCATGCGAAGTGCCTCTCTGTCAATCCAATTGGAAACGATGGCGTTCCAAACGTCTCCCAAGGCATTTTCCGATGGCCCCCTGGCCCATGACGTGACGGCCAGTTGCCCGGCGGGACGAAGCATGTGACCCAGCTCGACAATTGCGATGGCACAGTCGTCGAGGTGGTTTAACACGAAACTTGCGACCACAATATCAAAGCAGTGGCTGGGAAATGGCTGGTGACCTATATCAGCAACAACCGAAGGAACACCGCGCTGCTTGGCTTTGCGCAACATCATCAGAGACAAATCTGTAGCAACCACACGAACATTTTTGCATTTTCTCAGCACCGTTGATCCTACAATTGCGGTACCAGCCCCGACGTCCAGAAGCCGGCTGCCTCGTGCCGGTTGAAGATCGGCAATCAGTTGTTCTGCAACCGGAGCGAAGTAATGCGGTACGGCGACTGCCTCATACTGGTCGGCCATGCCGTCATACGACCACCAACCTGGGTTCTGACCCGGGAAATGCATACAGTCTGAAGCCGCCTGACAATCGCAATTGGGCCGCAGCGGGTGAGCTGCCGGGCTGAATGCACCGTGGAGAAATCCACGCGCCCCGCCCTTGGCTCCCATCACATGTTTAGCTGACCGTTTTCTTCCCTACGTCTATACGTCAGCCGTAGCCCATCAGCAAGCGGTCGCTACACGGACCGAGGCCAGCCCTCTTGACTAGAGCGGCACCAGTTCTGTGGTCGTGGCCCTGGACTTCGCCCCTACGAGGCCTTCGGCGTATGTGATGGACGCCGGCGTATTGTACTTCTCCAGGTAGGCGCGGTCGATAGCGTCTTTTAAGCGCTCACTCCTGGTGGGCACGGCGCGGACGAGGAACTGACGATCGGCGACCCGGATAGCACCGTGGGGTTCCTCGAGGAAAGTCCGGTACCAGCTCCGCGGCTTCAGGCTCCACGACCGGACGAAGACGCGGCCTTCCACCACTACAGCCCAGATACCGATGAAACGGTGTGGCTGCGTGCCGGCCCGGATACGAAGAATCTTGCTATTACGGATGGCTGGCAAGATTTCATCTACGAAACGTCGCTTCCCCGTCATCCACGCGCCTCCCTCGCTCTGGCACGCGTGGTCCTGCGGATAGCCTGGACGGCGTGTCTCTTGAACTCCAGGATGGTAAAGCTGGCGCTAGTTCGGATGTCCTCTCTAGCTTCCAGACTACTCCAAGTCTCACTCGGCAGATGCCAGTAATTCGGTGTCATCCGGATCAAGTCAGACAACTCTTTACCATTGAGATACAAGTCATACTTGATGCTCTGTTGCTTCGCCAACCTGAAGACTCCACTCAACTGCTCAACAATATGTTGCCGCTTATTCGCTTCTATGGCCAATAGGCCAAACTCCGATCTTAGACTGGTCAAGTGGTCAGGGTTGGGGATGACTACAAACAACAGACCCTCGCTCGCGAGCACTCGATCAAACTCCACGGCATTTCTCGGTGAGAAGATGTTGAGTAGAATTCGTACTGAGCCCTTGGAAAAAAGAATCTTGCGTTTTACATCGGCGACAAAGAAAAATATGTCGTTATGCTGTCTTGCCGCTAGCCGGACCGCCTCTTTGGCGATATCCATTCCGAAGTAACACATCCTTTCCGTTCCCAGTCGCCTATCCAGATAGTCCTTGAGCCGGCCCAGGTAGTAACCCTCACCACAGCCTACCTCCGCGATACAGGTTAGCCCCGGCTTAACCTTGTGTCGCGCCAGTTCCAGGAATCGCTGATAGACCTGCATGTTAAGTGCGTCGGACAACGGCTGATAAAAACCCTGGCCAAGGAAGGTCTTACGGGCTGCTAGCATTTCCCGTGCATCGCCGCAGAGCCGATGCGTCTGGCGGTTTCCGAGAGATAGGTTGACGTAGCCTTTTGTGGCCATATCGAAAGAGTGCAACTGGACGCACTTGAGCATGTTGTCAATTCTTGTGAGCGCAGCCTCGCACACCGGACAAACTAACGGCCAGAAATGTTTTTCCATCGCCAAGGGTTATCAGACCCAAGAAAGGGTTAAAAAATCATTCCCGATCTCGAGAAAATGTTCACGCTATTTGCCACACGTCTCGCGCTTGACTAGACTACTGTTTCTACGAAATCTGAATTCTATTTGCCTGCCTACGAGCGATCCTTGATTTTAAAACGTCGCAACTATGCCCAAAGCCTAATCGCTCGTCAGAACAAGCAGCGTAATATCGTCTGGCTGAGGGACCGGCCCAGCAAAGGTTTCTAGATCTTTCAAAATGTGAGCAAGTATGTCCTGGGCAGCAAAAGGGGCGCTACTGAGGGTGTCAGCCAGACGCGTGTGACCATAGTCTTCGTCCTGGTGGTTCACGCTATCGGTCAAGCCGTCGGTGTATGCCAGTAAGGTGTCGCCAGTCTCCAGGCTCAGCTTTTCGTCGCTCAAAGTAAATGGCTCAAATAGCCCCATAATGAGTCCCCCGGAGGCGAGGCGTTCCACCCCGCCCGAGGCGCGTCGCAGCAAGGGTGGATCATGCCCGGCGTTGGCGTAAGTAAGCAATCGCTCGAAGGGGTCGAGAATCGCATAGAAGACGGTTACAAACATCTCGTTAGATGATTCCACCAAGAGTCTCCGATTAACTTCCTTCAATACGGCAGCAGGATTAGCGTGACGGTTGGCCTCGGAACGAATCAGGCTACGGGTCATAGCCATATACAAGGCCGCCGGAGCGCCTTTCCCGGAAACGTCGGCAAGGACCAATCCCCAACGACCGTCCGGTAGCGAAAGAAAGTCATAGAAATCACCAGCGACCTGTCGAGCTGAACGCCAATCCGCCACGAGAGCGAAACCGGGAATATTGGGGGGATGGGTTGGCAAAAGACTTTTTTGCACAGCCCGCGCCATCTCGAGTTCTTGTTCCAGATGGGTCCGTTGTCTTTCGACCAAGTCAAACAATCGAGCACGTTCGAGGCTGCTGGCGACCTGTGAACCGGCAGCCGAAAGGAATTGTAGATCGGCCGGGCTCAGGAATTCCCATTGTTCCGTGGCGACATTTATCAACCCCACAGGTCGGTTCTGCGAGATGAGAGGCACCGTCGCATGGAACAGTAACCCTTCGGTGTCACCGGCATGACGGGTGGAGTCCTGCAACCGCGTACATTCCACAATGTTGACAGCACGAACTAATTGATCGTTTCGTAACAGAACCTGGCAGTGACAATCGGGCGGTTGGCAGAGATAGCGTCGATTGTCCCTTTCAAGTCCGGGCGGTAGACCACAGCATGCGGCTAAGGCAAAGTCATGCGGGGGATCAGCGGTACCCGTCGCAGTGTGTAGACCAGCTTTCGTCCAGAGGAAAGCCCAAGCCGTCTTGAGCCCCATCACCTTGACCAGCGTTTCAACAACCGTGTCCAACAGGGTGCGGATATCCGCGCACCGGTTAAGGTGCTCGGCAAGCTGGTTGAGTGCCCGGAGATGGACGATTTCACGATCAGTTGGATTGGCAAAGCGCGTTTCCTCGCGTCGCCTGATCTGCTCGCGACTCAATAAGGGACGGTTTAAGTCGAAACTGTCGAAGGGGGACTTCGCAATGACATGGTTGGCTTGGGCCCAATCATAGAAGCATTTAAGAGAGGCGATCGTACGCTGAAGAATTGATCGGCTGGCCCCGCTTAGTTTTAAGTGAAGCAAATAAGAGCGAATGGCGACATCATCGACCGTATCGGGTAAGAAGGGCCTCCCTTGTCGTTGCCTCTGCCAGTCATCGAAGTGACACAGGTCAGCCAGAATCTGAGAGTCGCCTGAATCGAGTTGGGCTGCGAATTGTTCAACAGACTTCGTCATCTCTCTCTTGTGTTCAAAAACAGTACGGCTGCTTCCAGCCATCTATCGCCAGCCAGCTCACCGGCTTTTGCTGCCAGCAGCTCTGGCAAGTGAGGGGAACCAGCGGCTCGGTGGCTGGCGTGAAAGCACCCAGATTAGCCTCGAGCACGGGCAGGTGAAGCTGCTTCTCAGGTCGTAGTCCTCAAGTTTATCCATCCCCTTCGGGGAAAAAGACGCTTCGTTGCATGAATCTCGATTGAGCAACGAAACACTTAATTCACCTGGACCGGCCCGGCGTGTCGCAATTGGTCTGGTTCGTATGGCGTCGAAATGTCCAAACTCCAAATAGTCGTAAGCGCCCAAACCTAGGCTCGGTCGAAAAACTTCAGCGCAAGAGTGCCATGGGCAGCAGCTCCGCCCGCTCGAAGTGCCGCTGCCA
>Ga0066710_100006185_pt1 | contig 11113 bp, 14 predicted proteins | sample GraSoiAngelo_159_FD_79666 | JGI IMG/M metagenome (GOLD analysis project Ga0066710, IMG submission 79666) | Grasslands soil microbial communities from the Angelo Coastal Reserve, California, USA - 14_1009_16_40cm | ecosystem: Environmental > Terrestrial > Soil > Grasslands | place: USA...
CCGCGCATGAACGGCGACGTGGTCCGCCAGCTCATCCGCCAACGCATCCACGACGGCCGTCTGCCGCGGCACCGCGTGATCGAGCTCGGGTTCAGCTCCGGCATCGGGCAGGAGTGCGACGGATGCGGCGCGTCCATCGAGGCGGATCAGCGGATGACCGTGAGAATCTGCGCGGAGGACTGGAGAACGATCCGGCTTCACGACGATTGCTTTCAGATCTGGGATGCCGAGAGATCGCTGACCGCGCGAGCAACCGGGTCGTGATCCGCTTCCGGCGCGAGCGGGAATGGCTCTCAGGCGCCGACGAAGGGGACCGAGCCGCCCACCAGCTTCAGCAAGCCGGCGCGCTGCAGGTGCCGCTGGATCTCGTCGCCGCGCACGCGGATCTGCCGCTTCGTTGCGCGGGCGGAAAGCTGGCGGCGGGCGACGTCATCGAGCGCGGCGCGAAGTAGGCGGCGGCGAAGGTTCGCCCTGAACTTCGTGCGGATCGAAGAGTCGCTGAGATTCGTCTGGCCGAGGCGGCGCATCTCCTCGTCGAGGTAGTCGCGGTCCGATTCGGTGCCGTCGGGTCTGAGCCCGACGCAAAACCCCGTGTAAGCGGCTTCGACCTTGTCGAGCATCTCCCATGCGCCTCGATCCTGGCGTCGGCCACGGGAAAGATCGAGATCCGCGAAGGCCTGGGCGATCGCGCGAAGCGCCGCGTCGTGCGCGGGTCCGGCGCTCTGCCAGCGCGTGCCGTCGTGCACGGACAACCCGCCGCCGTGAACGAGCGCGCCCTCGGCGAGCTCGGCGACGTGCGCGTCGCCCCGACGATCGAGGTGCGCGAGGAGCCCGGCGAAGACCCACAAGACGAAGTCGGGCGGCAGATGAAGCGCGGCTTTCCCCTCGCCGCCCTTGAGCCGGGCCAGCCACTGAGCGGCGGAACGACGAACGCGCTCTCGGCTCTTTCCTCGCTTCCGCGATGCCATGCGTCTACACCGAGCCTATCATGCGCGGTCGATGTCACTATAAGTGCGTCGATAGGCCGAGCGTGTGCGATATTGTTCGCCGATGCCGTGCCGCGCGAAGAGATCGTTGGCGGTGCGCCCACGGCCCTGACCGGCTCACCGGATCGCTTCCTGCTCATCGTCTCGCGGGGCAACGCGAAACTGGCGAACTACCTCCAGAACCACTTCACCGGCGACGCCACGGTGCAGGTGGTCGTCGATCGACGGCACGGCGAGCGGCGACAGCAGACGGCGAACATCGCCGCGGATCGGCGCCAGGGCGACCGCCGCACCCGACCTCACGTGGACAAGGAGCTCCGCCTCACCTCGTTCGCGATCGTGACCCTGTCCTGATGCTTCGTCGTGGTCAAAAGAGATCGGACGCGTCGACCCCGCGCGCGCCCAGAAGGGCGCGGAGCTTGCGGAGCCCGGCGGCCTCGATCTGACGGATGCGCTCGCGGGTGAGGCCCAGGCGCTGACCGATCGCCTCGAGCTTCTCGGGCGGATCACCCTCCAGCCCGAAGCGGCGGCGTAGCACAGTCCGCTCGTTGGCCGCCAGATCGTCGAGCACCGAGACCAGATCGGCCCGCTCCTGGAAGAGCGACACGAGCGCCTCGCGGGGGTCGGCCGATGGGTCGGCGATCAGGTCGCTCACACGAGCCTTTCCCTCGCCGATCGGGGTCTCGAGCGACACCGGCTGCTGGCGGATCTCCTCGAGCTCTTCCAGCCGGTCCACGGTCGTGCCCATGGCCGCCGCCAGCTCTTCCATGGTCGGCGCGCGCTCGAGCTCCTGGGTGAGCCGTTGCCGCTCGCGCTTGTAGCGCGCGAGCAGCAGCCCGACGTGCACCGGCAGGCGGATGGTCCGGGCCTGGTTCGCGAGCGCCCGCGCGATCGCCTGGCGGATCCACCAGGTCGCGTACGTCGAAAACCGCGTGCCCCGGTCGGCGTCGAACTTCTCGACCGCGCGCAGGAGGCCGATGTTGCCTTCCTCGATCAGATCCGGCAGCGGCAGGCCGCGGTTGAGATAGCGGCGGGCGATCAGCACGACGAGCCGGAGGTTCGCCTCGGTCAGACGCGCCTTCGCGGCGGCGTCGCCGGCACGTGCGCGCCGCGCCAGCTCGCCTTCCTGGTCGCGCGTGAGCAGCGGGATCCGCTCGATCTCCCTCAAGTAAACTCTGAGGTTCTCACGGCTGGTCGCACGCGTTTCCCCACGGACCTCGTTGTCGACCGCATCGACCAGCGTGTCGAGCGGTTCGTCGGGAACGACCTCCTCGGCTTCCTCACTCATGCGGCGTCTTGGAGGTCTCGTCGACCTGGGCGATCCGTGGAGGCATCGGCAGCAGGTAGAGAGGATTGTAGGCAAGCCCGTCGCGCCGCACCTCGAAGTGCACGTGATAGGTCGTGGCGCGGCCGGTATTGCCGACGAGCGCGATCAGGTCACCGGCGTCCACGCGGTCGCCGACCTCGACCAGGTTGACGTCGTTGTGGGCGTACACGGTCATGAAGCCCGCCTTGTGCTCGATCTTCACCACCAGCCCGTATCGAGCCTCGACGCCGGCCGTCACGACGATGCCGGCCGCCGCGGCCTGCACGGGCGTTCCGAGCGGTGCCTTGATATCGATGCCGCCGTGCCAGCCGCTTCGGCGATGACCGAAGGTCGAGACCACCGGCCCCTCGGCGGGCCACCCGAATGAAAGCAGGTCGCTGTCGAAGTCCGGCACCGCCAGCGTGAGCCTGGGAGGAGGCTGGGCGCCGGACGGCGCGGTGGGACGCGTCGGCGCACCGGCGCCCGGATGTTCGGCGCTCCCCCGGTGAGCGGTCGGCGCGGCCGCGTCCGAGCCGGGAATGACGAGACGTTGCCCCACCTTGATGGGAGCGTCGGCGCTGGGAAGCTTGTTCAGCTTCACGATCGTCACGACCGTGACGCCGTAGCGCTTCGCGAGCGAGGTCAGCGTGTCGCCGGGCTTCACCTCGTACGCGCGCTGCGGGGTGCGCGGCCCCGCGGCGGGCTCGGCGCAGCTCAGCGCTGGACCGAGCGCCACGAGCAGGCCGAGCGTGGCGATCCCGAAACGTCTTCCACCGAGAATCGCGGCCGCCGTCATTCCTCGAATTCCGCGTAGCGGATCGCGAACGCGTCGAAGCGGCCCGAAGCCGGCAGCCAGTGGACGGTGAGGTTCTCGACTTCGGAGAGCGGCGGCCCCTTACCGAGCTCCTGGATGAACTTCTCGATGACCGGACGCGGGCCCTCGACGCGCGCGCGTACGCGACCGTCCTTGAGGTTCATGACGAAGCCCTCGAGCCCGAGATTCGAGGCGCGACGCTGCGCATAGTTGCGATAACCGACGCCCTGTACCCTTCCGGCGACGACGATCTCGGCGGCCGATTTCGATCCGCTCAATGATGGTGACACGGATTTCAGCGACCGTCCGGCAGCCGGGTCGCGGCCGCCGGGCGGTCAGAGAGATGGTCGGGGCGAGAGGATTTGAACCTCCGACTTCACGGTCCCGAACCGTGCGCGCTACCAGGCTGCGCTACGCCCCGACGCGACGCGCTTTATTGTACAGGGTCGTCGGGCCTGCACAAGGTCATCAGGCCTCCCAGGCGTACTTGCCGACAAGCTTGACGAATTTGCAGTCGCCGCAAAGCTGGGTCTTCATCTCGCCGCGGACCTTCTCCACCACGGTCAAGGTCTGGTTCGCGACGTCCCCGACCGGGACCACCATGCGCCCGCCCTCGCCGAGCTGCTGGAAGAGCGGCGGGGGGATCGAGGGCCCGCCGGCCGTGACGAGGATCCGATCGAAGGGCGCCTCGTCGGGCCAGCCGAGCGTGCCGCTGCCGACGCGGACCCACACGTTGTCGTAGCCGAGCTGCTCGAGGAGCGCTCGGGCGCGCTCGGCCAGGCGCGGCAAGCGCTCGATGGTGCAGACGCGGCGGGCGAGCTCGGCCAGCACGGCGGTCTGATACCCGGAGCCGGTTCCGACCTCCAGGATCTTTTCCGGGCCGCGCAGCTCGAGCAGCTGCGACATGAGCCCGACGATGTACGGCTGGGAGATCGTCTGCTCCTCGCCGATCGGCAGCGGATGGTCGCCGTGAGCGCGATCGCGCAGCGGCTCCTCGACGAAGAGATGGCGCGGCACCCGTCGCATCGCGGCGAGGACGCGCTCGTCGGTAACCCCGCGCTGCACGAGCTGCTCCTCGACCATCCTGGCGCGGGCCGTCTCGTACCCGTCGCGCGTCCGCTCCACTACCCTCTCCGTGGCTTCCTCTTCGGCGCGGCCGCGGCCCGACGGCGGGGCGCGCGGCCGGTCTCGCTCAGGAACTGGGCGTTGAGCCCGCCCTGCCAGTCGTTCAGCTGCACCAGCGCGCGGTGATTCGTGAGGTCGAGGTGCAGCGGCGTCAGCGAGACGTAGCCGTCGTGCACCGCGCCCATGTCGGTGCCCTCCAGATCGTCCCACCGCGCCTCGCCGCCGCCGAGCCAGTAGTGGCTCCGTCCTCGGGGATCGGCCTGCTCGACGATCTTTTCCTTGTACACACGGTGGCCGAGGCGCGTCATGCGGATGCCGCGGGGCGGCTGCGACGGCACGTTGACGTTGAGCAAGGTGTTGCCGGGCAGCCCACCGACCAGCACGCGCATCGCCACGAGACGCGCCACACGACCGGCAATCTCGAAGTCGCCGCCGTCCACGAGCGAGACCGCGATCGACGCGACGCCCAGGATCGTCCCCTCCATCGCCGCCGAAACCGTGCCGGAGTACGTGACGTCGTCGCCCAGGTTGGCGCCGTGATTGATTCCCGAGACGACCAGCACCGGCGCCTCCGGCAGAAAGCCGAGGACGGCCAGGTTCACACAGTCCGACGGCGTGCCGTTGACCGAGAACCGCCGCTCGCCCAGGCGCAGCGGCCGGAGCGGGCGGTGCAAGGTCAGCGCGTGCCCGCAGGCGCTCTGCTCGCGCTCGGGCGCGATGACGTACACCTCCCCGAGCTCGGCCAGCGCGTTCTCGAGCGCGCCGAGACCCGGAGCGTGCACGCCGTCATCGTTGGTGAGGACTACGATGGGCATAAGGCTCGTGAGCGGTCACGCGCTGCCGGCCGTCGCGGGGCTGGGGGCCCCGCCGGCCCAGACGCGACGAAGATCAAGAAAAATGGTCGGGGCGACTGGATTTGAACCAGCGACCCCATGACCCCCAGTCATGTGCGCTACCGGGCTGCGCCACGCCCCGATCGTCAGGCGTGAATTGTCGCAGATATCCCGGAGCCCTTCAAGAACCGAGGCGCGAGCGCAGGATGCCGAGACGATCGCGGATGCGCCGGAGCGTCTCCGCGTACGTGGCCTCCTTCATGCCGAGCTCGAGCTGATCGGTCCGGCGCGACTCGCCGATGAGACGCTTCTTGGCGCCCTCGAGCGTCAGCCGCTCTTCGTAGAGGAGGGTCTTGATGCGCTGCACGAGCTCGAGGTCGCGCGGGCGATACAGCCGCTGGCCCGCCGGATTCTTCTTCGGGTGGAGCAGCTTGAACTCCGACTCCCAGTAGCGCAGGACGTAGGCCGGGATCGCGGTGATCGACTCCACCTCACCGATCCGGTAGTAGAGCTTTTCTGCGACTTCCGTCGTCACGCCGTTACGTTGATCCGTTGTTTGAGCCCCTTGCTTGGCTTGAAGGTGAGCACCTTGCGCGCGGTGATCTCGATCGACTCGCCGGTCTGCGGATTCCGCCCGCGGCGCGACGCTTTGCGACGGATGCGGAAATGACCGAAGCCGACGATCTTCACGTCCTCGCCCTTCTCGAAGCAGCGGAAGATGATGTCGAACACAGATTCGACCACCGAGGACGACTGCCGCTTCGAGAGTCCGTGATTGGCCACGGCATTGACCAGATCGTTCTTCGTCACGGTTGGAAGTCACCTCCCCCTGGGGACGCGGCGCGGTGCGCCCGTGCGTCCCCGGCGGTCACTGCCCGCCTCGCGCGATGAAGGGCGAGTAGCCCTTCTCCTGCAGCTCGCGGAGCGTCGACGTCGCGGTCGTCTTGTCCTCGAACGGACCGACGCGAACGCGATACAAGGTCCCATCGCTCGTCGCGGTCGGAGCGTTGTTCGGCGCGGCCGGCGCGGGCGCCGAGCTGCCGGCGGCGCGACGGACTTGCACCTTGAGCCCGTCGACCGCGAGGTCCTTCGAGAGCGCGACCGCGTCGCGCAGCGGCATGCTCGGCCTCACGACCACGCCGGCGCCCGACGGCTCGGCGCTGAGCCCCTTCGCCGCGAGCTTCGCGTTGATCTCCGCGGGTACCCCACCGGTCACGTGCACGTCGTACCGATCGCTCGGCGATGCGACCGCCGGCGGAGCGCTCGGCGTCGCGCTGCGAGCCGGCTTGACGCCGCTCGCGAGCGTCTCTTCCACGTTGTATTTCTGCTCGCGCAGCCGGACCGCGAGCTTCTTGGCCGTGTCGGGATTCTTGAAGGCGCCGACCTGCACGAAATACTCGCCGCTCGCTCCGCTGGGGCTCGGCGCCGAGGGCGCGCGCGGCGCGCGTGCCGCCGCGGGCTCCTTCGGAGAGGTCTTGCTCGCGACGGCGCTCTTGCTCGCTTCCGATTTCTTCGGAGCGGCCGGCGTCGGCTTTTCAGGCGCGGGCGTTATCGGCGCAGGACTCTCGCTCGCCGCGGGCTTGTCCGCCGCGGACGGTCTTTCCGGCGCGGGCGCCGGCGGTGCGGGCGCGCTCGCAACCGGAGGCGCGGGCGTCGGCTCGGGTTTTCCGAGCACCGTCGTCTTCGGTGCCGGCTGATTCGCGAGCTCGAGCACGTACGGAACCGCGACTGCCGCGACGACGCCGAGCACGATCACGACGAGAATTGCACGAAACCACAGCGCCGAAAAAATCGAGCGCCGTCCTTCGTCTTCGAAGCGCTCGTCGTCGTACTCTTGATCGTCGCGCGGGCGCTCAGGATCCGCCATGCGCGTCATCTTAGCATAGACGTTGGGGTTTCCATGCTTTCAGCGCGAGCCCGCGCGAAGATCAGGTCGCCGATGAGGGCCTCCGCGACCCCCTTGGTGTCGTTGGTGTCGATCATGACGGCGACCTGGCCGACCCGGGGGGCCGGGCGCCCGAAGAGCGCCGCGTAGTCCTTGGCGACCTCGCGCTGCTCCACCCGCCAGGTCTCGGCCTGGCTTCGGCCCGAGGCGACCACGATGATCTTGACGTTGTCGGCCTGGGTGCTCGTCACCCGGGTGCCGACCGGCGCCCGGCTGTCCCAGACGTAGCCCACGACGTCGCTGTTCTTGAGCGGCGCCGGCCAGCGCGGGAAGATCACGTAGACCTGCGCGGCCTGGTCGTCGGCGGCGCGATCACGGACGTCGCCGTCGGCCGGCAGGCGAACCACTTTCCAGGACCACGAGAGAAACGGGAACTCGTTGAGGTCCACGACGACGTCGCGATAGAGGGCGAACGACGACCGCTCGCTGCGGAGCCTGAGCGCCAGGCGCGCCTCGTCCCGTACGAGCTCGACCGAGGCATGGCCCACGAACTCCTTGGCGGTCCAGCCAGCCGGAATCCCTTCGGCCGGGAACCGGGGCGGCATCCGGTCGCTGACACGCACCCGGATCCGGCCCTCGGCATCGGGAAGAAGCGGCCGCCGTCCCTGCGTCTTGCTCGTCGATTCGGGGGGGCTCGCTCCGACGGCGAGCTGTGTCGGCATCGGTGCGAGCACCGCGGCGGCCCGTTCGACCGGCACGGTGTCCTGCCGGAAATAGAAGGCCCGAAGGCGGGGGACCACCCCGACCGCGAGAGCGCCGGCCAGGACGATGAGGATAACGCAGGGGCGCCAGAGACCGACGCGCGCCAAGCCGCCCCTGAGGCTCACCGTCGCACGCGCCTCGCGCGCGTCCGCGCGCCCGTCGCCTTCCGCAAGGACAGCCGGATCGGAGAGCCCGCGAGTCCGAACGCGTGCCGGAGCGACTTGACCAGGTAGCGCTCATAGGAGAAGTGGATGTCGTTGGGCCGGTTGACTCTCAGCGCAAACGTCGGAGGCTCGACGGCGACCTGGGAGGCGGACTGGATCGTCAGCGCGTCGCCGCGCAACGAGGCCGGGCGCCGGGCGACCGCGGCTCGCAAGGCCTCCGTCACGGCGCCACCGGGAATTCGGCGGCGCGCCTCGGCGGCGACCTGCGCGATCGTGTCGAAGAGCTCGGGAATACCCTCGGCCCGCGTCGCCGACGTGAAGCACACGGGCGCGTAGTCGAGGAACGGCAGCCGATCCCGAATCTGCTCCACGACCTCGGCCTTCCGGACCATGCCGCGCGGCACCAGGTCCCACTTGTTGACGACGATGACGGCGGCGCGGCCCGCCTCGTTCGCGTAGCCGGCGATGTGCGCGTCCTGGGCCGCGATGGCCTCGGAAGCGTCCACGACCACCAGCGCGACCTGACACCGCTCGAGGCTCTTCAACGCCATGACCACCGCCAGCTTCTCGAGCGCCTCCTGGACCCGTCCCTTTCGACGGATACCCGCGGTATCGACGAGCACGTAGGTGCGCCCCTCGTAGACGAGGGTCGTGTCGACCGCGTCGCGGGTCGTGCCGGGCGCCTCGTGGACGAGCACGCGCTCGGCGCCGACCATCGCGTTGACGAGCGACGACTTGCCGACGTTGGGGCGCCCGACGACCGCGACGTGCACAGGCGACTCGGTCCGCGACGTCGACGCCGGGACGGCCGGGCAGCGCGCGCGCAGGATCTCGAGGAGCTCGGCCACCCCCCGCCCGTGCTCGGCGGACACGGGCACCGGATCGCCGAAGCCCAGGCGATAGAGATCCGCGAGCCCGCTCGCCTGGGTCTCGGCGTCCGCTTTGTTCGCCGCCAGGACGACGGTGCGGCTGCCTCGCCGGAGGATTCGCGCGATCTCGAGGTCGAGCGCCGTCGGACCCTCGCGTGTGTCGACGACGAACAGGACCAGGTCCGCCTCCTCGACCGCCGTGAGCACCTGGCGGCGCACGCCCTCGATCAAGGGCTCCTCGGACGAGGGATCGAACCCGCCCGTGTCGATCACCGTCGCCTGCCACCGCTCGAAGCTCACGCGGCCGTAGAGCCGGTCGCGCGTCACGCCCGGGGTGTCACGGACGAGCGCCTGCCGCCGGCCGACGAGACGATTGAAGAGCGTGGACTTGCCGACGTTCGGGCGACCGACGATCGCGATGATCGGGCGGATCATCCGGGTCGCTTCCCTGTCAGGAATCGCGGATCGCTTTGAGCAGTGCGCCCGGTGTGGGCTGGACCACTTTGACGGGCACGCCGAGGTCCCGCGCCAGGTCGGCCGGTGTCAGGTCGTCGAGGAAGATGCCGTCGGCGTCGCGCACCGCCACGGCCGGCACCAGCACCGCGCGGCCGAGCTCGGGCTGCGTCGCGAGGTGACGCTGGATGTCGCGCCCGGTCAGGAGCCCCGCGACACCGATCGCCGGACCGAAGAAGTCGTTGGGCACAGCCGCGACGCGAACCCTCGTCGGGTCGAATCCGCCCTGGGCCAGCAGCGCGCGGAGCCGCGGCGCGAAGAGCTCGCCCGTCACGACCGTCAGGATGTCGCTGCGCCCACGCCGCGTCCGCCTGGCGACCGATCGGTTGAACCCGTCCTCGAACATGCGCACGAGGCCGATGCCGTCCTCGGCGATCGGAAAGCCTTCGTAGGCGGCCGCGGCGGGAAGCGGTAACCCGGCGAGCAGATAGATCTCGTCGGCGAGGAACACGAACCGGCTCCCGAGCTCGCCCAGCCAGCGGCGCTGCCACCGGTCGGCCGTCGCCGCGAGCGCTCGCGCCTCGTCCGGCGTGAGGCTGCGCAGCGCGGGGAGCCGCTCGCGATGTCGCGTCAGCCCGACCGGAACGATCGCCGTGGTCGCCACGTGAGGATGGAGCGGCGCCAGCTCGTGGACGGTCCGCTCGAGGTGGGCGCCGTCGTTGAGGTCGGGGCAGAGCACGACCTGCGCATGCATCCGGATCGCCGCCTTGGCCAGCCGCTCGAGCCGCGGCACGATCTCGGCCGAGTGCCGCGGCCGGCCGAGCAGCGCGTGCCGGAGCTCCGGGTCGGTGGCGTGGACCGAGACGTAGAGCGGCGACAGACGCTGCTCGATGATCCGCTCGAACGAGGCCTCGTCGAGGTCGCTGAGCGTGATGTAGTTGCCGTGCAGGAACGAGAGCCTGAAGTCGTCGTCCTTCACGTAGAGGCTCCGGCGCATGCCCTTCGGGAGCTGGTGAATGAAGCAGAACACGCACTTGTTCGCGCAGGTCGCGATGTCGCCCGGCCGCGGCGGCGCCAGCTCGAGCCCGAGCCCCGGCCCGCGCCGTTGAAGCCGCGTCGTCGCGGCGGCGCCGGCGCGCTCGACCGTGAGTTCCAGCCGCTCGTCGCCCGCGTGGAACTGGAAGTCGATCGCATCGCGGAGCGGGTGGCCGTTGACGGCGACGATCCGATCGCCGGGAGCCAGGCCCGCCGTGGCCGCGGGTGAGCGCGGCGCGACCGCGGCGACGGTCACGCCTGCCGGCTCAGCGGTACAGGGCGTTTTCAGGGGACTCCTCCCGCTCGACGGCGGGAGAGGCGTTGAGGAAGCGCATGCCCTGGACGATGTACTGCAGGCCCGAGATCACCGTGAAGCCCGCCGCGAGCCAGAGCACGGACTGGGGCGCCAGATGCACCTGGAAGTAGCGCGCGAGCAAGCCGCTGAGGACCGCGAGGACCTGGAACAAGGTTGCCGCCTTCCCCGCCCAGGTCGGACGCGGCCGGATGCGGCCACCCAGCATGTAGATCAGCAGCGCGCCCAGGACCAGGATCACGTCGCGGCTGATCACCACCGCAGCGATCCAGAACGGAAGCGCCTTCAGGTACGTCAAGGTGATGAACGACGACGTCAGCAGGAGCTTGTCTGCCATCGGATCGAGGAAGGCGCCGAGCGAGCTTTCGTCCTTCCAGTGGCGCGCCGCCCACCCGTCGAGCAGGTCGGTCAGCGCGGCAACCCCGAACACGATCAGCGCGGGACCCGGCCGCCGGTAGACGAGCAAGGTCACGAACACGGGGATCAGGAGGATCCGGAGCAGAGTCAGCCAGTTGGCGATTCCCATGGAGCGCTCAGTCTACCATTCCGGCGGCGGGCCCGGATTCGA
>Ga0066710_100006188_pt1 | contig 11110 bp, 12 predicted proteins | sample GraSoiAngelo_159_FD_79666 | JGI IMG/M metagenome (GOLD analysis project Ga0066710, IMG submission 79666) | Grasslands soil microbial communities from the Angelo Coastal Reserve, California, USA - 14_1009_16_40cm | ecosystem: Environmental > Terrestrial > Soil > Grasslands | place: USA...
CGGACGTGGTGGCGGCGGCCACGTTCGCGGCGGACGCGGAGGCGCGGGTCACGCCGTACGACGCGCTTCCGGAGGGCTGGCTCGGGCTCGACATCGGGCCGGACACGCGGCGGGCCTTCGCGGACCGGATCGCCGCGGCACGGACGATCTTCTGGAACGGCCCGATGGGCGTCTTCGAGTGGCCGCGCTTTGCAGAGGGGACGAAAGCCGTTGCGGAGGCAGTGGCCGCGGCGGACGCCTACTCCGTCGTCGGCGGCGCCGACTCGGTGCGGGCGCTGACCGAGCTCGGGCTCGAGGACCGGGTCTCCTGGGTGTCGACCGGCGGTGGCGCTTCGCTGGAGCTCCTCGAGGGGAAGGAGCTGCCCGGGGTCGCGGCGATCCCGGCGGCGTAATGCGGGGTCAGACCCCGACCGTCCCGAAACGGCGGGTCGCCGGCCGCAAATCTGGCTTCCAGTCGAGCCAGCAAGAACGTTTCGTCGACAGCGACCACGTCCGTTCGGGCGTGCCCCGGGGTCAGACCCCGGCCGTGGGCGAAGCGTCCCTGTCGCTCCCGGAGGCCGAGGGCGCTCCAATCCCCCGCGCCCTCATAAGATGCGGCGTCGTGCTCGTCGCTGGGAACTGGAAGATGTTCAAGGGACCGCGCGAGGCGGCGGCGTTCTGTGAGGCGTTCGAGCCCCCGGCTGGGGTCGACTCGACTCTCTGCCCCCCGTACGTGTCGCTCGCGACGGTCGTCTCGAGCGGGATCGCAACGTACGCGCAGAACGTCCACTGGGCGCGCGAGGGCGCGTTCACCGGCGAGATCTCTGCGCCGATGCTCGTCGAGCTCGGCGTCCTGGGCGCGATCGTCGGCCACTCCGAGCGCCGGCAGTACTTCGGCGACACGGACGAGACGGTCGCGCGCCGCGCCTACGCGTTGCTCGAGGCGGGGCTCGGGATCATCGCGTGCGTGGGCGAGTCGGCCGAGGAGCGCGAGGCCGGGCAGACCGAGTTCGTGCTCCGGATCCAGGTCGAGGCGATCGCCGACGCGGTCGCCGGCTACGACCGGCTCGTGATCGCGTACGAGCCGATCTGGGCGATCGGGACAGGCGAGACGGCGACGCCCGAGCTCGCGCAGGAGGCACACGCCTACATCAAGTCGATTCTCGACGCGCCTGTCCTCTACGGTGGCTCCGTCAAGCCCGAGAACGCCGCGGAGCTGATGAGCCAGCCTGACGTCGACGGCGCCCTGGTCGGCGGTGCGTCGCTCGACATCGACTCCTTCACGGCGATTTGTCGGGCAGCGGCCGCTTCCCGCTCGTAGCGCTGGTCGTCCTCGACGGGTGGGGATGCGCTCCCCCCGGACCGGGGAACGCCGTCGAGCTCGCCGAGACGCCGGTGTTCGACCGGCTCTGGCGGACGTGCTCGCACACGCGGCTCGAGGCGTCCGGCGAGGCGGTCGGGCTTCCCCCCGGGCAGATGGGGAACTCGGAGGTCGGGCACCTGACGATCGGCTCTGGCCGCATCCTCGACCAGGACCTCCAACGCGTCAACCGCGCCGTCGCGAGCGGCGCGATCTTCGAGAACGAGGCGCTCGTCGGCGCCTTCGAGCGCGCGAAGGAACGCGGGGGCAACGTCCACCTGCTCGGTCTCGTCTCACACGGCGGCGTGCACTCGCACGTCGACCACCTGCGGGCGCTTCTGGAGCTCGCCCGGCGGCAGGTGATGTATGTGTACACCTACATCACCGCCTTCACGGACGGGCGCGATGTCTCTCCGCACGCCGCCGTCGACGACCTCGCCGAGCTCCCCGCCGACCGGATCGCGACGATCGCCGGTCGCTACTACGCGATGGACCGGGACGGGCGCTGGGAGCGCACCGACCTCGCGCTCGAGGCGATGCTGAACGGCACGGGCGAGACCGCTGACGACCCCGTCGAGGCGATCCGGCGGAGCTACGAGGCGGGCGTTACCGACGAGTTCGTCGTCCCGATCGCGCTCGAGGGGCGGCCGCGCGTCGACCTCGAGCGGGACGCGCTCGTCTTCTTCAACTTCCGGCCCGACCGGGCGCGGCAGCTGACGCAGCGGCTGCTCGAGCGGGGCGCCGACGTCACCACGATGACGCGGTACCGCGACGACTTCGACTGCCCGGTCGCGTTCGGGGAACAGCTGGTCGAGCAGACGATGGCAGAGGTGCTGGCCGAGCGCGGCGTCCGCCAGCTCCACGCCGCCGAGACGGAGAAGTACGCGCACGTGACCTACTTCTTCAACGGCGGCCGCGAGGAACCGTGGCCGGGCGAGGAGCGGATCCTCGTCCCGTCGCCCAGGGACGTCCCGAGCTACGACCTGAAGCCGGAGATGTCCGCGGACGAGGTGGCGACGCGGTTCGCCGGCGAGATCGGCACCGGCTACGGCTTCGGGATCGTGAACTTCGCGAACCCGGACATGGTCGGCCACACAGGGTCGATCCCGGCGGTGATCCGGGCGGTCGAGACGACCGACCGCTGCCTCGGCGTCGTCGTCGAGGCAGTCGAGCGGGCCGGCGGGGTCACCCTGGTGACCGCCGACCACGGTAACGCGGAGCAAATGCTCGAGGAGGACGGCGTGAGCCCGCACACGGCGCACACGACGAACCCCGTGCCGCTGGTCGTCACGGCCCTCGGACTGAGGATCGAGGACGGCGGCGAGCTGTCCGATCTAGTCCCGACTGCGCTCGATCTTTTTGGGCTTGTAAAACCGTCCGAGATGTCCGGGCGTAGTCTCATTGGAAAATCGAAGTAGAGCTATACTCCGCCGGCTTTGCCCCTAGTACAGCCAGATCCCGGTGTTCTGCGGAAGGCCCAGAAGGGCGACGAAAGGGCCTTTTCGCTGATCGTGCGGGCCTACGAGGTGCCGGTCTTCAACTACGTCCTGCGTCTCGTCGGCGACCGGTCTCTCGCCGAGGATCTGACCCAGGAGGTCTTCCTCCGCGTCTATCAGGGGCTGGCCGGCTTCTCGCTCCGCTCCCGGTTCACGACCTGGCTCTTCCAGGTCACGAAGAACCGCGTCCTCGACGAGCTGCGCGCCGTCGAGCGTCGCCCGCGTGCGGTCGTCGCCATCGACGACGTGCCCCCGCTCGAGGTCCTCGACCAGCCGTTCGAGCGGCTCGAGGCGATCGACGCCGTCTGGCGGGCCGTCGAGGGCCTCAACGTCGACCTGAAGATGGCGCTCATGCTGCGCGACGTGGTCGGGCTCTCCTACACGGAGATCGCCGACGCGCTCGAGATCACGCTCGCCACCGTCAAGTGGCGGATCTACAAGGCGCGGGAAGAGGTCCAGGTCTCGATGGCCCGCGAGGGCATCACGATCGGCACGCCCAAGGCACAGCCGGTCGAGGTCGCGCCCGTCTAACGCGAGTTTCGCCGCAGCCAGTCCGCGAGATTCCGTGCCTGCTGCGCGGCGTCGTTCGAGTGCGGAACCGGCTGCACGACGGGCGGAGCCGGGGGCGAGCCCCCACTGCCGCGAGTGGCGAGCACGACGCCGGCCGCGAGCGCGATCGCGGCGGCGAGGATCACGACAACGATCGCGGGTCGGAGCCGGCGACGAGTGCGGACGATTCTGACCGTCGGTGCCTCGCTCGACGGCTCGAGCGCCCGCCGGAGGTCGCGCTCGAGCTCTGCTGCGGAGGCCGGCCGGTCGTTGGGATCCGGTGCCAGACACCGCGCGACGACGTCGGCGAGCGTCGGCGGGACGTGGGGCGGGAGGGGAGGCGGCGGCTTCCGCGGCGCGGCCAGGCCGGCGAGCGACTCGAAGCGGTACGGCGTGGCGCCTGAGAGGAGCTCGTAGAGGACGGCGCCAACGGAGTAGAGATCCGAGCGCGGCCCGACCTCGGCGCCGGCGGCCTGCTCGGGCGAGAGGTACGCGGCGGTACCGAGGACGGTCCCGGCCTGGGTCAGCTTCGAGGCGTCGTCGCCCCGCGCGACGCCGAAGTCGGCGATCTTGACGCGGCCGTCGCGGGCGACGAGCAGGTTCTGGGGCTTCACGTCGCGGTGCACGAGCCCGTGCGCGTGCGCGTGCGCGAGCCCGGCGCAGACCTGCGCGGCGATCTCCACTGCCTCCTCGGGCGGCAGCGAGCCGCGGCGCCGCAGCACGTCCGCGACCGTCTCGCCCTCGACGTACTCCATCACGATGTACGGCCGGCCGTCCTCCTCGCCCGCGTCGTAGACGGCGACCACGTTCGGGTGCGAGAGGCGCGCCGCGAGGCGGGACTCGCGCGCGAACCGGCGGCGGAGATCGTGGTCGCGCGCGACTCCGGGGGCGAGGAGCTTGACCGCGACCCGGCGCTCGAGCTGGCCGTCGTGGCCGAGGTAGACCGAGGCCATGCCGCCGCGGCCGAGCGGCCTGTCGAGCGCATAGCGCCCGCCGATCGTCTCGGTGCTCAGTCGCCGCCTCCCTCGTCGCCTCCGTGCTTCTTGTGGTCCTTGCCGTGGCCCTTCCCGTGCTTCGGCGGCGGACTCGTCGGCGGCTGAGAGACGGGCGGCGGGGGAGGCGGCGACGCCGCCGTGCACGCGGCCTGCGCCCGGTCGGCCAGGTCGTTCACGGCCGACTGGAGACTCTCCTGGAGCTCCGCCGGCACGCTCGCCATGCTCCCGATCGTCCGCTGCTGGAGGTCCTTGGCAGTCGTGGCGGCGCCGCACGAGTCGCCCGCGTCGAGCCGCACAGCCACTTGGTCGCTCAGCCCGGCGAGGATCCACGCCAGCGGGGCGGGGAGCTTCGGCGCCTCGGCCCGCCGTCCACCGGAGCCGCACCCGGCGAGGACGAGGGCCGCGCTACATGCCGAGAGCCAGACGGCCGGCCAGCGTCTCCGGCAGCCCTGCATCGAGGATCTCCTCCTGCGTGCGCTCCACCGGGTACTGAACGCGATGGAAGCGGGCGCGGTTGTGGTCGAAGTCGAGGACGACGTAGGCGGCGCGGGGGTCGCCGTCGCGCGGCTGGCCGACGGAGCCCGGGTTCAGCAGCCACCGCCCGCCCGCCAAGTCGACCTCCGTGTCCGCGGGCGCGAGCGACTCGCCGAGGTGCCGGCCGTTCCCGCCGTAGGCGAACGCGACGTGGCTGTGCCCGACGAGGACGACCGGCGCCGAGGTCAGCTCCATCGCGGCGCGGGCGGCCTCGTCGGTGAGGATGTACTCCCAGACGGGATCGCGAGGGCTCGCGTGGAAGAGCTCGGCCCGGTCGGCCGTGGTCGAGGTCACGCCCCGCTCGAGGTACCTCCGCGCCTCGGAGGTCAGCACCTCGCGCGACCACTCGGCGGCGGCGGCCGCGTCGGGGCTGAAGTCCTCGAGGTCGATGCGGCCCGTCACCCCGAGGTCGTGGTTCCCGACAAGGCAGATGGCCGCCGACTCGGCCACCGTCGCGCAGCACTCGTTCGGCCTCGGCCCGTAGCCGACGAGGTCGCCGAGGCACCAGATCGCGTCCGCCGGGTCGCGGCCGAGATCGTCCATCACGGCCTGCAACGCATGGTGGTTACCGTGGATGTCGGAGATGACGGCTACGCGCATGGTCCGGACGGCCGGGACCTTACTCGCCGCTGGTGCATGGCTCGGTGCCGCGATGCTCCTCTGGCGGACGCACGTTCCGGCGCACCTGCGGCTTCCTGCGCTCGATCCGAACCAGGTCTTCGGCGCGTCGACGGCTCGGCGTGCGCACCGCCACGACGCCTTCCTCACGCTGGACTGGCTCGCCGAGCTCGCCGTCGAGCTCGGCCTCCTCGCCGCGCTCGCCGCACTCGGACCGAGGCTCGCGGCCCGGCTTCGCGGAGTCGCGCTCGTCCGCGGCCTGCTGCTCGCCGCGCTCGCCTGGATCCTCGTCTGGGTCGTGCGCTTCCCGTTCGGCCTGGCCGCACAGTGGTGGGAGCGGCGCTACGGGATCTCGCCCCAGAGCTACGCGTCGTGGCTCGTCGACCGCCTGCCCTCGCCGGTCGAGCTCGCGATCCTGCTCGCGGCGGTCGCGGGCGGGATGCTGCTCGCGCGCAGGCTCGGGTCGCGCTGGTGGCTCGCCGCGGCGCCCGTGCTCACGCTCGTCGGCCTCGTCTTCGCGCTCGTCCAGCCGCTGCTGGGACCGACGCTCCATCCGCTCCGTAACGCGGCGCTTCTGCCCGAGATCCGCCGCTCGGGGGTGAAGGCCGGGGTCGACCGCGTGGCGAAGCAGACCAGCGCGGCGAACGCGGACGCGGTAGGGATCGGCCCGACGAGGCGCGTGATCTTCGACGACACGCTCCTGGACGGCCGCTTCAGCTCGGCCGCGCTGCGCTTCGTCGGGGCGCACGAGCTGGCCCACCACTCGCGGCGGCACATCTGGAAGGGCGTCGCGTGGTTCGCGCTCTTCTCGCTCCCGTGCGCGTTCCTCCTCGCGTGGGCGACTGAGCGGCGCGGCGGGCTGGCGCTCCCGGGGACGGTTCCGCTTGCGCTCCTCGTCGCGCTCTGCCTCCAGATCCTCTCGGTCCCGATCGGGGGCACGATCTCCCGCCGCTACGAGGTCGAGGCGGACTGGACGGCGCTCGAGCGAACGCGCGATCCGGCCGCCGCGCGAGCGCTCTTCACGGGCTTCGCCAGGGTGAACCTCGAGGATCCCAGCCCGCCCGGCTGGGAGCGACTGCTGATCGACGACCACCCGTCGCTCCTCCGCCGGGTGGAGTTGGCGAGCGCGTGGGCTACTGCAGCGGCGGGTTCTCAGGCAGGTTCCGGATCCCCTCGCGCGTCGACCACTTCGACCACGCGTCCTGCATCGCGTCGACGAGCTCCTTCATGAAGCGCGTCGACATGTTCACCCGGGAGACGACCACACCCGGGACGTCGCCCTCCTCGATCTCGTGGTCGACGCGGGCGAACGTGATCGTGAACTCGTAGTCCGAGAACGTGACGTTCGCGAAGTTCGCGTAGACGCCCGCCATCTGCTCGGGGTCGAGATGGATGTTGAGCTGGCGCTCCGGGACGTCGTCGTCGTCCACGCGCCCACGATACTACGCGGGTGGACGACGCCATCACCGTCCGCCGCGTGGCCGCTGCGCTCGGTGCGGTCGCCGTGCTCCTGGCGGGCGGGACGATCGGGTTCCACTTCCTCTCCGACGAGAGCTGGATCGCGGCCTTCTACCGGACCGTCGTCACCTCCTCGCTCACCGGGCTCGACAGCGTTCCCTCGGGCGTGGGGGCGAAGATCCTCACCATCACGCTGGTCCTCACCGGCGTGGCACTCTTGGCCTACGTCGGCTCGATCGTCGTGGAGGCGATCGCGCGCGGCGTGCTGGCAGGCGCCTGGGCGGAGAAGAGGAGGAGACGGACGATCGAGTCGCTGCGCGACCACTACATCATCTGCGGCTACGGCCGCGTCGGGCGCCGGGTCGCCGAGGAGTTCCTCGCGGCCGAGGCGCCGTTCGTCGTGCTCGACTTCAGCGACGAGGCGATCGAGGCCGCGCAGGAGGAGGGCGTCCTCCTCGTCGAGGGCAGCGGCTCCGAGGACGCCGACCTCGCGCGCGCCGGCCTCGCGCACGCGCGCGGGCTCGTGGCCGCCTCGGACGACGACGCCGCCAACCTGTACATCACGCTCTCGGCGAAGTCGCAGCGGCCGGACCTCGTGGTCGTCGCCCGTGCGTCGGACGAGGAGGCGGAGAAGAAGATCCGCCTCGCCGGCGCCGACCGCGTCGTGACCCCGTACACGATCGCCGGCCGCGTGATGGCCAACCTGATGATCAAGCCGCAGGTGGCGGCCTTCCTGAACGTCGTCTCGCGGCCGGGCGGCCCCGACCTCACGATTGAGGAGATCGAGGTCCGGCGCGGCTGCGGCCAGGAGGGCAGGTCGATCGGCGACTTGCGCGTGCAGGAGCAGACCGGTGCCTACATCGCCGCAGTTCGGCGGCGCGACGGCTCGTTCGACACGCGCCCGGCCGCGGAGCTCGTGTTCGAGGAGGGCGACGTCATCGTCGGCGTCGGCCGGCCCGACGAGATCCGGGCGCTCGAGGAGCTCTTCGCCCCGCGCGAGGCCGTTGCCGGCTAACGCGGTCGACCGGCTGGCGGCGAAGGTCGCGGAGGTCGCCGGCGTTTCGGTCGAGCTCGAGCGGCCGAGCGATCCCGCGCACGGCGACTACGCGACGAACGCGGCCCTCCGCGCGGCACCCGCGCAGCGGCGACCCCCTCGCGAGCTGGCCGAGGAGATCGCCCGCGCCGCCGAGACGCTCGCCGAGGTGGAGCGCGCCGAGGTCGCCGGCCCCGGCTTCGTCAACCTCTTCCTCGCGCCGGCGTGGTTCGAGGACGCGCTCGGCGAGCTGCTCGAAGCCCGGACGGGCTACGGCGGCGGGTCGGCCGAGAAGCGGGAGCGCATCCAGGTCGAGATGGTCTCGGCGAACCCGACCGGCCCGATCACCGTCGCCTCGGCACGGAACGGCGCCTACGGCGACTCGGTCGCGCGCCTGCTCGAGTTCGCCGGTCACGCCGTCGAGCGCGAGTACTACTACAACGACTCGGGCGTGCAGATGGACCGGTTCCGCGCGTCGGTCGAGGCCGTCCGGCATGGGGAGGAGCCGCCCGAGGACGGCTACCGAGGCGCCTACGTCGAGGAGCTCGCGCGCGAGGACGGCGACCCGGTCCCGCGGATGCTCGAGCAGGTCCAGGCGACGCTCGAGCGGTTCCGAATCCACTTCGACTCTTGGGTGCTCCAGAGCGAGCTCGAGCAGCGGCTCGGGGAGCTGCTGCCGCGGCTCGACACGTACCAGCGCGACGGGGCCGTGTGGGCGCGCTCGTCCAGGTACGGAGACGACGACGACCGCGTCCTGATCCGCTCGCCGGACCAGGGTGGGACGCCGACGTACCGCGCCGCAGACGTCGTCTACCTCCGGGACAAGCTCGAGCGAGGCTTCGATCGTGCGATCTACGTCCTCGGCGCCGACCACCACGGCACGCGCAACTGGTACGCGGCCGTCGCGCGGATGCTCGGCTACGACCCGGAGCGCGTCGAGGTGCTCCTCTACCAGCTCGTCCACCTGACGAGAGGCGGGGAGCAGAGGAAGATGTCCAAACGGCGCGGGGACGTCGTCTTCCTCCACGAGCTCATGGACGAGGTCGGCGTCGACGCGGCACGCTGGTACCTCGTCTCGCGCGGGCCCGACCAGACGATCGAGATCGACGTCGACCTCGCGGCGGAGCGGACGCAGAAGAACCCGGTCTACTACGTGCAGTACGCCCACGCGCGGATCGCGGGCATTCTTCGCAACGCGGGCGCGGCCGAGGCGAGCGCGGAGCCGCCGCCGGCGGGGCTCGCCGACGAGGAGCGCGCGCTCGTGAAGCGGCTCGCCGAGTTCCCGGCGATCGTCGCCGAGGCGACCGAGCGGCGCGGCCCGCACGCGATTCCCACCTTCGCGATCCGCGTCGCCGACGACTTCCACCGCTTCTACCACGAGCACCGCGTGCTCGAGAGCGAGGCGCAGTCCTTCCGCCTCGGCCTCGTCCGGGCGACCCAGAGCGTGATCGCCCGCTCGCTCGAGCTGATCGGAGTCGAGGCGCCGGAGCGGATGTAGATGCTGAGGCGCCTCGCTTCCCCGCTCGTCCTCACGGCCGTCGGCGCCGCGTATTTCGTCGACGTGTTCCTCCGCTGGACTACCACGAGCGGCGTCAGGACGACAGGCTGGGACCTCGGCGTTACCCCGCTCGGAGGCGTGAGCGCGCTGGGGCTTTTCCTCGTCGAGCTCACGGCCCTTCTGGGCGTGTGGCGCTCACGCACCGAGCGCCTGCTCGGCTTCTATCTCGGCGCGGCGACCGCGATCCTCGCGATCGGCGGGCTCGTGCACCTCCACTGGGGAGGCTTCTACTCCCTCGCCACCCATCGCTTCGCGTACGGGGCGTGGATCGCGCTCGCGCTCGCGATCATGCTCCTCGCGGCCTCGGGAGCGCGCCTCCGCGATCTACTAGCATCCGCGAGGTGACGCGGACTGCTCCCGCGGACGCGGCGCCCGACACCCGGGCGCCCGACCGGAACCTTGCGCTCGAGCTCGTGCGCGTGACGGAGGCGGCGGCGATGGCGGCCGGCCGCTGGGTCGGCCGCGGCGACAAGATCGCCGCCGACCAGGCCGCCGTCGACGCGATGCGGCTGATGCTCGACACCGTGACGATGAACGGCGTCGTCGTGATCGGCGAGGGCGAGAAGGACGAGGCGCCGATGCTCTTCAACGGCGAGGAGGTCGGCAACGGCGGCGGCCCGGAGGTCGACGTCGCGGTCGATCCGCTCGAGGGGACGCGGCTGACGGCGCTCGGCCAGCCGAACGCGATCGCCGTGATCGCCGTCGCGGAGCGCGGGACGATGTTCTTCCCGGGCGCGGCTGTCTACATGGAGAAGATCGCGACCGGCCCGGACGCGATCGACGCGATCGACATCACCGTCTCGCCGACGGAGAACGTGCAGCGCGTCGCGCAGGCGAAGAGCTGCAACCCGCGCGACGTGTCGGTCGTCGTCCTCGAGCGCGACCGTCACGACGATCTGATCGCCGAGCTCCGGGAGGCCGGCGCGCGCGTCCTCCTGATCCGCGACGGCGACGTCGCCCCGGCGATCGCGGCGGCGCAGCCGGCGACGGGCGTCGACCTCCTCTACGGCATCGGCGGGACGCCCGAGGGAGTGATCTCGGCCGCGGCGCTGAAGTGCGTGGGCGGCGGGATCCAGGGCCGCCTCTGGCCCCGAGGCGAGGACGAGCGCCGAAAGCTTGTGGAGGCGGGTCTCGATCCCGCCCGCGTACTGACGACCGACGACCTCGTGGCGGGCGAGGACGTCTTCGTCGCGGCGACTGGCGTCACCACCGGAGCGCTCCTCCGCGGCCCCCGGCGCGACGGCGACCGCGTCTACACGGACTCGATCGTCATGCGCTCCCGGTCGGGCACGGTCCGCCGGATCGAGGGCCAGCACCAGCTCGAGAAGCTCGCCCGCTTTACAGGGCGCGAGTACCGCTAGCCCTGTTTCGCGGGGGAACCCGTGGTTGTTCCCCCCGCGCCCCCTCCTTCCGGGCGGCAGCTCGCTGCAGGCGTTTCAGGAGCCGGCGGCTCGCGACGTCGTTCGAACGTTTGCCTCTCCGCCGCGGGCCTCCCGCCGGGCGAAGCCCGGCTCCGACGGCGAAGCAGAC
>Ga0066710_100006189_pt1 | contig 11110 bp, 10 predicted proteins | sample GraSoiAngelo_159_FD_79666 | JGI IMG/M metagenome (GOLD analysis project Ga0066710, IMG submission 79666) | Grasslands soil microbial communities from the Angelo Coastal Reserve, California, USA - 14_1009_16_40cm | ecosystem: Environmental > Terrestrial > Soil > Grasslands | place: USA...
TCGTGCGGTGGACGCTGCCGGCCGTCGTGGCGGCCGGATGCGTCTGGGGCGATCTCGTCGAGTCGCTGATCAAGCGTCACGCAGGCGTGAAAGACGCGGGATCCTGGCTGCCGGGCTTCGGCGGGCTGCTCGACCGGATCGATTCGCTGCTCGTCGTCCTTCCGCTCGCGTACACGGTCCTGGTGGTGTGGGGATGAGCGCTGCCGTCGCCGTGCGTTTCGCGACCGGTCGGCCCCGCCCGGCGCTCGCACGCTGGCCGCGCACGCGCGCCGCCGGCGCGGCGCGCGCGGTTCTCCAGGCCGTGCTTTTGTTGCCGCTCGTGCGTCTGCTCTGCCGCCCGCTCCGCGTCGAGGGGGCCCGTCACCTCGAGCGAGCGGAGGGCCCCTTCGTGTTCGCCGCGAATCACGCGAGTCACGCCGACACCGCCGCCGTGCTTGCCGCGCTGCCGTGGCGCGTGCGCTTGCGTACGGCGCCGGCCGCGGCCGAAGACTACTTCTTCCGCGGTCGTCTTCGAGGCGCGCTGGCTTCGCTCGCGATCGCCGCCTTCCCGTTCCCGCGGCATGGAAGCGAAGGCCTGCATCGCGCCGAGATGCTGCTCGACCGGGGATGGAACGTGCTGCTCTTCCCCGAAGGCACGCGCTCGCGCGACGGCTCTATGGGACGGTTCCGCCCGGGCGTCGGCCTCCTTGCGTCGCGCGGCGCGGCGGTGGTCCCGGTCGGCATCGCCGGCACCCGCGTCGTCCTTGCGAAGGGACGTCGGTTGCCGCGGCGGTCCCCGGTCGCGATCGCGTTCGGCGAACCGATGCGTTCCGGGGGCGGGGTCCCCGCCGCCGCGGTCGCGACCGGGATCCAACGCCGTGCCTCCCGCCTGCGCGCGGCGGCCCGGCTGCTCCGGCCGGCGCCGAAGCCGCCGGTTCTCGACCGCGTCGCGGCCCTGGCGCGCTCACGATCCGGTTTGTGGCTCGTGTTCGGCTGGGCCGTCGCCGAGGCTCTGCTCTGGCCGATCGTTCCGGACGTACCCGTCGTGCTCCTCGCTGCGGCCGCGCCCTCGCGATTCATCCCCCTCGCGGCGACGGCGACGGCGGGATCGATCGCCGGAGGAGCGCTGGGGTACGCGCTCGGCGCCGCCGGCGCCGGCGGGTTCGTCCTGGCCCACGCGCCACTCGTTACCGCGCGCATGACCAGGCACGCCGCGAGCGCGATGAGCCTCCACGGCGCGGCACCCCTCCTCGGGCAGCCCTGGAGCGGCATCCCGTACAAGGTGTTCGCCTATCAGGCGTCGGGGAGCGGCGTTGCGTTCGCGCCCTTCATGGCGCTCAGCGTGCTCGGCCGGGGGCATCGCATCCTCCTGGCGGGAGCCGTGTTCGCGGCCGTCTGGGCTCCGTTCCATCGCTGGGCTCCGAGGTTCGCGCGGTTCTTCTACGTTCCGTTCGCCCTCGCGTTCGCGGTGGTCTTCGGGATCGGTCTGGGGCGCGTCGTCGCGGCCTGGTCGTGACGAAAGCGGGAAGGCGGACGAGCAGCCCAAGCCCGACCCGTACTACGATCGCCCACGCTCTCCCGAACCGCGCATGACCGACCGTCGGGCGGGGTAAGAGAGCGCCGGGGCGCGCCTGGGGAACCCCCCCTGCTTTTGGGCGCGCCATTCTTCGACCTTATGGGAACGAGCGCGGCCCGGCTTACGATCCCGCGACACCTCGGGATGGATCGAACGCGCCTTCTGCTGGCCGGCGTCGTCGGAACCGTCCTGTTCTGCATGCTCGCCGCCGGCGTCGCCCTGGCGAAGCTCGCGCTTCCATTCACCGACTCCGCCGCGCGTCACGCGGACAAGCTCGCCCTCCTCGCGTCCACGCGATCGGACGTCGACGCCCGATCGAAGATCTACTCCGCGGACGGCAGGTTGCTCGCGATCCTGCACGGCGAGGAGAACCGCGAGCCCGTCTCGCTCCAGCGGATGCCCATGTTCATCCGCCAGGCCGTCGTTGCGATCGAGGACAAGCGGTTCTACTCGCACGACGGCGTCGACATCAGCGCGCTCGGCCGGGCGCTGATCGTCAACGCGGCCGGCGGCCAGATCGAGCAGGGCGGCGGCACGATCACCATGCAGCTGGCGCGCAACGTGTACCTGCACAACCGCAGCCGCACCATCGCGCGCAAGTGGGACGAGATCGTCGTCGCGCGCCGCCTCGAGCAGCGGATGACGAAAGACCAGATCCTCGCGGACTACTTGAACTCCGTGTACTTCGGCCGCGGCGCATACGGCGTCCAGGCCGCGGCCGAGGCGTTCTTCGGCGTTCCCGCCACGAAGCTCACGCTCGCTCAATCCGCGTTCCTCGCCGGCCTCGTGCGCGCGCCGGAGTCCCTCGATCCCGACCGTCACCGCGCCGCCGCGCTCGCACGGCGGATGCGAGTCCTCGGCGCGATGCGGAGCCAGAACATGATCGACGACGGGCAGCTCGCGAACGCTTCCCAAGAACCGCTTCGTCTCGCGAAACGGACTACGTCGAACGGCATCGTGATGATGACCGACACCGGCGCCGCGTTCGTCGAATACGTGAAACAGCAGCTCCTCTCCGACACGCGGCTCGGCAAGACGCCCGCGGAACGCGCGGCGAAGGTCTTCGGCGGCGGCCTGCGGGTCACGACGACGCTCGACCTGCGAGCCCAGCGGGCGGCCGAGCATTCGATAGCCGACGTTCTCGACCTCAAGGGCGATCCCTCCGGCGCGCTCGCGTCGGTCGAGCCGGGCACCGGGGCGATCCGCGCGATGGCCGGCGCGATCACCGCGCAGGGGTTCAACCTCGCCGCGCAGGGACGACGTCAGCCGGGCTCGGCATTCAAGCCGTTCACGCTCGTCGCCGCGATCGAGAAGGGGATCTCGCTCTACCGGGGCTACAGCGCGCGGGTGCCCCGCATCATCCATCTGTCTTCCGGCGAAGACTGGGTCGTGCACAACTACGAGGGAGCGCCGGGCGGCTACCTGTCGATCCTCCAGGCGACGGAATTCTCCGTGAACACCGTCTACGCGCAGATCGTGATGGACGTCGGCGCCGACAAAGTCGTCGATGTGGCGCACCGGATGGGGATCACGAGCAACCTCGACGCCTATCCTTCGATCGCGCTGGGCGCATTGACGATCGGCGTGTCACCGCTCGAGATGTCGTCGGCGTACGCGACGCTCGCGAACGGCGGGACTTCGTACCGGCCGTATGCGATCGAGAAGGTCACCGACCGCACCGGGCATGTGTTATGGACCGGCGAGCCGGACGGCACCCGGGCGCTGTCGCTCGACGTGGCCAACAAGGCGCGCGCCGTGCTCCAGCAGGTCATCGCGCACGGCACCGGCAAGCGCGCGCAGCGGCTCGGCCGTCCCGAGGGCGGAAAGACCGGGACCACCAACGACTACAAGGACTCGTGGTTCGCCGGATTCACGCCGCAGCTGTCGACGGTCGTATGGATCGGCTACCCGGAGGCGCTGCGGCCGCTCAAGAACATCCACGGCCTCCCGAAGGTCTTCGGCGGCAGCTTGCCGTGCGAGATCTGGACGAGGTACATGATCGCCGCGCTCGCGGGGAAGCCGGTCCTGGACTTCCCGGCGGTCTCGCTCGGCGGCGGGGACATGGGTTCCACCTTCAATCGGTTCTCCCAGAATCTCTCGCCCCAACCGGTGCCGGGGACGCCGCCCCCGCGCCGCTGCTGGGGCAATCACGGTCACTGCCGGCACTGATCGCAGCCTCCACGAAGGCCGCGGGGGGCGTTGTTAGAATCGCGCCCGATGGCGCTGATCACGGCCGTACACGCACGCGAGGTGCTCGATTCGCGGGGAAATCCCACCGTCGAGGTGGACGTCCTGCTCGACGACGAGTCCCTGGGACGCGCGATCGTGCCTTCCGGCGCGTCGACGGGCAGCCATGAGGCGCTGGAGCTGCGCGACGGCGACGACAAGCGCTACCGAGGCAAGGGAGTGCTCGGCGCGGTCGAGAACGTCAACCACCGCATCGGTCCGGAGCTGACCGGGAACGACGCGCTCGATCAGCGAGCGATCGACCGGTTGCTGATCGACCTCGACGGGACGCCGAACAAGCGGAAGCTCGGCGCGAACGCGACGCTCGGGTGCTCGCTGGCGGTTGCCAAGGCCGCCGCGGAAGGGCTCGGACTGCCCCTGTTCCGGTACCTCGGCGGGCCGAACGCGCACGTGCTCCCGACGCCGTTCTTCAACGTGCTGAACGGCGGCGCGCACGCCGACAACAACGTCGACGTCCAGGAATTCATGATCGCCCCCGTGGGCGCCGCGTCCTATCGGGAAGCGCTGCAGTGGGGCGCGGAGGTCTATCACGCGCTCAAGGACGTGCTCGCCGGCCGCGGCCTGTCGACGGCGATCGGCGACGAGGGCGGTTTCGCGCCGAACCTCGGGTCGAACGAGGAAGCGATCGAGGCGCTGGTTCACGCGATCGCCGAGTCCGGGCGCACCGCGGGGGAAGAGATCGCGCTGGCGCTCGACGTCGCTGCGACCGAGCTGTATCGGGACGGCTCGTACGTGTTCGCCGGCGAGAACAAGACCCTCGACGCAGGAGCTTTGGTCGAGCGGTACGCGGACTGGATCGGCCGGTTCCCAATCGTTTCGATCGAGGATCCGCTCGCCGAAGACGACTGGGACGGGTGGACGCGGGCCACCGAGGCGCTCGGCGACCGGGTCCAGCTGGTCGGCGACGACATCTTCGTCACCAACCCGGACCGCTTCGGCGACGGGATCTCTCGCGACGTCGCCAACGCGATCTTGATCAAGGTCAACCAGATCGGCACGCTCACCGAAACGCTCGACGTGATCGAGATGGCGCGCAACGCCGGCTACGCCGCGATGATGTCGCACCGGTCCGGCGAGACGGAAGACGCGACGATCGCCGACCTCGCGGTCGCGACCGGCGTCGGACAGATCAAATCCGGCGCGCCGGCGCGCAGCGACCGCGTCGCCAAGTACAACCAGCTGCTCCGAATCGAGGAGGTCCTCGCCGACTCCGCCCGGTACGCCGGCGACGAGCTCATCGCGGAGGGCGGCCCATGAAGGCGCGCGGCGCAGTCGTGGCAACGCTGCTCGGGGTGATGCTCCTGTCGGCGCTGTATCCGCTCCGCCAATACGCGAGCCAGGACTCGCACGTGAGCACGCTGGTGGCGCAGGTTCGGGCGCTCGACCGCAGGATCGCCGAGCTGAAGCGGCAGCAGCAGCTCCTGGCCTCCGACGACGAGATCGAGCGGATCGCCCGCGAAGAGCTCGGTATGGTTCGGCCGGGCGAGACCGCCTTCGCCGTCGTCGGCGGCACGACGCCCGCTCCGGCGAGGCGCGACGCCCGTCCCAAGGTTGCGGCGGCCCCGGCCTCCCGCTCGACCGGCTCGTGGTACGACGCATGGTGGAGCGCGATGAAACGCGCGCTGAACGGCATGCGGTGAAGCGGTGGCCTGCGGATCCCTAGCCCGTTGACCCGCGCGGAGCGGCGGCCGTACGATTGCCCGCGTCCCCGGCACCAGGCCGGGACCGATCCATGGAAGGAGTCTGGTTCGTAGTGCCCGTCGAGGTTGGTCAGGTCGTCGAAGGAACCGTAAGCCGCATCGCTCCCTATGGAGCCTTCCTGTCTCTCGCCACCGGCGAGACGGGGCTCGTGCACATCTCGGAGATCGATCGGAACTTCGTGAAAGACGTGCGCGAGCACCTCCGCGAGAACGACAAGGTGACCGTCAAGGTCATCGGCATCAAGGAGGGCGGCAAGATCGATCTTTCGATCAAGCAAGCCGCCCCCGACTGGCAGCCGGAGGCTCCGCGCAAGTCCCGCAGCAAGGATCCCGAGTTCGAGGCGAAGCTGAAGAAGTTCATGCGTCAGTCCGAGGAGCGTCTCGTGGACTGGCGACGTCAGCGCGAAGCGAAGCGCGGCTAGCGAGCGGCTTTTTCGAGACCGCGACGCCGGCGCCGGAGCGCGACGCCCGAACCGAGCAGAACCGCACCCACCCCACCCAGATCGGCGACGTCCACGCCGGTCTCGGCGAGCGGGTTCCGCGTGCCGAGGTTCTCCACGAATATCGGACACACGGCGGCGGTCCCGACGGGGACATCGCCGTCGCCTTGGTCGGAGCGGATCTTCGCCGAGCCGTTGAGGACGACGAACTGGACTCCGTTTCTCACCGGGATGGTCTCATCGCCGTTCACCACCGCGCATCCGCCGGCATCTACGGCGAATGGCCCTCCGATCGTGTTGGTCGGAGCGTCGTCGCGCACCTTGAACACGAACGGATCCGCGTTGGTGACCGAGTGGTTCTGGTCAAGATCCGGGAACGGCACGGTCGCAACCATCGGGTCCGCGTTCTGGAGCGTCAGCGTCACGGAGATCCCGGTCAACGGGTCTCCGAAGTTGAATATCGTCAGGAACAATTCGATCGTCTCGCCGGGCTGAACCACTCCGTCTCCGTTGCCGGTGCGCGAATCGTCGTACTTGACGCGCGCATCGACCTGCACGCCCGGGCAACGCCCGTCCAGGGTGACCGGGAAGGGGTCGGCGTTCGCCGCCCCTTGGATCGTCAGTGTGAAACCCAGAGAGCGGGCACATCCCGTGGGGGAGAGGTCGAACGACACGATCGCGTCCTGTCCGTGAGCGATCGGCCCCGCATTCGCCTGTTCGGGAGTGACGTCGACGAGCCCGTCGTCGGACGAAAGGCGAGCTCGGACGTCGTCGGCGTCGGCGGTACCGTTGTTCGAGAGCTGGATCGCGACCCGCGCCGCTTCTCCGGGACGTAGGAAGCTCAGTGGCTGGCCGGAAGGCGTCGTCATGGTCACCGTTCCCATGCGGATGTCTGGTGCCGGGCACGCCACGGGAAAGGTCAACTCGGTCGAAGTAGTTTGCTCTGTGCTGGTGATCGAGAGGGTGAGGGTCTTGTCGCCGCAGGTGGCGTCCTGCGCGATCGCGAGGACGAATTGATGATTGTTTGCGACCTCCCCTCCCGCCGGGATGTCCCCGTACGGCTCGGGCCCGCCGTTGGTGACAGTCACGCCCTGAGCTGCCGTCGCGATGCTCGCCGCTACGTTCGTGGCTTGATCCGGTCCACGGTTGGCCAGCGTTAGCGTCAGATCGATCGACTCTCCGGGCTCGATCCTGGTATCTGCGTCGCCCCCTTGGGAGTCGTCGAAGGCCGCGGCGCTCACCGAAAGACTCGGCGCAGCGGAGGCTCGCAGGGGAACCAGGACTACGAGGAGCGGCGCGATCGTGCTCGCCACGAAGAGCCCTCGTCGGACCCGACCCTTCGCCCGCATGCTCCCCCTTGTCCCCGACGATACGCCCGAACCAGGCTTTTCGTAAGGGGTCATCGCTTTTTCTCCTCGGATGCGCCTCAGGCCGGTTCCTCCTAGGCTGGGGGAGATGGAGCCTTCGGCGCGCAAGATCGTTGCGGTTCAGATCGATCGTGACCCTCGCGGCGACGTCGAGGTTGCCGTTCGCTGCGAATACGGGCTGCCGATGGTGATCCGCACCCGTCCGCGCCTCGAGACCGGCGAACCGTTCCCGACTCTCTACTGGCTCACCTGTCCGCTCGCCGCGCGCAAGGTCGGCGGTCTCGAGTCTTCGGGCGCGATGCGCGAGTCGAACCGGCGTCTCGCGGGGGACCCTGTGCTGGCCGAGACGTACACCGCCGCCCACGAGCGGTATCGCCGCGATCGCGACGGCGACGACCGGGGGGCGGCCGAATCCGCCGGCGGGATGCCCGGCCGTGTGAAATGCCTGCACGCCCTCTACGCGCATGAGCTCGCCGACGCGAACCCGATCGGGGCGGTGGTCCGTGAGACGATCGAGCCGCTCCGCTGCCCAGGGCCCTGTGTCGCAGCGGACGATGGAGGAACCGAACGACGCGTCGCCGGGCATCCGGCGTTCGCGCGACGCCGTCGATGACACACCTGGCCGCGATCGACGTCGGTACGAACTCGGTACGCCTGTACGTCGCAGACGCGAGCGGCGTGACTCCCGTTCAGCTCGATCGAGACCTGGTGATCACGCGACTCGGCGAAGGAGTCGATCGCAGCGGCCGCCTCGGAGCGGAACCATTGCGCCGAACAGTCGCGGCGGTCGCCGACTACCACCGGCGCGCGACGGCGCTCGGGGCAGAGCGCATCCGCATCGCGGCGACAAGCGCCGTGCGTGACGCGTCGAACCGCGACGAGTTTCTTGCCGCGGTTCGAGAGGCCACCGGGTCCGACGGCGAAGTCCTGACCGGCGACGAGGAAGCGCGCCTGTCGTTCCTCGGCGCTACCGCGGAATTGTCGGACGGAGCGCCGTTTCTCGTGCTCGACATCGGCGGCGGCTCGACCGAGTTCGTGGTCGGCGACCGGGTGGTCGACAAGGCCATCTCGCTCGACGTCGGTTCCGTCCGGTTGACCGAACGCCACATCCGCCACGACCCGCCGGTTGTCATGGAGATCGAGTCGCTCCGCGGGGAGGCGGACGCGGCCGCCGCGGAAGCCAAACGCGTGGTCGGCGGGTCGGCGCGGACGCTCGTCGGCGTCGCCGGAACGATCACCACAGTCGCCGCAGCGGCGCTGAATCTCTCCGGCTACGACCGTGACGCCATCCATCACGCCCGGCTCACCGCGTCCCGGGTGCGGTCGGTCGCGGCCCGTCTGGCCGCGATGACCTCGGAGGAGAGACGGTCGCTGCCGGCGATGCCCCGCGGCCGGGAGGACGTGATCGTCGCCGGGGGGGAGATCTTGCTGGCCGTCATGGACGGGTTCCGGTTCGGTGACGTGTTGGTATCCGAGGCCGACATCCTGGACGGGCTGGTCCTCGAGATGGGTTGAGCGGGTCGCACCGGCGACCGGCGCGGCGCGTCAGGCGGGATGCGAAGCCGCGGCGACGCTCGCGCGTCGCGGAGGAGCGACGGCGTCGAGCCCGCGCCCGAAAAGGGCGAGCCCGATCGCGGCGACGGCGAGCGGCGGAGTGAGCATGCGCAACGTCGCGGGCGTCCCCACGTGCTTGGCGATGATCCCCGCAACGAGCGCGCCGATCGGATACAAGCCGCCCCACGCCATCATGTAGAGGCTCATGATCCGGCCGCGCTTGCTGGCGGGGATCGACGTCTGAAGGCCTGTGTTCGTCGCCGACACCGACATCGTGTAGACGGCGCCGATCCCCATCAGCAGGATGCAGGACGCGAGCAGGTTCCGCGACAGCCCGAAGCCGAAGATCAGTATCGCCAAAGCCGAGAGGCAGATCGCCATGGTGGTGCGCATCCCGAGCCGCCGGACCACCGTGGAGGTCGAGAGCGCGCCGACGACGGCGCCGACGCTGAAAAGCGCGAACAAGCCGCCGTACCCACCGGCGCCGAGCCCGAGCACCTTCTTCGCCATGACCGACAGCAGCGCGAGCACGGGCGCCCCGAACAAGCTCACGATCGCGGTCACGCCGAGCAGGGTCGCGATCACCGGGGTCTGGCGCGCGGATCGGACGCCGCCGAACAGCGCCCGCGCGCCGGTCGACGTTGGGGGATCGTGCCGCTTCGTGCGGATCATGAGCAGCGCCGCGATGACGGCGATGAAGCTCAGCGCATTGATCGCGAACGCCCAACCGGCGCCCCACGCGGCGAGGATCAATCCGCCGATCGCGGGCCCGACGACGCGCGCGAGGGACCATTGCGTGGAGTTGAGCGACACTGCATCGAGGATCAACCGAGACGGGATGAGGTCGGGGATGAGCGCTTGAAACGACGGCGCGTTGAACGCCATCGCGACGCCGGAAAGGCCGATGATCGGGAGGAGGGTCTCCACACGCGCGTGGCCGGTCCAGGTCACGATCGCGAGCGCGGCGGCGAACGCCATCGCGAGCGACTGCGTCACGAGCAACACCCTGCGGCGATCGGCGCGGTCGGCCAGCAGTCCGCCGAAGAGACCGAAGAGCAGGGTCGGGATGAACTGGCAGAACGTCACCATCGATACCCAGAACGCCGAGTTCGTGATATCGAGCACCAGCCAGCTCAGCGCGACGTTCTGCAGCCAGGTGCCGATGTTCGAGACCAGCGCGCCGCTCCAGAACAGCGAGAAGTTCCGGTGCCTGAGCGGCTCGAGGGTGCGGAAGCGCCGCACGGGACGCGGCTGTTCGAGGGGAACGGGGGCTTCTTCGACCGGCGGCTGCGGCAGGGCGTGCGTCGGGGCGATCCGCTCCGCGTCCGCCCTCAAGCGTGCCTCCCGTCGCTCCGAAAGATAGTTTCCAAAGGAAATGGTATCCTTGGGAACGCGACCTCGCAAACCGTTATTCCTCGGAGGAGCCGTGGCCGGATCGTCGGAAGAGCTGCTCGACTCGATGACGGAGGTTTCCCGTCACCTCTTGCGCCTTATGACCCAGTGTGTCGATCAGCTGACCGACGGGGAGGTCAGCGTCACCCAATACCGCGCCCTTGCCGCGCTCGCTCAGCGGGGGCCGCGGAACGCGAGCGTCCTCGCGGAAGAGCTCGTCGTCGGCCGTCCCGCAGCGACGAAGCTCGTCGACCGGCTCGTGCGGCGTGGGCTGATCCGCCGGCGCAAGCATCCCGCCGACCGGCGCCAGGTGATCCTCGAGGTCACCGACCGGGGGCGCGAGATCGTCCGCGCCGTCCAGCAATGCCGGCGACGTCGGCTCGCGCGGGTCCTAGCCGAGCTGGACCCGTCCGCGCGCGAGGCGCTGGTCCGGGACATGCCCGCCTTGCTCGAGGCGTTCGCGGCCGGGTCGGCAGGGTCGCCCGGATCCCGTCCGCCGGCGAAGCAGGCGCCGAGCCCGGTCGGAGCCCGTTAGAGGAGGTTCAGCTTCTCGAGGTACGGCCAGAACGACGCTGCCGTCGTCCGGTAGTCGTAGAGCGATCCGCCGTACGCGTTCGTGTGCCGGGTCCCGCCGACGAACTGCTCGACCTCCGACGTCGAAACGTTGTCTCCGACCCCTCCGATGATGTGCACCGGCAGCCCGGTCAGGCTGTGCGACTGGTTGACGTTGCCGATCGCGTAGCGGTACGGGCAGTGGTCCGGGTTGGTGCTGCAGTCGGTCCGGTAGGACCAATAGGCCATCGGCATCACCACGTGCGCGCGCTGCCCGATCGCGGCCCACGGGAAGCCCGCCCA
>Ga0066710_100006190_pt1 | contig 11110 bp, 9 predicted proteins | sample GraSoiAngelo_159_FD_79666 | JGI IMG/M metagenome (GOLD analysis project Ga0066710, IMG submission 79666) | Grasslands soil microbial communities from the Angelo Coastal Reserve, California, USA - 14_1009_16_40cm | ecosystem: Environmental > Terrestrial > Soil > Grasslands | place: USA...
CAATGTGACACTGCAGAACGGTGTCACCACGCCTCCCACCAACACGAACACGTTCACGCCCACGGCCGGCCGCACACCGCAGCAGGGAGCGCCGTTCATCGTCGCCGCCGTCGGTGATGGTGCGGCAGGCTCCGCCGCTGCCGACCGCGTCGTCAGCCTGATCCAGAGCTGGAACCCCAATCTGTTTCTCTACCTGGCCGACGTGTACGAGCGGGGCACGTATACGGAGTTCTTCAACTGGTATGCGCCGAGCTGGGGACAGCTTTATTCGATCACCGATCCGACCGTCGGCAACCACGAGGTCGAGACGCCCAATGGAGACGGTTACGCGCGGTATTGGGGATTGAACGGGGTACAAAACGGACCGCTCTACTACAGCTTCGATACGCAGGGCTGGCATTTCATCTCTCTCGACGGCAACCCGTTCAAGAACTTTCCGCAGCACGATGACCAGATGACCTGGCTGCAGAACGACCTGACGCAGCACGCGGATCAGTGCATCGTCGCGTACTGGCACCAGCCGCTCTTCGATGAAGGTCCAGCCGGTGGCAGTAGCCAGGTGCAAGGCCTCTGGAACCAGCTCGTCGCCGCCAACGCCACGCTCGTGCTCAACGGCCACGATCACTCGTACCAGCGCTGGGAACCATTGGACGCCAGCGGGACTCCGGACGCCACCGGCATCACTGAGATCATCGTCGGCACCGGCGGGCACGAGGTGCAGAAGATCCACAATGATGACCCCCGCGTGGTCAAGGCAGTCTCAGGCGCCGCGGCTGCGGGTGCGCTCTCACTGACGCTGACGCCGGCTGCCCTGTCGTTCGCCTTCACGAAGATCTCGGCTGCAGCACCAGCCGACTCCGGAACCATTGCCTGCCGTGCGCCGCCCGCGGTCACGGCAGTCTCGCCGGCGGGAGGCTCAGCGGGCGGTCTCGGACGTGTGGTCATCTCGGGCAGTCACCTCTCGACCGGTGGCCCCGTGCAGGGCACCACGTACGTCTCCTTCGGCACCACGCAGGTCGCGCAGCTGGGCTGCCCTGCGCAGCCGGCCTCGCCCTGCTTCACCGTCGACTCAGACACGCAGATCACCGCGTATGCGCCGCCGGGCACAGGTGCAGTCGACGTCACCGTGACCACCCCCAACGGCACGTCGGCTGCCGCCGCCGCGGACCAGTACACGTATAGCTAGGTGACGTCACCGCCGGTCGCCGACGGCGACACCACCGCGTGCCGTCTCTATCTCGTGCGCCACGGCACGACCACGATGAACGTGGAGAACCGCTACCGCGGGCGCCGGGACATTCCGCTCGACGCGCAGGGCTACCAGGACGCTGTCGACGCCGCGCGGTTTCTCTCCAGCCGGGGCATCACCGCCGTGTACACCGGCCCCCTGCGCCGGACCATCTCCACTGCGCAGATCATCGCCGACGAGGCGCGCGTCCCGGACATCCGCATCCTGCACGGGCTGATCAACCTCGACTACGGGGCATGGGAGGGACTGTCGGCCGAGGAGGCCGCCATGTACAGCCCGGAGGCATTCCGCCTCTACCGCGAGACGCCGCTGGAGTGCGTGTGTCCCGACGGCGAGCGGCTCGTCCAGGCGCGGCAGCGGATGCTCGAAGCGCTGCGGCTCATCGGCAGTCGTCACCGCGGTGAGGCGGTGGTCGCCGTCTCGCACGCCGTGATGATCCGCCTCGTCCTGTTCACCGACATGAACCTGCCCGGCGAGCGGTGGCGCATCCCCGTTGGACTCGGCTCGATCACGGAGCTCGCGGTCGATGACGACCGCATCTCGCTGGTGGGGCAGCCGGGTGCCGTCGCCGCCGCCGACGGCGACGCTACGTCGCGTCCGCTTGCGGAGCCCGCACCCAGCCCTGATTGGGAAAGCCAGCCAGCACCTCGCGCAGCTCAGCCACCTCCTCCTCGGTGAGGCGCTCTTCCCAGGCCCGCACCTGGCGCTGCCGCACGGCGACCGCGTCTGCTTCACCGCCTGCCAGGGGAGCGATGAACTCCCGGCTTCCGCCGGCAGCGATCGACTCCACGTACCCGCTTTCGCTGAGGTAACGGTCGCCGGCCGCGGTCCAGGCGAGTCCGAGCTGCCCGTATGCGCGGCGAAATCCGGCTTGCGCGTCCACGCACAGCATGTCGTGGGTGAGCAGCAGCCAGTCGGGGTGGCGGTCGACGAGGTGGCGGAGCTGCTCGGCCAGGGCGCCGATCCACCAGCCGATCAGGCCGACCCGCGAGAGGCTCTGTGGCGGCGCTGCGATGCCGAGCGGGGCGAGCGTGTCTCGCACGATCGCGGGCCGCACATGGACGTCGTATGCAGTCACCTCCAGCCGCAGCCAGCTCGAGGCCACGTTCAATGGGTTGCGCTGCAGCACCACGACGCGAGGTCGAAAGCGGTCCGCGATCCATTCAGCGGCGAAATGGGCCATCACCGACGAGACCACGACGAGGTCCGCGGACGGCCCGACCCTGCGCAGTGCGCGCGTCGCAGCCCACAGCAGCGGGTCGCGCACCCGGTGCGGCAGCCGGAAGGCCAGTCGGCTCACGCGCCGGCCCACGCCACGCCGCAGCCGCAGCGCCCGCCGGCCCTGGAAGGCGAGGTCCCAGAGCGCCGCGTACTGGGGCGCCGATGAGCCCGGTTCGAGCACCGGGTAGGGCCCAAAGCCGAGGCGCGTCGAGCTGTCCCGAACCGTGCCTTCCGTGTCCACGTTGTCGGGCTCGTGGACGTACACGCCCCCGGGCGCGCACGCCAGCATGCGCATGGCCCAGGTGCTGCCGGAGCGCGGCGTGCTGATCAGCAGGACGCGCGCGGTCAACTTGCGGTCAGCGGTTTCCTGCAGTTGAGGTGAGCCGCGAACGCCGGCCGTTGCTCGTGGCCCGCGCCGTCACGTCGGTGGCAGCGGTGCCGTTTGCACCCGTGACTGCGGCCGCGTCGCGGGGCAGGCCCGCGTATCGCAGTATCAGCTCGTCGCGCCAGCGATCCGGCAGGATGCGGCGCAGCAGGAGCAGCATCTGCGCGTCGCGACCCACCACGTAGCGCGTCTTCGGGCGCCTGGCCGTGAGCGCATGCAGCACCGCCAGGGCCACGCGCTCGGGCGGCACCCCCATCTCTTCCTGGCGGCGCACGACCTTGGTGATGGCTTCGACGGCCCGGCCGTACAGTTCGAAGACCTGCTGCGGCGCCGAGCCGGACAGCGCTTCGACCGCCGCTCGCGTGCTCTTCTCCCACAGGGGCGTGGCCACCGAGCCCGGCTCGATCAGGCACACCTCGATGCCCCACGGGCGCAGCTCCATGCGCAGCGCGTCACTGATCGCCTCGACGGCGTGCTTCGAAGCCACGTACGGCGCAACGAACGGCTGTGACACGCGTCCGCCGACCGAGCTGATGTTGACGATGCGGCCGCCGTGCGCGCGGATCATCGCCAGGAAACGCTGGACGACGGCCACCTGTCCGATGACGTTCACCTCGAGCTGGCGGCGCCATCCGTCCAGCGCGATGAACTCGGCCGGGCCACCCACGGCGATGCCGGCGTTGTTGACCACGCCCAGGAACCGGGCGTCGCCGAGCTGGGCGGCGATGAGCTCGGCCGCCGCGTCGATGCTGGCCCCGTCGGTGACGTCGAGCATGACGTCGACGAGCCGGGAGCTCGCTGCCTCGGCGAGGGCGCGACCGTCCTCCTGCCGGCGAACCCCGGCGAAGACGCGATAGCCGGCGCGGTCGAGCTCGAGAGTGCAGGCACGGCCGATGCCCGTGGAGGCCCCGGTGACCAGAACGGCGGGCTTGCTCACCGCGCGAGCCTAACGGAATGCGCAGGACACGCGAACAATCGGTCCGGACGCGCGCCGCCGCCCGGTAACGTGTCGACCGTGGAGGTGCTGCGCACGCCGGACGATCGATTCAGCCGGCTGCCCGACTACCCGTTCGAGCCCCATTACGCCGACGTGGGTGTGCGCATGCATTACGTCGACGAAGGGCCGCGCGATGCGGACCCGATTCTGCTGCTGCACGGTGAGCCGTCCTGGTCGTTCCTCTACCGGCACATGATTCCCACGCTGCAGCACGCAGGCCATCGCGTGGTGGCGCCGGACCTGATCGGCTTCGGACGCTCCGACAAGCCGGCGAGCCGCGAAGCGCACACCTACGCGCGCCACGTGGAATGGGTGACGCGGCTGGTCGTCGCACTCGATCTGAAGGACATCACGCTGGTGTGCCAGGACTGGGGTGGACTGATCGGGCTGCGCGTGGCGACCGACGTCGACGAGCGTTTCGCCCGAGTGGTTGCCGCCAACACCGGGCTGCCCACGGGCGACGAGCACATCTCCTCGGCCTTCCTGGCCTGGCGGCGCTTCTCTCAGGCCGCCGACCCCTTCGCGGTCGGCAACATCGTGGACGGCGGCTGCGCCACGACGCTCGACGATGCGGTGGTGGCCGCGTACGACGCGCCGTTTCCTGACGAGTCGTTCAAGGCCGGGCCGCGCCAGATGCCGCTGCTGGTGCCGACCACGCCCGACGATCCCGCAGCACCGGCCAACCGGGCCGCGTGGGCGAAGCTTCGCCAGTGGCGCAAGCCATTCCTCTGCGCCTTCAGTGACGCCGACCCCATCACGCGCGGCGCCGACGGCCGGTTCCGTGACGCCATCCCGGGCTGCCAGGGGCAGGCGCACACCACCATCGCCGGGGCCGGCCACTTCCTCCAGGAAGACCGCGGACGCGAGCTCGCCAGCGTGGTCACGGAGTTCATGACAGCGGCCGCGCCGGCTGCCGGGGACTGAACCCACCCAACCGGCTGGCCTCAAACGGCCGTCACCGGGCGGAGCTATGCTCACCCACGTGGAATGAACGTTTCGCAGAGTGATCGCGCGGCCACCGCCGTTCTCGTTTCGTACGTACGGTGGGCCGGCGTCGGTCTCGGTATCGTCCAGGCGTTTCTCTCCACCGATCCGCGGCCGATCGGGGGGCCCTGGATCGTGCTCGCCGTCACCGCGGTCATGGCCGCGTACAACGTCCTCGCCGGGCTGGTCCGGCGGCTGCCCGCCGGCTTCGCCGAACGCCTGATCCCGCTCGCGCTGATCGGCGATTTCCTCGTCTGCACGGCCTGGACCCTGCTGAACGCGAACGACATATACAGCACGACGTATGCGATCTACACCCTGGTGGCTATCGAGGCGGCCGTCCTGTACCAGTGGCGCGGCAGCATCGTCTTCATCGCCGGATTCATCGCCGCCTATGCAGTCCTGTACTGGGAGCGCGCGTTCTACTTCGACTTCCCGATCGTCACCAGCAGCATCCTGTATCGCTCGATGATCGTGCTCATGGTGGCCACCTTCACCGGGGCCATCACGAGCCAGAGCCTGCGCCACCGCCTGGCCGCGGAGGCGGCAAGCCAGGCCAAGAGCGAGCACCTCTCGCGGATGAGCCACGAGCTGCGCACGCCGCTGACGGCGATCATGGGGTACGCGGAGCTGCTCGAGCTCGAGCTGGCGCCGCCGCAGCGCCGCAAGGTCGAGGCGATTCTCGCCGCGTCGACACACCTGCTCGACATGGTCAACGACGTGCTCGACATCTCGCGCACCGCCGCCGGGCACAGATCCGACTCGCTGGAGCGTGTCGACCTGTCCCTGGCGACCGACGAATGCATCGCCATCCTCGGGCCTCGAGCCGAGCTGCGCGGCATCTTCATCAAGACCGACTTTTCCAGCGCCGTTCCGCAGCACGTGACCGCCGACCGCAAGTGGCTGCACCAGGTGGTGCTGAACCTGCTGTCCAACGCGATCAACTACAACCACGAGGGCGGCCAGGTGCTCATCTCGACGCAGGCCGAGCCCGGCAACATGGTCCGCCTTGCCATCAAGGACTCTGGCCCCGGCATCGATGCGCAGCACCTGGAAGCGCTGTGGCAGCCGTTCGAGCGGCTCGGCGCCGAGCGCACCAGCGTGGAGGGCACGGGTCTGGGGCTGTCGCTGTGCAAGCGGCTGGTGGAGGCGATGGGCGGGACCGTCGGGGTGCGCAGTGAGGTCGGCGAGGGAAGCACCTTCTGGCTCGATCTTCCTGCGGAGGATGCAGTTCGTGCGGCCGCCGGGGTCGCTGAGCACGCGGCGCTGAACGGGCATGGCGGCGAGGTCCGCACGGTGCTCGTGGTCGAGGACGATCGTGCGACGCTCGGGTTCCTCGAGGACGCGATGCGTCAGCGGCCGGGGGTGCGCGTGCTGACCGCCGCCGAGGGGCGCCGCGGCCTCGAGGTTGCCCGCGCCCAGGCGCCGGACCTGGTCATCCTCGATCTGCACCTGCCCGACATGCAGGGCACCGACGTGCTGCGCATGCTCAAGGAGGACGCCGCGACGGTCCGCATCCCGGTGGTCATGCTCACCGCCGACGCGGTACGCCGCCACAGCCGCATGGTGGCGACCAGGCTCGCGTGGCGCGTGCTCACCAAGCCGGTGCGTGTCAAGGAGCTGCTGGAGGTCCTTGACACGACACTCGGCGCCAACGGCGCGGCAGCCTCAGCCTCCGAAGAACACCCCGTTCTGCATGTGACCCAGCTGGGCGAACACGCTCGTCGTTCCTGACGGGTTCGACACGAAGTTGAAGCCCAACGCATTCGATGATGCCGACCACGTCATGGTCGCCTGATTCAGCAGGAAGTCACCCGAGAACCGCTGGGTGGCATCGTCGATGCTCGACCGGTCGGTGACCGGACCGCTCCACGTGATGTCGAACGACGCGGATGCGTCGACTTCGACGGGATCGAGGAAGCGGAAGAGCGCGTTGGGGATGGTGAAGTAATCCTCCATGGCCAGGTTGCTGCCGGTCATGTTCGCCTTGCCGGCGCCGAACTCGATGGAGATGCCGTCAGGCGGGTTCAGCGGGAGCGTCCAGAACAACCCTTCGGGATACGGGTTGATTCCGGGGTCGAAATCGTGAACCTGGGTCGAGAAGTTCGTGAAGTCATACTGACCTCTGTACAGGTCCAGTCAGACAAAGCCGAAAGCGCCCTTGTGGACCGCGCCGTCCTGACCGACGTATACGCCCTTCATGAAACGCATGTCGGTGTCGTACAGCAGCGTCTCGGTGCTGCCGTCGGGATTGGTCCCGGTGCCCGTGCCCTGCACGTCGGCGACGCCGACGAAGCCGTTGAAGTCGGCGATGGAACTGGGGTCGAGGCCGGGTCCGAAGAAGGTCAGGTGAAAGTCGACGCCGCCGATGTTATTGATGACATCGGTGGGGCGGGGCGCCGCGTTGAACGGCTGCTTGGCCAGGCCGCCGATCGGGCTCAGCAGACCTGCCCCGGCCAGCGCTCCGGCCGCGCCCGCGGCGCCGCCGAGGAAGCCGCGTCTGCTCATCCTGCGCGCGGCGTGCGCGTGATGCGCATGCGGTGTCGCCACTGATTGCAACAGCGCGCGCAGCGCGGGCTCGTCCATCTGCAATTGGCGCATGCGCTCCCTCCTTTGGCCCGAAGGCCCAAAACGTTGAGATGATCGCGAGCGCCAAGGCTATGCCTGTCGCGGCGACGTTGTCAATCGGCTCGATCAGGCCAGGACGTGCACGGTCCCGGGGCGCCCCTCGATGAGCCGCCCGATGACCGTCAGAGGGGTCGATGCCTCAGCGACGAGCTGGGCAGCGGCCTCGGCGGGCGCGGCAAGCAGCAACCCGCCCGAGGTCTGGGCGTCGGCGGCGACGATGCGGAGGTCATTGCGTACACCGGGCTGCCAGTCCGTCCAGTCCGCGGCGAAGCGCAGGTTGCGCCTGGTCCCTCCCGGTACCAGCTCACGACCGATCAGCTCCAGCACGCCGGGCAGCAGGGGCAACGCCGGGGCGTCGATCTCTGCCGCGCAGCGGCTGGCGACGGCCAGTGAGTGCAGGTGTCCGAGGAGGCCGAAACCGGTGACGTCGGTTGCGCAGCGCACGCCGGCGCGGATCGCCGCCGCGGAGGCCTGGTCGTTGAGCCGGCGCATCGACTCGGTGGCTGCGCCAAGCGCGGCTGCGTCGACCTCGCCGCGCTTCAGAGCGTTGGCAACGACACCGGTGCCGAGCGGCTTGCTGAGCAGCAGCACATCACCAGGGTGCCCAGCGGCGTTGGTCATGAGGGCGTCGGGATCGACGGTGCCGATCACGGCCAGGCCGAACTTGGGCTCGGCGTCGGTGACGGAATGCCCGCCCACCACGCTCGCGCCCGCCGCAATCACCACGCGTCGCGCGGAGTCGAGGACGCGCCGCAGCAGGCTGTGGGGGAGCACGTCCTCGGCGGGCCAGGCCACCAGGTTGAGCGCGACGAGCGGACTGCCGCCCATCGCATACACGTCGCTCAGCGCGTTGGCTGCCGCGATCGCTCCGTAGTCGTCGGCGTCATCGACGATGGGCGCGAAGAAATCGGTCGTGAACACCACGCAGTGACTGCCGTCGAGCCGGATGACCGCCGCGTCGTCGCCGGTGTCGGAGCCCACGATGACCTTCGGGTCGTCGACGCTGGGCCAGCCTCCCAGCAGGCGGAGCAGGTCCGCTTGGCCGATCTTGGTTGCGCAGCCGCCGCCGCTGGCGTAAGCGGTGAGCCGGATCTCGCCGGGTGCACTGCTCGTGGTCATGCGCGGTCTCCACTGCCAGGGACCGCCGCGTCGGTTATGGTCGTCGCGGGAGTGCTTGGGTCCAGGTGGGCCCCGCCGTCTTCAAAACGGCTGGGGGGCGTGCTTGCCACGTCCTCGGAGGGATCGTTCCCCTCGCGCTCCCGCCACCCGGCACTGCGCTGGTCGCCCTCACGACGCGTCACTCCCTGCGCGTCGAGGTGCTCGAGCAGCGGTATGCCCACGCGGCGGCTGACCCCCAGGACGCGGCAGAGCACGCCGGCCGGCGCCGGGCCGGACTCGCTCAGGTGGCGCCATACGAGAGTGGCGGCGGCCTCGAGCCGAGAGCGCGCCACGAACCCACCGCCGAGGTGCACCACGCGACGTTCATTGATCAGGCTGCGCAGCTGATCGTCGCGGAAGCCGGTGGCGCGGATGTCGGCCGGCGTCGCCGGCTCGAGGGCGCGCAGCTGGATCCACTGCAGCAGCGCGTCGACGGGCACCGTGTCCGCCGACCACGCATGCAGCGCCACCAGCCCGGGAGCCGCGACGCGCACCTCGCCGGTGGCGATCAGCGCCTCGATCAACGGCGCGGCGAGCCGCCCCCCTGCGCCCTTGCGCAGCGCGCCCACCTCCATCCCGGCCAGCGACGGGAAGGCGCGGTGGAACTCGGTGAGCGCGGCAAGGATCGCGGCCTGCGCCCGCCCCGCCACGACGTCGGAGACCAACCGTTCGCCGTCGGTCAGCGCCACCCGGCGCACACCCTCGAGCCGGTTCGTGAGATCAATGAGCGCATCGACGCTGAGGCCGGTCAGGGCGGAGAGCTGCTCGAGTCCGAGCCCTTCCGGGGCGCGTTCTATCTCGGCGCTGATCACCGCCGACGCCGAGCCATCGCCGCGCCGGACCAGGTCGTTGACGCGCGCGCCCACGGGCCGCCGGCGTGAGGCTGGAGCGACATCGAGGATGACGCCGCCGCCGAGGGTCTGCTCGGCCGAGGTGGAGCGCAGGAGGAAGCGATCGCCGGGGATCGCGACGATGGGAAGGCTCGTCCTCAGGTCGGCGAAGCCCGTCGCCCCCGCGGCCAGCGGTTCCCCGCCGAGCACGGTCAGGCGCGCCAGGCAGCTGCGCGTGCCGTGATGCAGGGTGACGTGATGCTCGGGAGCGGAGCTCAGCTCGATCTCCGGGAGGAGGCGCACGCTGGCCCCGAAGAGTGTTCGGGCCGACGTGTGGCGGCTGCGGACCAGCGTGTCGCCGCGGGCGATCGCCACGCGCGCGATCCCGTGCAGGTTCACGGCGGTCCGCGACCCGGGCTGCGCGGTGTCGAGCACCTCGCCATGCCGCTCCAGCCGCCGCACCTTCGCCTCCGCGCCACCCGGGAGGACGCGCACGGTGTCGCCGGTGCGCAGCGGGCCGTCGATCAGCGTGCCCGTGACGACGACGCCCTGGCCCGTCATCAGGAAGGCCCGATCCACGTGCAGGCGCGGCTCGCCGCCCTGCGGTCTGGCTGCATCGGGGCTGAACTGCGACGCGACCAGCTCGCCGAGCGTGTCCAGGCCTGCGCCCGTCACCGCGGAGCAGGCGACCACACCGGCGAGCTCCACAGAGCGCTGCTGCGCGAGCTGCGCAACCTCGGCTGCGCGCTGCTCGACAAGCGCGCTGTCGACCCGGTCGGCCATCGATATGACCGCGACCACGGGGCGGGGGCCCAATAGCTGGCAGATATCGAGGTGCTCCCTCGTCTGCGGCTTGACGCCCTCCTGGGCTGCGACCACGAGGAGCACGCCGTCGACCGCATGAGCACCGGCCGCCATGGTGCGAATGAGCCGCTCGTGGCCGGGCGTGTCGATCAGGGAGAGAGACGCTCCGGTGGGCAGGCGCCACTCGGCGAAGCCGAGCTCGATCGTCATGCCTCGCCGTTTCTCCTCGGCCAGGCGATCGGGGTCGGTGCCGGTCAAGGCGCGGACGAGAGCGCTCTTGCCGTGGTCCACGTGGCCGGCGGTGCAGAGGAGGGTCATGTCGCCGCGGTGCCGGTCGCCGCCCAGGCGTTCATGACAGCACTGACAGCAATCTCGTCCTCGGTGGGGTCCACGGTGCGAGGATCGAGCCAGAGGCGGCCGCGGACGACGCGGCCGACCACGGGTGGCTGCTGCCTGGCGAGCGAGTGGTGCAGCGCACCGGCGCGGTCGGGCAGGGTGACGCAGAGCGTCGGCAGCGAGGCAGCCGGCAACGCTCCGCCGCCGACGGCGCTGGCGCTGGGGCTCGCAGCCGCGGGCAACCCGTGCGCCTGCAGGTCCGTGCACCACGCACGCGCACGCCTCTCGATGTCGATCAGGGGCAGCGTCATCATGCGCAGCACCGGCAGTTCCTCGGCAGCGGTCCCGCGCACGTAGCCGGCCAGCGTGGCGGCGAGCGCGGCCACGACTAGCTTGTCAGGCCGCACCACGCGCGCCATCGGGTGACGCCGCAATTTCTCGATCGTGGTTGTCGACGCAAAGATGAGGCCCGCCTGGGGTCCGCCGCAGAGCTTGTCAGCGCTGCACGTGACGATGCC
>Ga0066710_100006191_pt1 | contig 11110 bp, 8 predicted proteins | sample GraSoiAngelo_159_FD_79666 | JGI IMG/M metagenome (GOLD analysis project Ga0066710, IMG submission 79666) | Grasslands soil microbial communities from the Angelo Coastal Reserve, California, USA - 14_1009_16_40cm | ecosystem: Environmental > Terrestrial > Soil > Grasslands | place: USA...
CGCACGTCCGAGAGCGTGTGCCGCACGGTCTCGGGCGAGTACTTCTTCTTCGCCTTGCCCCGCGTGCGTGCCTCGAGCCAGATGCGGAATTTCCGGATGTCGTCCGGGGTCAGTCGATCGATCGCGATGTGACCGGCGAAGCGCCTGAAGAGCCTTCGGAATCGGGAGCGGGTCTCCTTCACTCCGCGCTCGATGCGCCTTGTCTTTACGCTCACGTCGATCCAAAGCTCCCCCAATTTGGCGACCGTGCCCTGCACCGCTGCCCGTTCGTCTCCCCTCTTGATCCGGTGATACAGGTCGAGCGCCTTCGTGTACCCCGCGCCGAGGGATCGGCGGCGCTCGCGGCCTCCCTCCCAACTCCGCAGATAGAACGCAGATCCGCGGCGGTACATGCCCCGTGGCAGGAGCGGCATCTATCGGCCCTCCTCTCCTTGCCGCATAGCTGCCCACTGGCGCACGTCAGGCGGGAGGAATCTAAGCCGGGACCGCAGCCGGAAGCAAGGAAGCCCCTCCAGGCGCACGAGGACGCGTACCGTTTTGGTTGAGCAACGGAGAAAATGAGCCACGTCGTCAACTGTCCAGGTTGACTCGGAAACATTGTGCTGTTGCTCGAGAATGGGATCACGCATGGCGGCTCTGAGTGACGCCGAGGCGCTTCGCAACGGTGGACCTCGGCACTCCAACCTGTCGCGCGATCTCTCGAATCGAGAGACCCTCTTCACGGAGGCGCCGGAGCTCTACAAGATCCATGAAGCGCACGGGCCTCCCGATCCGTTTCCCCTCGGCTCGAGCTCGGGCCATGCCGGCACGAACACGTTCGATCAGGATCTCCCGTTCGAGTTCTGCGAACATGGCCGCGAGGGTGAAGAACGCGCGCCCGAGGGGTGTGTCCGTGTCGAAGGTCTGCTTCACGGCGATGAGGCGCACCTTCATCTCCTGGAATTCCTGAAGGAGCTGAAGCGCGTTGAGGGTGCTCCGGGCCATCCGGGAGAGGTCCCAGACAACCGCCGCCTGGAATCGCCCATGCCAGGCATCCTTCAGGAGCCGATCAAGTGCGGGGCGGCGGATCCTTGCGCCCGAGATCCCGACGTCCTGGTAGGTCTCGCTGATCTCCCACCCTCGGCCGGCAACGAACGCGCGGACCTCGCGCCCCTGGCTCTCGGGGTCCTGGTCGAGCGTCGAAACTCGCAGATAGACCGCTACGCGCATGATGTCACTCATGGCGGCGGCACTGTGTCTCCGCCGTGCACTCCCCAAAGCGCCGTCGTGCCTTTCCGGACACCTGGTGAGGCAGGGAGAATCCCCGGGTCCGGCCGCGTCGAGCCAATGGGGGCTGGCGGACCGCTCGGCGTCGCATTACCCGAATAGGTCCTCTGAGGAACCGCCAAGGTCAGAGCGGTTCTGGGGTGGAGCTTCGTCACCAGCGTCACTCCCGTCACTGGGCGAGGCTCTTCCGGAGCCACCGCGGGGCTGCAGCCCTCGAACCATGACGGTGATGACGCTGGTGACGGAGTCATCCGACCCATTCCAGGGCGATCGGTCGGGCGCGTCCTCGCCTCGGCAGAAAAGTCATCAGGACTCCTGCCCTCCGCAGATTCCCGCCCAGGCGCCGGAGAATATTCGAGAGGGCGCGCGCACTCTTGGGCCAAGCCTTCTGCTTCGCCGTCGCTTCGCCTGCCAGGGGCATGATGGCCTTCAGTAGTTCGCTGGCCGTGCCCGTCCACGCTCCGGACTCAACCGCGAACCTGAGGATCACCGGCGCGACCGCTGACGATTCGAGGGCGAGGTCATTCGCGGCTGCGCGGTTCTCCTCGTAGTCCATCAAGAAAGTCCCCCTAGGCCAGCCGAGGGCTGTCTCCGCAGCGGTCACTCTGATTGCGAAGTCAGCCATCCGCGGCAACCGAGGGAGTTGCGTCTCGGAGAGATTCCGGAGCCCCGCGACTACCATGTCGAGCAGCGCCCCGAGGATTCGCGGTTTGACCGCGTTGAATTCCGCCCACAGCGTGGTCTCCGGGCGGCGCAGATCGTCCGGAATGGGAGGCGGGTACAAGATGATGCTTCGGTCCAAGAGATCCTCGCGGGTAGCGATCTCTTCGATGCCATTCAAGATGACGGGCCGCTGAGCGTCGAAGATCACCTCTTCATCATCGGAATAGAGCTCCCGGGTGCTGAGCCCTCCCCCGGTCGAGAGGCGGCAGAGGGCATCGGAAAGCCAAGGCGAAAGATGAGACACGTTATCGAGCGCCATGATCCAGCCATTGTTTGCCGCGATCATTAGGTCTCTCAAATCTCTCGGTTCTGCCCTCAGCGGAGCGGCTGAGGGATCTATGAGAGCTCGAAGTATTCGCGCGGTTGTGCTCTTCGCAGAGTCCTGCTCACCATGGAGCAAGAGGATTGGGTAGGGACCGCTCGGCCACAGAGCTCCGATGAGCCACGCGACGAGAAGGCGCCACGTTGTCTCGTCGGGAACGTTGATGAAACGGCGCAGGTCCTCGAGGCTCCCTCCACGTCTTGGCATTGGCAGTCGGCGGAGCCCCCTCGTCCGACGGAATTTGACTGGGGGATTGCGCACGACACACCAGCCCGTGGATGTGATCTCGACGGCCTGCCAGCAGTCATCTGCCAAGTCGAGGTAGATCCTTCCGTCCAGCATCGCGATGCGAGTGTGCACTGGGAGTTCGGGACCCTCGAACTGCGCGAGACCCTCGAGGACAGCAAGGGCGTTCTGAAGCGCCTGGGAGCTTGGCGTCTTTCCTTCGATCTGATAAAAGCGCCGCGCCAGCCGAGTGCGGAACCCAGCCGACTTCAGCAACCAGGTCTCGCGGTGATCGCCCATCGTCACGTACGCGTGGGCCCGTCCGTCCGGGGAATGAAAGAGATCTGATTCGAGGGCCAGCTCGACGAGGCGCGTTGCCTGGCTCGGCTGGCCTCGCGTTCTTCCGTCCCCATCGGTCATAGCTAGAGCCCGCGCGGTAGATGTGTGTTGCTCAGCATGCCCTTGCGAACGGAAGCGTCGCTCTCCGAAAGATCGACTGCGGTCGACAGGCGGACACGCGTTGAACCCTCCACCCCAAACGAACGACCCCTGGGAAGCAGGCCCGGCGAGAGGCAGTCCCAGGGGTCGAAATGAACGCCCTATGGGGCGCCCAAGATTTCCCACTGTCGCGCCGAGCCTGTGAATCAACCCTCTAAATGGAGAGGCGCCACAAACCGCATAGCAATGCCACAAAGGGCGTGGAGAATCTACTCGGAGGGAATTACAGGGACCAGGGGACCGGCTTCTCCGGGCTGTAGATGAAGACCCCGCGGGTGCGGATGGCTCTCAAGAAGTGACCAGCCAACTCTGGATGCTCCTTCCCTATCTTTCGGATGGCATCCGCGATGCGCGCCGAAACCGCCTTGTGCGCCCTTTCGGCACTCCCCGTTCTGCGAGTCCTGCCGTGCAGGCCGCGCTTGCCCTTCAGGTGAGGTTGAATTCGTTCCATCTCGGCTTTGAGCCTCCCCTCCGCTTCCAGGTCTCCCCGCGCCGAGGCTCCCTCCATCCGGCGCGCCAGCACAAGGAGCGTCCGCTCGTAGTCCTCAATGGCCCGACGATCGATCACAGGCTCTCCAGCATCGAGACCTCCGACGGAGAGCCCCTCCTCCAGCGCCTCACCCTCTTCCATGGCAGGCGCTCCTTCTCGACCAGTGTGAACAGGGTCGCGCTCGGCGGCCGCGGCGAGCTCTGCGGCATGGAATCCTCTATTCGGGTGCCGAAGTAGCTCGGCTAAGTACGTGAGCCCAAGCGCGCTCTTCTGGAAAACCTCCTTACCTGCGTACACAATTTTCCAGTGCTCCCCTGCCAGCTTGAAGATGCACTCCTCGTGGGGAGGTTCCTGACCCGGAAATGTGAGCGCCAGCTGCGGAAGCGACCCTGTTGCCTCGAAATGGACGCACAGCGATTTCACAAGAGGCAGGAATTGTGGTTCGAAGGCCGCCACTAGACGCCTCTTGACCCTGATCTTGGTGATGAAGTCCTCATAGAGCTCGCCTTCCAGCGCCTCATTTACTCGTGCGCCGTATCCCCCCCAGAGATCCATGCCACCTGCGACCTTCTGGTCTTCCAGGAGCCGATCGAGAATGCTGTCCAGATCGTTCCTCCACGGCTTGTCCATCGCGCCGAAATAGGATTTTCCCAGGACCTCGCGCCAGCTCGGCACACCAAACCTTCCTGCTGTCTCGAGAAGACTCGTTTTGGCTTCGTGCATGATCCCGACCAGAAGCTCGACCTCACAGTGGCCGATGATGTCAAAGAGGCTTGAGAGTGCGCCACGCGGCTGGAGGAGGGGCTGCGAATGCTCCATGCCCATCAACTCCCGGATGCGCCGCGCTGGCTCCGCGTAGAGGCGGTCCAGCCGGACGCAAAGGGCAGCCGCGTCATGCGAGAGAGCATCGACCATCAGGCTGAGGCACCGTGGCCACACGCTATGGGGATCCTGCCTCCTCAAGGCGTCTTCTAGCTGGCTGAAGACCTCCAGCTCGAGGTCGAGCACCTTGGGACGGATTCCCTCCAGCTGCTCTGCCTCTTCCGCGCTTAGACCTGGCAGTAGGACATCCTGCTGGTCCCGCGATGGGCTGTCCTCGTGCGTAGGTTCGGGGGCCGACGATTCCGATCTGCGTGCGCGGTGACCCGGCACTTCGCCGGCGAGCTCGGGGAGTTCGATGTAATAGAGTCTGCCTGCGAGGGAATCAAGCCAGAGCGAGGCGGTGAAAGGAGTATCTGGGAGCCCGCTCCCGAGGAGGGCCGGCCGATTCGACACCAAATACACCCTGAAATCGCCGAATAGGGTAGCCAGCTCCTCCCTCGTGAGAAGGGGAACGTATGGGTTGGCTAAGTGCCCAGGCAGTCCGGCCCGCCACACCAAGCTGGGCAGGTCGGCGTCTTGGAAGATGGCTGCGGCCCTCTCCGGCCCAACGCACGAAACCGCGAATCTCAGGGAACTGAGGACCGCGGTGATAATCTCGTCGCCATGTTCACCCCGGAGCTCGGCCGCCCGGTGGAACACACGGAGGACGAGGTCTCGGTCCAATCGGTCGCTTGCGACCAGACTGTCTATGGCCCATGCGTACTCCCTTTCGGGACGGTCATGGCGCGTCTCGGGTTTCTTTCGCCGGGCCATCTGTGCCTGCCTTCGCCTGAGTTGGAATCGATGCTCGCCCCAGGATATCACTCAGTTTGCGCCTTGACAGTGCCCCCGGATCGGCGTCAAGAGTGTGAGTGCGCGGTTCATAACAGCGGTAAACCTAGGAAATCCTATGAGTGGAAGAGGTCCTGGTAGGCGATTTCTCTCGGTCGGGGAGGTCGCGTCGATGGCGGGTGTGAGCGTCGATACGGTTCGCGCCTGGGACCGGGAGGGTATCCTGCCGGCCGGACGGTCGCCGGGTCGCCAGCGACGCTTCCACCTTGATGACGTCGAATGCTTCCTTCAGCAGGGGAAAAAACCCAGGGCTGGATCAGGCGGCGGCCACACACCCAGGGAGCTGCTAGATGCCAGCGTTCAATTCCCCAATCGTGCCGAGAGCGAGTCCCCGCGATGCGAGCCCGGGCCGGCTGCACTCGAGGCAGGCTGCGCAATGGAAGTACGCAATGATCAATCCCCGCCGAGAGCCAGTAGCGCAGCGGATCCAGCCAGCCAGGTAGCCCAAGTCGAGCGACTCCGGAGAGAAACCGAAGCGTACCTCGACGCACTCCGCTTCGACTCACTGAAAGCATATGGCCGCGCGTGCGCGATCGGAGTCCCCGCGGAGTGGATGGCCTATGTCGTGCGCGATCTCGAAACCTACGTGAATACGCTTCAGTTTCCACGGGGGTTGAGCCTCTGGGATGCCCAAGCCTTCGTAGAAGCGCGGGTCCAAAGGCTGTTACAGCCATACCGCGACGAGATCGCACGGCGGGAGGAGCACGAGCGCCGACGCCTTAGACTGCAGAACCTCCTTGAGTGTGGAAGACGTCATTTTCGGGTCGAGACATTTCTATGGACGACGGATGAGACCGAGGAGGCGGAGCTCGAGGTCGAGGGCGAGCTCGCGCGTCGAGTGAAGTGGGATTGGTCGGAGGAGTCGGTGCGGGACTTGGTGGAGGAGATCCTGGAGGGCTTGGAAGATGGGGACACCTCGGATGAATCAGATCGGGACGACGATGATGACCCTGACGATGACTTGGATTGGGATTCCGACGAGGAGGAAGACTAGGGCGGTGCCCCGGTGAGCTTGTTCCCGCCTGTTTCGTGTCAGCTCGCCTTCACGATATCCCATACCCGAACGGGCAGGATGATGACCGGGATTCCTTGGAAGAGGAGTCGACGTTGGAGCGAATAGGCCGTCTGATCGTGCAGGAAGCGCGTGAGCAACCTCTCCCGCTGGAACACGAGTCGCCCGGTGAACACGGTCGGTGCCGGGAACTCGCCGGCGAGCGCGGTGCAGATGCGCTCTAGCTCCTGCGTGACGTCGGTCTCGAGCGCGTATCGATATTCGGCGTAGCACCCGAGCCGTTGAGCCAGATGGACGTACTTCTCGAGGTCCCCGCGCACACGCGCTTCGAGTGCGCCGAGCTCCTGGACTCCCTTGAACTGGGCTGAGTCCACGAGTCCCACCGACACGAAGACGAAGTCCTTGAACTGCTCGGGGAAGAGCCGGTGAATCCAGAGGAACGTGTGGACCCCGAGCCCACTGTAGGACTCGACGAGCATGACGGCGGTGGGCCCGGTCGACGACCGCTTGGGCACCTCGGCAACCGTGGGGACGGGAAGGTCGAGGAGCGTTTCGTCGAGGGTCCTGAGGTGCCGGCGAACGTCTCGGTAGTGACTCCGAACCGCGAAGCAGACGCCAATCAACCCGCCGGTCGCGAGCAGCGTGATCCAGCCTCCCTCCCGGAACTTGAGCGCAATCATGATCGTGAGAATCATCCCGGTGACCAGAGCGCCGAGCGAAGCCACGATCAAGCGTCGGCGCCAGTGTCGCTCCCGGGTTCGAGCCTTCGCCCAATGCAGCGCCATGCCGGTCTGGCTGAGCGTGAATGTTAAGAACACATTGATCGAATACATGACGACCAGGAGCCCCACGGCTCCGCGCGTATATCCCAAGACGATTCCGGCGGCGATGCCCATCGTCAGCACGCCGTTCTGTGTGACGAGGCGGTCCGAGAGGTTCTTGAATCGACGAGGCACCCACTCGTCGGCCGCCATGGCCGCGAGCGTGCGGGGACCGTCGACGAAGCCCGTCTGCGCTGCGACGAAGAGGAGCGCGCCCTCGGAGATGAGGGTGAGTCCGACGATCGCGGCTCCGATCCCGACGGGCCCGAGCCGCCATCGGCCCGCGAGCTGATCCCACAGGGAAGCGTTCAGAGTCCTTCCGGGCTCGAAGCGAACGCCATTCAATAGGTAACAGAGGAGGATTCCGCCCGCCGTGAACGCAAGCGACGTGGCCATGTAGAGCATCGTCCGCTTCCCGCTCTCGACACGAGGCTCGCGGAGGATGCCAACGCCGTTGCTCACGGCCTCGATACCGGTGAACGTCCCTCCACCCAGCGAGAATGCCCTTAGCAGGACCACGGCCAAGCCCACGACGCCGAGCTCGGCCACCGCGCCGCGCGTCTCCTCCACAGTGGCGGCTACCGTTGGGACGATGGAGCCCGTGTGACGAACGATGCCGAACGCGATGAGCCCTGCGTGGGTCACGATGAACGCGAGAAAGATGGGCGTGAGGACGTAAACCGATTCCTTCACGCCGCGCAGATTGAGCAGGATGAGACACCCAAGGACGGCGAACTCCACCGGAAGCCTGAGCCCGCCCACCCCGCCCGGCAGAAGGGAGAAGATCGCATCGCATCCCGCCGCTACGGAGATCGCGATGGTGAGCACGTAGTCGGTCACGAGCGCGGACCCGGAAACTACCCCCGGGGCGGAGCCGAGCAGCTTCGTCGCCACCAGGTAACCGCCGCCTCCCGACGGAAACTGCTCGATGATCTGGCTATAGGAAGCCGAGATGAGGAAGACGGTCCCCATTACCGCTGCCGCGAGGTAGAGGGCGAGGTGGCGGTGGGTTCCGAGCTGGCGGAATATTTCCTCCGGACCGTAGGAGGATGAGGAGAGCCCGTCCGAGCCCAACCCGACCCAGGCGAAGAATGCCATCAGGGCGAGGTGCTGGTGGATGCGCGGATCCAGCAGATTCCTGGGGCCGCCGATGAGGAAGCGGCGAAGGTTTGCAAACATTTCCTGCGACATGCCTCCGTAGGGTCGTAGCGGCCATAAGTAAAAGACGGGACGGCGTCAACGCGGTGTAAGGAGGCGGCCCTCCGCATCAATATTTCATCAATTTCTCGTCGACGGCCCTCACCCTAGGTTCGGCTACGCTAAGATCCCAATCCATGGCACGCCGGGAGCGCGGAAAGGGTTACGCAGGCGCGGTCGCGATCGTGGCCGGCGCGACCGCCATTTCGGCCATCCTCCAGCGCCACTCCGAATCGTCGGATTTGACGATGCTCTATCTGCTGGGCGTCGTGATCAGCGCCATCGCGTTTGGGCGGGGCCCGGCGATCGCCACGGCGCTGCTGAGCGTCGCGGTTTTCGATTTTCTGTTCGTGCCGCCCCGGTTCACATTTCGCGTTTCAGAGGCGAGGTATCTCGTCACGTTCGTGGTGATGCTCGTAGTGGCTGTGATCACCGGCACGTTGACGGCGCGTTTGCGGGAGCAACGCGAGCGCGCCCTGCTGCGCGAGAGACGCATCGCCTCGCTTCATCGTCTGAGCCACGATCTTGCCTTGCGGAGCGGCTCGGGCGAGGTGCTGGAGGCCGCTGTGGGCCGTATCGGTGAGCTGCTCGGAATCAGGGCAGCGGCGCTGGTGCCCGACGGGCGAGGCGCCGCCACATTGGCCGCAGGAGACCCCGGAGTCCTCGAGGCCGACCCCGAGCGGGCGGCCGCGCAGTGGGCGTTGATCCACGGCCGGCCCATCGGATTCCCCTACGGGGTGCCGCCGGGAGTCCGGGGCCTACATATCCCCCTGGTTGCCGGAACGAAAGTGAACGCGGTGCTTTCCTTGAGCGCTTCGAATCCACAAGCCCTGCTAGATCCGGAGCGGATGGAGATGATCCGGGCCTTCTCCAGCCTCACCGCGCTCGCGCTCGAACGCTGCCGCCTCGCCGACGATACCCGTCAGTTCCAGACCCAGGTTGAAACCGAGCGCGCTCGAAGCGCACTCCTGAGCAGCGTCTCGCACGACCTGCGCACGCCGCTCGCCGCGATCACGGGCGCGGCCAGCACCCTTCGTGACGAGGCGAGCGAGATCGGAGAGGTTGCCCGTCGAGAGCTGGCCGATACGATCTGGGAGGAAGCGGAGCGGCTGAATCGCCTGATCGGTAATCTGCTCGACATGACGCGGCTGGAGTCCGGCACCCTGCGCGTGAAGAAGGAATGGCATTCACTCGAGGAAGTGGTTGGCGCGTCCCTGACGAGGCTCGAACCCGAACTGGCCGGTCGGGAAGTCCACGTCTCGCTGGCGCCCGACCTCCCACTGATACCCATGGACGACGTGCTCTTCGAGCAGGTCGTCCGCAACCTCGTCGAGAACGCGCACAAGTACTCGGACGCCCGCCGTTCGATAGACATCCGAGCGGCCATCGAAAGGGAGGAGCTTCGACTCGAGGTCGCCGATCGAGGGGTAGGGCTCGCGACCGGTGAGGAGAAGCGCGTCTTCGAGAAGTTCTATCGAGGATCGCGGGCCGCGACCCGACCCGGCGTCGGGCTCGGCCTCGCGATTTGCCGGGGGGTCGTGGAAGCCCATGGAGGGACCATTGTGGCCGCGAATCGCCCCGGCGGCGGTTCTCTGTTCACCGTAAGGTTGCCGCTCGAAGGCACACCGCCCCCAGTCGAGTGCGAGGACGCCAGCGATCCGCCCGCGTGAACGAACCGTGATGGGAAATCGCACCATGAAGGACCCCGTCAAGAGGAGCCCAGGCACTCCCGCGCTGGTACTCGTGATCGAAGATGAAGGTGCCATAAGAAGATTTCTGCGCGCGGGTCTGGAGGGCCAGGGATATCACTGCGTCGAGGCCGGCACCGGCGGTGAAGGCATTACTCAGGCGGCCACGCGGTCTCCTGATGTCATTCTCCTGGACCTCGGCCTCCCCGACCTCGACGGATTGGCTGTCGTCCGGCGAATTCGGGAATGGTCGGGTATCCCGATCATCGTGCTGACCGCTCGCGGGCAGGAGCGCGACAAGATCGACGCCCTCGACGGCGGAGCAGACGACTACGTGACGAAGCCCTTCTCGATGCCAGAGCTTCTGGCACGAATGAGGGTAGCGTTGCGCCATCGGACACGAGCCGGCTCCGACCCGGAAACCAGCGTCCTCGAATTCGGAAACCTCCGAATCGACCTTGCGCGCCGGCGCGTCTCCGTGGGAGATGCCCCTGTCCAACTCACGCGTATCGAGTACCGGTTGCTGACCACCCTCGCACGGCATGCCGGTCGCGTGCTGACCCACGAATTCCTGCTCCGAGAAGTCTGGGGGCCGGCCTATACCGACCAGCATCATTATCTGCGGGTCTATATGGCTCAGCTTCGTCACAAGCTCGAGCCGGATCCCGGGCGACCGAGGCTACTGATGACCGAGACAGGTGTGGGCTATCGGATGGCGGAATCGCCGCGATCTGTGTAGCAGAGAAATGGCCCTTTTGCCCGTCAGTGTAGTGGTCCCACTTTCGTTGCCCACCTTAGGGAACTAGACACTACCTCCGCCCGGTGTGCGTCCCGTATAGGATCGTCTGGCACGTAGCCATGTGCGCTGCGAGGAAACGAGTTGCATCCGCCGTCCGTAGAGTCCCGCAATGACCTCCTTCCTAGACGGGGACAGGCAGAGGGGTCGTCGTCGCCCTGGAGATTGTCACCCGAGCAGACGGGGATTGGGATAGGCTGGTCAGTGTATCCCGATACGTGGTTCAGTCTAATTCTTGTTAGGCCGCATGGACGAACTTCAGCAACTCCAGGAGTGGTGCATCTCGCAGTGCAACCAGGACTGGGAGCATACATATGGCGTCAAGATTGACGCGCGCCAGGCCCGGCCCAACCCCCTCC
>Ga0066710_100006194_pt1 | contig 11108 bp, 8 predicted proteins | sample GraSoiAngelo_159_FD_79666 | JGI IMG/M metagenome (GOLD analysis project Ga0066710, IMG submission 79666) | Grasslands soil microbial communities from the Angelo Coastal Reserve, California, USA - 14_1009_16_40cm | ecosystem: Environmental > Terrestrial > Soil > Grasslands | place: USA...
CACCGCGGGCGCGGCGCGGGTCCGCGACGAGAACGGCGGCCAGATCTGGAAGCTGCACGAGTGGTACCACGGCAAGCCGCCGGCCGCGAAGGACACGTACTTAGTGTTGTGGTTCCAGCCCGCGGTGTTCTATGCCGCGCTCCAGACGTTCCGTGACGGCCTCTTCGCGGGGCGTCCCACGCAGCACGCGATCACCCAGGTGTCCGTGTCGTGGGGTCGCCACGGCATCTGGCCGAAGGTCGATTACAACGGCGTCGACGACTTCACGTTGCTGTGGTGGGACCCGCAGGCCGAGGGCCCCGACGAGATCCGCAAGCCGGGCAAAGGCTTGTACCAGTACGTCGACGGCGGGAAGCGCTACCTGCTCGGCCAGTTCCCGAGGGCGGCGCCCAAGATGTTCGACCGGGCGGGCGCGGTCGCGCTCTACCCCGACATCCCCGCAGCCGAGCGTCCCCCGGACTACCCGCCGCCGAGCCCGAGGAGGTGACGCGACCTCACGTTCGCGGAACGAGCTCGCCCAGCTTGGCGCGCAGGTCGCGCTCGAACCCGATGATCTCTGGTGAGCATGCAGCTGCCTTCAACTCGTGCAACCGCGGGTAGCCCGCGTCGCGCTCGGCCTCCCATTCGTCGGCGAAGCGCCCGTCGGCGATGCCGTCCACGATCGTGCGCATCGTGGCCGCCACGTCGAAGCCGTCGAAGCGGCCCGCGCGCGACAGCTGGCCGTACTGGCTGGTGGGCGAGTGGTGCTCCATCTGGACCGCGGCGCCCTCGAGCCGGACGAGCCGGTAGATGCGCTCGAACTCGCCCGAGAGGATCAGCTCGGTGACGATCGCCTCGAGCGGCACACCGTGCTCGAGCATCACCTGCACGTAGGCGCGGTTGACGTGGCTCAGCGCGGGCGCGAGCGCCTGCTCGGTGGCGAGGTCGAGGATCGCCTCGTGGCGCGGGCTGAGCTCGATGGCGCCCTGGCGCAGGCCGCCGATGGCGTGGGCGACGGCGAGCGCGCCGCGCTGCGCGTTTCCCGTGGCATCGCGGTGCACGCCGATCGCGGTGATGAAGCCGATGCCCTCCTCGTAGCAGCGGCGCACTTCGGGCCCGAGCATGCGGGGCGCGACCATGACCGCGTCGCCCGGCGGGTCGATGCGGTCGAAGGCGAGCGTGTAGCCGCTGGCGACGACCACGAGCGAGTCCGGCTTCGGCTTCACGTCGAGCATCGGGATCACGTCGTCGGGCACGAGCAGGCAGATCACGTCGGCCGCGTTCGCTTCCGCGACTTCGCTCGTCTCGAAGCCGTCGGCCCGGGCCGCGTCGCGCGTGGCGTCGGCGCGCACGCAGACCTGCACGTCGAGCCCCGAGTCGCGCAGGTTCAGGGCCCACGACCGACCCTGGTTGCCGTAGCCCACGACCGCCGTGCGCGCGCCTTCGAGCGCGCCCGGATCCGCGTCCCGCTCGTACCAGATGGTGGTCACTGCCGCGCCTCTCTCCTCGTCGTGCCCGTCGACCGAGACGCTATCGGGACGCCGGGTTAGGGTGCCTGCGGTGGGCGATCGCGTCGAGCAGCTCCTCGGGCAGCTGTCGCTGGAGGAGAAGGTGAGCCTCGTCGCCGGCATCGACTTCTGGCACACACCGGCGGTGCCTCGTGTGGGGATCCCCGCCTTGAAGGTGACCGACGGGCCCAACGGGGCGCGCGGCGAGGAGTGGACGGGTGGGCCGAGCTCGGCGTGCTTCCCGTGTGGCACGGCGCTGGCCGCGACGTGGGACACCGACCTCGTGCGCGACGTCGGCGTCGAGCTGGGCGACGAGACACGCAGCAAAGGCGCCCACGTGCTGCTGGCGCCAACCGTCAACATCCACCGAACACCCCTCGCGGGGCGCACGTTCGAGTGCTACGCCGAGGACCCGTACCTGGCCGCGCGCATCGCGGTGGCGTTTGTCGGCGGCGTCCAGAGCCGGGGCGTGGGCACGGCGGTCAAGCACTTCGTGTGCAACGACTCGGAGTTCGAGCGCATGACGATCAGCTCCGACGTGCCCGAGCGGGCGCTCCGCGAGATCTACCTTCCTCCGTTCGAGGCGGCGACGACCGAGGCCGGCAGTTGGATGCTCATGGCCGCGTACAACCGGCTCAACGGCACCTACTGCGCCGAGCACCCCCAGCTGCTCACGACGATCCTGCGCGACGAGTGGGGTTGGGACGGCGCGGTGGTGTCGGACTGGTTCGGCACGCGCAGCACGGTCGCCGCGGCCAACGCCGGTCTCGATCTCGAGATGCCAGGGCCGCCCGTCCACATGGGCGAGCAGCTGCTCGAAGCCGTGCGCGCCGGCGAGGTGGCGGAGAAGACGCTCGACGACAAGGTGCGGCGCCTGCTCGCCCTGCTCGAGCGGGCCGGCGCCCTCGACCGGGCCGAACCGGTGGCGGAGACGTTCGACGCCGGGCCCGCACGACGCGCCGTCATCCGTCGCGCCGCGGCCGCCGCCATCGTCGTCCTCCGGAACGAGCGCAACGTGTTGCCGATCGACGCGAGCGCGCTCAGGCGCATCGCCGTCGTCGGCCCCAACGCCGCCGTGGCGCGCATGCAGGGGGGTGGCAGCGCGGGCGTCTTTCCCGCGCATGCGGTGACGCCCCTCGACGGGCTCCGCGGTCGCGTGCCCGAGGGCGTGGTGGTCGACCACGAGCCCGGGTGTGTCACCAGCCGCGCGGTGCCGCTGCTCGACACCCGCACCGTGTGGACGATCGAGTACTTCGCGGGCCCCGACTGCTCGGGCGCGCCGGTCCACGCCACCGAGCACCGGCGCTCCGCGTTCCGTTGGACCGAGCCGCCCCACCCGGCGCTCGCGGGAGCCGCGTGGGCGGCACGCATCACCGCCGCGTACGTGCCGGACCGGTTGGGGGAGCACACGTTCAAGGTTCGCGGCGACGGGCGGGCCCGCCTCTTCGTCGACGACCGGCTGGTGGTCGACGGGTCCGACGCCTACTCGGTGACCGCCACGCATCCCCTGGTCGAGGACCGCCCGCACGAGCTGCGTCTGGAGCTCGGCCTCTCGGCCGGAGGCTTCCATGGCGCCGAGGTGCGCGTCGCGCCGCCGTGGCCCGACGACATGCTCGAGCGGGCCGTGGCCGCGGCGGCCGCAGCGGACGTGACCGTTGTCGTCGTCGGGCTCGACGACGAGTGGGAGACGGAGGGTCGCGACCGCGCCGACCTGTCGCTGCCGGGCGGCCAGGCGCAGCTGGTCGACCGGGTGGCCGCGGTCAACCCGCGCACGGTGGTCGTCGTCAACGCCGGCGCGCCGGTCGCCATGGACTGGGCCGACCGGGTGCTTGCGGTCGTGCAGCTCTGGTACCCGGGCCAGGAGGGCGGCGACGCGCTCGCCGACGTGCTGTTCGGCGACGTCAACCCCTCGGGCCGCCTGCCGCTCACCTTCCCGAAGCGGCTGGAGGACACCCCCGCGTTCCTCAACGACCCGGGCGAGGCCGGGCACGTGATGTACGGCGAAGGCATCTTCGTCGGCTACCGGTTCTACGACGCGCGGCGGATCGAGCCCCGGTTCGCGTTCGGTCACGGGCTGTCCTACACGACGTTCGCCTACGGCGAGCTCACAGTCGAGGGTGATGAGATCGCGGTGGACGTCACCAACACCGGCGAGCGGGCGGGAGCCGAGGTGGTGCAGCTGTACGTGCGTGACGTCGAGGCGAGCGTTCGCCGTCCGGAGAAGGAGCTGAAGGGCTTCGCCAAGGTGGTGATCGAGCCGGGCCGCACCGAGCGGGTCCGGTTCACGCTCGACGATCGCGCGTTCGCGTTCTGGGACCCGCCGTCGGGGGATGGGACGTCCGGCGGTTGGCGGGTCGAGCCGGGCGAGTTCGAGCTCCTCGTCGGGGCCTCGTCCGCGGACATCCGGGCGCGCGCCACCTGCACCCGCGCCGCGCCGTCGTGACCGCGCTGGAACGGCACCCGTGGAACACCGAGTTCGAGTGGGCGTTCAGCCACGGTCCCAAGCAGGTGCTCACGCCCGCGCAGGCCACGCAGTTCGACACCGAGGGGTACGTCGTGCTGGAGGCGGCGTTCTCCGCCGACGAGATCGCGGAGGTGGTGAGCGAGCTCGACGCGATCGAGGCCCGGGTGGAGCAGTTCCTCCGCTCCCAGGCCGACGAGCGCATGATGATCGCGGAGGCGGGGGCGATCACCTTCAGCACGCACGCGGTGGTGCGCTCCGAGCGGCTGCGGCGCTTCGTCGGTCATCCCGTGTTCACCGCGCTATGCGCCGACATCATCGGGCCCGACGCCAACCTCTACTGGGACCAGGGCGTCTACAAGAAGCCCGAGAAGCCCCGGCGCTTCCCCTGGCACCAGGACAACGGCTACACGTTCGTCGTGCCGCAGCAGTACCTCACGTGCTGGGTCGCGCTCACCGACGCGACCGAGCAGAACGGCTGCCCGTGGGTCGCTCCCGGTCTGCACCGCTACGGCACCTTGAAGCACACCTACATCGAGCCCCTCGGCTACGAGTGCTTCTCTGAGCCCTCTCACCGGGTGGCGGCGCCGGTCACCGCGGGGAGCATCGTCGTGTTCTCGTCGCTCACCCCGCACCTGACGGGGCCGAACACGACCGACGCGGTGCGCAAGGCGTACATCGTGCAGTACGCGCCGCCGGGCGCACGGCTGCAGCAGGGCGACCCCACGGCCGGTCCGCCGACGGGCGAGGTGACCGCCGACGTCCCCGAGCGCCAGTTCCCGGTGCTGCGCAACGGCGCGCCCGTCTGAGCCCCGCCCCGATCCCGTTCTTGTCGCGCTCAACCACCGTGGTGGTGGTTGAGCGCGACAAGAACGAAGGGCGGCCCGCGCCGCGGCTCAATGGGCCATGTGGCGCAGCGCGTCCTCCACGCCCCGGTGGAAGGTGGGGTAGGCGAAGATCATGCGGCGCAGGTGCGCGGTCGGCACCTCCGCGTGCACGGCCAGCGCGAGCAGGCCGAGCACATCGCCCCCTGCCGGCCCGGCCGACGTGGCCCCGACGAGCACGCCGCGGCGCGCGTCCTCGACCAGCTTGATGAAGCCCTCGTTGCCGGCCTTGTGGATCCAGCCCCGGGCCGTCGACGGCACCTTGGCCACGCCGACACGCACGTCGAGACCACGCTCGCGCGCCTGGGCCTCACTGAGGCCGACCGCGCCCACCTCGGGATCGGTGAAGGTGACGCGGGGCAGCGCCTTGTAGTCCGCCGGCGCGACGTCGCGGCCCAGGACGTCGTCGACCACGATGCCGGCCTGGTACATGGCCACGTGGGTGAACGCGCCCTTTCCGGTGATGTCGCCCACCGCCCACACGCCGGGTGCGACGCGCAGGTGGTCGTCGACCGGGAGCCAGCGGGCCGCGGGGTCCACACCGATGCTGTCGACGCCGAGTGCGCGTACGTCGGCCGTGCGTCCCGTGGCCACCAGCAGACGCTCGCCCGCGGCGCGCGACCCCCCTTCCAGCTCGACCGCGATCGTGGCGCCGTCCTCGCGCACACGCGTCACCTTGGCCGACGTGCGCACCGACACGCCCTCGCGTTCGAGCATCTCGGCGATCAGCGCGCCGGCCTCCGGCTCCTCGCCGGCGAGCAGACGGTCGAGCGCCTCGACGACGGTGACCTCGACGCCGAAGCGGTTGAAGACCTGCCCGAGCTCGACGCCGACGGCGCCGCCGCCGAGCACCACGATCGACGCCGGCAGCTCCGCGACCTCGATGGCCTCGTGGTTCGTCCAGTAGGGCACGTCGCGTAGACCGTCGACCGGTGGGATGGACGCGTCCGTCCCGGTGGCGAGGACGATCGCGCGGCCGGCCTCCACGACGACGTCGCCGACCTCGACCCGCCCCGGCCCCACGACCCGCCCGGCACCGCGCAGGAAGCGGCCACCCTTGCCCTCGAAGCGCTCGACTGCGACCCGGTCGTCCCAGTCGTCGGTGGCCTCGTCTCGGATGCGGCGGGCCACGGGTTCCCACGAAGGTTGCACCGTCGATGTCCCGGCCATGCCGGGCACGCGGCGGGTCTCGGCCACCAGGTTGGCGGCCCGGATCATCATCTTGGAGGGGATGCACCCCCAGTAGGGGCACTCGCCACCCACGAGCCCCGAGTCGACGCCGACCACGTCGAGCCCGGCCTCGGCGAGTCGTCCCGCCACCGACTCGCCCCCGGGCCCCATGCCTATGACGACGACGTCCGCGCGCTCGCTCATGACCGCGGAACCTACTGGGAGCCGGTGCGTGCCCGCGAAACTAGTTGCACTGAGAAGGCAACTACCTTAGGCTGCCCCGCGTGGCCACCTCGACGCTCCCGACCCGGTCGACCCAGGACGGGCGGGTCCTGCGCGGCGCGCGGAACCGGCACGCCGTGGTCGAGGCCATGCTCGCCCTCATCGAGGAGGGCGACCCGCGGCCCACCGCGAAGCGCGTCGCCGAACGCGCCGGCGTGGCCCTGCGATCCGTCTTCCACTACTTCGACGACGTCGAGTCGGTGCTGGCGGCGGCGGCCCGACTGCAGGCGCAGCGCCACTGGCACCTCGTGCAGCCGGTCGCGCCCGAGCTGCCGGTCGGCGAGCGGGTCGCGCAGGTCGTGGCCCAGCGGTCGACGCTGTTCGAGCGCATCGCGCCCGCGCGGCGCGCGGCCCTGCTCGTCGAGCACGACTCGCCCGTGATCCGCGCGTGGCTCGAGGAGGGACGGGGGACGTTGCGCCGCCAGCTGGCCGCGACGTTCGCGCCCGAGGTCACCCGCGAGGGTCACGACCTGCTCGCGGCGCTCGAGGTGTCCGCGTCGTGGACCGCGTGGGAGGCGCTCCGCCGGCGTCAAGGTCTTTCTGTCAGCGCGGCCCGTCGGGTGCTGACGCGCATGCTCACCGCCCTGCTCGAGGAGCAATCGTGAACGCACTCCGCACACCCGACGCGCGCTTCGCCGCGCTGCCCGATTTTCCCTTCGCCCCGCACTACGTGGAGGTCGACGATGGTGAAGGCGGGCGCCTCCGCGTCCACCACCTCGACGAGGGCCGGCCCGACGCTCCCGCCGTCCTGCTCATGCACGGCGAGCCGTCGTGGTGCTACCTCTACCGCAAGATGATCCCGCTGCTCGTCGACGCGGGCCTCCGCGCCGTCGCCCCCGACCTCGTCGGCTTCGGTCGCTCCGACAAGCCCGACGCGCAGGACGACTACACCTATGCCCGGCACGTCGAGTGGATGCGCGCGGCCCTGTTCGACCAGCTCGACCTGCGCGACCTCACCCTCGTCGGGCAGGACTGGGGCGGCCTCATCGGGCTGCGACTGGTGGCCGAGAACCCCGATCGCTTCGCGCGGGTGGTCGCCGCGAACACCGGGCTGCCCACGGGCGACCAGAAGATGAGCGATGCCTTTCTCGCGTGGCAGCGGTACTCGCAGGAGACACCGGTGTTCCACGTCGGCGGCATCGTGAAGGGGGGCTGCACGACCAAACTGACGCCAGAGGTGGTCGCGGCGTACGACGCGCCCTTCCCCGACGACTCGTTCACCGCGGGTGCGCGCCGGTTTCCGATGCTCGTGCCGACCTCGCCCGACGACCCCGCGGCGCAGGCCAACCGGGAGGCGTGGACCGCGCTCACCGCGTGGAAGAAGCCGCTGCTCACCGCGTTCTCCGACAGGGATCCCGTCACCGCCGGCTTCGACCGCGTGCTGCGCGGCGCGGTGCCGGGAGCCGCGGGCCAGCGCCACACCGTCATCGAGGGCGCCGGCCACTTCCTGCAGGAGGACAAGGGCGAGGAGCTCGCCCGCGTCGTCGTCGACTTCGTCACGGCCTGACCCGAGGGCAACCGCTACGGTGCGGCCGTGCACGACTCCGTGGAGAACCTGGGACGCACGTGGACGTCGATCGAAGCGCTCTGCGCGTCGCTGTCCGAGGAGCAGTGGAAGCGACCGACCGCGCTTCCCGGGTGGAGCGTGCAGGACAACCTCTCGCACCTCGTCGATTACGAGTCGCGCGCCCTCGGTCGACCGGGGCCCGACCACACGCCGCCCGACCTCGGCCACACCCGCAACGCCATCGGGCGGTCGAACGAGGTCGGTGTCGACTACCGCCGGCGGTGGACGGGCGAGCAGGTGCTCGCCGAGTTCCGCGAGGTGACAACCGCCCGCCTCGCCCAACTGCGGTCACTCACCGACGACGACATGGCCCGACCGGTCGACACCCCGGCCGGGCCGGGCACGGTGGCCGACATGCTCACGCTGCGGGTGATGGACACGTGGACGCACGAGCAGGACATCCGCACCGCGCTCCGACGTCCCGGCCACCTCGAGGGGCCCGTCGTCGACCAGTCGCTCGCCCACTTCACCGGCTTCCTGCCCTATCTGGTCGGCAAGCGGGCCGGCGCGCCCGACGGCGCCCGCGTCGTCGTCGAGATCGCGGGCCACGACCCGATCGCGATCGAGGTGGTCGACCGGCGGGCGCGCCGCACGGACACGGTCCCGGCCGATCCCGACGTCACCGTGCGGACCGACGTCGCCACGTTCGCCGCGCTCGTCAACGGCCGCGTGGACGCGTCCGACGCGGGGCTCGACGAGCACATCGAGATCATCGGTGACCAGGTGCTGGGCCGGGCCATCGTCGACAACCTCACGGTGATGGTCTGACCTCGCCGAACAGACGGCGGGCCTCGGCGATCGCACGCCGGGCGTCGTCGACGCCACCCCAACCTCGCGTCACCGAGCGACCGCCCGGCTCGAGGTCCTTGTAGATCGCGAAGAAGTGCTCGATCTCGAACCGCAACGCGGGATCGAGCCCGTCGATCGACGCGAGCGACCCGAAGGTCGGGTCGTTCACCGGTACGCAGACGATCTTGGCGTCGTCGCCCTTCTCGTCCTCCATCCAGAACACACCGATGGCCCGGGCCCGGATGCGACACCCCGGGAACGTTGGCTCCGTCAGCAGCACGAGCGCGTCGAGCGGGTCGCCGTCGTCGGCCAGGGTGTTGGGGAAGTAGCCGTAGTCGGTGGGGTAGCGGGTGGCGGTGAACAGGCGGCGGTCGAGGAAGATCTCGCCGGTCTCGTGGTCGGCCTCGTACTTGTTGCGGCTCCCGGCGGGGATCTCCACCACCACGACGTCCCAGTCGGTGCTCTCCGCTTCGCTTCGGTGCTCGCTCACGGCGCTCAGCCCCGGCTCGGCACGCCGACCGAGAGCGCGAGTCCGGGCATGTGCAGCGCGTCGACCGCTTCCTGCAGCGCGCGGGCGGCGGCCTCGTTGCCGAGCCGGGCGCGCGCGCGGAGCACGAGCACGTGTGCGAGGCCGCCCGACACCGCGGGCGCGGTCTCCAGCAGGCGCACGGCTTCGTCGCGGTCGCCGTCGACGACGAACGCCACCTCGGCCAGCAGGGCCCGGCCGGCGGCTTCCGCGAGCGGCGCGTGCAGTGTCGTGGCCGCGGAGACGACCCACTGCGCGCTCGCCCGCGCCTCCGCGTGGCGACCCAGGACGATCAGCGCGAGGGCGGTGCCGAACCCGCCGATCAGGCCCTCGAGCGCGCTCTGGCTGGCCCGGCGCTCGACCGCCTGCATGGCCCGGGAGATGCCGTCCTCCCGGCCCTCGAAGATGAGCTCCTCGCCGATCAGGTACGCGCAGATCTGCGAGACCGGGTCGACGGATCGTTCGTCGACCTCGGGCGCGTCGCCGGGTTCGCCGCGGGCGCGTGCGGACGAGAACGCAGCCACTTGCACGAGCGCGGCCGAGGGAGGCTCGGTGACCGTGAGCGAGTGGGCCGCCGTCGCGAGCCGGCAGGCGTCGTCGGCGCGGCCCTGGAGGCGAGCCAGGTTGGCGCCCATCCCGAGCCCGTGGGTCTCGAGCTCGTGCATGCCGAGGTCGCGCGCGGTCTCGACCAGCCGGTCGAGGTAGTAGCGCAGCTCGGCCGTGTCGTCCGGTCCTCCGAGCCGCGACCGCATGAAGTGGTGCCACGACAGTGTGTTGTACGAGTTGACCTGGGCGGTGCGGTCGCCCACCTCCTCGGCGCGCTGCAACGACTCGGTGACCCATTCGTGCGCGTGCGGGTCATCGGGGCAGACGAGCGCGAGGAATCGGTAGGCCGCCATCTGGCCGTCCCGCTCACCGGCCTCGCGGAACACCTCGAGGCTCTCGCGGAGCGAGGCGTCCGACTCGTGGTTGCGGCCCATGAAGAAGAGCGCGACGCCGCGGTTCGCGAGGGCCCAGCCGTACTTGGCGGTCTCACCCAGCGCCGACCACCGGCGAGCCGCCTCCTCCAGGCCCGGGAGCCCGGCCGCCGGGTCGCGGAAGGTCAACGCGACTGCGCCCATGTGGATCTTCTCGGCCACCAGCCGGGGATCGGCGGCGTCGTCGGGGACGAGCTCGAGCACCTCCCACAGCTCCTCGACGCGCTGTTGCTCGTTGAGGGTGCGGGCCAGGCGCAGCAGGTGGCGCGGCTCGCGGTACCCCAGCTCGATCGCCCGTTGGACGAGCTGCACGCCGTCGTTGAGGCGGAAGGCGTCGATCAGCTGGAGCCCGGCGGCGGCCGCCGCGTCGGCGGCCTCGACGCGCAGCGCGTCGTCATCGGGCAGATACGCCGCGGCCCGCTCGAGGTGCCGGGCGCGGTCGATCGGCGCGGACGAGACGGTGGCGGCGCGGCGGTGGCTCTCGCCGCGCACGTGGCGGGGGAGGGTCTCGTACGCGACTTCCTGCAGGAGCGGGTCGGCGACCTCGTAGCAGGTGCGCCCGTCGCGTTGGGACCGATGTACGAGACCGGCGGTGACGAGGCCGTGCAACGCCTCGGACGCGTCGCCTTCGAAGAGCGCCGCCATCTCCTGCTCGCCCACCGCGTCGCCGAGCACGGCGACCTGTTGCAGTGCGATCTTCTTGGTGGTCGGTAGCGCGTCGAGACGCGCGGCCACGATCGCGTGCAGCGTCGGTGGAAGGGTGAGCCCGCCGACGAGGCCGTACTCCTCCCCCCGCTTCACGAGCCCGCCCTGCTCGCTCACCATGCGCACGAGCTCGCGCACGGCGAGCGGGTTGCCACCGGCCTGGCGCGCCAACGATGCCGCCGCCTCGCGATCGAGCGGTGCGTCGGGCAGGAGCGCGTCGGCGAGGGCGATGGCATCGGATGGCGCGATGGGACCGAGGC
>Ga0066710_100006195_pt1 | contig 11107 bp, 5 predicted proteins | sample GraSoiAngelo_159_FD_79666 | JGI IMG/M metagenome (GOLD analysis project Ga0066710, IMG submission 79666) | Grasslands soil microbial communities from the Angelo Coastal Reserve, California, USA - 14_1009_16_40cm | ecosystem: Environmental > Terrestrial > Soil > Grasslands | place: USA...
AACGGGCGGCTGTGGACGGCGCACAACATCAACGTGGGCCCGACCGGTGTCGCGATCAACTCGGGCCAGCGCGACGGCTCCCGCTGGTACGAGCTCCAGAACATCGTGAGCCCCGGGGTGCCGAGCGTGCGCCAGTCGGGCACGGTCTTCACCGCAGGGGGGCTCCAAACCGACACGAACAAGCCCTCGTTCTGGGTGCCGACCGTCATGGTCTCGGGACAGGGGCACGCGGCGATGGGGATGAGCACCGCGGACTCGTTGATCCGCGCCGACGCCGTGTTCACCGGGAGGCTCGCGGGCGACGCGCTCGGGACCATGGCCGCCCCGACGCCTTATACGTTCTCGACCAGTTCCTACAACCCGTCGAGCGATCCCGGCCAGGCTGGCCTCGGCCGGCGCTGGGGCGACTACTCGTTCACCTCGCTCGACCCCATCGACGACATGACGATGTGGACCATCCAGGAGTTCGTCGACGCCACCGACTCCTACGGCGTCCAGGTGGTGCGGCTCAACGCCCCGCCGCCCGCCACGCCGACCTCGGCCACCAGCGTCGCCGCGCTGCTGCCCTCGGTCGTCTCCACCGTCACCGGCACCTCGGTGAGCGGCTCGGGCTTCTTCGACCCCGGGCCCAATCTCGCCGCCCCGGCCCTTGCCTTCAGCCACCTCAGCGCCCAGGTGACCGCCTTGGGCGTCACCGGCACCCCGCCGACCGTGAACTCGGCCACCTACCTCGACCCCACGCACGTCCAACTGAACCTCAACACCATGGGGGCGACCATCAGCCAGCCGGGCGAGAAGTACAGCGTGCGGATCACCAACCCGGACGGGCAGGTGATCGCCGCCAACGTGCTGCAGGTGACCGGCACCGTCGGCGTCGGCGATCCGGCCGCGGCCGGGTTCGAGCTGGGGCCGGTGGCGCCCAACCCGACCGGCGGGGCGGCCGGTGTCGACTTCAGCCTGCCGCGCGCGGCGCGCGTCCGGGTGACGGTCGTGGACCTGGCCGGAAGGGTGGTCTCGACGCTGGCCGACGGCCTCGAGCCGGCGGGCCGGCACCACGTGTCCTGGAGCGGCGGCGCGGCCCCGGCCGGCATGTACTTCATGCGCTACCAGGCGCCGGGCCGGACGATGGTGCGCCGGTTCGTCCGCTTGCGCTGAAACGCCCGCCGGGGCGCTCCCCCGGCGGTGAGGCCCCGGAGGCCGGCTCCTCTTCAAGGAGCCGGCCTTCCGTATTTCCGGGCGCGTTTTCGGGCGCGCGCCCCGCGCCCGACCGCGCGATTCACGAGGGCCGCCCGTGCGAATCGCGGCGTCCCGCCGGATCCGTGTGCCGCCTGCCCCACGAGGAATTGGCACAAGTCCCGGGCTAACCCGGCCGAAGACAACCGGGAGCGTCCGCCTGCGCGATTCCCGCCGGCGCGGCATGCGGGCTGCTATGTCTAGTGGAGACCTTGCCCAATGAAGCACACGCAGGAGAACGGGTTCACGCTGCTGGAGATGATGGTCGTCGTGGCCGTCATGGGCATCGTGCTCGCGTTCGCGATCCCGGCGATCAAGACCTTCAACACCAGCCAGGACCTCAAGCAGGCCTCCGCCGGCATCCGGGACCAGCTCACGATGGCCCACGAGAAGGCGATCTCTACGGGACAGACCCAGACGATCCGGTTCATGGCCAGCTTCCAGAGCTCCGACTACCACATCTGGGACGGCGCCACGGCCAGCCCGTCGTGGAAGCTCCCGAGCGGCGTCACCTACTCGTGGGATGGCGGGACCCAGAACACCTTTCGCATGACCAGCGACGGACAGTGCCTGGACAGCGGCATGATCATCGTCACGAACGCCCGCGGCGACCGCGACACGGTCAGCGTCCGCCTGTCGGGCCTGGTGCTGCGCTACTGACCATGAGGGCCAGTGTCATGAGATCACCCGTCCCGGGCCCACCGCCCAGCCAGTCCGGCTACACGCTGATCGAGCTGATGTTCGTGGTGATCGTGCTCGCCATCGGCATCCTGGCGAGCGTCAAGCTCTTCCCGGTGGCCTCGCGCGAGCAGCTCAGGGACCGGATGCGGACCGCGGGCACCTACTACGCCCAGCAGCAGGTCGAGACGCTGCGCGGGCTCGGCTACAACGAGATCTCCGTGCAGGAGGGCCGCTACCCCGCCGGCACCGGGACCACGAATCTCGGCCCCAACAACGCGTTCCACCGCTTCTACACCGTCACGGACATGGACGATCCGTTGCCCAACCTCAAGCGCGTCTCGGTCACGGTGCGCTGGAGCAACTCGCGCGGCGACGATTCCGTCGTCGTGTCCACCTACCTGGGTCGTTGAACCATGAGCCTTCCCCATCCGGCGCACCGCATCGCCCCGCCCTCCCGATTCGCGAAGGGCTTCTCCCTCGTCGAGCTGATGATCGGGCTCGTCATCTTCGCCCTCCTGGCCGGCACGGTGGTCACGATCCTCGTGGTCTCCTCCGCCCAGAAGACCGCGACCGGCAGCGAGGTCGGCAACACGCAGATGGCGCGGGTGGCGATCCAGATGCTCTCGCGTGACCTGCGCACGGCCGGGTACGGCGCCGACATCACCTACACGACGCCCCAGCCGCCGGTCGCCTACATCGACTCGATGCAGGTGCTCATCAACTCGGATCAGCAGCCGTTCCCCGACACCACCCAGGCCACCCGCGGCATTCCGCTGGCCTACAAGCCGACCGGCAACCCGCGTCCCCGCCCGCTCGACGGCACCGCCTGGCAGCCCGCGATCCGCTACCGCACCGGAGCCGAGACCATCCGCTGGACGCTCGACCTCAACAACGACGGCACCGTGAACGCGAGCGACCTCGCCGCCGACGACGGGGCCGACGCCCGGCGCACCGCCAACCCGAACGACTACGAGATGGTGCGCGAGGTGTGGGGTGACTCGACCAACGGCGCCGCGGGGAACAACGGCGGCAAGCGTGAGCGGGTCGCGATGATCAAGCAGCCGGGCGGCGCCACCCCGCCGCTGTTCACCGTCTACCTGGCCGGCGACGCCGGGCCGTGGGACTGGTCCAAGGGCCCCATCCCCGCCAACCGCCTGGCCGAAATCGAGCACATCGACGTGACGGTGGTCGCCACCAGCCCGACCAAGAACTTCATGGGGCAGTACGCCGAGACCCGCCTCAGCTCGTCGGTGAGCGAGCTGCGCAACGCCCCCAACTTCCAGTGGATCAACTACACCGTCAGCGGCTACGTCTACAACGACGCCAACAAGAATCGCAAGAAGGATGGCGCCGAGGTGGGAATCGCCGGGGTCAATCTGTACCTCAGCGGCTACCTCTCGGCGGTCACCGGCGCGACGGGCTTCTACACCTTCAGCGCCCCGCCCGGCACCTATCAGCTCACGCAGTCGGTGCCGGAGAACTACGGCATCTACAGCGACCCGGACTCGGTCGCCATCACCATCGGCCCCAACGCCTCCGTGGACTTCGCCGACACGCTCCGCACCGGCGGCTGGTGCACGCTCACCGTCTACAACGACGTCGACGTCAGCAAGAGCTTCAACGGGGGGGACATCCCCATGCCGGACATCCCGGTCGCGCTCGTGGGCACCGATATCGTCAGGTCCACGGACGATAATGGGCAGGTATTGATCTTCCTGCCGGTCGGCACCTCCAAGCTCTCCGCCTCGCTGCCCGACTCGTTCTTCTTCAGCACCGCCAACCCGGTCAGCGTCGCGATGACCAACGGGGCCACCAAGACCGCGGCCATCGGCATGTATCTCAAGGATTACGGGATCGCCGCCGGCACGGTGTACAACGACGACAACGGCAACAACGTCATGGACTCCGGCGAGAAGGGTGTGCCCTGGGCCACCGTGAGCTGCACGCTCCCCGACAGCACGGTGGTGTACGACGAGACCGACGGCAAGGGCATCTATGGCCTCAAGCTGCCGGTCAACGATCCGCCGCACACGACGCCCTACACCCTCACGTGCCAGCCACCGGCCGGCTACGCGGGCACCGCCCCGCCGATCACCGGGCTCTACGTCAAGAACAAGCAGACCGTGGCCTCGAAGAACTTCCCGCTCGGCGCGTTCACGGTCTGGCAGCACGACGTGGACGACCCGCTCAGCGCCATCAACTACACCGACTTCATCGAGCACGACTGGAGGGGCACCGGCAACGGCAACTCGAAGCACGCCGTCCACGACCAGGACCTGATCGTCGGTTCCGCCAAGACCGAGACGTCGGAGCTGCAGCAGTGGTTCAACAACTACGACGACAACCCGCCCTTCCACAACCTCAAGTCCACCACGCGCACGGCACCCCAATCGGTCATCAGCCTCGCCTGCGATACGCTGGACGCCAAGTCCTCTGACGGCTTCTGCCGGCCGGACGCCATCGTCGGCACGCGCTACAACGGGAGTACCAACTGGCACATCTGGTTCACCCAGAACACCTCCGGCAACGAGGGCTTCCTCGATCTGCAGAAGGACCAGAGCTACACGACCTACGACAAGGGTGACGTGCAGAGCATCCTGACGTACTCGGCGGGCGCGGGGCTCGCGCCGAACATCCTGATCGGCACGCGGTCGCCCTCCTTCGGCCAGGGCTCGATCGAACTCTGGACCAGCGCCAGCCATACCAACCCGGCGTACGTGCGCGTGCAGCTCATCCCGCCGACCGGCCTGGTGCCGGGGAACAACCTCGGCGAGGTGGCCGCGATGGCGCTTGGCGACATGAACGGCGACGGCGTCGCGGATCTGGTCGTCGGCACGCTGACCGGCTTCTACTCGGGCCAGGTGATGGTGTTCAAGTCGGTCGCCGGCGTGTGGACCTACCAGTGGAAGGCGACCCTCGGCAACGACGCGGTGAGCGCACTGACGCTGACGGACGTGAACGCCGACGGCAAGCTGGACATCGTCGTCGGCACGACCTCGGGCCTCACCTCCGGCAACCTGGTCTATTACAAGAACAAGGGCAACTTCACCTTTGAGAACCCGGTGGCCAAGGCGGCGCAGGGCGCCATCACCTGCCTGGGCCACGCCGACTACGACGGCGACGGCATCGACGACATCGTCGTGGGTTGGCGGGACTCCGAGCTGACTTGGAGGGGCGGCCTCGAGTTCTGGTACACGACCGCCAAGGCCCTGCCGAACTCCGGCTTCGATCCCACCGGCGGCAAGGTGAACAAGTGGGTGGCGTGCTTCGTGGTGGCGGACTTCAACTACGGCGTCTGGCCCAAGCCGCCGAGTGACGATCCCGTTCCCGACATCATCGCGATCATCCGCCGCGACCAGAAACGTGGAACCTTGTACGAACTGATCCGATAGGACGGAGGAGATGCCCATGAAGCGCGTGGTCAAGGCGGTCCAAAGCGAGCGGGGCGTCGGCCTGCTCATGGCGCTGCTCGTCCTGGTGGCGATCGGCGCCATCGCCACCGGGATCATCTCGTCGGTGGCGACCGACCGCCGCCTGGCGTCCTACAACGCCAGCCGGGCGCTGGCCATGGACTACGCCGAGGCCGGCGTGTACGAGGCCTATGAGCATATCCGGGCCGGAGACGTGCCGAACACCGGCGACCCCAAGATGGTGGCGCAGATCTTCCGCACCTACGCCGGGACCGTCCCGGTCGTGGGGCCCGACACCATGGCGCTGGGGACCGGGCAGCCGGACGGACAGTGGCTGCCCTACAGCTCGCCCACCAAGGGCCCGGACGTCCTGACCATCCGCTACATGACCAACGCCGCCAGGACCGGCATCTACCGCTACGACGTGACCCAGACACCCCCGATCCAGGGCAAGACCGGGGATCCCATCTACATCATCACCTCCCCGGCCCGCGCGGGACTCTCGCGCGCCTCGGTCGAGGCGACGGTGGCCATGCAGTCGCTGAACCCCAACCTCCTGGGCGCCTACGTCGGCGACGGCAAGATGGACCTCAAGGGCAAGATCTACGTCTACGGCGAGGACTACGACAAGGACACGCCCTACGCCACCGGCAACACCGGGGCGCGGGACCCCGCCTACGAGACCGCCAATCCGGTGATCGCGGGCGTGTGGGCCACGGGGGACATCACGACGGACGGCGCCGTGAAGGCCTATGGCAACCCGAACCTGGCCAAGAAGCAGGCGGGATTCTACGCTGGGCCCTGGACCCTGCTGAACATGCCCCAGGACCAGTTCTGGAGCTGGGTGGGGCCTCCCAACAAGAAGCTCAAGGCCGGCCTGCCGCGCGGCATCGTCTACCTCGGCGACCCGCACGACAAGCCGCAGAAGGGCGACAACGACTACCACATCAAGGGCGGCTACGGCGATGGGATGCTGTACGTGAACGGCAACCTCAAGGTCGACGGCGACTTCACCTACCGCGGACTGATCTACGCCGAGGGCAACGTGGACATCAAGGGCGACTTCTGGAGCCTGGGTGCGGTGGTCGCGGCCAACAACGGGCATATCAAGATCAGCAAGAGTACCTACCCGATCACGGTCCTGGGGAGCAAGGGCGCCATCCAGCAGTACCTCGGCAAGTACGGGAATCCGTTCGTGATGATCTCCTGGAAGGAGAACTAGGCCGCCGGATCATCCCCCATCGCACCGTCCACTCCACCATCCCCCGAAGAGCGACGAGGCCACGCGCACTGCGCGTGGCCTCGTGTCGTCGCGGATCGAGCGCCCTAGGGCTGGGACGGGGCTTCCGCGACCGCGCGCAGGAGCGCCTCGGGCGCGGCGGGCTTCATGAGGTAGGCGGCGAAGCCGGCCTCGCGCGCGCGGGCCGCGTCCCGTTCGCGGCCATAGCCGCTGAGTGCCACCAGCTTGATGTCCCGGGTGCGGGCGTCCTCGCGCAGGCGGAGCGCCACCGAGAAGCCGTCGATGTCGGGCAGCCCGACGTCCATCAGGACCACGTTCGGGGCGAATTCCAGCGCCGCCACCAGCGCGCTCCTGCCATCGCCGGCGAGGCGCACCTCGTGTCCGGACCGTCGCAGGATGGCCTGCACGGCCTGCGCGGCGTCCGCGTTGTCATCGACGACCAGGACCCGCCGAGGCGCCACGCCCGTCGCCGACCGGGCCTCCGATCCCTGAGGGTTCGCAGGCGGCGGGATCGCCGGCAGGCGGACCAGGAACTCGCTGCCGCGGGGCTTCAGGTTGCGCGCTTCGATCGTGCCGCCATGCAGCTCGACCAGTTGGCGTGCCAGCGCGAGGCCGATGCCGACGCCGGTGCCCGCGCGGTTGTCCCGCTCGCCCTGGACGAACAGATCGAAAACCCGCGGAAGCAGCGCGGCGTCGATGCCGGGCCCGTCGTCGCTCACCCGGATGACCGCCCAGGCGGTGGCGTCCGGGCGCGCCTCGCAGTCGACCGAGAGCCGAACCCGGCCCCGCGCCGGGGCGTACTTCGCCGCGTTGCTCAGGAGGTTGGTCAGGGTCTGCTCGAGTCGAACCGCGTCGGCCAAGACCCAGACCGGCTCGGCCGGGAACGAGTCCTCGAGGGCGTGTTGCGAGCGCCGGCGTTCATGCTCGGTCGCGGCCAGCGCCGCCCGGGCGATGACTTCCAGATTCAGGGTCTCGAGACGCATGCCGACCTTCCCCTGCGTGATGCGCGAGACATCGAGCAGATCGTCGACGATGCGCACCATGTTCCGGGTCTGTCGCTCGATGATCTCGAGCGCGGAAGGATTCGCCCTCCCGCCCTTCACGGACAGCAGGTAGGCGGCGTTGCTGATCGCGGCGAGCGGGTTGCGCAGCTCGTGTCCCAGGGTGGCGAGGAACTCGTCCTTCACGCGGTCCGCCCTTCGCAGTCCCTCCTCGGCCTCCTTGAGCTCGGTGATGTCCACGCTCGAGCCCGCATAGCCCACGAAGTCCCCGCCCTCCAGGATGCGCGGGAGGCCGATCGATTTCATCCAGCGGAACGCGCCATCCGCGCGGCGGAAGCGAGCGAGGTACTCGAAGGGCGCCCGCCGGGCGAAGGCATCACGGTAGGCGGCCAGATAACCCTCGCGGTCCTCGGCGTGGATGCTCTCGGCCCAGCCCTGCTTCCGCAGGGCGCTCGCCGGCACGCCGGCGAAGGTCTCGTAGCCGGAGTTCACGTACTCGCAGCCGTCGAGCCCGTGCACCCAGATCAGCACCGGGGCGCTGTCGGCCAGCGCCGCGAACCGACCCTCGCTCTCGCTCACCCGCTCCGCGGCGCGCTTGATCGGGTCGATGTCGATCATCATCAGGATGGCGCCCTGGATGCGGTCCTGGACGTCGCGATAGGGGCTCACCCTCAGCCACTGCCAGCGGTCGGTGCGGTCGCGGACCTCCCGTTCGATGACGCTCCCCTGTTGCAGGGCGCGACCGAAGAGCTCCTGCAGGTCGGGCGCGTCGACGTTCAGCTTGATGTCGGAGAAGGGGCGCCCGACATCGCCGGGGAGCAGGTTGAGGAGCTTCTGGGCCGCGGCCGTGAAGCGCCGGATGCGCAGGTCCCGGTCGAGCATGACGATGGGCATCTGCACACTGTCGAGCAGGTTGGCGAGATCGCCGTTCGACTGCGCGAGCTCGGTGTTGCGATCCCGCAGCTCGTCGTTGACCGTCGTCAGTTCCTCGTTGGTGGACTGGATCTCCTCCTTCGAGGTCTCGAGCTCCTCGTTGACGCTCTGCAGCTCCTCGTTCGAGGACTGGCTCTCTTCGTTGGCCGCCTGCAGCTCTTCATTGGCCGCCTCGAGCTGCTCGATCACCATCTGGAGGTAGTCGCGCGTCGCGCCCAGCTCCTGTCTCAGGCGTTGCGCCTCCTCGCGCGGCTTCTGGGACGCCGGCGGCTCGGGGGTCTTCGCCGAATGCTCCACCACCTCCTGGCGGGCCTGGGCCGCCGAGCCCTCGCCCGGCTGCTCGAACACCACCACCGTGCCGGTCGTCCGATCGTTCGTCCGGAGCGGCATGGCGACCACGGTCACCCGGTGCTCCCCCGCCGCCGACCGGACTCTCAGATTCTCCTCGCGCGCCGGCTTGTGCTCCCGACTCGTGCGGTGCAGGGCGCTGCGGACGCCGACCAGCAGGCCTTCGCGCAGCATCTTGAGCAGATTGAGGCTGGCGCGCCCCTGGGCGGGGATGAGGTAGGGACTGGTGTCGCCCCGGAACTGCACGACGTTGAGGTCTTCGTCGACGATCACCGAAGGCGGCACGTAACGCGTGAGCAGCAGGCGCTCGGCCTCCCGGTGGGGGTCGGGCTCGACCATCGGCCGGGCCGCGGCGCGCGGGAGGGGGCGGGGCGCCGGCTGCGCCCGGGCGATCGCCACCGGGGATCGCGGCCCGGGCTTGCGCGAGTAGATCCGATGCCTGGCATCGACGACCTGGAAGAGTTTGGAGAAGTCGGCCGCGGTCTCCGAGCTTCCGAGCCACAGGAACCCGCCGGGATTCAGTGCGAAGTGCAGGGTCGGAAGCAGCTTGCGCTGGAGCACCGGCTCCAGATAGATGAGCAGGTTGCGGCATACCACGAGATCCAGCCGCGAAAACGGCGGTTGGGCGAGCGCATCGTGGCGCGCGAAGACGCACATCTCGCGGACCGGCTTGCACACGTGGTAGGTGCCGTTCACCTCCGTGAAGAACCTCCGGAGCCGCTCGGCGGAGACATCCTGCTCGATGCCCTTGGGATAGATCCCGGCCCGGGCGGCCTCGATGCCGATGGGGTTCACGTCGGTCGCGAACACCTGCACCCGCGGACGCCGCTCCCGGGCATCCAGGTATTCGGTGAACGACATCGCGATCGAGTAGGCGTCCTGCCCCGTGGAACAGCCCAGCACCCAGACGCGCACGGTGTCATCCCGCGACTTGGATTCGAAGATCCGCGGGAACACCAGGCGCTCGACCGTTTCGAAGGCCTGCGGATCGCGGAAGAACTTGGTGACGTTGATCAGGATGTCCTGGGTGAGCGCCTCGACCTCCCGCGGGTGCGTCGCCACGAAACCCACGTAGTCGGGCAGCCGTTCCAGCTTGTGGAGGGCCATCCGGCGCAGGATCCGCCGGTTGATGGTATTGCGGCGATACTCCGCGAATTCGATCCCGGTATCACGCCGCAGGATCTCGAACAGGCGTCCGATGGCGGGGTCATCCGTGACCGGGACCGCGCGCGAAGGTCCCGGACGGGCGAAGGGATGGCGCGCGATCCGCGCGATCTCAATGGCCATCGCCTCCGGAGCGAGGACGAAATCCACGCCGCCGGAGGCCACCGCGTTGCGTGGCATGGTGGACTGCTGCGCGCTGTCGTCCTGCGCGAAGGTGATGCCCCCCGAGGACTTGATCTCGTGGATGCCGAGCGCCCCGTCGTTGCCGGTCCCGGAGAGCACCACGCCGACCGACTGCTCGCCGAGGGCTTGCGCCAGCGAGCGCATGAAATGATCGATCGGGTGGGGCACGCCGGGCGCGCCCGCGCGCGACACGAGCTGCAGGCGGCCGCCCGAGAACAGCAGGGTGGCCCCCGGCGGCATCACGTAGATGTGGTTCGGCTCGACCGGCATGTCGTGCTCGGCCTGCCGGACCGGCATGCGCGCCGAACGGCCGAGGATCTCGGCGAGGGCGCTCTCGTGGGTCGGCGCCAGGTGGAGGATCAGCACGAACGCCATGCCCGTGTCGGGCGGGAGTGCGGCGACGAGACGCTGGAAGGCCTCCAGGCCGCCCGCCGAAGCGCCGACCGCGACGATCGGGAACGAGGGCTCGCCCGAGGCGGGTCGCGGTCCGGCCGCCGGCACTGTCTCCGGGAGTCCGCCGTCGCTCTCGGACCTGGTCAAGCGCAACCTCCGCTCGCGGCCCATCCGTTCCAATCGCCGCGCTTGGGCGCGCCCCACCTTAAGGGCCCGCACCGGGATAGTTCTACGGGTCAGTCTCAGCGGCGGAGCAACTATACCACCCGGCGGACGACGCGCTCGCCCGAGGTTCCTGCCCGCCGGCGTGCCTCCACGCCCGGCCGTCGTGGTCTCGAGATGCCACCGTTGCGCCCCGGCCGGGTGACTTCACGGGCTCGCCCCTGCCGCGGTGCCGCCCGAGGGCCTGACGCGTACAGATCCCCAGGAGACGAGACCCGCGCTCGCCAGGTCCAACGAACGCGGGTCGAGTGTGGTGCCCGGGGGCGAGACTCGAACCCTCGCCAACGGCGCACTCGATG
>Ga0066710_100006196_pt1 | contig 11106 bp, 8 predicted proteins | sample GraSoiAngelo_159_FD_79666 | JGI IMG/M metagenome (GOLD analysis project Ga0066710, IMG submission 79666) | Grasslands soil microbial communities from the Angelo Coastal Reserve, California, USA - 14_1009_16_40cm | ecosystem: Environmental > Terrestrial > Soil > Grasslands | place: USA...
CATCGACGCGCATCCGAACAGCCCGTTCCGCGATCGGATCTACCTGGCGTGGACGCACTACGCGCCGTGCTCGGCCAGCCCCACGTGCGAGACGGCGGCGATCTACCTCTCGTACTCCGGCGATCATGGCGCCACCTTCTCGAAGCCCAAGTCCATCAGCGGCTCGTCGGCGAGCCTGTGTCAGAACGCCCTCAACCCCGCAACGCCGAACGCGTGCGACAACGACTCGTTCGTGCAGCCGGTGGTCGCTGCCAACGGTGATGTGTATGTGGTCTTCACCAACTACAACAACGCGGTCAGCGGCAACGACAATCACAACGACATCCTCGTCGTGAAGTCGACCAACGGTGGAAAGACGTTCGCCGACCCGCAGCTCGTGTCGCGCTACTACGACCTGCCGGACTGCGTGACATACACGGGCGCGGACGCTTTCCGCGCCTGCGTGCCGACCTCGCCGCTCTCCGCGGTCTCTGTCTTCCGCGCCGCCAACTACCCGAGCGCTGCCACCGCCCCCAATGACCCCAACACGATCTACGTCACGTTCGGCAGCTACATCAACCCGCACTCCAACCCGACCAACCCCGCGGGACAGGGACATTGCGAGCCGAAAGGACTCAACAGCACCACCTTCCTCAACCTGTATCACGGCGTCGACCACGCCAACGGCTGCAACAACGACATCCTGCTCTCGGTGTCAAGCGACGGCGGCCAGCACTGGAGCGCCGCGGCAAGCGGTCCGGCGGCGGCAACGGTGGTCAGCAATGAGTCGAGCACGCTCGCCAGCCAGTGGTGGCAGTGGGCCGCGACCAGCGCATCTGGCACGCTCGCCGTCTCCTACTACGACCGCAAGTACGGCGATGACGTGAGCACCGGCGCGGACGACATCACGCTGGCGCAGCGCGACGGAAACACGGTCGGGCACGTGCGCGTCACCAGTGTCAGCAACCCGCCGGCGACGGAGTTTCCGGGAAGCTTCAATGGCTACAGCGTGTTCCTGGGCGACTACAGCGGCCTGGCGGTGAGCGGTTCGACCGCGTACCCGATCTGGTCGGACACCCGCAACCAGGAATTCTTCCAGTGTCCGAGCGCGGCGAGCTCGCTGACGCTCTGCCGGGTGACCAACGGCAACGTGCTGGGCTTCGACGAGGACGTCTTCACCACGCACGGCCTCAGCCTTCCGTAGCATCTGCGGCGATAATCAAAGGACATGGTGTCCGACACTCGATCTCGTAGACACGAAGAAGGCGCCGGCCGGGCCGAACGCCACGAGAACGGCGTCGACCTGACCCTGATCCGGCAGATGCTGGCAATGACGCCGGCTCAGCGCATGGCCTACATGTCGGCCGCCTCGCGGAACATGGCAGCGATGCGACGCGCCGCTCAACTGGGACCCACAGAGAAACGCGCACAGGCGTGACCGAGACCGAGGCCTACGATCCTCGAGACGCTGTTGCCGTGTTGCAGCGCCATGGAGTCCGGTTCGTGGTCATCGGGGGCGTCGCCGCCAATCTGCGAGGCTCGCCGTCGATCACCGCTGACCTTGATATCTGTTATGCACGAGACGGGAACAATCTCTCAGCGCTGGCTGAATCGCTGCGAGAGCTGGAGGCCACGCTGCGCGGCGCACCTGCTGGACTCCCGTTCCAGCTCGATGCGGACACGCTTCGCAACGGTGACACCTTCACTTTTCAAACGCGCGCGGGCAGTCTCGACTGCCTGGGTACACCTCGCGGGACCAGCGGCTATGAGGAGCTCGCCGCGCGCGCCACGCTGATGGACGTCGGCGCGGGTTCCGAAGTGCTGGTGGCAGCGCTCGAGGATCTGATCTCAATGAAGCGGGCCGCCGGACGGCTCAAGGATCGCGTCGAGCTGGAGATCCTCCACGCGCTTCGCGACGAGCTCCGGAGCTCGTAAAGCGGGCCGCCCCGAGCCGCACGCCCACCCCACGGCGGCGTCAGCTCGTTCCGTTCCCACCCGCTGCCAGCGGCAGCGACACCGTGAACGTGCTGCCGCGCCCCTCCTGCGACTCGACGGTGATGTCGCCGCCATGGCGGGTGGTGATGTCACGTGCGAGGTACAGGCCAAGGCCTGTGCCGCGCACGTGGCTGTTCTCCGGCGTGACGATGCGTCCGAAGCGGGTGAACAGCATGCCGAGGTCCGCCTCGTCCACACCCAGGCCCTCGTCTCGGACGCGTACCACCGCGTGCCGTCCTTCGACGCTCCAGCCCACCTCGATGTCGCCGCCCTGCGGCGAGTACTTCACGGCGTTGTCGATGAGGTTGGTGAGCACCATGGTCAAGCGGCGGCGGTCACCCCGAACGGGAATCGCCGCACGCGGCCCCTGCTCCACCAGCCGGTGCGGCCCATTCAGCAGCGGCTCCATCGCCGTCAGTGCGTCGTCGACGACGTCGACCAGGTTCAGTCGTGTCATCGCATACTCGATGCCCGCGGACTCGGTTCGCGCCGCCTCGAGCATCTCATCGATGAGCGCGGCCATCTCGTCGGTTTTCGACGCCAGCAGCGTCAGCACGCGGCGCATCTGGTCGGGAGGCACGAGCCCCTCACGCAGCATCGACACGTACCCGCGCACGATGCCCAGCGGACTGCGCAGCTCATGCGCTGCCAGGTTGAGGAATTCCCCCTTCAGCTCCTCGAGCTTCTTCTCGCTGCCCCCGCCGTCGCGACGCAAACGAGGGGACGTCAGCCGCCGGCTGAGCGCTTCGTGGCGGAGCCACGCAGGCGCTGCGTGCTGGCTACAAGGCCGGCCGGGGTGGTGTCCGCCTTGACGAGAAACTCGAGCGCCCCCAGCTCCAGCCCTCGCGCCCGCAGCTCCGGCTCACCGAAGTTGGAGAGGATGACCGCGGGGATGCCCGCGGTTCGCGCGTCGGCTCGCAGCTGCTCGAGCACGGCGAAACCGTCCTTCTTCGGCAGACGCAGATCGAGGTAGATGAGGTCCGGCTGCTCGGCGAGCGCCATGTCCAACCCGGCCTGGCCGTCGGGGGCGACGACCACCGTGTAGCCGTCGGCGGCAAGGCGCGAGCGGTACATCTCAGCCGACACCTCGTCGTCTTCGATCAGCAGAACCTTGACTTCGTCTTCTTCCACGAGAGCTTCAGCCATGCTTGTTACCACCCGAATCGCGCATCACCGGTCGCATCGAGTTGGATCCCCACGCTCTGGAGTATGAATCCTGTAGGCCCGAATCTAGCCAGCGCCTAAGGGAAAGTCAACGTTGATCGCCATGGTGCGGCCCCTTCGCCGGTGTCTAATCGTCACCATGGCGCTGGCATAATATGATAGTCTCTCTAGCAGCTTCGCTGATACTGATGATCGGAGGCTCAGCGTGATGGACACCGTCGACGTTCGGTCCGCTCCCAATCCACTCGGCGTCGTCTCGGACACGCTCGATGAGCCCGTCGAACTCGTGTGGCGCTGCCTTGACTGCGGGTACCAGCGCCAATCGAGCCGTCACCTCGACAGGTGCCCACACTGTGGCGCGAGCGCGGATCGCGTCGCGGGCCGGACATCGGTCGCGTGGCGCACCATGCTCCGCGCCGAGCGCGCGGGTTTGGACCGCGCCAGCTGACGCGTCGCTCAGTCAGACGCCGGCCCGGCTCCTGGTGAAGCTCCCGGCGTTCCCGCCCCTATCGCAGCCGGCGTTGCCGACGGTGAGCTCTGCGGCGTGAACGAGGGCGCCGGGGTGGCGGACGCCGAGGGCGTGACCTCAGGCGTGGCGGACGGGGACGGTGACGGCGACGCAGACGGAGTCGGGTTGGTGAGACTGCCGATCGACGGCAGGTTGGCGCCTCCGGAACCACCAAAGGGCGCCTGGTCGGACGGCGAAGCCAGGACGAGCAGCCCGATTGCCACCGCACCCGCGGCGGCGATGGCCACGGTCGCGCCGACGATGGCGCCGCGACGCTCGGGCCGGTCGCCGGTGTTCTGCGGCGACGCCCGCCACGCGCGTCGCTCCGGCGTCAAGGTCACGCCTTCCGCGGCGACGGCCGCAGCCGGCGCCGACGCGTAGACCATGCCTTCGAACAGCAGCAGCGCGCCAAGGATGGCGGTGGCGTAGCTGGGGGCGCGGAGCACCATCGCGGCGGCCCCCGCCAGGGCCGCCACCGCCAGCAGCGTCTCCGCCCGAGCGGCGCGCAGCGCCTGCCACAGGCGCGCGTCGTCCTTGTGCTTCGGCGTGCGCAGGAACTCCGCCTGCCGGCGGATGAGCCCGCGCAGGCAGGCCAGGGTCACCACCCAGCTCAGCGCGAACCAGACGCGCAACGCCCGCGTCGCGTCCCCCCATGTGCACCCGGTCGTCAGCCGCATCGCCCACAAGGCGCGCAGCAAGCCGGTCACCGCGAACGCAAGTGGCACCACGAGCACCGCGCCGGTGAGCTGGCGCACGGGCAGCTGATGGTGCAGTGCCGTGGTCAGCGCGGTCGCCAGCAGCAGCAGCGTGAACACCGCCGTGAGCGGCTCGCCGAACCACTGCACGGCGCCGAGCAGGTAGCTGGTGCGCTGCGCGAGCGTCAGGCGCAGGCGGTGCGGCGCCAGGGGCAGCAGCTCGCGCCACCACATGCGCAGGATCTGCATGCCGCCGAGCGCCCAGCGGAAGCGCTGCTTCTTGAGGCCGTCGAAGTCGAGCGGCATCATCCCGGCGCCGTATGCAGCGCGATCGTACACACCGCGAAATCCGTGCCCGAGCATGCGCAGGCTGGCCTCCGCGTCCTCGGTGATGCAGGTCTCGCTCCAACCACCCACCTGCTCCAGCGCGCTGCGACGGATCAGCCCCATCGTGCCGCAGAAGATGATCGCGTTGCGGTGCGCGCGCGAGCGCAGCGTCAGGTCGAAGAAGTACCGGAAGCTGTAGAACAGGCCGCGCAGGTAGCTGCTGTCCTCCCAGTCGCGGTAGTACTGCGAGCTCTGCGCGAACGCCACCGACGGGTCATCGAAATGCCCCACCATCGCCTTGAGAAACTGCGGCGAGGCGACGTAGTCCGCGTCGATGATGCCGATCACCTCCACCTCAGCAGGCAGGCGCCGGGTGGCCTCGTTGAGCGCGCCGGCCTTGTAACCAGGCCAGTTCTCCAGGTGCAGGAAATGAAACCGGGGACCCAGTTGCGCGCAGGCCGTCTCCAGCGGCTTCCACAAGGCGGGATCGCTGGTGTTGTTGTCGACCACCTGCACGATGAAGTTGGGATAGTCGATGCGCGACAGCGCCTCCAGCGTGCGCCCCACGATCTCGACGGGCTCGTTGTACGTCGCGACCTGCAGCGCGACCCAGGGCTGCGACTGCGAAACGGGTCTGAACAGCTCGGGGTCGCGCCGGGTGAGCACATCGACGATCTCGAAGGCGTACGAGACCGCGAGGATGAGCGCCGCCAGCTCGAGCAGCAGCAGGATTGTCGACAGCGCCACCACCAAGGCGGGCAGCCCGCTCGCGTACGTGAGCAGCCCCGCGTACACGAGGTAGGCGACCGCGGCCAGGGTGATGGTCGCGAAGAGATGGGCGCCGAGCCAGCTCCAGCGCCACTGCCAGAGCCGCACCAGCAGCGTGGCGCTCGCCAGCGCGATGCTGAGCGCGAGCGCCGCGTTGGGATCCTGGAGGAGCAGCGTCGCCAGCCACGCGGCGAGCGCGAGCACCATCCAGACGACCGGCAGTGCGAGCCAGAAGCGGCCGCGCAATGCCCGCCGCCACAGGGCCGGCACGGTGCTGCAGCCGAGCACCACGCTGAAGAAGAGGACAGCCTCCAGAATCAACGCCTCGTCCTCCGCCGCAACCGATGCGGCGCGGGTGGGGTAAAGTGATAATTAGGCTATCATATATTCGCCCAATGCTGCGCCGGATAGCGCGTCTCGCCGCGGGTACGTACCCGGTCCGGCTCGCGCGCGTGTACGGCGACAGCCAGGCGGGCAACTACGCGGCGGGCCTCGCCTTCACCTCGTTCGTCAGCATGTTCCCGCTCATCCTCGGGCTGCTGGCGATCCTGGGCCTGGTCACCAGCGCGGCCAGCTATCGCAGCGGTTTCCTCGACGCTGTGTTCGGCTTCTTTCCCGCCGATTCGCGCGCGCCGCTCACCGCCGCCCTCGACGGCGTGCGTCACAACACCGGGCTGCTGGGCGTGCTCGGTGTGGCCGGCCTGTTCTGGAGCGGCAGCAGCCTCTTCACCTCGATGGAGTTCGCCCTGGGTCAGGTCATGGGCGCGCGGCAACGTGACTTCCTGCGCCAGCGGGCCATGGCCGCGCTGATGACCGTCGTCTTCGCGGTCGCGGTTGTGGCCACGATCTTCCTGAACTCGCTGGCCGCCCTGGTGCAAGGCATCCCGCAGCTGGCGCCGTTGCTGGGCCTGGCGGTTTGGCTGGTGTTCATGGCGGCGCTCTACCGGCTGGTGCCGAACCGAACGCACCGTCTGCGTCAGCTGTGGCCAGGCGTGCTGCTCGCCGGTGTCCTCATGGAAGCGCTCACGCTGCTGTGGCCCCTGTACGCCCGCCTCTCCCACGGGTTCAGCTCGTACGGCACGGCTTTCGCGCTCTTCTTCGTGCTGGCGACATGGCTGTATTTCTTCGCCCAGTTCACGCTGCTCGGCGCCGCGGCCAACCGCCTGCACGCTGGCCCCCCCGACACCCGCGGGCTCATCGCCTCGCCGTAGGGCCTACGCGGAACGCCAGCTGCCGGAGCGCTGCGACGTGCCGGCCACCCGCAGCGAGGCGGCCAGCTCGTCGCAGGGCAGGGCGCCGCCGTAGAAGTAGCCCTGCGCCAGCGGGCAGCCGAGCACGTCGAGCGCGCCGTGCTGTGCCTCGGTCTCCACGCCTTCGGCGATGGTGAGCAGCCCGAGCGAGGACCCGAGCCGGGTCAGCTCCTCGGCGAGGCGCCGATCGGGGCTGCCCTCCACGAGGTCGGCGATGAACGACTTGTCGATCTTGAGGACGTCGACCGGGAAGCTGTGCAGGTATGCCATCGACGAGTAGCCGGTGCCGAAGTCGTCGATGGCCAGGCGGACGCCAAGCGCACGGAGACCGCGCAGCCGGGTCAGCGCGATGGTGTCCTCGGCAACGCTCCCGCTCTCGGTCAGCTCGAGCACCAGCGCCGCCGGCGGCAGGCCGGCCAGAGCCAGCGAGCGCCGCACCGCGTCGACGAAGCCGGGATCATGGAGCTGCACGCTGCTCACGTTCACGGTCACGAAGAACTCGAGGTGCAGCTCGTTGCGCAGCGATGCCGCCTGCGCCACAGCCTCGTCGAGCACCCACCTGCCCACCTCGCCGATCAGTCCGACGTCCTCGAGGTCGGTGAGGAACTCGCCGGGACCGAGCAGGCCGGCCTCGGGGTGCGCCCAACGGAGCAGCGCCTCGGCGCCGACGATCTGGCGATTGCGCACGTCCACGATCGGCTGGAAGTGGAGGCGGAACTCGCGCATCGCCAGCGCACGGTCGAGACCGCTGCGCCGCCGGCGCGGCTCGTCCATCGCCACGTGCATGCTCGGCTCGAACAGCCCGAACATCCCCTTGCCGCGCTGCTTGGCGAGGCGCAGGGCCACGTCCGCACGCTTGAGCATCTCGTCCGCATCCGCCGGGGGCTCCGCGGGGCCGTGCAGCGCGATGCCGATCGTCGCCGGCACCTCGACCGCGGCCCCGTCGATCTCCATGGGAGCGCGCAGCTCCTCGACGAGGCGCTCCGCCACCTCGAGGAGGTCACCCGCTGCGGTCACCTGCTCGAAAAGCAGCCCGAACTCGTCGCCGCCCAGTCTGGCCACCACGTCCGCGGTGCGCAGCGACTCGCGCAGGCGCCGCGCCACCTCGACAAGCACGCTGTCCCCGCCGGCGTGGCCGATCGAGTCGTTGACGTTCTTGAAGTCGTCGAGGTCGATGAACATCACCGTGCAGATGCCGTCGTTGGCCCGCCGCCGCCTGGCGAGGGCCACCTCGACGCGCTGCCGGAAGAGCGCGCGATTGGGCAGGTCGGTGAGCGGGTCGTGCCCGGCGCGGAAGCGAAGCTTGGCCCGGGTGTCACCGAGGGCGCGCGACAGGCGCGCGTTCTCCAGCAGCACCAGCAGCTGGCCTCCGGCGAACATCCCGAACATGGCCACCGCCAGGCCCAGCGTCAGCGCGTCGACGGTGTGGCGGTTGAGCACGTTGACCCCGTAGAGCGACGCGGCGAGCAGCGCCGGGATGTACGCCGCCCCGGTGGCGCGGCCGGCGCCGTGCGCACGGCCAGAGGAGCGCCACGCCGCGGCACCAAGGGCCGCAGCCAGGGCTGCGTAGCTGGTCAGGACGATGCCGGTGCGCAGTCCGAAGGGCTGGACCACCCCGAGCCAGGCGATGAGCAGCACCGCGGAGGCGGCCAGCGCCGCGTCCACCAGCTCGCGCAGCAGCATCCCGTCACCCGCTTCGACAGCGGCCGGACGCCGGCGGCGGACGGCGACCAGCAGCGCCGCCATGGCTGCGACAACGGCCACGCCGAGAGCGCTGAGGTCCTCGGGGCCGACAAGCGCCGCGGACGCGGTCCATCGAGCGTGCGCGGCCAGCAGGATCCCGGCGCAGGCCACGAAAACCGCCCCGGCGCACACGGTGAAAACCCGCCCGAAAGCCATCCAGAGCATCAAAAGCTGCACGGCTGCGACAGCTCGGTCTGATCTCCGCGGCGATTGCCGATTGGAGCGTTTTCGTCACATCGCACCGGACGCCCTGTGACGCCCCGGGCAGGACGCTGTCGCGCGCCGCTGTCGGCGGATCTCACCGGGCGCTTTTCCGACCCCTGTTACAGTCGAGGCGATGATGGGTCACGGTGGGGGGAGGCGCTGGGCGCACGTCGGCGGCTCGGGCGACGAGCACGACAAGCCCTCGGGCCGGGTGCCGCGCAGGCACCTGGTGCGCGACATCGCCCGCCTGTTCAAGCCGCATCGCTGGGGCGTGACCGTGATCGGGCTGCTCGTGATGTTCACCGCCGGGCTCGGCGTCGTGAACCCGATCATGATCAAGGTCGTCTTCGATACCGCGCTCTTCCGGTGCTCGGGATGCGCCCCGGATCTGCCCCGGCTCTACGTCCTCGCCGGCGTGATGATCGCCATCCCGATGATCACCGGCGCGATCGGCATCGGACAGACGTACCTCACCAACCGGGTGGGCCAGCGCGTGATGGAGGACCTGCGCAACCGGCTGTACGCGCACCTGCAGGGGATGTCGCTCCGCTTCTTCACGGGGACGCGCACGGGCGAGATCCAGTCACGCCTCACCAACGACGTCGGCGGGATCCAGTCGGTGGTCACCGACACCGCCACATCGCTGCTGTCCAACGTGGTCACGCTGCTCAGCACGGTCATCGCCATGACCGTGATCTCGTGGCAGCTCACCGTGCTCTCGCTGGCGATCACCCCGCTGTTCGTCTGGTACACGTACCGCGCCGGCGCGGTGCGCCGGAAGGTCACCGCGCAGGCGCAGCAGTCCAAGGCGGAGATGAGCGCGATCACCGAGGAGACGCTGTCCGTGTCCGGGATCCTGCTCAGCAAGGTGTTCGGACGCCGCCGCGAGGAGCTCAAGCGCTTCCGCGAGGAGAACCACCGTCTCGCCGACCTGGCCATCCGCCAGGAGATGGTCGGACGCACGCTGTTCGCCGTCATCGGAACGTTCTTCTCCGGCATGCCGGCGCTGGTCTACCTGGTCGCCGGGTTGGTGGTGAGCTACGACGTCACCCACGGCATCACCGCGGGCATCACCGCCGGCACCATCGTGGCGTTCACCACGCTGCAGAGCCGCCTCTTCTTCCCCATCGGCAGCATGCTGCAGGTGAGCGTCGAGGTGCAGGGCTCGCTGGCGCTGTTCGAGCGCATCTTCGAGTACCTGCAGATGCCGCACGACATCGTCGATGCCCCCGACGCGCAGCGGCTCGACCCCGCCGCCGTGCGCGGCGACGTGCGTCTCGACCGCGTGTCCTTCCGCTACGACCGCAACGCCTTCGGAGAGATCGAGCCGGCGCCGCTCGCAGTGTCAGGCGCCGACGGCGCTGACGGGGAAGCACCGCGGGCATGGGCGATCGACGACGTGACCCTGGAGGTGCGTCCCGGACAGCTGGCGGCCATCGTCGGCCCGAGCGGCGCCGGCAAGACCACCATCTCGTACCTGATCCCGCGCCTGTACGACGTCACCAGCGGCACGGTGCTGATCGACGGCAACGACGTGCGCGACGTCGCCGTCGACTCGATCTCGGACGTGGTCGCCATGGTCACGCAGGAGACCTACCTGTTCCACGCGTCCGTGCGCCGCAACCTGCTGTACGCAAAGCCCGACGCGACCCAGGCGGAGCTGGAGGCCGCCGCGCGCGCGGCCTTCATCCACGACCGCATCGTGGAGCTGGAATCCGGCTACGACACGCTGGTCGGCGAGCGCGGCTACCGCATGTCCGGGGGCGAGAAGCAGCGCCTGGCCATCGCACGGGTGGTGCTCAAGGCGCCGCGCGTGCTCATCCTCGACGAGGCCACCTCCGCGCTGGACACCACCAGCGAACGCCTGGTGCAGGCGGCGCTGCAGCCGCTGATGCGCGGCCGCACCACGATTGCGATCGCGCACCGGCTCTCGACCATCCTGGCCGCCGACGTGATCTTCGTCATCGACCGCGGCCGGCTCGTCGAGCAGGGCACGCACGCAGAGCTGGTCGAGCGCAGCGGCCTGTACGCCCAGCTGTACGAGCAGCAATTCCATGGCGGGCGCATTGAGGCGGAGTGCGAGGACGGCGTCGTGCTCTCCACCGGCGAGGTGATCCACGCCCCGGCGGAGACCGTCGCGTAGCAACGCCAGACGGAGGCTATCCTACTGATGGTAGGATAGCCGTATGGCTATCCGCTCACCGGCGGTCAAGAAGTCGGTCACCATCCACCCAGAGACGCTGAGGGCGCTCGGCCGGGAGCGCACGCGCAACCTGTCGGCGACGGTGAACGAGAGTCTGCAGCTCGTTGCGGCCCTCGACGCCCAGCAAGCGATCGTCGCCGAGTGGGAAGCCCAGCACGGTGCATTCACTGAGGATGAATTGCGACCCTTCCTGGAATCGGCGATGCGCGCGCAGATCGAAAACGTCGCCCGTCTCTTGAGGGAACGAAGCGAGCCCGCATCGAGAGCACC
>Ga0066710_100006197_pt1 | contig 11105 bp, 10 predicted proteins | sample GraSoiAngelo_159_FD_79666 | JGI IMG/M metagenome (GOLD analysis project Ga0066710, IMG submission 79666) | Grasslands soil microbial communities from the Angelo Coastal Reserve, California, USA - 14_1009_16_40cm | ecosystem: Environmental > Terrestrial > Soil > Grasslands | place: USA...
CGCTGCGCCTCGGCCGTCATCGGTTCGCCCCGCTTCAGCAGGGCGTTGCCTCCCAACGCAACGACCACTCTCATCACGGCTCCGATCAGTCGCCCAGCGTCGCCACCATCACGGCCTTGATCGTGTGCATCCGGTTCTCGGCCTGGTCGAACACGATGGAGTGCTCGGACTCGAACACCTCGTCCGTGACCTCCATCCCGTTGAGCCCGTACTTCTCGAAGATCTCCCCTCCGACCTTCGTCTCCCGGTTGTGGAACGCCGGCAGACAGTGGAGGAACCTGACTTTGGGGTTCCCGGTGCGGCGGACGACGTCGAGGTTCACCTGGTAGGGCTTCAGGAGCTCGATCCTCTCCCCCCAGACCTCGGGCTTCTCTCCCATGGAGACCCACACGTCCGTGTAGAGGAAGTCCACGCCGCGCACGCCCTCATCGATGTCCTGGGTGAGCGTGAGCCGGGCCCCGGTCTCGCCGGCGATCTCGGTGCACGTCTTGACGAGCTCCTCGGCCGGCCACAGGTGTTCGGGCGCGCAGAGTCGAACCTCCATCCCCAGCTTGCATCCGGCGACCATGAGCGAGTTGCCCATGTTGTTGCGGGCGTCTCCCAGGTAGCAGTAGGCGATCTCGGTCAGAGGCTTGTCGCTGTGCTCGGTCATGGTCAGGACATCCGCGAGGATCTGGGTGGGGTGGAACTGGTCCGTCAGACCGTTCCAAACGGGGACCCCGGCGTACTCGGCGAGGATCTCGACGGTCTCCTGGGCGAACCCGCGGTATTCGATGCCGTCGAAGGTTCGGCCGAGCACACGGGCCGTGTCCTTCATCGACTCCTTGTGCCCGATCTGAGAGCCCGAGGGCTCCAGGTACGTCACGTGGGCGCCCTGGTCGTGCGCCGCGACCTCGAACGCGGTCCGCGTGCGCGTGGAGGACTTCTCGAAGATCAGCGCGATGTTCTTGCTGGCGAGCCGGGGTCGCTCATATCCACCGTACTTCGCCCCCTTCAGCTCTGCCGCCAGCTTCAGAAGGAACAGAAACTCTTCCCGCGTGAAATCGAGTTCTTTGACGAAGTGCCGGTTCCTCAGGTTGACGGCCATCGATTCCTCCTCATCCGCTCGACAGGGCCGGCGCGGCGACGACCGTGGTGGTGCGCCGCTCGCGCCATCGTGCTCGGACCTTGATCAACTCCTCCACCACGACCAGGCTCGCCGCGAGCCCGATGCAGATCCACCACTGCCCGAAGCTCAGCTCGGTCGCCCCGATGAAGCGCTGAAGGAATCCGAGCTCCGTGACGGCGAAGATCAACAGCAGCGCGAGGCCGTAGCGCCGCAGCTGAGCCGATCCCGGGAGAGCCGACCGGCTGAAGATCGTGTCGACGTGGTTGCGGGCGAGCAGGGCGGCCCCGAAATGGAAGAGCGAGAGCGTCGTCAGCAACATCGTCGACGCGACCAGTGCGCCCTGGTCAGCCGCGATCTGATAGGCGGCCAATGCGCCCACCGTGATGACCAGCCCCTGGATGGTGAGGCGCACCCAGTCCTTCGCGGAGAACACGGGGGCCTCCACCGGCCGCGGAGACCGGTCCATCAGCCCGCCCGTCGGCTCATCGAATCCGAGCGCGATGGCGAGCGGGACGTCGATGAGCATGTTCAGCCACAGGATCTGCAGCGGCGTCAGAGGCGTCCCGTGGGCGATGTTGAAGATGCCGGCGCCGATGAAGATGGCGACGTAGCCCACCAGCGTGGCCATCTGGAATCGCAGGTACTTCAGCAGGTTGTCATAGAGCGCCCGCCCGTATTCGACGGCGCTCACGATCGTGGCGAAGTTGTCGTCGGTGAGGATCATCACCGCCGCTTCCTTGGACACCTCGGTCCCGGTGATGCCCATGGCGACGCCGATGTTCGCGGCCTTGAGAGCGGGCGCGTCGTTGACGCCATCGCCCGTCATCGCGACGACGTCGCCGTTCGCTTGAAGGAGCCGGACCAGCCGGACCTTGTCTTCCGGCGCGACTCGGGCGATCACGCTGATCTCCTTCAGCTGGCCGAGCAGGTCCTCGTCGCCGATCGAGGCGAACTCGGCGCCGGTGATCGCCCTCCCGTCGAGCCCCAGCTCCCTGCCGATCGCCGCGGCGGTAGTCGCATGGTCGCCGGTGATCATCCGAACGCGGATGCCCGCCCGCTTGCACTCGGCGATGGCGGTCTTCGCTTCCGGCCGCGGCGGATCGATGATCCCGACCATCGCCAGGAGCGTCAGGTCCCGAACGAGATCCAGGAGGTTGCCCTTGGGCTCGAACCAATCGGGGTCGAAGTCGCGTTGGGCGACGACCATGACCCGCTCGCCGAGCCGAGCCATGGCGTCGTTCGCCTCGATCGCCAGGTGTCGATTGTCGTCGGTGATCCGCACCGGCTCGCCGTCCGGATCCAGATAGAAGCTCCCCCGCGAGATCAGGACGTCGGGGGCGCCCTTGACGTAACAGCGGATGATGGGTTCGCCCTTTCGCCCGGTCATCCGGTGGAACGTGGCCATGAACTTGTAGTCGGAGTCGAATGGGACCTCCCCGACACGGGGGAAGGTCCGGCGGGTCTCGGTGACGTCGAGCCCCCCCTTCGCCGCGAGCACGATCAAGGCGCCTTCCGTGGGGTCGCCGATGAGCGCCTCTCCGTCGAGGACGGCGTCCGCGCACAGGATCATGGGAAGCAGATAGGGATCGAGATCGATGTGCGCGCCGCCGACGTGGCTGATCTGACCTTCGGTGCTGTAGCCCTGGCCGGAAACCGTGAAACGGTTCTGGCCCGGGATGGCAAGCTCGCGAGCGGTCATCCTGTTCAGGGTCAGCGTGCCGGTCTTGTCCGAGCAGATCGCCGACGTCGACCCGAGGGTCTCGACGGAGGGCAGCCGCTTGACCACGGCGTTCCGGCGGGCGATCTCGCGAGTTCCGATCGACAGGAGGGCCGTGACGACGGCCGGAAGTCCCGTCGGGATGGCCGCGACGGCGAGGGCGACTCCGGTGATGAACAGATCGTCGAACGACTGGCCCCTGATGAGGCCGAGCAGCACCACCAGGGCCAATGCGAGACCGGCGATGCTCGCGATGACCTTCGACAACCCGTCGAGCTGTTTCTGCAGGGGTGTCTTCTCGGACGTGGTGTTGGCGAGGAGGCCGGCGATGTGCCCGATCTCGGTGGCCATGCCGGTCGCGGTGACGATCATCTCGCCTCGTCCCCTGGTCACGGAGGTGTTCATGAAGGCCATCGACGTTCGGTCTCCCAGGGGGACCTCGTCACCGGGCACAGGTTCCGTTCCCTTGCCGACCGGCAGGCTCTCGCCGGTGAGCATGGCTTCCTCGATCTCCAGCGTCGCGGCGACGCAGATGCGCCCATCGGCCGGGATGCGGTTCCCCGCCTCGACCAGCACCACGTCGCCGGGGACGAGCTCCGCGGCGTCGACCTCTAGGGCCTGGCCGTCGCGCCGGACTCTGGCGATCGTCCGGAGCATCTGGGCCAGCGCCTTGACGCTCTCCTCGGCCTTCGCCTCTTGTCGGAGGCCGACCACGGCGTTGAACACGGTCAGCCCGGCCAACACCACACAGGTCGCCACGTCGCCCGTCACGATCAGGCTGATGGCGGCCGCAGCCAGCAGGATGATCTGCATGAAGTCGCGGTACTGGCGAAGGAATGCTTGGACCGCCGATTCCTTCTTCCCTTCCGCGAGCCGGTTCGGACCCAAGGCCTGAAGCCGGGCCGCGGCTTCCTGCGTGCTCAAGCCCGTCTCGAGCTCCACGTGGAGCTCGTCCGCCACGCGAGCAGCGCCGGCCGCGTGCCAATTCGTTCGGGAAGTCGCTACCAAAGCCATGCCTGGCTAAGAAGGTGCACGACAGCTGGTCGTGCGGACCTCACCCCAAGCGGATGAATTCCCGATGGCCGGCGAGGTCAGTACCCGGGCTGCGGCTGGTTCCCGACCGGAGGGCGCGGCTGGCCGGCGAGGACGAGCTTGCGGTCGAGCCACTCGACCAGCGCATGAACGGCCACGGCGAACAGCCCGTACATGAGGATCCCGAACAGCACCGAGACGTCGAGGACGGACTCTTCGCTGACCTTCACGGGGGGAAGATTCCGCGGAAGGGCTGCATGAACCGCGCTTCGCTCCGGTAGATCCACTTCACGAACGGAGCGGACGTGTTCGCCCCGAAGAGGCGGAGGAAGAACGCGATCGTCAGCACGACGAGCGCGATGATGGCGATCGCGTAGACGAACAGCACGAGCCACCGGGCGACCCGGATCAGGAACGTGGCCGTGCTCCTCCCGGCGGGTGGGGCCACTTGTGGCGACGTCGGCTGGACCGCCGGATCATGGTGCATCCTCGGATCGTCAGACGCAGTCACGCTGGACCCCAACCGCCGATCTGGTTCCTGTCCCTAGCCGTTCGGCTCCTCCGCGAACGCCTCGCGGAGCTTCGCCTCCTGCTCGTCCGAGAGGTTCGTGCGGATGAGCGTGGCGTGACCCATCTCGCTCTGCATCTCTTTCCTGACCTTGTCCGGAACCGCCCCCTGGGTCATCAGGAACAGGGCCGAGCTGCCGGGGGTGATCTCCTTCCGAACCTCCTTGATGAACTCGTCGTCGATGCCGACATCGGCCATGGAACCCATGAGCGCTCCCATGCCCGCCCCGATGGCTATCCCGATGAGCGGGATGAAGAACAGCAGACCGAACAGGAAGCCCCAGAACGCTCCGCCCAGCGCCCCAGCACCCGACGTGCTGTGGAGCTGGCGGGTCTTGGGCTTCTTCGCCCCCTCCGGCCAGGTGACCACGGCCCCGTCCAGCACCTGGATCAGCTCTTCCTTTTCCAGGCGCTCCAGCGTGGCAAGGGCCCGGTCGGCCCCGCCCGCGGAGTCGAACTTCCATACGGTGAAGGTTGCCATCAGCTTCCGCCTCCTCTTGTGATCGTGGTCTGGGTCGAGCCTCTTCTCCGACTCGTCACTCCTTTCCGGCCCGGCACGCCGCTACCAGAGGCCAACCAGCGGCGTGATGCTCGTCCCGACTCAGTGGAGCCGCCCTCACCCGGTCCGAGTGAACCGATCGCGGCAGTCACCGTTTCGGCACGTCGTCGTGGGCCGCCACCGGAAAGGACTGCGGAAGTGGGAACCTCAGCGTGAACTGAACGTCGGTCCCGCTCCTGACGTCGACCTCGGTGACCTGCCCACCGTAGCCGTTGACGAGCGAAGACAGGATGCCGAGGCCCACTTCCAGCGCCGGCTCCCCGTAACCCAACGGTTCGATGACCGCCCGGAGGCTGTCGAGATAGACGAGCGCGGCGAACATCTGCCGCGAGCCACGACCATCGCCCCCCACGGGAGCCTCTCCCGGTTCGAGTGGGACACCCATTACCCGAAGCTCACAGCTGACGAACACTGGAAACCCGTTCGGGCGTTCGAGACGTCCCGGGCTCGATCACCACGTTGGCGAAACGCTCCGCGTGGACGACGTTCAGGACGAGGGAGACTTGACTCGAGGGAGACTCGAACACGACCCGTCCGCGACCCTCGAGACGATGCGCGGCGAGGAGAAGACAGCGGAGGCCCGCGCAATCGATGAACGTGACGTCCGCCAGGTCGAAGACGAGATCGCCTCCGCTGGCGATCCTGGGTCCGAGCGCCTCCCGGAGCTCCAACGCGCTGCACAAGTCGAGCTCGCCCGAAAGGCGGATCCGGCCCTGCTCGCGGTAGTCGATGTCCAGGAGATGCGTGGCGTTCAAGGACGTCATGAGTCCTGTCGGCTGGGGACGCGAGTCGACTCGCATCGCCTTCATGTCCTCCCCCCTCCTCGATGGAGATCCCTCGATGATCTGGAGGAGAGGGTCCGGGCCGGCGGGATGAGGGCGCCTCACCCACCGGAGATGATCGGTTTGTTCACCCCCGGTGGGTGACGCCTCTCCACCCGCTCGATTGGGATCGTTCGACGGGCGGGGGCGGTGGCCCTCATCGAGCTGGAGGTGGCGATGTCGGACGCGACCGAGGAGTTCTTCCTGGAGCTTGGCCGGCGGGGGAACGAACCGCTGCTGAGAAACGCAACGGGAACCATCCGCTTCGACCTCCACCGTGGCGATGGCGTCGAGCGCTGGGTCGTCGCCATGAAGAACGGTGACGTGGCCGTGTCTCGCCGGCAGGTACACGCGGACTGTGTCGTCCGCATGGATCGGGCCCTGTTCGATCAGCTGGTCCGCGGCCGGGCGAACGCGATGGCGGCCGTCCTCCGCGGTGTCCTCTCGCCGGAGGGCGATCTGGGGCTGCTCGTCCTGTTCCAGCGCCTGTTTCCCGCGGCCTCCCGTTCAGCCGAACGGACGGCCAAGATCACGAAGGGGGCGGCATGACAGACGCGCTCGTCAAGATCCTCGATGGCAACACGTTCGTCGTGAGCGACGCCCGAGGCGACATCGAGGCGTCGCTCACGGACCCGACCGGCCTGTTCTCGTTCGATACCCGCTTCCTCTCCAAATGGGTGCTCACGGTGAACGGGCAGCGGCTCAACGCGCTCTCCACCGACGACGTCCAGTACTTCGAGGCGCGCTTCTTCCTGGTGCCGGGCACGGGGACCGTGTACGTCGACGCGAAGCTCTCGGTCATCCGGCAGCGGGCTGTCGGCGACGGGTTCCACGAGGAGTTGACCATCCTCAACCACGACGAGAACCCCGTCGCCCTCGAGATCCGGCTCGATGCCGCGTCCGATTTCGCCGACCTCTTCGAGGTGAAGGATGCGCTGAAGAAGAAGGGCAAGTACTACACGCGCAGCGAGAACGGGCACCTGCTGCTCGGCTATGAGCGGGAGACGCTCACGCGCGAGACCAGCATCTCGGCGACGGCCCCCGCCCTGGTCGACGAGAGGGGACTGACCTTCAACGTGGAGATCGATCCTCACGGCAGTTGGACGACCGACCTGAACGTCGTCACCGCGGTCATCGGACCGGGGCAGGAGCGGGCCCATCCCAAGTACGACCGGAGAGGCAGACGGGCCCGCCCCAACATGCAGCAGAGCCTGGACACCTGGCTCGGCGAGGCCCCCCGCCTGGAAACCGATCGCGACGACCTGAAGGGGACGTACCGGCGCAGCCTCGTCGATCTGGCCGCCCTCCGATTCTCGCCGCCCGTCATGCAGGGGCGCAGCCTGCCGGCTGCGGGACTGCCCTGGTTCATGACCATGTTCGGGCGGGACAGCATCTTCACCAGTCTCCAGGCCTTGCCGTTCACCCCCGAGCTGGCGGCCACCACCCTGGTCGCGCTGGGCAACTGGCAGGGCGTCCGGTTGGACGACTTCCGGGACGAGGACCCGGGGCGGATCCTCCACGAGATGCGATACGGAGAGATGACGGCCTTCGAGGAACGGCCGCACTCGCCCTACTACGGCAACGCGGACGCCACCCCGCTCTACGTCGTCCTGCTGGACGAATACGAGCGCTGGACCGGGGACACGAAGCTGGTGAGTGACCTCGAAGGGGAGGCCCGGGCCGCCCTGAACTGGATCGACCAATACGCGGACCTCATGGGGAACGGCTACGTCTCCTATCGGCGCAGGAACGAGGAGACCGGTCTGGAGAACCAGTGCTGGAAGGACTCGTGGGACTCGATCTCCTACCGGGACGGCAGCCTCCCGGGTTTCCCCCGGGCCACGGCCGAGCTCCAGGGCTACGCCTACGACGCGAAGAGGAGAGGGGCTCGGCTGTCGCGCCTGGTCTGGAAGGACGAGGAACTCGCCGACCGGCTGGAGAAGGAGGCGGCGGACCTGAAACGTCGATTCAACCGCGACTTCTGGGTCGAGGACGACCGGTACTTCGCCCTGGCTCTCGACGCGGACGGGAGTCAAGTCGATGCGCTCGCCTCCAACAACGGGCATCTCCTGTGGAGCGGGATCGTCGACAAGTCCAAGGCCAAGGCTGTCGTCCGCCACCTCATGGGGCCCAGGCTCTTCTCGGGGTGGGGGATCAGGACGATGGCCGAAGGAGAGGGCCGCTACAACCCCATCGGATACCACGTCGGCACGATCTGGCCGTTCGACAACTCGTTCATCGCCTGGGGGCTGAGGCGGTACGGCTTCAAGGAGGAGGCGGCGGTGATCGCGGCCGGTATGTTCGACGCCGCCCGCTTCTTCGACGGGAGGCTGCCGGAGGCCTTCGCCGGCTACGAGCGAAGCCAGACGAAGTACCCCGTGCAATACCCCACTTCGTGTAGCCCTCAGGCCTGGTCCACCGGCGCGCCGCTGCTCCTGTTGCGCACGATGCTCGGGCTGGAGCCGCTGGACGGACACCTGGTGGTCGACCCATTCCTCCCCCAGGGCATCCGGGCGCTGGCACTGCTGGACATCCCCGGACGCTGGGGGCACGTCGACGCGTTCGCTCGCGGGCGGACCGAAACGGGGGAGCCGGTCCGGTTGTAAGGAGTAATGCGGGGCAGGACGACAGAGGCGCGAGCTACAGGTCGTTCAGCTCGTCTTCCTCCTCCTGCTCGTCCTCCTCCTCGGCCATGGCCAGGGCCCGGACCATCTTGCTCGCCGCCGACATGATGCGAGCGCTCCCCACGACCGGGGCGATGGCGATCAGGGTCCCTTGCAAGGTCTCCATGGGGATCCCCGCCTCCAGCGCGGTCCCCACGTTCATCAGATAGGAGACGGGCGCCGCGTCCATGGCCACCAGGGCGGCGATGCGGACGAGCAGGTAGGTCTCCTCGGGGAGCCCCGACCGCTTCATCGTGTCGAGCGTCATCTCCGCCAGCGTCTCGAGGACCGGCGCATCGCCCTCCGCGAGGGAATTGAGGTTCCGCTCCGCCGACTCGATCCCCGTCATGGTTGCTCCCTTCTTTGTCGATTCACGGCACGGAGGCCGGCAGACGCCGCCTCCTCGCTCAGCCCGTCCTCAACGAATTCCTCGCCCGGCGGAGGTGGAAAGCCATGGCGATCTCGCTGAAGCCGCGGAAGAGCGCCATGAACCCGATCCAGACCAGGATCAGGCTCGCTCGAGCCGGGAACAGCTGCTGGGAGACCCAGAACGCCAGCAACACCTCGAGGGTCCCCGCGACGAGCCCCAGCCACCACAGCTCGTTCACATCTCGCGCGATGGCCGACGACATGATGTCGATCGAGCCCTTCAGCACGAGTAAGAAGCCGATGACCGAGGCGAGGGCCCAGAAGGCGTCGATCGGGCGGACGAAGGCCCACAGCGCGCCCGAGATGAACAAGACCGCCATGACGACGTGAACCCACCGCCATCCTCCACGAAGGGACGCCGCCAGGACCTCGTTGAGGCCTGCCCCGAGGAAGAACACCCCGACCAGGATACCCACGGTGACCAGGGACTCGGTCTGGAACCTCAGGACGATCAGCGAGACCAGGAACCACGCGATGCCGGTGACGAGGAACAACCACCACGCTCTGGAGACCTCCACGACGGCGTCCTCATCCAATCGACTTCGCGCTTCCGCCTCCGGCACACGTACGTATTCGCCCACACGGGATGCGTCCTCCATCGCCACCCGTCACCACCTCCCGCCGACTGGGGCGCCTCGATCGATCGTCCTCGGCCGCGAGGAGCGGCGCGCCCGCGTCGCGCGTCCCTCGCGGGTGATCCGGGGGCCCACGCTCCGGCGCTCCCACGCGGCGCCACAGGCCTGGCACGACCCGAGCGTCCGCTCCGACAACACCAGGGTGATCCGCGATCCCAGGCACGAAGGGCACCGCATCAAGGGCGGCGCCCTATGAGTTGGTCGGAGGGGCGGGTCAGCCTCGGCCTTTGCGAGGGGAATCGCCTCGGCCGGTGCGACCAAGAGGGAACCGACTCCGGAATCCGATGCCGTGGCGAGCGCCCCTGTCTCCTCGGCATCTGACTCCTTCTTGGTTCCGCCGTTGTTCGCTCCCGCCCCTCCGCAGCTTCACAGCATCCCGATATGTGGGTGACCGGCGCTCACCCCCTATGGGTGGTTCGGCTGGCAATGACCTCGTCGTCCGGAACCCGGGTCGATCAAACGAGGCGCATCCGCCTGCCCCGCTCGACGGCGTCGCGGCGACCGGAGGCACCCAGCTTCCGATAGATGTTCTTCATGTGGGTCTTGACGGTGTTCAGCGACAGATACATCTCCGAGGCGATCTCGCGGCTCGAGAGCATGGTGGGGAGGTAGCGGAGCACGGTCCTCTCGCGATCGCTGAGCGGCTCCACCACGATCGATCGGACGTCGTCGGTCCCGGGTTCCCGGCCGTCCAGGTCGTCCAGGATCTGTCCGACGAAGGACCGGTGCGCGGTTCCCACCCGGATGGCGCGGAGGAGGAGCTCCTTCACCGCGGGACCTCCCTCGACGAAGGGCCGCCGGAGCCCCTCGCGCTCGCCCAACTCGAGGGCCTGCTCCATCGAACGGGACGCCTCCTCGAGCGCCCCGAGCGAGTGACGAGCCACCGCATCGTAGAGCCAGGCCTCGGTCAGCTTGTTGCCGATCGTCGATCGCAACGTGCCGTCCAGGCCCGGCCGCAGGGTTTCGATGGCGGACTTGGGCTCCCCGTTGGCGATCTGGAGCCGGGCCAGCTCGACGGCCATCTCCAGAGACGGTGCCCTCTCGATCTCGGTCTCCAGGATCGACCGGGCCCTGTCGTTCTCGCCGCTCTCCGTGAGCAGGCGCGGCTCGCTCGAGCGGATGACGGTCTGGACGAAGTCCGCCGCGCCCAGCTCGCGAGCGCCCTGTTCCGCGGATCGCAGCACCGCCCGCGCCCGGAGCAGCTCCCCGGAAGCCGCCAGCAGGAAGGATCGCATCAGGGCGATCCCCACATCGAGCGCCAGCTCATGGGCACTCGAGTTCGCCTGCTCCGCCATGTCGAGCGAGTGCTCCGCCTCCGCCAGCTCGTTCCGGGTGAACCGCACCACCGCCATGGCTGCGTACGCCATGGCCGCGGGGGCGGCCATGGTCCAGCCGCGCCGCTCGGCCAGCTCGATCGCCGCCGCCGCCCGCTCTTCCGCCGCCCGGATGCTCCCCCGGATGGCCTCGAGGCCGGCCAGCTGACTGAGACAATCCAGCGAGACGTACTCCGAGCGGGCCCGCCACGCGGCTCCCAGCCCCTCCTCGAGATGCGTCGCCGCGGCCGCGAAGTCCCC
>Ga0066710_100006198_pt1 | contig 11105 bp, 6 predicted proteins | sample GraSoiAngelo_159_FD_79666 | JGI IMG/M metagenome (GOLD analysis project Ga0066710, IMG submission 79666) | Grasslands soil microbial communities from the Angelo Coastal Reserve, California, USA - 14_1009_16_40cm | ecosystem: Environmental > Terrestrial > Soil > Grasslands | place: USA...
GACCGCCCCTACAGTGAAAACATCACCATGAATCGCATCGTTCTGTCTCCTTTCACAGCATAGTCGATCGGTAGCGACGAAAATCGACACTCAGATCGTCATTTCGAATCATCTTTTTGCGGTTTGCCGGCGTTAGGCAACGCCGACGGCGGCTGACTGCCGTGCTGCACTGTCCTGTCAAGCGAAGTTGTGATAGGTTTTGGCCCACGCAGGAGGTCACCATGATCACAAATTTAGCCGTCTTCGTCGCCGGCGCGGCGTTCGCAGCGACTCCGTGCACGGGTTTGAAGTCCGTTTCAATTCCCAATACAACCATCACGATGGCCGAATCGGTGCCGGCTGGAAACTTCGTTCCCCCGGCCGGCGGTGGCGGCGGTGGACAACGCGGCGCACAGCCTGCCGCGCTTGCGGTGCCGGCATTTTGCCGCGTGGCAGCAACGCTGGAACCGACTTCAGATTCCGAAATCGACATGGAAGTCTGGCTGCCTGAAAGCTGGAACGGCAAGTTTCAATTTGTCGGCGGCGGTGGTTGGGCCGGCGTCATCAGTTATCCGGCGATGGCATCGGCGCTGCATGAAGGCTACGCGACAGCCTCTACCGATACAGGCCATAAGGGCGGCAACGCGAACTTTGCCATTGGTCATCCCGAGAAGGTGGTCGACTTCGCTTATCGCGCGGTACATGAATCGACGGTGAAGTCGAAAGCGATCCTGGCGGCGTTCTACGATCGCGCGCCCAAGTTTTCGTACTGGAACGGCTGCTCGACCGGAGGCCGCCAAGGTCTCATGGAAGCGCAGCGGTATCCCGAGGATTTTGATGCGATCGTTGCCGGAGCTCCCGCAAATTACCAGACGCACCTCCATGCCTGGGACCTCAGCGTTACCGTTCCTGTTCTGAAAGATCCGGCAGCCGTCGTTTCCGCTGCGAAAGCGACAGCATTGAACAAAGCCGTTATTGCCGCATGCGATGCGAACGACGGCGTGAAGGATGGTCTGTTGAATAACCCACGTCAATGCAAGTTCGACCCTTCAACGTTGTTATGCAAAGCCGGCGACGCCGACAGTTGCCTGACGCCGCCGCAACTGGAAGCCGTGAAGCGAATGTACGCGCCGGCAAGAACGAAGAGCGGCGAGATTGTATTCCCCGGGAAAGAGCCGGGCAGTGAGACGGGTTGGACCGCAATCGCCGGAGGGCAGGCGCCTGCGGGCGTTTCGCTGGGTTCGTTCCAAGTGGCATACGATAACGTCAATTGGGACTGGCGGAGTTTCGATCTGGATCGCGATCTCAAAATTGTCGACGAAAAAGTCGGTACCATCATCAACGCCGTGACTCCGGACTTGTCTGCCTTCAAAGCGCGAGGCGGAAAGCTCATCTTGTACCACGGATGGAACGACACCGCGATCTCGCCGGGCAATACCGTTAATTACTACTCGAGCGTCCTTTCGAAGATGGGACAAAAGCAGGACAACTGGATCCGGCTATTCATGATCCCGGGTATGGGGCATTGCCAGGGTGGTCCCGGTCCGAACCAAGTGAATTACATGGGAGCATTAGAAAGATGGCGCGAAGGGGGCATCGCGCCCGACCAGTTGTTGGCGAACCACGTGACGAATAATCGCGTCGATATGGCGCGCCCGTTGTGTCCGTATCCGCAAGTTGCGCAGTACAAAGGTATCGGCAGCACGAACGATCCTGCCAATTTTGTCTGCAAAGCACCGCAGTCCAACGCGAACTGATCTGAATTGGACCGTAGGCCCCGTATGAATGAGCGGGAGTAAACCGGCGATGGAAAACTTCGTTCGTGATGTACGAGCCAGCGTCCGCACGCTAATCAAGAAGCCAGGTTTCACCGTTGTGGTGGTATTTATCCTGGCGTTCGGGATTGCCACTACCACGGCGATCTTCAGCGTCGTGAACGGTGTGCTGTTGCGTGCGCTGCCGTACCGGCAGGATGACCGCATTGTCACCGTCTGGCAAAGCGCTCCCAACCGCGGCGTTGAGCGCGAGGAGACTTCGCCCGCCGATTTTTTTGATTGGCGCGAGCAGAGCCAGTCTTTCGAAGATCTCGGTATGGCCGAGCCGTGGGGCCATCTGTTTATTGGCGACGGCGAACCGGAAGCTATCCGTTCGTGGATTGTTTCGCCGGGCTTCTTTGAGGCATTGGGGGCGGAGCCGCTCCTGGGCCGCACCTTCCGGCCGGAGGAATATCAGCCGGGGAGTAGTCCCGTTGTAGTTGTGGGCTACAGGTGGTGGCAACAGCGCTTCGGTGGTGACCGGCACTTGGTTGGAAAGAAGCTGACGCTCAACAACCAGCCGGCCACCGTGGTGGGTATTATGCCGCCGGAGTTTGAGTATCCCCCGGGTCGACAATTGTGGGGACCGCGTCCACGGCGCGAAAACGATGCCCAGAATCGTGGCCGGACGTTCTGCTGGGTTGTGGGACGATTGAAACCTGATCGTACTCCTCAGCAAGCGCGGCAGGAGATGAGTGCCATCGGCGCGCGCCTCGCTGAGCAGTATCCTCAAACCAACGCTGGTATCGGCATCACCCTCGTGCCATTGCGGCAATTTCTCTTCGGGGAAGTGCGCCCCGCCTTGCTCGTGTTGTTCGGTGCGGTTTGGTTGGTCCTCTTGATTGCCTGCGCCAACGTTGCCAACTTGCTGCTCGCCCACGGCGCCGAACGGCAACGCGAGTTTGCGATCCGCAGTGCGCTCGGCGCCAGTCCCAGCCGGATGGTGCGCCAATTGATGACCGAAAGCGTGGTGCTGGCGGGTTTGGGCGGTACTGGTGGCGTGCTGCTGTCGGGTTGGCTGATTCACTTGATCGTCGCGCTCAGCGCCAACAACCTGCCGCGCCTGGAGCAGATCAATCTCAATTCGAACGTGCTGTTGTTCGCGGTTAGCATTTCGGTGTTGACCGCGCTGCTATTCGGCTTGGCTCCGGCGCTTCAGCAGGCCCGGCTCCATTTGCAGGACGTGCTCAAGGAGGCGACCCATACGGCGAGTGCCGGCAACACGCGACAACGCTTTCGTCGCGCGCTGGTTGTCAGTCAGGTCGCTGTCGCTTTCGTGTTGCTCGCCGGTGCAGGCCTGCTCGCACGCAGTTTCGCGATATTGCTTGAAGTGGATCCCGGCTTTGCCCCGAAGAAAGCGCTCACGCTGGAAGTTCAATTGGCGCGGCGCACCCCGGAGGAACGGGCGACATTCCTCAATCAGACCCTGGAGAAACTTGCCGCGATGCCGGGCATTGCCGGGGCAGGAGCGGCATCTGCTCTGCCGTTTTCCGACAATCAGGTGACTCAGCCGACGACAATCAAAATTGAAGGCCGCCCCTCGGTAGCGCCGGAGGGAGATGCGACCGCGAATTTGATTTCAGTGACGCCGGACTACTTTCACGCGTTGGGCGTGCCCCTGCTTGGCGGTCGTCTGCTCACCAGGTTTGATACGAAAGATGTACCCGTCGCGGTCATCAACCATACGATGGCCGTGCGTTACTGGCCGGCTGAAGACCCGATTGGGAAAAAGATTTCCTTCCGGTCTTATGGTGGCCGCTTCACCACTGAGATTGTCGGCATCGTCGGTGATACGCGCACTGAAGGGCTGGAGATCGAGCCGAAACCGGAGATCTTCGTGTCGCACGCCAGCTCAATCGGCTATCCCAACTCGATGACCTACTTCGTGCGCACGGCCACCGATCCTGCCGGTTTGCTGCCTGCAGTAAAAGAGAAGATCCGCGAAGCCAATAAAGACCAGGCCTTCTCCAGCATCGCGACCATTGATCAACTGGTCGAGCGATCCATCAATCGCCGGCGGTTCAACCTGCTGCTGCTCGCTTCATTCGCCGTGTTGGCGCTGATATTGGCAGGCGTGGGCTTGTACGGGTTGATCAGCTTTATGACCGCACAGCGAACGCACGAAATCGGCATCCGCATGGCTTTTGGCGCCGGCCCGCTCGATGTGCTGAAGCTGATTATCGGGCAAGGAATGCGGTTGACTTTTGCCGGCGTCGCCATTGGCCTGCTGGCTTCGTTCGGATTAACACGCCTGATGCAGAGCCTGCTCTTCGGCATCAGTGCCACCGACCCGTTAACGCTTATTGTGATTGCGTTCATCCTGGGCGCTGTCCCCTTGTTCGCTTGCTACATACCGGCGCGACGAGCGACGAAAGTGGATCCGATGGTGGCGCTCCGGCATGAATGATCGCTCGCGCAAACAACGGAATGCGTGCGTCCCCAATCCGTCGATAAGAGGTGTCAGCGCTCCCATGGACGGGTTGAGCGCCTTGCCATGGACGGCCCGCTGGTGTCAAGGTACCTTACCTTGTGCGTATACTGCTGCGGAATCCGAAAAAACCGAAGTTCTGCTTGAGGAGGGAACAAATGCCGAAGCTTACGTTGACGTTTTGCGTTCTCCTATTGGCGCGTGTTCTCGCGTTTGCTCAAAGGGCGGAGAAGCAGGAAGTCGTCGATATCGAAATGATGACTTACCCCGAAATCTACTCCGCGATTCACGATCACGGCAAAACGACGATTCTTGTATACAACGGTGGGACCGAACAACGGGGGCCTCACGCGGTTCTCGGTGGCCACACTTTTATGGAGCGAGCCCTTGCTCCAATGATTGCGAAGAGATTGGGCAACGCACTTGTGGCGCCGGTGCTTCCGTTTTCGGTCAATCCTGCCGGTGGTGTTGATCCCAAAATGCCGGGCAGCATCGCCTTGCCTGCCGACCTGTTTCAGAAAGTCAACGAAGCTGTGGTTGACAGCATGGCGAAAAACGGCTTCACGGATATCGTCGTCATGGGCGATCACGGCGGCGGCCAAGCTGAATTGAGTCAATTGGCCGCAGCGATGGACGCCAGATACGGTTCACAGGGGATTCACGTCTATTTCTGCGGCGATGTCTACGAAAAAAGCCGTCAGGAGTTGGCCGAGTGGCTGAAAAGCAAGAGGCTGCCTCTCAGCAACCATGCTGGTATCACCGATACTTCCGAAATGTTGTACCTGCAGCCTGGAGAAGAGCAGTGGGTGCGCAGCATATACAAGACTACTGTCGGCGATCCGGTTTTGCCTCCTGGTCAGCAACCGGATCCGAATGTGCCTCGGGTGAACAACGGTGTTACGGGCGACCCCCGGCCATCAACGCCGGAAATTGGTAAGCTCGCGATTGAAATGAAGGTCAACAACGCCGTGGCCCAAATCAACAGACTCATTGCCGCAAAACGTGCGGGCCGGAGAGAGCGCTGATCAGGCCATAGTGGTTAGCGTGGTGTATGATGTCGCGCCATGAAATGGCCGGAACCGCTTACCGAGCGCGATGCTCTGGACCTGTATTACTACATGCGGCTCAACCGCGCACTCGAAGATCGCCTTATCGCCCTGTACCGGCAATCGATCATCACGGCAACGGTATTCACAAGCCGCGGACAGGAGGCTATATCGGCCGGCAGCGCTTATGCTCTAGGGCCGGAGGACTATGTCAGTCCCATCACGCGCAACATGGGAACCATGCTGGTGCGGGGCGTTCGGCCTCGGGACATCTTCACGCAATACATGGGCAAAGCGGCAAGTCCCACGAAAGGTAAAGAGCGGATTCACTATTTTGGAGACCGTGCGAAAGGCATCGTTGCATCGCTGAGCGTATTGGGCGACATGATCCCCGTGATGGCAGGTGTTGCGCTGGCAGCGAGGATTCAGCGGAAAACGTCGGTGTCGATGACCTATCTTGGCGAAGGCGCCGTGAGCACCGGCGATTTTCACGAGGGAATGAATCTCGCTTCAGTGCTGCAACTGCCGTTCGTCCTGATTATCGAAAACAATCAATACGCCTACTCGACGCCGGCCACAAGGCAAGCCGCGATCACGGATTTTGCGTTACGGGCCAAGGCCTACGATATCCCCGGAGTGATCGTGGACGGTAACAATGTGCTCGACGTCTATCGCGTCACCCGTGACGCCATCGAGCGCGCCCGCGCTGGATTCGGTCCTTCGATCATTGAAGCAAAAACCATGCGTATGCATGGCCATTCCGATGCCGACAGCTCCTGGTACGTGCCCAGAGAAGAGTTCGAAAAGTGGCAGCTACGCGATCCGATTGAAATCTTCGAGAATCAGCTTCGCGAGGCCGCACTGCTTGATGAGGGTGCAAAAGCGAACATCGAAACCCGGATTACGGAAGAACTCGAATCCGATCTGCAATTTGCTTTGGCCAGTCCATTCCCCCAGCCCGAAGCTGCGCTTGAAGACGTCTATGCGCCCGCGCCAAGCCCAGGGCAGGGGCGACCCGCGCCTTAAGCGAGGAGCCTCGAATGAATGTACTTTGCTTCGATATATCGTCCGGCGGGCTTTCTGCGGCGATCTTTAATGAAGAGCTGGCCGCCTCTCACCTCATCGAGACAGCCTGGCAGATTCCGGTCGAAGAAGATGGCTCCGCAGTACTGGATGTGAAAACGTTTGAAGCCGCCTTTTCAAACTCCTGCCGTGGAACAGTGCGGCCGGTTCACATCGATGCCATTTCCTTTTCCGCATTCATGCACAACTTTTTACTACTCGATGCGTCGGACCGCCCTCTTACGCCGATCTTTACCTGGCTAGACAGCCGCGGCTCTGATGGTGTGGATCGCATTCGTTCTCAATTCGGATCGAGCTTTCACGAACGCACCGGTTGCCGCTATCACCCGATGTTTCCCGTGTTCAAGCTGGCGTCCCTGCGCGTTCCAGGTGCGCAGCGCGTTGGGACAGCGAAGTCCTTTGCGATCGCAATGCTGACCGGCCACTGGGTGGAAGATCACGGTACGGCTTCCGCCACCGGGCTTTACAACATCCGAGGCGCAATCTGGGACAGAGACATTATGAATGCCGTGAAGCTGAGTCCCTCTGCGCTGCCGCCGCTCGTCGAGCGCGATGACGTTGCCGGCTATTTGACGCCAGAGGCGGCTTCGCGTTTCGGCATTCCGGCCGGAACGCCTGTCATTGCCGGTTCCGGTGACGGCTTTCTCGCCAGTCTCGGCTCCGGCTGCGAAAACCCATCACGGCTGGCAGCCACATTGGGCACCTCTTCCAGTGCACGTCGGGTTCTGCCGCACCCCGTGCTGGTTGAAGCCAGAGGCACGTTTTGCTACCGCATCAATAACGAACTCTTCCTGCTCGGTTGTGCGAGCAGCAATGGCGGAAACGTCCTCGACTGGGCGCGTTCGATCTTCGGTCCACTTCCGGAGCAATCCACCGCGCGCACCGATTTGCCGACATTCATTCCTTTACTTAACGGCGAACGCTCACCGGATTGGAATCCCGCGCTTACGGCGACCTGGCATGGGATTAACGCACGACACACTGCAGCCGATCTTGCGTACAGCGTCATCGACGGCGTTGTATTCAATCTTGCGCACTACATCGATATCCTTGACCGCGCGTCCGGTGTTCGACCGAACGAAGTCGTCCTTTCCGGCAACGGTTTCCTGAATCGGGCCGCTCTCGAAACACTTGCCGCTGTGCTTGATGGCAAAGTGCTGCGCCCGCCGAACCAGGGACTCGCATCTTTGCGCGGGGCCGCGGTCTGCGGTTTGAAAACTTTCGGTGTGAATACCGCGGCGGAAGTGGAGCGTCTCGTTAATGAATCCGATGTCGTGCCGGCGATTAACACGGCTCAGGCGCGAGAACGATATTCCCGATATAGGATGTTGCGTGAAAAAACCTCGTAAGACGCGGTAGCGTGGAAACGGGGACCTATGGCGGGGTCATTGAAAATGATTGTCGTGTGGACCTCTATTCCAGCCAAGAATGCGTTCCTTCGCGCACCTGAACCCCTTCGCTTGGGAATCGCTCAACTGTAGCGGCGGTCTTATTTTTTTGAGGCTGCGCGCTGTCGCGCAGCCTCAAAAAAATAGAGCGCCGCTGCAGTCGGAGCAGTCCCAATCATTCCGTATTACAAAACCCCATTTTCTTGTTTTTGCCACGAATTAAATCACGCGAACCGGCGCATCAAGAGACTCTTCACGCCGGTTCGCGTAGCTTGCGTAATTCGCGGCAAAATTTTGGTTGCGGCTTATGCCGCCTTGTGAAGTTATTTTTGACGTCGATCCTTGAGAGGGGATGTGTTTCATGCGAGCGGCGAATATGGTTTTCGAGATGAATTCTCGGCTATTTCCTGTCTGCCGGGAGAGGCGCATCCGCGGGTTTCTGTGCGTGGAAGGTGTTATAGACGACGGGGATTCCTCGCTCCCGCATCAACCGGGTCAGCAGAGCCACGGTATCGTCATGGTAGATCGCCGAGGACATTCCGATTGGGACTCCTTCGGCCCAATTCAACGGCGTCATTCGCACCGTACTCACACCGAATCCGTAATCCTCGCCTTTGTCTTTGGCGGCCAGATCCGCTCCGCGATCCACCAGAAGTTGGACCACCTTGTTCGCGCCTTTGTATGCGGCGCCGTGCAGGGCCGTAATTCCATCCTTATTGGCTTGATTGACCTCGGCCCCCCGGTCCAGGAGCAGCTTCACAAGTTCCAGGGTCTCGTCCTCCGAATACTGGAACGTGAAGCCTTCGGCCCAACCCACGCCTGAGGCCACCATCAGCGGAGTCGTATTATCGAATGTCGGGATGAGTGGATCGGCGCCATGAGCCAGCAGAAGGCGCACAACGGTGAGATCGCCGCAAAGGGCCGCTCGCAGCAGCGGTGTCGCGCCGGCCTCCTTCAACCATAGCGACGTATTCGCCTGATGCACTTCCGCCCGGACCTCGATCCGCGTGTTTGGGTCCGCTGTACGGTCCAGAAGCAGCTTGATGAAATCCAGAGCGCCGTCTGTGCCCGGCGCCGGCACGGCCGTCGTTAGAGCATTGCGATTCGAGACTGCCAGATAAACGGGCGTCCATCCTTTGAAGTTCGCCTGGTTCGGATTGGCGCCGTGGTCGAGCAGAAATCGTGCGATCTCATAGTGGCCATTCTGAACCGCTACGAGAAGCGGGCTGCTTCCATCGGCAGAAGCTTTACGGACATCCGCTCCCCTGTCAACCAGGACCCGCACGGTCTCAAGAGAGCCTTCCCGGGCCGCAAACAAAAGCGCCGTAAGGCCGCCCATCGGGTCGCCGTTTGGTTTTCCGTCAGAACCAGGACGTCCAAAACCCAACCCGTTTCGCCGGATGGGTCTTATCACTTTGGACTGAGCGTTGAGGTCGGTGCCATTATCGAGCAGAAATTCAACGATGGCGGAATGGCCCTGCTCGGCCGCCCACATCAGGGCGTTGGTTCCCCTCAGGTCCTCGGTCGCGTTCACCTTGGCGCCGTGATCAACCAGCGCTTTGACGGCATCCCGTTTCCCGGTGCGCGCCGCCATCATGAGCGCGGTTTCGCCTCGCGAAAGAACCGGGGCATCCGCGTCCGCACCGGCCTTCAAGAGTGTCTCAATCATGGCCGCGCTTCCATTCACCGTCGCGAGAAACATCGGCGTGGCGCCGTCCCGGTTCGCTGCTTGCGCGTTGGCGCCGTCCCGGATCAAAGCGCCGGCCATTTCCAAATCGTCCCATCGCGCCGCCCAGTGCAGCGCCGTGGTGCCATCCGTCTGTGGGGCGTTTACATCGGCTTTTTGTTGAAGCAGCGAGCGCACCGCTTGAACGTTCTTGTTCATGGCGGCGTCGGCAACATCGCTGGCTGGCGCCGCGAGACTCGTCGCAAAGGAACACAAAAACACCAACCACAAAGACACCAACCACAAAGACACAAAGACACAAAGCCTTTGAGTCTTTGTGTCTTTGTGGTTGGTATCTTTGTGTCCCATCGATGTAGTCCTCACGCCAGCGATAGCGGCCCGGTGCTGTCGCCGATGCTCTCCTGTTCAATTCCGAACATGTGCAGCGTCTTCAACAGAAGATTTGCTGTGGTTCCCGTGCGCTGGATGTGACGGCCTCCCTTGTGCTGTTTTCCGGCGCCGCCGATGAGCATGTTCGGCACCGCCTTATGGCTGTGCAGATTGCCGTCGGACATGTTGCTGGCCCAAAAGACCAGCGTGTGATCCAGCAGGCTGCCGTCGCCATCCGGCGTGGACTTCAGCTTGGCCAGAAAAGGCGTCAGGCACTGCACGTGGTACCGGTTGATTTTGGCCCAGGCTTCAACCATCGCCGGCCTTCCGCCATGATGCGACGTGGGATGGTTCCCGCTCGTGACTCCGGACTCCGGATAGACCCGCATGCTGACGTCGTGCGCGTACATCAGGGTCGAAACGCGGGTGATGTCCGCCCGGAACGCCAGCACCTGCAGGTCCCATAGCAAATTGATATGCTCGGTGAACGATTCCGGTATACCGAACGGAACTTCAATGGCCGGCGTATCCGCGGCAGACTTCGCGGCGTTGCTGAGCCGTCGCTCGATCTCGCGAATCTCCTCCAAATATTCGTTAAGCCGCGTGCGATCGGTCGCCGGAAGGCTGCTGTTGAGCCGCGATACTTCCAACGTCACCGCGTCCAGAAGGCTTGCCTTTGCTTGTTTGCGTGCCGCTCGTTCTTGCGCGTTACTGCCGTCTCCGAACAGCCGCTCAAAAACCACCTGCGGATTGGCTTCGAACGGAAGCGGTTTCGCCGGCCCTGCCCAGGAAACCGAATTGACGTAAGCACAGCTATAGCCCCAGGGGCAAGTAGCCAGGGAACTCTGGTCCTCGCATTTAACTTGAATCGAAGGCAGAACGTTTGCCTGGCCGTACTTCTGCGCGATGATCTGATCGATGGTTGTGCCCAGATGAATATCGGCGCTGACCGTTTTCTTCGGTTGGACGCCGCTGAACACGGCTGCGCTGCGGGAATGATCGCCGCCGGTTTCTCCCGCCGCCGGCATCGATGAGGTCGCATCCAGTCCGCTGATCACCGTGATCGAATCTTTCCAGGGCTCAAGCGGTTTGAGAATAAACGGCAGGTCTGAGAGTGCGCCTTCCTTCATGGCCCAATGTCCCGGCTCCCAACCGTGTGGATTGAAGATGCCCACAAATCGTGGAATCTTCGCCGTTGCCTGCGCTCGGGCCGAAGGAACCAGGGCAGGAAACATCGAGTCCAGCAACGGCAAGGCCAAGGTGACTCCCGCGCCACGCAGGAACGTCCGGCGAGATAGATGCTTTTTCGTA
>Ga0066710_100006199_pt1 | contig 11104 bp, 9 predicted proteins | sample GraSoiAngelo_159_FD_79666 | JGI IMG/M metagenome (GOLD analysis project Ga0066710, IMG submission 79666) | Grasslands soil microbial communities from the Angelo Coastal Reserve, California, USA - 14_1009_16_40cm | ecosystem: Environmental > Terrestrial > Soil > Grasslands | place: USA...
ACGAGGTCGGTCAGGGCGCCGAGCGTCTCTTCGATGTCGGTCGCGAAATCCGGGCGGTGGATCTGGTACAGGTCGATGTGATCGGTGTCGAGCCGCCGCAGCGAGTTCTCGACCTCGCGCGTGATCCACAGGCGCGAGTTGCCGCGCTCGTTCGGCCCGCCCATCGGGAAGTGCACCTTCGTCGCGAGCACGACGTCGTCGCGGCGGCCTTTGAGTGCCTTTCCGACGATCTGCTCTGATTCGCCGGCCGAGTACGCGTCGGCGGTGTCGACGAAGTTGACGCCGGCGTCGAGCGCGCGGTGGATCATGCGAATCGACTCGTCGTGATCGGGTTCGCCCCAGGCACCGAACATCATCGCGCCGAGGCAGTAGGCGCTGACCTGCACGCCGGTCCGTCCGAGCGGCCGAAGCTCCACCGCCCCGAGTCTACGCGAAACGGAACACGGGCAGGCGCCGGCGCCGTCCGGGCGAATCTCTGTAAGCGATGAAGCCGCGCACGAGGACCCGGAGCGCCGCGCTGGCGCTCGGCATCGTCACGACCGTCGGCGTGCTCGCCGCAGGCGCCCTGCCGGGACGCGCCGCCGGCGGGCCCGACAGCTCGACCCAGCCGCTGCTGGACGGGTGCCAGCGATCGGACAGCCTCGAGCTCGCCACTTCGACCCCGGAGTGGACCTACGTCGACGCGAACGACGTACGAACGGCACGGCTATCGGGCGACGAGACGGCGGGGCGCCGCACGATCGTCGGGACCGTGGTCGAGTCGCGGCCGTCGGGCGAAGACCTCTACATCACACACGACTTCAACGACTACAACATCCTCGTCCGCCCCGACCGCGGCTACGAAGGGTTGCTCGCGACGGGCAATCTCGCTCCCGGGGACGAGCACAACCTGCTCGAGGGTGAGTGGGAGGTCACCGCGATCCCGCTCTGGGCGTGGGCCTCGGCCGGTGATCGCGTCCGCGTCTCCGGAAGCTGGGCGTGGGACTGCGGCCATTGGGGGAACTCCGCCGCCGACCCGACGGGTCTGTCTCAGCTCCTCGTCTACGATCCGGTCGAGACGCTGCAAGACGTCGCGCAGCCGGGAACGATCCGCGGCGAGACGACCGAGCTTCACCCGATGTACGAGATCGCCGTGGTCCGCGCGCACGCGGCCGGCCGACTGTTGGGATACGGAGCGCACCAACTGTCGTGGCTCGACGTGTGGATCAACGGCGACGGCACGCCGGCCCACTCCATCGAGGAGTGCGCCCTGCGCGGCATCACCGTCGCGGCCGTCTCGCGCGTCGCCTGCCCGCGCGCCCGCGACGTCGGCGGGACGTACTCCTACACGTTCAAGCTGCGCCCACGGCCGTCGAAGACGTCACGCTTGATCGTCAATCCGCCGTTCCTGCATCCGGAGACGGTTCCCGAGCTCCGGAGCATCCCGGTTTCGATCGTCCCGAACGTGCGGCGCGGAACGGTGACGGTCCGATTCACGCTTCCTCACGGAACGACGCCGCAGCGGTACGGGATCACGGTCACCGCCGGGTGGTCGGACGACGCTCCCGCGGTCCAACGCGTCGTGCGCCTGGACCGGATCCACATCGTGCGTTCGCTCGACGGAGCGAGCGAACCCAATCTGAATCCCGCCGGTGTGCCGGCCGAGTACACGCCGGACCCCGGCGAGTGGGTGCTGTACGCGAACGTGTCCGGCCACTGGGTGCAGATCCCCGGCATCGCTCAGGTGCGCGATGGGCAGAACGTTCCGATCGGCGCGACGCTTCGCTTCTTCTCGCCGCGCGGGATCGCACCGACGCTGTTCGTGAGCGGACACGAATGCGACGAACCGCTGATGGACTGTCCGCACGAGGGGACGTCTCAGACGCCGCAGCTGCTGTCGGTCGTCGAGCTCGGCTTCAACGACCGCCCCGGACGGATCCAGCGCGACGGGTTCGGCCTCCCGATGCGCCCGGGCGCCGCTCTGTATCACCCTCCGGCGAACCCCGACCCCCACTCGGGGAACGAGGATCTCTCCGACGCGATCTGCGGCCCGGTCGGCTGCTACCTGCTCACGGCGACCTGGGTCCGCTAAGCCGATCGCGTCTCCGCAAGACGACGTTCCAGGAAGCGGCGCTCGACGTCGTTCGTGGCGAGCTCGAGGCCGCGCGCGTAAGAAGAAGCCGCCTCGGAGTCGCGGCCGAGCCTCGCCAGCAAGCCCGCGCGCGCGGCGTGGAGAAGATGGTAGCCGTCGAGGTCGCCTCTCGCCGCGAGCCGCTCGACGTCGGCGAGCCCGGCTTCGACGTCGCCCGACATCGCGATCGCCACGGCGCGGTTCAGCTCGACCACCGGGGAGGGCGCCACCGCGACGAGCGAGTCGTAGAGCGCGACGATCCGCGTCCAGTCGGTGTCTTGCGGCCGGCGCGCCTCGGCATGGAGCGCCGCGATCGCCGCCTGTAGCTGGTACGGGCCCGGCCGCTCCATCTCCAGACCGCGGCGCAGCAGGCGCATCCCCTCGACGATCTGGGTCCGGTCCCACAGCGACCGGTCCTGGTCTTCGAGGAGCACCAGCTCTCCTTCGGGTGTGACGCGCCCTTCCCGGCGAGCGTCGTTGATGATCATCAGCGCGAGCAGGCCGAACACTTCCGGCTCCGGCATCAGCATCGCGAGCAGCGAGGTGAGGCGGATCGCTTCCGCGCACAGCTCGCGCCGGACGAGCGCCTCGCCCGAGGTCGCGGCATATCCCTCGTTGAAGATCAGGTACAGCACCGCGAGCACCGCGCCGAGACGCTCGGGAAGCTGCGACGGCTCCGGCACGCGGTAGGGGATGTTCGCGTCGCGGATCTTGCGCTTCGCGCGCACGAGGCGTTGCGCGAGCGTCGCCTCGGGCACGATGAACGCGCGCGCGATCTCGCCGGTCTGCAGCCCGCCGAGCGTCCGTAGCGTGAGCGCGACCTGCGCGTCGAGCGTCAGCGCGGGATGGCAGCAGGTGAAGATGAGCCGGAGCCGGTCGTCGGCGAGCGCGCTCACTTCGCTTCTCTCATCCGCCGCCGGGGCGGAGACCGCGATCGCCGCGTCGCGCTCGAGCATCTTGAGCTTGGAGGCGAGACGCTTCGCGCGCCGCAGCTTGTCGATCGCCCGATTGCGCGCCGTGGTCATGATCCAGGCTTCTGGGTTGCCGGGCGTCCCGTCGCGGGGCCAGCGCTCGACCGCGGTGAGGAAGGCTTCCTGGACGACCTCCTCGGCGAGGTCGAAGTCGCCGAGGATGCGGATCAGGGTCGCGACCGCCCGTCCCGACGAGTGCCGGAACGTGCGCTCGATCTCCCCGACGAGCTCCGCCATGCACCGCCCGTCACCCGAGCCGCTTGCCCACCATGTCGACCATCTCCTGCCAGACCGGGCGCACCTCGATGGAGCCGACCTGCGCGGCGGGGACCTTCGCGGCAAGCTCGATGGCCTCGTCGAGGTCTTTGCAATCGAGCAGGTAGAAGCCGGCGAGGCCCTCCTTCGTCTCGAGGAACGGGCCGTCGGTCGTCATGGTCTTGCCGTCGCGGACCTTGACCGTGGTCGCGACCGACTGCGGCTGCAGCGGCGCGCCGCCGCGGATCACGCCGCGGTCCATGAGCTCTCGCACGTACGCGCCGAACGCGTCGGCGTGCTCTTCCAGCTGCTCCGGCGCGATGCCGGCCGCTTGGGACTCGTCCATGTAGATCAGCAGCATGTACTCCATGGGTCACCTCCGCCTCGGCACGATACTGCCCTTACGACGAACGGCGTCGGCCCGAATCGACAGCCAGGCGCCGGGCCTGGGCGAAAACGGCATCGAGCATCGGCTCGGTGAGCTTGCCGGTGAAGGTGTTCTGCTGGCTCGGGTGATACGCGCCGAGAAGCCACCACGCTCCAACGCGCACGGCGGCGCCGTGCCCGAAGCGCGGCTTCGGCTTCGCGGGCGCGCCGAGCGACGCCGCCGCCTTCAGAAACCCATCCCATGCGAACGAGCCCAGCGCGACGACGACGCGGAGCCGTTCGAGGAGCCGGATCTCGCGGACGAGGTAGGGCAGGCAGTTGTCGCGCTCGGACGGCAGCGGGCGATTCGCCGGCGGAGCGCAGCGCACGACGGCGGCGATGTACGCGTCGCGCAACCGCAGGCCGTCGTCGCTCGAGACGCTGGTGGACTGGTTCGCGAACCCGGCGCGGTGCATCGCGCGGAACAGCCAGTCTCCCGAGCGGTCGCCGGTGAAGATGCGGCCGGTGCGGTTGCCGCCGTGAGCGGCCGGCGCGAGGCCGACGACCAGCACCCGCGCACGCGGATCGCCCAAGCCGGGCAGCGGCTTCGCCCAGTACCGCTCGCCGCGGAACCGCGCGGGTGCCTCGCGCGCGGCTTGCTCGCGCCACGCCACCAGGCGCGGGCAGCGACGGCACGCGATCACGTCCGCGCGGACGTGCTCGAGGGAATCGGGCATCGGCAAAGGGTACGGCACCGCTTGGATTGAGCGCGGGCCGGGTTGGGAAAGCACAGCGTCGGAGGTGGTGCCGGATGACCGCGTTCAAGACAGGGCTGGTCCTCGGGTTGGGCGCCGGGTACGTGCTGGGCACGCGCGCCGGGCGGGAGCGGTACGACCAGATATCGCGCGTCACGAAACAGGCCTGGGATTCGCAGACCGGGCGCCGGGTGCGGACCGAGGTCGTGCACGCGATGCCGACCGCGGTCTCCGCGGCCGTCGAGAAGGTGGGCGAGCTTCGGCACCGCAACGGGGGCGGGATCCCGTCGGCCCGGATTCCGGCTTAGCGCCCTACCGCAGGGTGAGCGACTCGCAGGCCGAGCTGGGGCCGACGCCCACGCGGCTCCCGCCGAGCATCGCGTAGACCGTCTTTCCGATCGCAACCAGCCCGAGGCCGTGCCGCGGCACCCCCATGTTCCGCAGCCTGCTCCACGCGCCGCGGGCGGGGTCGAAGGCTTCCGTCTCGGGGAACAACCGCGAGCCTTCGCCGCCGGCCGCGACCACGCGGCCGGACGCGAACGCGACCCCGAGTCCGCTGCGCGCGGTCGGCATCGACCGCATCACGCGCCACGCGTCGGCGGCCGGGTCGTACCGCTGGAACGTCGCGTAGTGATTGCCGTTCCGCCGTCCTCCGGCGACGTAGACGTCGGTGCCGTCGGTCGCAGCGCCGACGTGATCGAGCGGCGACGGTATCGCCGCGCCGTCGCGCCATGTGGCGCCGTCGAAGATCTCCACCGGGCCGACCTCGTTCGTGCCTTCGATCCCGCCGACCACGATCAACCGGTCGCGAACGACGACCGCCGCACCGGCACCGCGCGGCCGCTTCAGCGACGGCGCCTCGGTCCAGCGTGAGCCGTCGAACGCGAAAACGCGCTTGGAGTCGGCGCCGCCGAGCCGTTGCGTGATCCCGCCGAGCACATACAGCTTGCCTCGGAACGCCGCGGCCATCGGATGGTGCAGCCCGATCGGCAGCGACGGCGCAGACGACCAGCGGCCGGTCGCCGGGTCGTACGCCTCGACGCGCGCGGTCGCGCTCTGATCGGCGAGCAGACCGCCGGCGACGTAGACCTTCCCCTCGAACGCGGCGGCGGCGACCTCCTGGCGTGGGCCGCCGGGCGCCGGCGCGCAGCGTCGCCACGCGGCGGCCGCCAACGTTGGACCCGATGGAAATTGAGACGAGGGTGCCGGCGCGGTGCTTGGCGGCGTTGCCCGCGGTGCCGCGGCGTTCTTGCTCGGGCACGCGACCATCCCCGACAAGGCGACGGCCGCCCCGAGGGCGGCCAGAAGACGCAGGAAGCTCCGGCTCACTCCAGGTAGTCTCGCAGTTTCTGCGACCGGCTGGGATGACGGAGTTTCGATAGGGTCTTCGACTCGATCTGGCGGATGCGCTCGCGCGTGACGCCGAACTCCTGGCCCACCTCTTCCAGCGTGCGCTGGTGCCCGTCCATCAGGCCGAAGCGCAGTTCGATCACCTTCTTCTCGCGCATGGACAGCGAGTGCAGGACCGCCTCGAGCTGCTCTTGCAGCAGGATGAAGGAGGCGGCGTCGACGGGAACGATCGCCTCGGCGTCTTCGATGAAGTCGCCAAGGTGCGAATCTTCCTCTTCGCCGATCGGCGTCTCGAGCGATACCGGCTCCTGCGCAACCTTCTGGATCTCACGCACCTTCTCCGGCGTGATGTCCATCTCGTTGCCGATCTCTTCCGGCGTCGGCTCGCGGCCGAGGTCCTGCAGCAGCGACCGCTGCACGCGCACGAGCTTGTTGATCGTCTCGACCATGTGCACCGGGATCCGGATCGTCCGCGCTTGATCGGCGATCGCGCGTGTGATCGCCTGACGGATCCACCAGGTCGCGTAGGTCGAGAACTTGTAGCCCTTCGTGTAGTCGAACTTCTCGACCGCCCGGATGAGACCGAGATTCCCTTCCTGGATCAGGTCCAGGAACAGCATCCCGCGCCCGACATACCTCTTGGCGATCGACACGACCAGGCGCAAGTTCGCCTCGATCACCTTCTTCTTGGCGATCTGGCCTTCTCGTTCGACGCGACGGAGCACTTCGGTCGTGCGCTCCGGCGCAAGCTTCTTGCCGTCACGCGCGGGATCGTCCAGTGCCGCTTTCGCGCACAGGCCCCGCAGGGTCTCGAGCGTCGGGTGCGGCACGTCGGCGAGCTGGGTCTCGCCTTCGAGCCCGGCCTCGATCTTCTTGGCCAGGATCACCTCTTCTTCGGCGGTGAGGAGCGGGACCTTGCCGATCTCCTTCAGGTACATGCGGACGGGATCGCTGGTCGCGCGGAGGAGGTCCTCCTGCGCGATGATCCCGGCCTCGGCGGCGACGTCGGCGGCCGTCTCGAGTTCCTCGGCAGAGGGGACCTCGATGACCTCGATCCCCTCTTCCGTCAGCGCGCGCTGCATCGACTCCAGCTGCTCGGGCGTGAGGTCGAGCGTCGCGAGCGCTTCGTCGATCTCGTCGCCGGTGACGAATCCGCCGCGGTCTTTCGCGCGCATCAGGAGCTCCCGGACGGCGTCCGGCTGCTGCTCCTTCGTCGTGAGGCCCACGGTCATCCCGCCTGCGCCTCGTCGGGGAATCCGGTTATCCGGCGGCGCTCGCCTTCGAGTGCGATGAGCTCCGCGTACCGCTCTTTGTATTCCTGCTCGTTCTCGACGGGGTTGAGGCGCTGGAGGTACTTCTTCTTCTCGTCGATGAGACGCCGGAGCGCGAAGACCTTCATCCGGTTGACGATCTCGGTAACGTAAGCGCGCGGAGGCAGTCCGTCCGTCTCGAGGTCGACCTCGATCGGCTCCATCGCGAGCGCCCGCACCGTCTCCCGAGTCCCTTCCTCGGTCAACCGCCCCGTGATCGCGTTCGCATCCCCGCCGGCGAGCACCTCGCGCCAGATCGCCCGATGCACCGGAACCGATATCAGCTCCGGGTCGACTCCCGCGGCGTGCTCGCCGATCGCTGCCGGATACTGTAGCGCGACCTTCAGAAGATCACGCTCCAATCTCACCTGAGCGCTCGTTCGGCGAACCTGCGGCGCCGACCGCGCGGTGCGGTCGCCGAGCGCCCGGCCGACCTCCAGGAACACCACGTTGGGATCGGTGTTCGTCCAGTCGGCGAGGCGGCCCGTGTAGTCCTTGCGCATCACCTCGTCGCGGATGCGCGCGACGATCGAGATGCACGCGCGGACGGCGCGCGCGCGCCCGTCGGGGTCGCGGAGGTCGAAGCGTTCGATCTCGCGCCGCAGCCGGAACTCGACCATCGGGGGCGCGTTCGAGGCGAGGCCGCGGAAATCGGCGCCGCCGCGGGCGATCACGAAATCCGCGGGGTCCTTGCCTTCGGGAACGATCAGCACGCGCACGTCGAGCAGCGAGCCGAGGGCGGCTTCGAACGCCCGCTCCACCGCCGCGGCGCCGGCGGTGTCGGAATCGAACGCCACGACCGCCTGCGGTCCGAAGCGTCCGAGGAGCGCGAAATGGTCGGCGCTCAAGGCGGTGCCGTTCGTCGCGACCACCTCGGTCACGCCCGCCTGGTGGAGAGCGATCACGTCCATGTAGCCCTCGACCACGATCGTGCTTCCGGTGGTGGCGATCGCCTTCTTCGCCCAGTTGAGGCCGTACATCATCCGGCCCTTGTGGAAGATCGGCGTCTCGGCGGTGTTCAGGTACTTCGGCGTGCCGTCGCCGAGCACACGCCCGCCGAACGCGACCGGCTCACCGGCGACGTCGAACGTCGGGAACATGATCCGGCCGAGGAACCGGTCGCGGATCCCGCGCTCGCCGCGCTGCGCGAGGCCGGCCTCGACCAGCTCGGCCTCGGAGAAGCGCTTGCGCGCCAGGTGCTTCGCGAGGTCGTCCCAGCGCGGCGGGCCCGGCGCCCAGCCGAGGCCGAAACGCTCGACGGTCTCCTTCGACAGACCGCGCTGCTTGAGGTAGTCGCGCGCGGTCTTCGCGTCGGGCGAGCCCATCAGCAGATCGTGGTAGAAGGCGACCGCTTCGCGGTGCGCGGCGATGAGACGCATCTTCTTCGTGGACGCCTCGCGCTGGGCCGGGGAGGCCTGCTCGTAGGTGAGCTGGACGCCGGTCTTGGCCGCGAGCCGCTCGACGGCTTCGACGAACGAAAGGCCCTCGAGCTCCTCGATGAGCGAGATCACGTCGCCGCCCTTGTTGCAGCCGAAGCAGTAGAACAGATTTTTGGCGACATCGATCGAGAATGACGGCGTCTTCTCCTGGTGGAACGGACAGAGCGCTTGGAACCGGCCGGAGCCGGCCTTGCGCACCTGCATGTACTCCGCCGCGATGTCGACGATGTTCGCGCGGCGGCGAAGCTCGTCGAGGTCCTCGGCGCGGATGCGGCCCTTCAATCTGCGTCCTCCCGGTCTTCCCAGATCGCCGACACCGGCACGCCGGTGAGCGCGGCGTGCGTTCGGATCGCGTACCCGTCGGTCATCCCGGCGACGAAGTCTGCCACGCGCGTCAAGGGATCGCCGGGGATCGTCTGCTCCTCCGGTGGAAGCGCGTCGGGGTGCTCGCGGAAATGCGCGAACAACCTGTGGACGATCCGCTCCGCGCGCTCGCGGTCGGGGCCGAGCAACGGCGTCAGGTACACGCGCTCGAACAGGAAGCGGCGGAGATCGTCCATCGCGGCGAGCGTTTCGGGTGCCATCCCGACCGAGGCGGTTCCGCGGCTCGCGTCGACGACGCCGTTGACCAGCGTGGAGATCCGCTTCGAATGCGACCCGCCCAGCGTTTTCGTGATCGCCGCCGGGACGTCGTCCTTAGCGATCACGCCGGCGCGGACGCCGTCGTCGAGATCGTGGTTCAGGTAGGCGATCCGATCGGCGAAGCGCACGATCTTGGCCTCGAGGGTGGCCGGGTCCGGCTGCGACCAGGTGTGGCTGAGTATCCCATCGCGAACCTCCCAGGTCAGGTTGAGGCCGCGTCCTCCGTACTCGAGCACTTCCACGACCCTCAGGCTCTGCTCGGCGTGCTTGAAGCGACGTCCGAGCTCCTTCGACAAGATGCCCTCGCCGATATGACCGAACGGCGTATGGCCGAGGTCGTGACCGAGCGCGATCGCCTCGGTGAGATCCTCGTTGAGGCGCAACGCGCGGGCGATCGTCCGAGCGACCTGGGCGACCTCGAGCGTGTGCGTCAGCCGGACGCGGTAGTGGTCGCCGACCGGCGCCAGGAACACCTGCGTCTTGTGCTTCAAGCGCCGGAACGCCTTGCAATGAACGATGCGATCGCGGTCGCGCTGGAACTCGGTACGGATCGGGTCCTTGTCTTCCGAGCGCTCGCGGCCCTTCGTCTCGGCCGCGAGGGTGGCGTGGGGAGAAAAGATTTCCCGCTCTATCCGCTCCGTCTCTTCACTGATCGTGGTCAACAAATACCTCGGCTTCAGCGTAGCGACGGCGCGCGACATCGCTTCGCCGATGACGTGCGGGGGATGGTCACGCGATGGTACGGCGGGCCTCCGACCTGCGCAAAGTCGGGAAGTTCGTCGTACATCGGCCGAACGAGCAGGACTTCTCGAACCGGCCTCGAATCTCGCTTCCAGACGCCCGACGACGGGGATGAGCCTGCGAAGGTTCATCCCTGTCTCGCGTTCGGGGGCGGCTTTTGCGTCAGCAAAGCGTGCGCCCGGTTCGCTGCATCGAGACCCAGGTTCCAAGGCGATCGCCGTGTCCGTCGGTCGCGATTGCCGGCCACGCGACCAGAAGACGGCAAGCCGCGTCCAGAGCGATCCCGAAGTTATCCGCCGCCCGCGGGCACAGAAGTCCCTGGCGCAAACCCGCCGCCGGACCGGAGCCGCATGCGCCCGAGATGTCCTGCGCCGAGCCCGTGTAGCTGGGGAAAGCCGCGAGCCGGACGTGCGTGACGTGCGGAGCGGGGGTGAGCCCGTCGGTGATCTGCGCGACGGTGGCGTACCAGCCGGCGGACGCACCTGGCCGCGCGGCGCCGGCGAGGTACGCGAGTTCGAGCTTGCCCCGGTCGCCGGCGACGATGTGCGCGACCAGGTTCCCCGGGCCTCCGGCCGGCGCGACAGTCACCGGCCTCGACCAATGGGAAAGATCCCGCGGCGCCCACCGGTAGCGGATCGCCGCGCCGGAGTAGTCGGGGTACGCTCGCGGCGTCTCCGGATAGGCGACGTAGACGTTGCCGGCTCGGTCGACCGCGACCGGCGCCCACAAAACCGCAACGACCTTTCGCGTCGCCGAGTCGTCCACGGCAAGAGAGGTCGTCCACGATCCGAGCGTGCCGTCGGCAGAGGCGGCGACCCACACGCGGCTCCCGCCCTCGACGCTGAATCCGAGCGGACCCGGCTTCAGTTGCGCGCCGCAGCCGCCGAGCGCCGACGTGCGCGTCGCCCAGCTCGCGTAGACGCGGCCCGTCCGCCGGTCGACGGCGATGCCCGACGGGCCACTCGAGTCGGCGCACTGGAGATCGGCGAACGCCGGCGTGCCGGGCGTCGCGATCGGGACGGGTGCTCCGAAGGTCGCGCCTCCGTCGGCCGACCGGGCGATGAACATCTCTTGCGCGGCGTACGCGCTGAACAGGTTGTGGAACAGGAGGTAGACGATCGGCTGGTGGGTCGTCGGATCGTCGGGCCCCACGGCGAGCCACGGC
>Ga0066710_100006200_pt1 | contig 11104 bp, 8 predicted proteins | sample GraSoiAngelo_159_FD_79666 | JGI IMG/M metagenome (GOLD analysis project Ga0066710, IMG submission 79666) | Grasslands soil microbial communities from the Angelo Coastal Reserve, California, USA - 14_1009_16_40cm | ecosystem: Environmental > Terrestrial > Soil > Grasslands | place: USA...
CGATGCCCGGCAGGGTAAGAAAGGTGAATTCCTTCGACTCGCGATACGAAGAGAGAGCGATTTTTTGATAGAAGCTGCTGTTGCCCTGCCGTGGGTTTTCGGTCATGCCCTCAACGAACAGGCGGGCACCGGTACCGGAGTAGGACGACACGGCCAGCACGCCCTCCAGGCCGACCCAGCGTCCTACGATCAGCCAGGGGAGTTGCTGAATCATCTGTGGTACATAGTCGCCGGCGGTGGGCGAGGGGTGCGGTGGGACTTTTGGGTCGGCGTTAGCCTTGGCCGGAGCGGTGGCTGGGGCGGAAGAAAAATAGATGAAGCTCCGTTCGACCTGTACGAAGCCGAGGCTGAGGACGAACGCGACCGCCAGCAGAACGGCGAAGCCGGCCTTGCACTTCCCGCCGAGAGTCGGTTCCGTAATCGGGCGGCTCCAGCTTGTGAAAAGGTAAGGCACAGCGTGTAGCAGAAAGAAAAAGCGGCTGAGCGTGGAAGTGGCCGCCACCACGCCTTCCATGACCGGTATGAACAGGATGCGGACCGGGGCATGGCTTCCACGGGAGAACTCCCACTGGACGAGCATCGCGATCCACAGGGCGAAGCCAAGGTTGATCAGCCACGCCGCCGCGACGTTGAGGTGAGCCGGCAGAACGAGCCTCGGATTGATGCCTATCTGGTAGAACGCGGCCCACAGGTTCCAGGCGTTCAAGCCGATGACAGCCGCCAGCGTGACACCCCAGACGCGGGCCCGCCAAACCTGGTACCAGGATGGTACCCGCAGTTCGCGGTCCGTGACGGGACGCGCCCTGATCCAGGCAATGTGCGCGGCGCGGGCAACGATGACTCCGAGGGCAGCCGCCGACGCGGCGATCAGGGCTCGGTCCCAGGCCGCAGGCGATCCGTCGAACAGGCCCACAGGCTCGAGGAACGCATGGCCGAACAGCATTTGGGCGGCGAACTTCACCCAGAAGCCGAGAAAAAGGAACAGGGAAAAGAACAAATATACGAAGGACCTGGGCTGGGTGAACCCCAGCACTAGCATTGCTGGAAAGCTCAAGTTGAAGAGCAGGAACGGCGCAATGGATCCCGGGTAGCCGGCCCACGATCCCGCCACCGCAGCTGTAAAGACCAGCGAAGCGACTGTGGTCGCGATTACTCCGGTCCGTGCTTTCATCAGCACTCCTGGGATGGGAGGCCACCCGCGCCTCTCCAGCAGGTCCCGCGCGCCCCAGACGATACGATGTCCCAGCCGGTTGAAAAGGGCGTTGAAGAACATGGGCAGCACGGAGGGGGACAGGATCGTGCGGGGGAAGAGTCGCACGGCATCACCCACCCGCCTGACTCCTAGTCCGAAACGGCCCGCGCGAAAGTGAAGCTGGGCGCTCACCAGCCGCGCTCTGCTTAGCGCCTCGGATCGACAGCGCAGCACGTCATCGGGAAGGTCAGCACGGTCTAGCAGTCGTGACACGATGAGGACTGGCTCATCCGCCCGTGCTTCGTTCGTCACCGAGAAAGTCTGCGAGGCATCGTGGATACGGAACCCGGCGAGAACCTTCGGGATGCGCACGAACCTGCCTTGGAGTCCGAGCCGCAGCCAAAAATCATAGTCCGGCATCTGGCGCAGGGACGCATCCCAAGGACCAGCCCTCGCGAACGTGTAACGTCGGAAGAAGGCACCCGGCCCGGGAGGACAGGTGACCGTAACCAGCATATCCCGGTAGTTGAAATCTGGGGTCGGCACGCGACGCACCACTCGAGAATGTGGGTCAATAAGGTTGAAATCGCAATAGGTCGCCGAAGCATCGGCTTGCTCCCGCAGGGCCGCCACCGACTCAGTCACAGCTTGTGGCAGCAGGATGTCGTCGGCGCTGAGGTAGCCCAGGATCTCACCCCGCGACATTGCCCAGCCCTTGTTCAGGGTCGCGGACTGACCCATGTTGGTCTGGCTCTCCCAGCGGAAAAGGTCCCCGTACCTCTCGAGCACCTCATGCGTGCTGTCGGTCGAGCCATCATCGAGGACGATGAGTTCCACCGAGTGGTAGGTCTGGATGAGGACGCTGCGGATCGCCTCGTCGAGATACCTGGCGTGGTTGTAAGCTGGGATCACGATCGAAACTAAAGATTCAGACGACATGTCGCCTACCGTCGGCTGAAGCCTTGCAACTGAGCCAGGTCAGGAGTCGATGCCGCTCATCCGTGCTCAGAAGGACCCGCCACTCCCAGACCAGGAACACCCCGATTAAGGCCAGAAACAAGGGCAGCTTGGTGAAAGATGAGAAGCGCCATACGCTGTCAATCGCCCAAGCAGCTACCAGAAACAACAGGATAGCAGCCCCTTTTCGAAGGTTTTTGCGAGTTTCCTCCCACTTCGAGGCACCTCTCAGTATCTTGTTGACGGCGAACTGGAGGAGCAGCCCGTCTGCAAGCGCTCGAATAGTCCATGCCATGGCCGCACCAACAGTCCCATAGTGGTTGACCAAGTACCACGTCAAAAGAAGATAGAATGGAAGCTGCAGGAGTTGCAGCCTTGCCACAACCCCGGGGCGCCCGATGCCCTGAAGGACGGTGAAAGGAACCTGTGCAAGGACATTGATGAGGACGCCAACCGCTAGCCATTTGATGACCGCGGTGCTCTGGACCGCAAAAGACTCGCCGACCCACAGGAACAGGAACTCTCGCCCTAAGGTCAGGAGCAGTCCGACGAGGGGGGCGACGATGAAAAGCAGGTAGTGGATCGCCCGTCGGTTCAGCGCCTGGATTTCCTTAGTATCGGTCAGCGACAAGGCGCTGAACACGGGGAACAGCGCCCCAAGCAGGCTGGCAGAAAAGATCCAGAGCTTGGTGACGATCTCGTAAGGTGTGACGTAATAGGTGATGGCTTCAAGAGTGAAAATGCTGGCGATGAAGAAGCGGTCCGCGAAGATGATGACGGGAACCACCAGGCTCGACACAGTCACCCAGCCGCCGTAACTGACCAGCGGTCTGACCAGTCCTGGATTCAGCCCAAAGCCGGATTTGAGCGCTGGCAAGTGGACAAGACACAGCCAGAGATAGGCGACGAGCCCGACGACCCGGCTCAAGGAGATCACCGCGATGACCGCCACCAGATCAGTGGTGAAATACAGGATGGCGAGCGGCGCAAGATAGTTAATGGCACTTGCCGGAATCTTGACCAGGTTGACCAAGTCGAAGCGCTGCAGCGCTTCCAGCACACCGCGCAGGCAAGAGGTGGCCACGATGGCGGGAATGGAGGCGGCAAGCCAGTAGAAAGAACCGAGCGCCTGGGGTAACAGGGTCGGAGGGATGTTGAAAACCTTGTCGTTGAGCCAGGGCGTGATGGCCGCAAACACAAGGCCGCCCACCAGACCCAGGGCGATGTGCAGGTAGAGAGCGTTCCAGACCAGGCTGGCGAGCCGCTTAGTGTCTTTTTGGGCGTCGAATTCTGAAACGAACTTGGTGGTGGCTTTCCCAATGCCGAAATCGAACAGGGCGAAATACCCCATAACCGCCCAGCCCAGGGCAAGGATCCCAAACCGCTCCGCGCCCAAACCTTTGATGAGGGGTGGGATGGCGAACAAGGCGACGAATATGGGAAGCCCGAACCCAAGGAAGTTCCACCAGGTGTTCCGGACGAGGTTGTCTGCAGAGGTCATTGGATGTGTGCCATTTCCCATGTCGGCGGCCTGACCTCGCGACATGCCACCTCCGGCCGGCCCACCGGATCGCTGGAAGAGAGCCGCAAGATCATGCAGTAGGTATGTGCGCCACATTATGAATTGATAATGACCATCGAAACTGAAGGGACTAAACTGCTGCGCTCAGCTCACCCGCTTAACGTGCCACATATGAGATGCATCTTGGACACAATCGCGTTCTACCTTCTGATCATGTGCACGGTTCGAGAGTCTGAGTACCGAAAGTTCTTTAGTTTTTAGAATCTCATTCACATTCAGCCACGGTGGAATCGTCGAAGGATCTAAGAGTGAGACGATTGGTAGGCGCGAGGTGTTATCGATGATCACATAGCGAAATCCCCTCGCATACAACATGGCCCACCGGCCGGCAGCATCTGTTGCAGTCTCAAGAGCTTGCGAATCGGCAAGATCATTCCGACATTGCAGAAGATCTGTTCGTAGCCAGTTGGAATAGTACCCCGCGAAGTAAATTCGATCCCCTGGCTCTGCTTGGCGGTTCATCGTTATTAGTGGTTCGCAGTAGGGACTTGCTAGCACACATGGATCGAGCCGCCCAAGGAGCGCATTGGGAACTTGGCGCACGGCCGGCAATAGAGGATAAGAAAACACCGCTAATGCCGATAGTAGAATTGCCATGATCCCGGCACCTAACCAACGGAAAGGTGCCTCTTTGATTAGCACCTGTTCCGCAGCCTTGGCAGCAAGCGGATAAAACAGTAATAAAGTCGGTAGATAATATCGAGGTGCGATCATGGACGGTCTGACCGCAATCCACGAGATTGTGCCGATCGCGCCGGCAAGGCAAAGCTCAGTCAGCTTGCTTTTGCTCAAATGCGTGGGTCTCGGCAACCAAGCAGCGAGCGGCAAGAACGCAAGCAAAAGATAGGAAAGGTTCCCACTCTGTCCGGGATAGCGCCCGAATACCAGCGCGAAAGGATAACTAAGAACAATACGACGAGTGACCTCCGGTGTGAACCAGGCTTGATTCAACCAACTCTTATCTTCCGAGCCACCGAGAAATGGAGCTAGCGGAGAACTAAATAGCACAGCATTTTTTGCAAGGTGAGGAACCGTCGCAGCTACTGCACAAACCGCAAACACAACCATTGCCCCGCTCCTGAACTTTGATCCGGAGACCTGTACGATCGAAGTTCCATTCGTGAGCTGACGCCACACCAAAAAAACACACACTGCCGGCAAAAAACCTAAAGCATACGAGAACTTGGCCATCAGCGCGAATCCCGTGCACAATCCGGCCACAGCGTATGCGGTCCTAACCGGCACAGATTCTCCTGCAGCCAATAGCAACCAAACGGCCATCAAGCCCAACGCAGTCGGGAATAGATCCGTCTTCCCATCAAATATGTGATGCGTGAAAGCGGTAGTTGTGAAGAGCATAGCGACCGCAATCATTCGACCCATTCGACCCACCCCGGCCTCACTGCATATGGCCACAAGCATCGCCGCAGCACTGACAGCGAGGGGGAAAACGAAGAATTTGGCTGAAGAAACGTTTGCTAACGAGATCAGCGCGCCGAAATGTAGTTCGCCCATCAGACCTATGCTGCTGAGATACTCATACGGGCCAGGCATTAACTCAATTCGTTGAGTAGCAGCGATAACCCGCGCGTAAGGAATGTAGAAGGCCTCAGCATCTCCCCGTGGCGGCATGATCCAAGCAGCAGCACCGAATTCAAAGATCAACAGGGCCAGCGCCATCGCGAACAACTGCACTCCAACCCGCTCGCCACGAAGCCACTTGAAGAACGATCTTACCCAACTCAACGTATTTCGTAGTAAAGGAAAAAGTTGCGAAGCCGATAGCCCAATCACCGTCGCGAGCGTTCCGACGATCACGACTGGACCAAACCATCCCACAAGTCCAATCGGCACCCAAATGGCCGCCAGCACTGCTTGCCCAAGAATAAACCTACCTGCAAGGTGTGGTGTGCTGGACGCGGACAGCGGAGGCCATTCATGACCTGCCAGGGCACTGAGAGCCAATTGCCCCATACCTACGCATGCCAGCGTGTAGACGCATGTGATGAGTAGCTCGATCATGATCAAGAGGAAGTCGGAGACTGGCTAGTTGATGAACAGGGAAAGCAAAACGTGACGGGCACGTAACATAAGTTCTGGTAGTACTGTGGCAATGGGCCAGTCTGGCGAGATCGATACAGCAACGAAAATGAATGCGTTCGCTCCCATCCAAGCTAAGAGGAGCGCCTTTATGACTACCGGCATTCGCAATGACGACTCGTCTGACCGATCCCCAACTTGTAACTCAGGACTCTCACGGTTGGTCATATGAATTCGATCCATTATTCGAACATCACGAACACGATTAGGACAGAAATGCAAGAACTTGGATCTTGGTCGCTAATCGTTCTCTGGTTCAAAGAAGACCTTTCCGATCCTTTTCTTCGAGGCAATCCAGGCGTTGCAGTGCCAACGCAAGTTCCTGGTTTACCTCTTTAAGCTTAACCGTTAGAGACGAAATACGGGTAAGGCTGTCCAGCATCAGAAACACAATCCATACTGTTCCCAGTAGAAGCGCGCCATATAAGACGGCACTTTCACCCACTAAGGATTTGGCATAGGCCCACACATTATCGGATAGGATCAATATCAGAAAAACCAACTCAGCGATAATCCAGCTGATCGCTAAATGCGCGCTCAGACGATTGGATCGTACAAGATGTAGCGTATAGACGAGGACGAGCAGGATGAGAAACATGCCGCAGGTACGCAATTGGATAACCTCAGACATCTCGTTTAACCCTTTTTCTGTAAGATCAGTCCCATGAACCCAATGATGACGCGGAGTGGGTACAGCATGGCATTGGTGAAAGTAAATAAGGATTTGCCTCGCACCCGTCCGCGCATCTTCACAGCCACCTCGAGAATGCGAAAGTTTTTTTGGTGCAGCATGAGAAGCGCTTCCGCTTCAGGGTGGTCAACAGGATAGCAACGCGCAAAAAACTCAAAAGCGGGGCGGTTCAATGCGCGAAAGCCTGAAGTGGTATCGGTGATGTGAAGCCCGGTTGCCAAAAATAGCATACCAACGGAAAAATGCATGCCGAGACGGCGCGGTAATGGCGTTTTATAATCAACATCTGGATTTTTCCCCGTATAGCGGGACCCGATGACACAATCTGCCTCGCCACGACGTACAGGTTCAATGATAGTCTCAAGCCATGTAGGATCATGTTGGCCATCTCCATCAACCTGTACCGCTATGTCATAGCCCTTGAGCACTGCGTACTTAAATCCGGTTTGTACTGCACCACCAATACCGAGGTTGGCGGCCAGTCGCAGGATCGGAACGTGAAGTCCTGCCACCACATAGGCCGTATCATCCGATGAAGCATCGTCAACCACCACGGCATCGTACTGAATTTTGCAAGCCCTGATGTCGCCGATCAGCTGCGGAAGATTTTTCGCCTCGTTATGGGCGGGAATGATCAACAGGACCTTCAATCAACTCCCCCGGCTTTCGGCCTATCGCAATGAACTGTTCCGGCCGTGTGACATGAAACACCCATCGGCCAAGCGCATTCTGTTCCATCGAGGTACCGATATTGGCCAGAAAACTACTTTGATAGGAAACCCCAAAGTGCTTGATGATATCTGACACACTGTAGCGCCGCGGATCCTTGGCAAATTCCTTGAGCTCTAATCTGGCGCGCTGGAATGCGACAGTCATGCCCCGCTTTGAAAAATGGCAGAGATGCAACGGGGCAGCGAGCGCCCACCATTGTGACCCTAGGAGGCGAGGCAACCAGTGGGCTGCATCATCGGTACTGATAAAGATCCATCCCCCAGGTTTAAGGACGCGATGCATTTCCCTCAATGCGTCTATGGGGTGAATAAGATGCTCAATGATGTCCCAGAGTACTATGGCATCAAAGTGATCGTCCGGTAATCCAGTTCTCTCGATATCCCGGGCTTGCACGTTCATGCCAAACTCATCGCGAGCCACAGAGGCAGCGTATTCACTGACATCGATCCCTATCCCCTCAAAGTGGGAAGCGGCGGTTGACAAGAAAAGCCCATAGGCCGCCCCGGCGTCGAGGAGACGTCCGGATGGAACGTGGCGACGTACAACAGCCAACTTCTCGACAAAGGAGGCCTCCAGCGTGTCCCTGGCATTACGGTAGGAGGGATAGCCACGTCTGCCATCAGTTCTAGACGCTTCGGCCTCATAATAGGCTTTAGAATAATGCGAGAACACTTCGGCGGGCGCCAATTGCAGATCAACGAGCAACATGCCGCACGAGTGGCAACGAAAATAAGTAAATTCCGCTTTGCGGAAGACTTGATTAACCTCGACGGAGTTACAGATCAGACAATTGTTCACGAGGAATTCATCAAAAAACGAGGTCAAATAATAATGGCTATTTGTGCTCTTGTTTGGCCAAAGTATAGCGTGCCAGTTCGCAGTCATCAGCCTCCCGGACAAAACCAAGTGCGCAGAATAGCCGGCAGCTTGCCGTGTTGTTGCGCTTGATTTCTGCCACCAACGACGCCTCAGGATGCAGCGAGACAAAGTGTTGTATCGCCATGGTAAGCAACTCCTCGCCAAATCGCTGACCTCTCAACTCTGGAGCAAGAACAATACTGACCTCCCACTGTGCAGGAAAAAATCGATCAAAGCGCACCATACCTGCTTTTTTGTCTGCATGGGAGCCAAGCAACAAGATATGGTCCGGATCGCCAAGCACACGAGTAAACCATGCCCTATGTTGTTGCTCATCTATCACCTCGACGTTTCTGGACACAGCTCGAGTCTCTGTGTCATTGCGCCAATGCAAGATGTCCAGAACATCATCGGGTTCGGCTAAGCGTAGAGTAAGCGTTGTGTTTCTCATAGGAGCGTCAACTAGCTCGTTCCTGTATTACCGACGGTACGCTTCCCATACCTTCTTGAGAGAAACCACAACATCGTCAATATCCTGATCAGTCATGCTTGGGAAAATGGGCAGAGTAATCAGTCGTTCGTATTCGCGCTCAGCAACTGGCCACCCACCTCTTCTATACCCAAGATTTGAATAGTGGGTCATCCACGGAATAGGAATATAGTGGACATTCACGCCGATATTTTCGGCACGCAACGCCGCAAACACTTGCGACCGAGAAACGGAAATCGAATTCGTATTGAGGCGAACGACGTAGAGATGCCAAGCCGAATTGCAGTCGCGGCGTTCTTCTGGCAACTGGAGCATTGGCAAGCTACTCAACGCCTCATAATAAGCAGCCACGATGGCCCGTCGGCGTTTTAGCCAACCATCCAACTTGACAAGCTGGCTGACACCAAGCGCGCAGTTGATATCGGGAATGCGGTAGTTAAAACCCAGGGTGCTCACGTCGTATTCCCAAGAGTTTGTCTTGTTGCGAACATGCAGATCGAAGTCAATGCCGTGGTGTCGGAAGGAACGTATCGCTTTGGTTAGTTTGTCATCATCGGTGAGCACCGCACCCCCTTCACCGGTTGTGATGTGCTTCACCGGATGAAAGCTCAATGTACTTAACCGCTGCAAGGTCCCTACATTTCGCCCAGTGTAGGTCGCCCCCAAGGAGTGTGCCGCGTCATGAATGACAGGTATTCCGTGGTGATCTGCCAGTTGATGCAAGACGTCATGGTCACAAGGGTGGCCGGCAAAATCCACTGCAATAATAGCGCGTGTCTTCGAAGTAATCTTGCGCTGAACATCTGCCGGGTCAATATTTAGTGTGTCTGAACAAAGATCGGCAAAAACAGGCTTCCCTCCTTGATATAAAACACAGTTTGCGCTGGCCACGAAGGAGATTGCGGGGACGATTACTTCGTCGTCATGGGCAATGCCTGCAGCCCAAGCAGCTGCATGCAATGCAGCAGTGCCCGAACTCACCGCAACTGCATACTTTGCACCGGTATATTCGCAAAGGGCTTTTTCAAAGGCAGCAACTGTCGGTCCTGTGGTCAACCAGTCGCCTCGCAGTACTGCATCCACGGCACGACGATCGTCGTCGTCGACGAACTGGCGGCCGTAAGCTAATAAGGAAGATCTAACGGGTGTACCGCCATCTATTGCCAGCTTATCCATATCATTTGTGTCCGGGAAGCAGAAGGGTGAAAAGCCTTATAAAAACGCAGATGCAACTGCTGCTGGAACTTGTCCCTCGCTACCTTTTGCCGTTTTTCTTACTAGCTCTTTGATTCGCTCAGAATTCACGGCGCTGTCCGCCTCACGTGAAACCTTGTCCAGATTGATGGCAGCGAATTGTCGTAGCAACTCACCCGGGTCGTTCAAAACACGTAAGATATTTTCAGCACACTGGTGCATGTCATCAGGGTTGCAGAGGAAGCCATTTATGCCATTCTCTACCCATTCACGGCTCTGAAGCGTGTCGCCGAGAATGACAGGCAGATCACATGCCATGGCCTCGATCATACAATTCGGCATGGAGTCCTTGGCTAAGATAGAAACCATGACATTCGCGCAGTGGTAGTAGGTAGGCATTTCCTCCCACGGCACCTGCCCGTCCCATCGTAGATTGTCGGAGATGCCCAACTCCTTGGCACGTCTCATGTGTCGATCCCATTCACTCTTACCTCCAACTCCGGAAATAAAAAGAAAAAGGACATCAGGAGTCTCTCGCACCACAACTCCGGCCGCCTCAACAATGACGTCACTGTTAAAGAACTTTCCTAGCCCCCTTGGGCATAACACAACCTGTGACTTATCGATTGCCAGCCTGCGCCTGGCATCATCTCTAGACCCACGACGAAAACGTGTAAGGTCCGCCCCGGGGTAACGGATCAAGTGGATCTTCTCGGGCGTTCCTCCGTGATCCAAACATTTTCCGTGGGCAGCCAGAGAGTTTACAGTAATTGCTGTTGCCCTTTTGATGCCATGGACCACAAGCAGTTTCTTGATAAGCATCTCTATTCCCGTCCATTTGGCATAGTGTGTGACATCGCCGTTCCAGAATGTGATCATAATCGGCAGAGTACGGGGCAACCCATACGCAAGATATGAAGGATATTGCAAGGTCTGCAGGAACACGACATCCGGCTGAAACTGCCGAACCGTGTCGCGCAAAGTTCTGAAATCTCGCCAGGCCTGGAACAACTCGTACCAGATGCCGGTCAACGTGCGGACCTTCTTCAACATCTCTTTGATGCTCGGCGATATCAGACACTCCAATCGACCTCGGCTCTTAACCTGAACCGAGCCGGTGGGGTTAACGACCAGACCGCCGAGCAGAACATTCAACGCACCGGCAAACCCATAGTTGTACGTCGACACCACGGCAACCTTGAATCTCTCGTCATCAACGAATATTTGGATTCTCCGGCGCGCATGGATCGAAAATCCCCAGCAGAGAAACAGCACCTTCGTCGATTCAGGCCCACGGTTGGCCATTCC
>Ga0066710_100006201_pt1 | contig 11104 bp, 9 predicted proteins | sample GraSoiAngelo_159_FD_79666 | JGI IMG/M metagenome (GOLD analysis project Ga0066710, IMG submission 79666) | Grasslands soil microbial communities from the Angelo Coastal Reserve, California, USA - 14_1009_16_40cm | ecosystem: Environmental > Terrestrial > Soil > Grasslands | place: USA...
CCCGGCCCGGAGGAGGATCTGATGTCGCTCCTCGACACCGACCTCGGCGGGCCCGCGCCTGCCCCGCCGGGCGGGGCGAAGGAGCCGTCCTCGTCGGGCGCGGCGTCGATTCCCCTCGCGACCCCCGCTCCCGCACAGGACAAGGACACGAAGGGGAGCGTCGCGCGGCCGCGCCGCGAGCATGCGCCACGGGAGGCGCTCGGCGAGGACCAGGAGCAGCCCGCACCGACGCCGCGCGCGCGGCCCTCGGCGCGGCCGAGGCCCGTGGAATCGCCGGGGGCCCGCACCGGCTCGGCGGGCCGCAAGCTTCTGGTCATGCTCCTTCTGCTCCTCCTCGCCGGCGGTGGGGCATGGTTCTTCTTCAGGCCCCAGGTGATCGCGGGCCTCGCCGCCATCCAGTCCATGCTGCCGATCCGATCGGCGGGCGGCCCCGGCTCTCCGGATCACCCGGTCGCGCCGCCGGCCGGCTCGTCATCGGGACCCACGCTGGATCCGGGGCAGTCCGCCATCCCGACGCCGATCGGGGGCGGGAACCGGCAGGGAGGCCAGGCCGCCCCATCGCCCGAAGGGCAGAGCGCAGCGGCCGCAGGCGCGCCGGGCCCGGGCGCGCAGGGACCGGGCTCGCCGGCCGCCGGGGCGGCCGCGCCGGCGCCGCATCCCTCGAGCGCGGCGGCCAGGAACGCCGGGTCGGACGAGGCGATCCCGAACGGCGCGCCGATCAAGCCCGAGACGCATCCGACCCTGTCGAAGGAAGAGATCCATCGCCGCGTCAGCGCCTACGCCGCGGACGGGCGGCGGCTGGTGGCCGCGGGGAAATGGCGCGAGGCGCGTGCCAAGCTGAACGCGGCGCTGGCGCTCGACCCGGCCAACCTCGAGGTGAAGGACCTCGCCGATCAGGCGCAGGGCAAGCTGGAAGACGAGCAGCGCCTGCAGGACGAGTTCGACTCGATGAAGAAGCTCTTCGAGGAGAAGGACTTCGAGAAGGCGCTCTTCAAGCTCTACCGCATGCCGCGCGACCGCGGCTTGGGCGACATCGATCTCTACATCCGGAACGGCTGGTACGATTGGGCCGCCGTCCTGCTCAAGGCCGGCAATCCGACCGACTGCCTCAAGAAGCTTTCCGAGGCGCTCGACCTGCATCCCGAGGACGACGAGGCTCTCAAGATGCAGGAGGTCGCCGAGCGCTACCGCACGCGGGCCAAGGACAAGACCTACTGGGCGTACTGCGAGAGCCTCAAGCTGCGAGCCTTCGACAAGAAGTGAGGCTGAGGAGCCTGTCCGGGGAATCGCAATGGCCGTTGCCATTTCCCGGACAGGCTCCTGGCTCCTCCGCAGGGCCGCCGCGTCTCAGTGGCGGAAGTGCCGCACCCCCGTGAAGACCATCGCCAGGCCGTGCTCGTCGGCGGCGGCGACGACTTCCGCGTCCTTCTGGGAGCCACCCGGCTGCGCCACGGCCGTCGCGCCGGCGCGGGCCGCCTCGTCCAGGCCGTCACGGAAGGGGAAGAAGGCGTCTGAGGCGAGCACCGTCCCGGCCGTGGGCTGCTGCGCCTTCATCACCGCCAGGCGCACGGAGTCGACCCGGCTCATCTGCCCGGCCCCGATGCCGACGGTCCGGTCGGCCCGTGCCAGGACGATGGCGTTCGACTTGACATGCTTGGCGACCCGCCAGGCGAAGTCGAGCGCCTTGATCTCATCCGGCGCGGGGGCCCGCCGCGTCACCACGCGCGCGCGCGCCATGTCGGTGCCGGCCAAGTCCCAGTCCTGGATCAGCACCCCGCCCGTCACGCGCCGCAGGTCGTATCCCTGGAAGACTTCCTCGGTCCCTGGCGCCTCCATCACTCTCAGGTTGGGCCGGCCCGCCAGGATGTCCCGCGCGGCGGTGGCGTACCCCGGTGCGATCACGCACTCGAGGAAGATGGACGCCGCCTCGTTCGCCGCCGCGGCGTCCACCTCGCGGTTGAACGCCACGATCCCTCCGAAGGCCGAGGCCGCGTCGGTCTGGCGAGCCTTGACGAACGCCTCCTGGAGCGTGCCGCCGGTCGCCACGCCGCAGGGATTATTGTGCTTGACGATGACGGAGGCGGGGGCGGCGAACTCGAGGACGAGGCGCCAGGCCGCGTCCAGGTCGAGGAGGTTGTTGAACGAGAGGTCCTTGCCGCCTATCTGGCGGGCTCCCGCCACGGTGGCCGACCCGGGGCTCCCCTCGACGTAGAGCGCCCCCCGCTGGTGCGGGTTCTCCCCGTAGCGCAGCGTCCGGGCCAGGCGCAGGTCCAACGCCAGGCGCTCCGGGAGGGGCCGCGGGGCCTCCGCGCGGCTGGCGGCGGCCGCCGTCTCGCGGCGCGCGGTCGCGCCGAAACGCCGCGTCAGCGCGTCCACGATGGCGGCGTCGTACGAGGCGGTGTGGGCGAAAGCCTTGAGGGCCAGCGCCGAGCGCGTCTCGTCCCGCAGCGAGCCCAAGGACCCGATTTCCTCGAGGACGCGCCCGTAGTCGGCGGGGTCGACCACCACCCCGACATTCCGGTAGTTCTTGGCGGCGGAGCGCACCATCGCCGGGCCCCCGATGTCGATCATCTCGATCAGATCCTCGAGGCCGGCGTCGGGGCGCGCCGCCACCTCCCGGAAGGGATAGAGGTTCACCACCACGAGGGCGATCGGCTCGATGCCGGTGCGGGTCATGTCGGAGCGGTGGTTCTCTTTCGTCGCATCGGCCAGGATCCCGCCGTGGATCTTGGGATGGAGCGTCTTGACCCGGCCCTCCAGGATCTCCGGGTGGCCCGTGTAATGCGACACCTCGACGGCCGGGATCCCTGCCTTCTTCAGCGCCGCGGCGGTGCCCCCCGTCGACAGCACGGTGAAGCCGAGGCCGACCAGGCCACGGGCCATGTCGACCACGCCGCTCTTGTCGTACACGCTGACCAGGGCGCGCTTCTTGGCGTGCATCAGGCCCCCTGAGGGATCGCCGAGGACGACGCCGGCGGCGAGGGCGAGGCGCCGGGCGAAGGTGACGCGCCTGGCGACGGCGAGGAGCTCGGGGGCGGCGACCCGCTCGGCGACGGCGGGACGGAGGGCGGCGGTTTCTTCTTCTTCGGCCGTGGCGGCAGCGTCGTCTTCTCGGGCGGGGGCGCGTGCAGGTAGGGCGTGCCCTCGAGGTCGCCGTTGAGCGACTCCCAGAGGTGCATCCAGACGCTCACGATGTCGCTGGTGGCGTGCGAGTAGGACAGCGATGCGACACCGAACGGCACCGAGCGCTCGTCGAGCGCATCCTTCGAATGGGGCGTGCCGTCATCGTTGAAGGCCGGACCGATCAGCGCGTAGTTCTTCTCGGCCCGGCGCGCGGCCTCCATGATGAAGCCGCGCAGGTCACCGGCCTCGAGCGTCTTCGAGGGCGACCGGTCGTACACAAAGGGTATCTTGTCCAGGCTCTTCTCGATGTAGGCGCGGTACGCCTCGCGGTAGAGCGGCTCGCGGGGGTCTGCGTCCGACGCGTTGAGCGGGAACTCGACGTCCGCCACGAGGTGCGCCAGGACCCCCATCTGGTAGGTGAAGCTCCGGAACGGCATCCGGCTCTTCAGGCCGGCGCGTATCTCGGACTCCTTGCGCACCACGGCCGAGGCACCCATGCCGCGCCGCCCGTCGGCGTTCTGGAAGTGCACCTCTTCGTCCTCGTGCCGGGATGGGTCGAGCATCCCGCGGTACAGGTCCTTTTCGTAGCGCAGCAGGATGGAGCGCAATGCGGGCGGCGTCACCTTCAGGGCGTCCCGTATCATCCGGGTGCGCGTGGCATCGGTCCACGCCCGGGCCTGCGCGGCGGGCCAGAGCGCGAGGATCGAGAACACGATGACCCGTGCCCGGCGCGGCGGCATGGGCGGATTCTAGCAGCGGGTCCCCGCCTTGACAACGCCGAAAACCGTGTGCTGGTTTCCCGGCCCGATTTTTGGCGGGGAGACCCGCGATCGAATCACGTCAGGAGAATTCCGTGAGACTGACAGGCCGCGTGAAATGGTTCAACAACACCAAGGGGTACGGGTTCATCCGGCAGCTTCGCTGCGGGAGATCGCCGGGGTGGCCTCGGGGCCTTGCGCGCGCGCGGCGGCCGCACGCCGGGCCTTGAGGCGCTCGTCCACCCAGGACCCGGCGATCACGGCGAAGAGCATCAGGAAGTAGCACAGGAAGAAGCCCGTGGTGAAGCCGCGCGAGTAGTAGGTCCCGATCTGGCGATAGTATTCGGGATACTGCGTCAGGCTGGGCCCGCCGTTAACGTTGTTGTGCACGACCGACCGTACGAAGCGGAGCAGCGCCGCGCCGCTCGCCAGCGCCCCCGCCCCCGCCACCGCCAGGCCGGCGATGCGGATGACGGTTTTGCGATCGGCCGCTTTTCCCATACCATCGGAATATACCGCTCCGCTCGGGCCGGAGCCATGGCTGAATGGGTCCGCGGGGCCGATCCCCGGCCGCACGGCGCTGCAGCGCCGGCATGGTAAGATTCGATCCCCATGGACAACCTCTGGCGCGACGACGAGGCGGCGGGCCTCGAAGGCCTCGATCTCCTGGTCTACCGCTCCCGGCTCATCGGCCGCGATGCCAACCTCGTGGTGTGGGGCGGCGGGAACACCTCGATCAAGGGGACCGAGATCGATTTCCGCGGCCGCGAAGTCCGGGTGATGCGGATCAAGGGGAGCGGGTCGGACCTCAGGACGATCGAGCGCAAGCACTTCCCCGGCATCCGCCTGGACGACCTCGAGCCGCTCTACGATCGCGAGGCGATGTCCGACGACGAAATGGTGGCGTACCTGGTTCACTGCCTCATGGAGCCGGGCGCGCCGCGCCCCTCGATCGAGACCCTCCTGCACGGCTTCGTGCCCCGGCCGCACATCGATCACACCCACGCAGACGCCATCCTCGCCCTCACCAACACGGCGGACGGGAGGCGCCACGTGGAGGCGGTCTACGGCCAGGAGGCGATCTGGATCCCGTACCGCCGGCCGGGTTTCGTGCTGTCGCGGGAGGTAGCCGAGGCGGTCCGCCGGCACCCGAAGGCCCGCTGCGTGGTGCTGGAGAAGCACGGCCTCATCACCTGGGGCCAGTCGGCCCGGGAGTCGTACGACGCCACGATCGAGATGAACAGCCGGGCCGAGGAATACGCGCGGGCGAAGGGGAAGGGAAAGGCGGCCTTCGGCGCGGCGGCGCGGCGCCCGCTCCCGGCTCCGGCCCGGCGCGCCGTGGCCGCCCGCGTCGCGCCCTTCCTGCGCGGCCTGCTGAGCGGGCGGCCCCACTCGGGCGAGGAGCCTGCTACGGGGGACGGCGCCGCGGCCGTGGGGCAGCGCGTCGTCCTGCGGTTCGACGACGGTGAGGACGTGCTCGACTTCGCCGGATCCGAGGCGGGCCCGCAGCTCTGCCTCGCGGGGCCGGCGACCCCCGATCACCTCCTTTATACCAAGCCCCGTCCCCTCTTGGTCGCCGGCCACGCTCCGGAGGACCTCGAGACGGCCGCGGGCCTCGCGGATCTGAAGCGGGCGATCGAGGCCGGGCTGCTGAAGTACGCCGCCTGGTACGACCTTTATTTCAAGAAGAACAGCACGGGCTCCGAGCCGCGGCTCGATCCCTTCCCGCGCGTCGTCCTGATCCCGGGCGTCGGCATGCTGACCGCGTGGAAGGACGCCAGGCACACCCGCATCGTCGCGGACATCTACCACCACACCATCCGGGTGATGCGCGCCGCCCAGGGGATCGGGGAGTACCGCTCGCTCGGCGTCAAGGAGACCTTCGATGTCGAGTACTGGCCGATGGAGCTCTACAAGCTGACGCTCGCCCCTCCCGAGCAGGACCTGGCGCGGCGCGTGGCCCTCGTGACCGGAGCGGCCAGCGGCATCGGGCGGGCCGTGGCGCGCCGCCTGGCGGCCTCGGGGTGCCACATCGTGGCGACCGACATCGATGTCGAGGGGGTGCGGGCCCTGGCGGAGGAGATCGCCGCGCGCGAGGGGATGGATCGGGCGATAGGCCTGCGGCTGGACGTGACCGACGAGGCGAGCGTCAAGGCGGCCTTCGAGGAGGCATCGCTCGCCTACGGCGGCCTCGATGTCGTGGTCTCGAATGCGGGCATCGCGCACGTGTCTCCGGTGGACCGGATGTCCCTGCGGGACTGGCAGCGGTCGTTCGACGTCAACGCCACCGGGCACTTCCTGGTCGGGCGCGAAGCGATGCGGATCCTCGAGGAACAGGGGATCGGCGGCAGCCTCATCTTCGTGGCATCCAAGAACGTGCTGGCCCCCGGCAAGGACTTCGGGGCCTACAGCGCCGCCAAGGCCGCGGAAACGCAGCTGGCGCGCGTCCTGGCGATCGAAGGAGGGGAGCACCGGGTGCGCGTCAACATCGTCAACCCCGATGCGATCTTCCAGGACTCGGGCCTCTGGTCATCCGCGGTGCGTGAGGAGCGGGCCCGGGCGCACGGCGTCCGTCCGGAGGAGCTGGAAGAGTTCTACCGGCGCCGGAATCTCCTGCAGGTCAGGGTGGGCGCCGAGGACGTCGCCGAGGCGGCGCTCTGGCTGGCGTCGGACCGGTCGGCCAAGACGACCGGATGCATCATCACGACGGACGGCGGCGTGCGGGAGGCGTTTCCGCGCTGAAGGGCCGGCCCGAGGCGGGACGCGGGAACCGCTGCGTCAGGGGGCCGTCTTGCGGCGGGGCGCGGGGTAGGCCGACTGCGACGGCAGAAGCATCGAGCCGCCGCGGTCGATGTAGGAGCCGATCAGCACCGCGGCCAAGTGCCGGTTCGAGACGATCTGCGGGTTGCGCCGCACATCCAAAAGGCCCGGGTCGAGCTCGATCGCCTTCTGGTACTGCTCGATGGCCGCATCGTAGACCCCCTGCGCGTCATAGACCCGTCCCAGGTTGTAGTGCGCCAGGGCGTACAGCGGTGACATCTTGATCGCCTTCCTGTAGGCCGACTCGGCGTCCGCGTGGCGCCCCATCGCCTCCTCGACCACTCCCAGGTTGTTCAGGGCCACGACCATCTCAGGCTGGATCTCGACCGCCGTCCTGTACTGCTCGGCGGCCTCCCCGAGCCGGCCCTTCTGCGCCAGCAGATTGCCCAGCTCGTTGCGCAGGAACGCGACGCCCGGATAGCGCGCCACCTTCTCGGACATGACCTTGAGATCGAGCGGCCGCGCCGCGTTGGGAGCCCTGACCACGTCCGGGCGCGCCTGCGGCTTGGGGGCCGGCTTCGGTGACGGAGTCGGCGCAGGAGTCGGGCTCGGCGTGGGCGTCGGGCCGGGCGGCGGTGACGGGGGAGGCGTGGGTGTCGGAGTCGGTGTCGGCGTTGGGGTCGGGCTCGGCGTCGGCCCCGGTGGGACCGGCGGCGGCGTGGGTCCCGAAGCAGGCGGAGGAGCCTGCATCTGGGCGACCGCTCCCGCCGACATTGACGGGACGGCGCACCACGCCATCGCCACCGCAAGGACGGCCGCCAAGGCCGCCGGACGTCTCCTCAAGGTGCTCCCCTACTTCGAGGGCTTCGCCTTGATGCTGACCTTGTTGTCCTTGCAGTATATCTTAAAGTCGATGGCTTCACAATCTGCCTTGCCCTTGAGCACCGCCGTGTGGCGGGCGATCTCGCGGGCGAAGGCGTCGAAGGTGGGCTTCTTGGCGTCGCCGACCTGTTCCTTGGCGGCGATGAACTGCTGATACATCTTCTGCAGATTGGAATGATCGCCTGCGACTGCCGGCAGGCGCCACGACGCCACCTCTCCGTCGGCCGGGCGCCCGCGGTGATGGCCGGCGCGTGCCCGGGCGGCGGCCCCGGCCCCGCCCGCGCCGCCGGGAGACGCGCTCCCGGCCTGCTGCTGGGCCGCGGTCAGCGCCCCCTGCGCGTTGGTCCCCCCCAACTGCGCCAGCGCCCCCTGGTGCGCCTTGTGGATCGCCAGCGGGTGCACCCTCACCCCTTCCTCCTTGGCGCGGATCGACTTGTTCCACAGCTCCTGGTAGGCGTTGAACTTGTTCACCAGGCTGTTGTAGAGGAAGCGGTCGCCGACGTTCTTCATGTGGACGTTCTGGTACTTCTTGATCAGCTTCTCGACCGCGTCACGCTGGTCGTTCGGCGGCTTCGGGTTGGCGCCGACGAAGTACAAATCGAACTGGATCTTGAGCTTGCGAATCTCGTGGTCGATGCGGTGCAGTTCGTCTTCGAGGCTCAATCTCTGCCGCCTTTCAGGGCGCCTCGCGCCGTCCGGGACACACGAAATATAAGGTGGCGCCGAGGCGAATTCAAAGGCGGAACTTTGACAGCCCTCGCGGACGTATGGTGAAATGGCCACTTCGCCGCGATTGCAGTTTCGTGCTCTCGCCGACGCGGCACCCTCCGGGGGGCTGGATGATGGCGACGCTCAAGGCCGCACGCTCCAAGGCACAGACGAAGACCACCGCCACCCGCGCGGCGCTGCGCACGCTCCCGCAGATGAGCCTGCTGCTGGAGAGAGACGACGTGCGGGCCGTGGCGGCCCGGCACGGTCGTGGGCTGGTGACCGCGCTCCTGCGCTCCCGCCTGGAGGAGATCCGCCAGCGCCTTCTCGGCGGGAGCCTGCCTTTCCCCGGGTTGGCCGACGTGGTAGGCGACCTGGCCTCCTGGCTGGAGCGCGAGGCCCGGGAGAGAACGACCTCGACCCTGCGGCCGGTCGTGAACGCCACCGGCGTCATCCTGCACACCAACCTGGGACGCGCGCTGCTGTCGGAGGAGGCGGTGAGGCGGGTCGCGGAGGTGGCCCGCGCCTACACCACCCTGGAATACGACCTCGCGAGCGGCCGCCGCGGTTCGCGCTCCTCCCACCTCGACCGCATGCTGGCGCTTCTCTTCCCCGGCCGCGCGTTCCAGGTGGTCAACAACAACGCCGCGGCGGTCCTCCTGGCCTTGAACACGCTCGGGGAGGGGAAGGAGGTCGTCGTGTCGCGCGGCGAGCTGGTGGAGATCGGCGGCTCGTTCCGCATCCCCGACATCATGCGCAAGAGCGGGGCGGTGCTGCGCGAAGTGGGCACGACCAACAGGACGCGCCTGAGCGACTACGAGCGGGCCATCGGGGCGAAGACCGGCCTCCTCCTCAAGGTCCACCCGAGCAACTACAAGATCGTCGGCTTCACGACCCAGGCCCCGCTCGAGGAGGTCGCCACGCTCGGCAAGCGGCGCGGCCTGCCGGTGCTCATGGACCAGGGAAGCGGGAACCTGCTCGACCTCGAGCCTCGCGGCATCCGGGACGAGCCTGCCGCGCAGGAGGCGCTGGAGGCGGGCGCCGACGTCGTGTGCTTCAGCGGCGACAAGCTGCTCGGGGGGCCGCAGGCGGGGCTGATCGTCGGACGTCCCGATCTCATCAAGATGATGCGGGACAACCCTCTCAGCCGGGCCTTGCGGGTGGACAAGATGACCTACGCGGCCCTGGAGCAGACGCTCCTGGAGCACGCGCGTGGCGCGGCGGCCCAGGCCCTTCCCGCGGCGCGCATGCTGTCGCTGAGCCCGGAGTCGATCGAATCGAGGGCGCGGAGGCTGGCGGAGCGGCTGGCCGCGGCCGGCCCGGGGGGGCCGACGCTGTCGATCCGGCCGGGCCTATCGCTCCTGGGAGGCGGCTCGGCTCCCGAGGAGGGACTCCCGACCGCGCTCCTGGCCGTCGAGGCCGACGGGCTCTCGGCGAGCGCCATCGAGGAGCGACTGCGCACCTTCGATCCGCCGGTGATCGCGCGCACCGGCGCGGGACGGGTCCTGATCGACTTGCGCACAGTGCTCGAGGACCAGGAGAGCGTGGTCGAGCGGGCGCTCCTGGCGCTCAGACGTTGAAGCGGAAGTTGATCACGTCGCCGTCCTGCACCACGTACTCCTTGCCCTCCGAGCGCAGCTGGGCCCGCTCGCGGGCGGCGGAGAACCCGCCGGCCGCCACCAGGTGCTCGTACGACACCACCTCGGCCCGGATGAAGCCACGCTCGAAGTCGGAGTGAATCGTCCCCGCCGCCCGCGGCGCCTTCGTGCCGCGCCTGATCGGCCAGGCCCGGCATTCGTCCTCGCCGGCCGTGAAGAACTGGACCAGGCCGAGCAGGGAGAAGGCCGCCCGGATGAGCCGGTCCTTGGCCGGCTCGGCGAGCCCGAGGTCGGCCAGGAAGGCGGCGGCGTCCGCCGGTTCCAGCGCGGCGATCTCCTCCTCGACCTTGGCGGAGATGGCGGCGATCACCGTCTGCCTCCGCCCCGAGGCGTTTCCCAGCCCGGCGCTCTCCACGTAGCGGGGGATGAGGGCCGCATCCTCCTCGTCCAGGTTCGCGATGATCAGGAGCGGCTTGGCCGTCAGGAAGGCGAAGCCGCGGATCTTGCGCACGTCCTCCTCGGAGAGGTCGAGCTCGCGGATCGGCGTTTCCCTTTCGAGCGCCTCCAGGCAGCGGCGGACGACGGGCAGCTCCGCCTCGTCCTCCTTGCTCTTGCCCTTCCTGAGGTTCAGCTCGAGCCGCTCGATCCGGCGCTGCGCCACGTCGAGGTCGGCCAGGATCAGCTCGGTCTCCATCGTGGCGATGTCGCGCTTGGGGTCGATCGGGCCCTCGCTGTGGACGATCTCCGGGTCGCGGAAGGCGCGCACGACGTGGGCGATGGCGTCCACGTTGCGCATCTCCTTGAGGTTGACCGACTCCTTCGCTTCCCCCTTCTGCAGCCCCTGGATGTCGAGAAAGTCGACGTGCGCGTACGTCGTCTTCTTCGGATGGAACATCTGCGCCAGCCGGTCGAGCCGCGGATCGGGGACGCGCGCCACGCCGACGTTGGGCTGCGCCTTCCCCGAAGCGTACTTGTCCACGGCGATGTGGGCGCCGGTCAGTATGTTGAGCAGGGTCGTCTTGCCGACCTTGGGGAAGCCGAGCAGGCCGAATTTCACGCCAGGTCCGTCCGAGAGCGCGCCTTGGGGTGCGGAGCCTACTGCGCGCCGCCGCGCGGCGCCTCCGCGGAAGAGCGCGGAAGGCCGATTCTATCAGGGCTTCGCGGCCAACGGGTGTAGAATAGTGCGCAACCAGATCGCGCAGGAGGGCGCACCATGACCCCACGTCTCAACTTCAGGCCCGTCCTCATGGCCTTCGTGGCCATGCTCTTCCTGGC
>Ga0066710_100006202_pt1 | contig 11103 bp, 8 predicted proteins | sample GraSoiAngelo_159_FD_79666 | JGI IMG/M metagenome (GOLD analysis project Ga0066710, IMG submission 79666) | Grasslands soil microbial communities from the Angelo Coastal Reserve, California, USA - 14_1009_16_40cm | ecosystem: Environmental > Terrestrial > Soil > Grasslands | place: USA...
CTGGGGATCGGATACCTCGCACCTCGTGCCCGCCGACTTGAAGGCGATGCATCCCGACGCCACGTTCTGGGATCGGGTGCGCCGCGACGCCGGATACTCCTTCACGCTCTCGCTCAGCTGGCCCATCTTCGATTTCGGAGCGATCCGCGCCCGCGTCGCCCAGGCGAACCACACCCTGGCCCAGGCGAAGGCGAAGGTGGAGCTCGCGAGGCGGGACTCTCACCGGCAGTGGGAGCAGGCCCGCTCGGCGCTTCGCGCGCTCTCGCAGGAGATCGCGCTCCTCGCGAGGGCGGAGCCGGTGGCGCGGGACGCCTACCTCGAGGCGGAGAGCCGTTATCGCGGGGGCGCGGCGAGCTCGCTCGAGGTCATCGACGCGTATGCCGCTTCGATCGAAGCGACCGTGCGACTCTCCGAGGCGGTGTCCCGCTACCGGATTTCGCGCGCCCTCGCCGAGCGCTGGGGGACTCCCTGAGTCGGGCGCGCCTCGTCCTCGCGGCCGTCCTGCTCGCGGCGGCCTGCCACCGGAAGGAGGAGTCTTCGAAACCTTCCGGGGCGGAGCGCTCCGCGGAAAAAACGCCGGCGCCGGCGACGCCGGTCAAGGTCGCGAAGGTCGAGAGGACGAACCTCTCCGAGGTCGTGTCCGCGCCCGGCAAGACCGCGGTGTTGAGCTCCCAGAAACTGCGGGCGCCTTTCGCCGGGACGCTGACGGAACTACGCGTCGCCGACGGGGACGTCGTCCATCGCGGACAGCTTCTCGGCACGATGGTCGCGCGCGAGAGCGAGGCCGCCGTCTCCGGGGCGCGAGAGATGTCGCGACAGGCATCGACTCCCGCGGAGAAAGAGGACGCGCGGCGCGCCCTCGCGCTCGCCGAAAAAAACCTCGTGCGCAAGCCGCTCGTGGCCGCCTGGAGCGGTGGGGTCTCCGGCCGGGCGGCGAGCGCGGGCGACCGCCTGGCGGAAGACCAGGAAATCCTGACGATCCAGGACACGGCGTCCGTCGTGTTTCTCGCCGACGTCTCTCAGGCCGATCTGCCCAGAGTTCACGCGGTGCAGCCCGCCACGATCGAGATCGCGGGACGCCCCCGACCGATTCCGGCCAGCGTCCACGGGATCCTTCCGACCGCAAATCCCGCCGACTTCACGGGCTCCGTCCGCCTCGACCTCTCCGGGTCGGCGCCCGACATGGGACTCGGCCTCTTTGGAACGGCCCGCATCGTCGTCGGCGAGCGCGCGGGAGTCGCCACCGTTCCGGATGCCGCGATCCTCCGGGACGACGTGACCGGCATCTCGCGCATCGCGGTCGTGCAGGAGAGCCGCGCGCACTGGATTTCGGTGCAGACGGGCCTCCGCGAAGGCGGCCGGACGGAGATCAGGCAGCCGGCGCTCGCGGAAGGGCAGCCGGTGATCGTGTCGGGCCTCGTCGGGCTGCCCGAGTCCCAGCCGGTCGTCGTGCGCCCTTGAGCCCCCTGCGTCTGGCCCGCGAACGGCGGGCCGCGATCTTTCTGTTCTTCCTCCTGCTCGCGGCGGGAGGGGTCTTCGCGGCGCTCCGGCTTCCGTCGTCCATCTTTCCTTCCGTGACTTTTCCGGTGATCAAGGTCATCGCCGACGTCGGCGAAGAGCCCGCGGCCCACATGATGACGACGGTGACCCGCCCGCTCGAAGAAGCGGTGCTCCGGGTACCGGGCATCTTGAAGATTCTCTCCACGACCTCCCGTGGCTCGAGCGAGCTCTCCGGCCATTTCGAGTGGGGCACCGACATGCAGGTGGCGCTGCAGCGCGTCCAGGGGGAAATCGCGAGGGTCCGGACACGGCTGCCGGCCGACACCGAAGTGGACGTCGAGTGGATGAACACCGCGATTTTCCCGATCCTCGGCTTCGCCATCACGTCCGATACCCTCGGCCAGTCGGAGCTCTGGGCGCTGGCGGAGTACCGCCTGAAGCCGGAGCTGATCCGCATCCCCGGCGTCGCGCAGGTCCAGGTGCAGGGAGGGCGCAAACGCGAGTTCCAGGTGAACCTCGACGCGCACGCCCTCGCGGCCCGGCAGCTGTCGGCGGCGAGCGTGGTGGAGGCGATCCGCAAGAACAACCAGGTGCTCTCGGCCGGCCTGACGGAGGCGAACCACGAGCTCTACCTGTCCCTGGTCGACGGCCGCGTCGGCGGGGTGGACGCTCTTTCCCGGATCGCCGTGCCGCTCGCGGGAGGAGGCGTTCCCGCGCACCTGGACGAGCTCGGCACGATCGCGGCGGCGGACGCCGTTTCCTACATCCGCACGACCGCGAACGGCCGTCCGGCGGTCCTGGTCAACATCGTGCGGCAGCCCGCGGCGAACACGGTGGCGATCGCGGACGGGATCCAAAAGCTGTTCCGGGACCAGCCGACGCTGCTGCCGCCGGGAGCTCGCTGGACGCCCTTCTACGACCAGGCCGAGTTCGTCTCCCAGTCGGTCCGCGGCGTCCGGGACGCGATCCTGATCGGCGTCGCGCTGGCGGCGCTCGTCCTCCTGGTCTTCCTCCGCAGCTTCCGGCTGTCCTTGATCGCGATCCTGATGATCCCGCTGTGCGTCGCGGTCGTTCTGCTGCTGCTCTCCGCGACCGGCCAGACGGTCAACCTGATGACTCTCGGCGGGATCGCGGCGGCCCTCGGCCTCATCGCGGACGACGCCATCGTCGTGGTCGAGAAGATCCACCGCAACCGGGAAGAAGGGGTCGACGACCCGGCCGGGGAAGGACTGACCGATCTCGCCCCGGCGCTCGTCGGATCGAGCCTTTCGACGATCGTGATCTTCGTTCCGTTCGCGCTCCTGACCGGAGTCGCGGGGGCGTTCTTCCGGCCGCTCGCGCTGACCATGGCGCTCGCTCTGGCGGTGTCCTTCCTTCTCGCCGCCCTCGTCGTCCCGGCCGCCTCGGAGATCGGGCACCCGAAGCCGGCCGGGCCCCGAAAATCTCGGGACCGCGGAAGGTTCGACCGCGTCGCGGGGTTCTTCGTCGGCCACGCCTGGCCGGGCATCGCCGTCACGCTCGTGCTCCTTGCCGGAGGCTTTCTCCTGTATCGGGCGATCGGCACCGATTTCCTCCCGTCGATGGACGAGGGCTCGATCATTCTCGACTACTGGACTCCCGCCGGAACGTCGCTCACCGACACGGACGCGATGTTGAACGAAGCGGAAAGGATTATCCGCGCGCTTCCGGACGTCGAGACGTATTCGCGCCGCACCGGAACGCAGCTCGGGTTCTTCATCACGGAGCCGAACAGCGGAGACTACGTGATCAAGCTGAAGCCGCGATCGAAGCGGCGGCCGGTCGATGAAGTGATCGACGATCTCAGAGCGAAGCTCGCCGCATCGCAGCCCGGGATCCGCGCCGATTTCGGCCAGCTCCTCGAGGACGACATCGGCGACCTGACCGGCGACGTCCCGCAGCCGGTGGATGTGAAGATCTACGGCGAGGATCAGGCGCTCCTGAAAGAAAAGGCGAGGTCGGCTGCGGCGATCGTTCGGAAGGTGCAGGGCGTCGAGGACGTCTTCGACGGAATCGTCGTCGCCGGACCCGCGCTCGAGATCCGTCCACGGACGCGCGTCCCGGGCGGAGGAGCCGGCGAGGTCGAGCCGAGTCGCTTCGGTCTGACGGTGGACGACCTGCACGCCGCGATCGAGCCGGCGGTCGTCGGAACGGTCGCCGGAACTCTGCGCATCGGGGAGCGGATCTACGACGTGCGCGTCTTCGAGAGGGGCTAGACAGGACTTCCGGACTTGAAGGTCCGTTCGCCCTCCGGAGCGCTCGTGCCGCTCTCGAGTGTCGCCTCGATCTCCACCGGAGAGCCGGAGTCCGAGATTGACCGGGACAACCTGAAGACCTTCCTCGGAGTGACCGGGCGCCTTTCCGGGCGCGACCTCGGAGGGGCGATCGGGGAGATCCGATCGAAGCTTTCTTCGAGCCTCGCGCTGCCGGCCGGCATGTCGCTTCAGTTCGGCGGTCTCTACGAGCAGCAACAGAGCTCGTTCAAGGGACTCCTGCTCGTCCTGGTAGGAGGTCTGCTCTTAGTCGGGGTCGTCCTGCTCTTCGAGTTCGGCGACTGGCGTGCGCCTGTCTTGACCGGGTTGATCGCGCTGGCGGTGCTGGCGGGAGTTTTCGGCGCGCTCATCGTCACCGGCATGACGTTGAACGTTTCGAGCTTCGTCGGCGCGATCATGATGGCCGGCATCGTCGGCGAGAACGCGGTGTTCGTGATCCAGGAGGCGCGGACCGCGCTCCGCTCCGGCTCGGCCGTGGACGAGGCGTGGCGGCTCGCGGCAAAGCGACGGTTCCGGCCGGTCGCAATGACGATCTGCGCGACCGCGTTCGCTCTCGCTCCGCTGGCGCTCGCGCTCGGAGCGGGATCGCAGCTCCAGCAGCCGCTGGCGATCGCGGTCATCGGAGGGTTCGTTCTCTCGGGGCCGCTCGTGCTGCTGGTGCTGCCGGGCCTCTATCGGCGGCTCGATCCGTCCGGCCGGCTCGCGGGCCGCGATTCCATCCGAAAAGACGCGTAAAGGTCGTCGAACAGAGCGAAGCCGCGCTCCAGACGGCGCTGGTCGTCCGACGTCGCCGCGAAGAGTCCCGCCAGGACCTGCGAAATCCCGATGGTTTCGGGACGTCCGAACTTCTCGTCTTTCAAGTCGATGTCGTGAACGATCTGAACGATCGGCCGCAGGCCCGCATCCGCGACCGCCGTCCGATGGACCAGCGTCTCCAGCGTGCACCGGTCCCCCTCGTGGGTGAACTCACCGCCCGTCATGTCGAACCCGATCTCGTTCGGTCGCGCCGTCTCGCTCTTCGGATCGATGAAGCGGAACCGCGCCTTAGGATCGACGAACCTCCGGACGAACCAGGCCGAGGAGATCCGGTCCACCTTGATCCCCCGGCGGGTCACCCACGTGCGTCCGACGAGGTCTTTCGTACGAGCCTTCTTCTGCGTTTTCATGGTCCGATCCCTCCTTTCGAGCCGCTTCTGCAGCCGTTCGATCGCGGCTTCCGTCGAGATGCGTCCGGGCGCTGCAAAGAAATCGATGCCCGCGATTTCGTCCAGCCGTTTTCGAGCCCGGGCGAGGCGGGCCGCGCCGTCGACGCCGGAAGGGGCGCCGCGGAGCTCACCGGAAAGCTCCCGATAATCGGCGTTCCGCCCGGCCCGCGATCTCCGCACGAGCTCCTCGTCGACCTTCCGATCCACGAAGCGCGCCTCACCGATCCAGGCCTCTCCGTTTCCCGACCGCGCTTCCTCCGCGATCCACTCGAGGTCTTCCAGGCAGTCTTCCCGGCGAGGCAGGACGTAGACCGAGCTCTTCAGAGCGATTGCTCCGACCCGGGCCAGCCTCTGACGGATCTTCGCCCGCAGGTAGAGCGGCCGGGGCGGGAGCTGATGGACCAGCACGTACCACGCGAGACCGGAGACCCGGGCCATAAGTATGACTCTAGCAACAGCCATAATTAGATAGCAACTGCTAGTATCAATCTGATTGAACCGGCTCTTGTCTCGTCTCCGGATGCGAAGGATGGCCTCGCTGGGGCTCGAGCGCAACGTCGTGGCGGTCGGGTCCGCGATGTTCCTCCTCGGTCTGGGGGAAAACCTGTGGAAGGGCTTCCTGCCGAAATATCTCCAGGCGCTCGGCGCGCCCGTGCTCGCGATCGGCCTGTACGGAACGTTGAAGGACTTCCTGGACGGCGCGTACCAGTACCCCGGGGGATGGATCGCGGACCGTTACGGGCGGAGGCGTGCGCTGCTCGTTTTCGTGAGTCTCGCGTCGGTCGGTTACGCGATCTACGCCCTCGCCCCCTCCTGGCCGTTCGTTCTCGCCGGTCTCTTCTTCACCATGGCATGGGCCAGCATGGCGAGCCCCGCCCTCTTCGCGGTCGTGGGGGACGCTCTTCCGCGGGGGCGGCGCGCGATGGGTTTCACCGTGCAGGCCATTCTCCGCCGGCTCCCGATCGTGGTCGCGCCCACGCTCGGAGGGTTTCTGATCGCTCTCCGCGGAGTGAAGGGCGGGGTGCGCGTCTCCCTCGCGATCACGATCGCGCTCGCTTTCGCCACGCTCGCTCTCGTCGCCCGCGTCCGCATCCCTCTCGTGCGAGAACCGGGCGTGAGCGGAATCCGAGACGTGTGGCGGTCGCTCCCCGGTCCGCTGCGGTGGCTCCTCTTCTCCGACATCTTCATCCGGACATGCGAAGGCCTCGTCGACGTCTTTCTCGTCCTCTTCGCGACGAACGTCGTGGGAGTCGACGCGCCGCGCTACGGAGCGCTCATCGCCGTTCAGATGGCGACGTCCATCCTGGTCTACGTTCCCGCATCGAAGATCGCCGACCGCACCGGAAGGAAACCATTCGTGATCGCGACCTTCCTCTGTTTCGCGGCGTTTCCCGTGGCCGTCGCCCTCTCGAGGAGCTTCCCCGGGCTCGTCGCGGCGTTCGCGATCGGCGGGCTTCGTGAGCTCGGCGAGCCCGCGCGCAAGGCCATGATCGTCGACCTCTCCCGCGAAGGGGTTCGCGCCCGCTCGATTGGCCTGTACTACCTGGTTCGCAGCTGCGCCATCGCGCCGGCAGCCTTCGCGGGCGGCCTCCTCTGGCGAATCGCGCCGACCGTGCCGTTTCTGGCGGCCGGCGCGGTGGGCCTGGCCGGAACAGTTCTTTTTGCGCTGACGGTCGAAGAGCGCTACGCGGCGTGATCCGCGGAACGCGGCTTGCTGCTAGAACTCGACCTCGAAGGCGATTCGGACGAAGCTGCCTTTCTCGCCCGCGAAGTTCTTGCCGCCCCCCGCCTTGACGTACGCTTCGGGCGATATCCGGTACCAGATCTGCGGGATGACGAGCGTCTCGTTTTCCAGAGCGACCTCGCGCCGGAACTCGAGGCCGGTGCTCCAACGTCCGAAAGCGGGCGAGCGAATCCCGGCGGCGGCTTCCAACGATGATCGGCCCGGCTCGTCCAGCACGATCGAGTAGAAGAAGTTCGTCGTGACGTTCCATCCCGCGAAGTCGCGTGAGAGGACCAGGCGTGGCTCCAGGAGGCGCCGCCGGCGTCCTTCGGGATCGCGGCGCACCTCGTACTCGAGGGAAGCCGCAGGATCGATCAGGTGGCGGCCCTCCTCTCCGAAACGATAACGAAGCTCGACGAACCCCTGCGAAAACGCGAAGGGGCCTCCGGCTCGTTGCAGCCACCGCGCCGATACGTCGGCCATGAGGTGGTTCGTGATGCCGTATTCGATTCCGGTCGTGTGCCGCAGCCCGCGGGGCTCGTCCTGCGCGTCCAGCCAGTACTCGAGCTCGAGCTCGCGGGCCTCCAGGGTCACGAAAACGAAGGTGTCCCCGAGGTAGTCGTCTTTGTGCGCGAGAAGCGCAGCGGGGAGCAGCCACAGGGCGAGCCCGGTGGCTCCCGCCGCAGCCCTGCCGAGACTCATCGCCGAATCCTAGTCGGTCGTGTCACTTCCGGAACGGAGCGCCTGTTCACTGTCTGTTCATCTCGGCGAAAGCCTGTCACGCTTTTTGCTCTGTCTGCTTGTGGCCACCATTCCGTTGGCCAGGAGGGTGACAATCCATGAAGCGCATTTTAGGAATTGCAGCCGCTCTCTGCTTTCTGGCCGGAGCACAGGCGGCCCTCGCGCAGACAAAGCTCCACACGGAGTCGAAGACGAAGCAGACGGGCCCGGGCCCGAACGTGAAGACGAAAACGGAGACGGTCGTCGGGACCGTCAAGGAATATGAGGCGGGTAAGAAGATCAAGCTCACGGGCCCGAACAACAAGGACTACTCGTTCGATCTCGACGAATCCGTCCGCATCGACGGCGCGGTCGCCACGGGCCAGATGGCGAAAGTCGAGTGGATGAAAGGGAACGACGGCAAGGAGCACGTGACCGTCATCGCGCTCTACACGGCGCCGATGGGAGTCGGTACCGCCGCCAGCACGTCGAAGCCGGCAGCGAGAGGCACCGCGAAGACGATGCCTGCGTCGGGCGAGACCGTACACCAGAAGACCGAAAAGGTCGTCCACCAGCCGGGACCGGACGTCAAGACCAAGACCGAGACCGTCGTCGGGACCGTCAAGGAATACGAGGCGGGCAAGAAGATCAAGGTTACGGGTCCGAACGACAAGGACTTCTCCTTCGATCTGGACAAGGACGTCTCGATGAAGGGGAACGTCGCGGTCGGCCAGCGGGTCAAGGTCGAATACACCAAGGGCGACATGGGAAACCACGTCACGGTCGTCTCGCTCGTCAAGACGATGAAGAGCAAGAGAGCCCGTAAGGCTGCGTAACTCTCCCGCGCGAGGCAGGCTGCCCGGCAGCCTGCCTCAGCGCGGCATCTTCGCCGACAGGTCCGTCTTCGCCAGCCGCCGCGCGGCTTCCTCGAGCGTCTCTTTCCTTTTCGCGAAGTTGAAGCGAGCGCGCGTGCGTCCACCGTTCCTCGCGTAGAAGCTGGAGCCGGGAACGGCCACGACTCCGGCCCGCCGCGCCAGGAACTCGACGAACGCCCGGTCGTCCCGCCATCCGAGCGCCGCCGCGTCGGCCATCACGTAGTACGCCCCCTGCGGCGGCGTGAAAGCGAGCCCGGCGGCGTCGAGCCCCGCGAGCAGGATCTCGCGCCTCGCCGCGTATTCCCGGCGAAGGTTCCCGTAGTAGGAATCCGGAAGCGCGAGCGCGGCCCGGCCCGCCTCCTGGAACGGGGCGGGCGCGCAGATCGTCAGGTAGTCGTGAACCTTTCGGATCCGAGAGGTCAGCGGCGCGGACGCGACTGCCCACCCGATGCGCCAGCCGGTGACGGCGTAGCTCTTTCCGAGGCCGGATAGCGTCACTGTCGAGTGCTCCATTCCGGGCAGCGATCCGAGCGAGACGTGCTCGTGGCCGTCGAACCAGATGTGCTCGTAGATTTCGTCCACGACGGCGATGACTCCGGCCCGCGAGCAAATTCGCGCGATCTGTGAGAGCTCGTCGCGGGTCAGCACGCGGCCGGAGGGGTTCCCCGGCGTGTTCAGGAGCAGGAGACGGGTTCGGCGGCGCAGCGCTTTTTCGAGCGCGTCGAAGTCGAGCGCGTAGTCGGGCTCCCGGAGCGGGACGAAGCGCGGCTTGACTCCGGCGAGGATGCACGCGGGCAGGTAGTTCTCGTACCACGGCTCGAAGACGATCGCTTCGTCGCCCGGCTCGGTGAGCGCGAGGATCGCGGCGACCTCGGCTTCCGAGACTCCGCAGGTGATCGTGACTTCCGTTTCGGGGTCGGGCCGCATGCCGTTCATCCGCGCGTACTTGGCGGCGACAGCGCTCCGAAACGCGGCGGAGCCCCAGGTGAAGGAGTACTGGTGGTGCTCCGGGTCCGAGATCGCCTTCGAAAGCGCGTCGAGGACTTCGCGGGGCGGCTCGAAGTCCGGCAGGCCCTGGGCGAGGTTGACCCCTCCGACTTCCGCGCCGAACCGGCTCATCTCTCGGATGACGGACTCGCCGAATCCGTCGGTGCGGCGCGCCAGCGGCCGCGAGCGGGTGCCCACCCGGGGCCGGCGCCCGGAGGAACGCCCCGTTCTCTTTGCGCTCCCCATTAGACTCGGCCGGAAGTATCCCCTACGAGATCCCTTTGCACACCGTGACGCCGACCGAGCCGACGTCTTCCTCCGGTCTCCACCGGACTCTCTCGCTCGTCGAGTACTTCACGTTCGGCTTCGGGACGATGGTCGGCGTCGGGTGGGTCGTCCTCATGGACGACTGGCTCGGGCGGGGCGGGCCCGGCGGCGCCGCGCTCGGCTTTCTCCTCGGGGGAGTGCTTCTCCTGCCGGTCGCGCGGACCTACGGTCGGCTCGTCGCGCGCTTTCCGGATGCCGGCGGCGAGATCGCATACACCGAGCGCGTCCTTCCCCCGTCCGTCGCCTTCGCCGCGGCGTGGACCATGGTGCTCTCCTACGCGATCGTCTGCCCGTGGGAAACGGCCGCGATCGGCAACCTGCTCGCCCGCGTGATCCCCGCTCTCAACACGGCTCCCCTCTACGAAGTCGCCGGACGGACCATCTTCGCCCCGCGCCTGGCGCTGGGGCTCGCGTTGACGGCTGCAATCGCATGGCTGAACGCGCGGGGAATGAAGTTTTCCGGCGTTCTGCAGGACATCGCGACCTTCGGGCTCCTCGCGCTGGTCGGCATTTTCGCGGCGCTCGCGTTCGTCCGGGGAAGCCCGGCCCGTCTCCCGCCGCTCTTCGCTCACGCCGGGTCGTCCGGCGCCTGGCTGTCGATGTTTCTCGTCCTCCAGATCGTGCCGTACTTCCTGACCGGCTTCGAATCGGTTGGAAAGGAATCGGAGGAGGCGCGTCCCGGCTTTCCGCCCCGCCGGTTCGGGCGGGCGATCACGCTCGCCGAAGTCGCCGGATTTCTGTTTTACGCGACGATCATCCTCGCGGTCGCCTGGATCTTTCCGTGGAGAGATCTCGTGACCGGCCACCTCGGCACGGAGGCGGCGTTCGCGCGTGCCTTCGGCTCACCGGCGATCGCTCGCCTCGTCGTTTTCGCCGCGTTTCTTTCGCTGGTGAAGATCTTCAACGGCAACTTCGTGGCCGCGACGCGGATGCTGTACGGCATCGCGCGGCGGGGCCTCGTCCATCCCGGCCTCGCCCGCGTACATCCGCTCCGCGGAACTCCGCAGAACGCGAGCCTGCTGATGGCGGTTCTCTCCGTCCTGGGAGCGCTCCTCGGGGATCCAGTGCTCGTCCCGATCTCCGAAGTCGGTTCGCTCGCCGTCGGCGTCGGGTGGCTCGCGAGCTGTGTCGCTGCGCTCGCGCTTCGGCAACGGGGTGAGCCGGGTCGGTTCGCCGCGGCCGCCGGCGCACTCGTCGCGGCGTCGGTCGTCGCGATTAAGGTCGTTCCGGGTGTCCCGGGAAGCTTCACCGCGGCCGAGTGGATCGCCTTCGGCCTCTGGTCGGCCCTCGGTCTCGCCTGCTGGATCGCGCGGCGCCGCGGCCGGTGACCTTCTGTGAGGACACCTCTGGCACGACCAATGCTCTGGCGAGGTGACAGGAGGCCGTCATGGGCTTGATTCTGCTCATTATCCTGATCTTGCTGGTCCTCGGAGTGGTTCCCACCTGGCCCTACAGCAGGGGGTGGGGTTACTGGC
>Ga0066710_100006204_pt1 | contig 11103 bp, 8 predicted proteins | sample GraSoiAngelo_159_FD_79666 | JGI IMG/M metagenome (GOLD analysis project Ga0066710, IMG submission 79666) | Grasslands soil microbial communities from the Angelo Coastal Reserve, California, USA - 14_1009_16_40cm | ecosystem: Environmental > Terrestrial > Soil > Grasslands | place: USA...
AATAAAATAGCTGGCGCTTGTCTGCGTGAAACAGGCGATCGTCCGCCCAGACTAGAAGAAGTGAAACCGTGGCAACAACAGGGATCAGGAAAAACCTTGTCATTTTGGCACTCACTCTCCCACGCTCCTTTGTGTAGTCGGAGTCATACAATAATGCTTTACCCTAAATCCGGCAGTTAGAATGGCTACGGAGTCACAGAGAGCACAGAGCCAGTGGAAAAGAGGGCTTTTCAGGTGTTTTATCCTCACAGGCCACGGGGGCAACCACTCCCTGAAGGTCTGTCGGCCTTCAGGCCCCTCTTAAATCAGGAGGGGAGTCTCTTGCTTTCACTTCCCTTGAATGACCGATTCCAGCGAGGGCAAAGGATCGCCCTCCTTCCTGTGTCTGGAAAAAGCCCGGAAAAGTTCTTGCAACTTGCGCCAGTATTCGTACTCGGCATCCCAGCGGCCCAGGGCCACCCCCAGGCGATAGGGTGTGTACTCAGCCAACCAGGCATTCCGATAATCCTCACGCAGTTCCGTGATAAATTCCATGAGATCGATGATCCGGCCGTGGTTCTGATCGATCACCTCGGAATCAAATTCATTCCACCACTGCTGGGAGCTGGGACGCGGTCCGAGTGTATGCCATCTTTCCTGGATCTCCAGCGCATAGAGAAACTTCATTCCGGCGTAATCCAGGAGACGGCTTCCCACCACAAAGCTGGTGAGCGTGGCAGGGTCCCCGCCCAGCGACAAGGCGTGATCGAGATGTTCCGTGGCTTCTTCGGCCAGCAGGCGTGTCTGGCGCAGGTCTTCGCGGTGCTTGGGAAGACTCTGTTGAAATGCCGGATTCAGTGGATCTTGCCACAAAGCTGGCATAGTCTCCTGACCGAGAAGTTTTTGCAGGTGAAGTTCAGCTTGCGTCAATTTCTCGAGAGCTGGCGTCACTTGAGCAGCAACGGCTGACGGATACGTCAATCGACCATAATTTTCCAGGAAGGCGGTTCGATCGACTGGCATGGGTTGCCACGAGGCCACAGCCCCGTAGGCCATACCCGGCCACGACATGCGCATCAGCAACTGCGCTTCGTCTGCCCACAGGGTATTAATCATTCCCAGAGCGTTTGCCGGCCGGCCCGCCGCCAGGAAAGCGTCGATATTAGCAAACGTCAAATCGAAATCAGGCGCGATCTCGCCCCAACTTCGCACGCCCGGGGCAAATAAATACGGCACGTGGTGTTCCACCAGGGGGCCGATCCAGGGCTTGTAATCTTTTTGGGGGTCGTAGGTCCATGGCACGGCAATGATGTTGGCTGGCAGGTCCGAAATGATTTCCGGATAATGAACCATCACATCGGCCCAGGCCATGACGCGTTTGCCGCGTTGCTCGAAGAGGCCCGCCACATTCTTCAGTTGCTGCACAAACAACTTGGCCGGCGTCAGCCCAGCGCCCTGCTTGGCAAGATTTTCTATTTGCCAGGTCTCATCAAATCCAATATGAACGAAGGGGCTCGGAAAGAGGCGTGCAAACTGCTCTGCCCAGCCGGTCAGCAGAGCCATCAGCTTTGGATGCCCCGGATTGAATTCTCCGCCATGGGGAAAAACTGCCAGATCGGTGTAGCGCTCGATGCGGAACAGGTCATGCAAGTGACCATAGAGTTCCAGACACGGAACCACATCAATGTGCCGCTCACGGCCATAAGCAATAATTCCTTTCACCTGCGCTTGAGCGAAGCGGCCCTTTGGATTCAGTAGTGAATACCCATCCAGCTCGATGCTGGCCTCGTTATACAAGTAATACTGATTGGCCTTCCAGCGGGCCAGTAAGTCCAGTTGGCGCTTGACTTCGTCTTCGGTAGGCAGAGGCCCATGACTGACGTCGACCATGGTGCCACGATAAGCTAGGGAAGGCCAATCCTCAATCTCCAGCTCCGGCAACGCTGCACTGCCACTTTCGCCTTCTACCAACTGGCGTAGGGTCTGCACTCCGTAGAACACTCCAGCCGAGGAACGCGCTCGAATTTCTGCGCCCTCCCGCGTGACTTTGAGCGTGTAGGCTTCACGTGCGCCTGGGCCGGGATGCTCGTCAGGAACCGGCAGTGGATCGACATCTCCCGTCCGCTGCAGCACAATGGCGCGTCCTGCGCCAGGCTGCTGAACTACGAGAATGGAAGTTCCCGAGCGAGTAGACAAATAGGAAGAGAGCTCCCGCGCCGCAAAAAGGTCCTCCTCGCTGGCGTGTGTTCCCATGCGGATGACCAGGGAGTTGAGGGGAATATTGCCCTTCCCATACTGAATCTTCTGTGGGCGAGGAAGCAAGGTGTTATGAGCGGAAGCTCCCGTGATTGAAGGAAGGAGAAAGGCGAGGACTAAAAGCAAAGCAATTCGATTCATGCGGGTCTCCTTAGCAGTGGAAGAGGACTCTTTCTTGCTTTCGTGTCTTGCAGGATGATGAGTTCAGCTTGCAAGGTCTGACCGAACGGCCTGAGCCAGCCCGCACCGAAGCCACTGGGGTCCTCGAAAGATGATGCAGTGTTGGCTGGTAATCAGTCAAGGTGACAGGTTCGCAAAGTATTTCTTGGCAGATTGAATCGCTCGGAGAAGCTCAGCGCGGCTCCTAAGAAGATAGTCTGTACCGAGGCCCTGGCCGGGTCGGGCTAGGTAGCGGATCTGGTCCTCTGCTAATCGCATCTCCAAATCCTCCAGTCGGGCCAGCCATGGTCTTGCCAGGGCCTTGGCCCGGGGATGTGCTGAGAGGCCAGGCGACCCTTTCACCTGGATATAAATCGGTGCCGAGTGAGCCACTGACGGGGAATATATAAGCGCACGGGTCGGAGAGTAAGCTTGCTCGGCCAATTTTCTTCCCCAGGCGCGCACAGCCAACCAGGAAGTGTCCTGGACCTCGTGAGTAAACCGGCATTCAATTTCTGCGGCTTCACCTTTCCGAGGAAAGCTTCGCAGCAGTTGTCCGTTCTCAATGATCTCCAGCCTTTCAACAGCCTCCCTGCCTGGATCAAAGCGCACGCGCGCTTCAACCAGCACGGGACCTGGCTTTTCGAGCACGACCTCTTCCCCTAATTCCTTGTCGCTCACCCGAAATTCCAGGGCGGGACCATTGGTCACGAAGGTTCTGCCGGCACGCACCCCCTCCAGCCAAGACTCGTAGGTTAGGGGGCCCCTGACCTTCGTATAAAACCGCTCTCGTCCGGGAAGACTCGGCGTGCAAGGATAATCGGTGCCTGCCGTAGGGGTCAGGCGGATACCGAGATTCAGGGTGTCGTACCAGACGCTGTAATCGCCTATGTCCTGCTGCAACACTTCAAGGAAGTTCAGCAGCCCATCTGGCAGATCAATAGCGAGTCCGGACTGCCCGCCCAGCTTTGGCTCGATGGCCCAGTGGGCATAGCCGCTCAGCGCCCCCTGTCGGCGAGCTTGCTCCCAAAACAACCGGTAGATCACATAGGCCTCTGGAAAGTGAATGGGAGATGCCGCTCCTAAGATAATCCCATGACCAAGAAAATGGGTGCGCGGATTCTCCTGGCCGGTTGCCAGAAGATAATCGCCTTCCCGATATAAGCCCCTGGGTCCGTGGGCATACTGCAGAGTGTTGTGAAACCGATTGGCCACTCCGAATTGCAACAGGTTGGCGACATGGATGTCTTCGGCCTGCATCCACTTTGAGATAAAAGGGTTGAGGTCCGGAACCGGCCGGGCAATGTGCAGGTGATCATCTGCGCTGTACCAACCTTGCTCAGGGAGGTTAATCCAGCGCGACATCCTTACCGTCAAAGCAGCAGAGGCTCCCGGCTCGATCTGTACCTCTTGCTGTTGCACCTGATACTCTGTGCCCTTGTACACTTTCAATTTGTAGCTCCCGGGCGGCAAAGTGAGCAGCGCCTCTCCGACACTGTAAAACTGGGTGGTCTTGGTGTAGAGGTTATGCAATTCCTTGGACAGGAGAGCTATCGCGCGTTCCATAGTCAAGTTCGATGGGGCTTCCCGTTCTACACAATCGCCGCCGATTGGCAAAGCATCCTCCGCCACGTAGCCATTACCTTGGGGGTCCAGCAGTTCAACTCGAGCTGGAGTCGGCTGGTTGGTGGCACTGTCAATAACTGTCAGGTTCAGCGTTCCCGATTTTTGCAGTATGAAACTGAGACAGGACAGCCCGAGAAAGGCGATTGCGATCAATACCCTGGAAAAGGCTGCTGATCTTAGGTTCTTGCTCAAACTTGCGCCATTCATGGTACTTCAGGTTCTTATTCTTAGATCCGAAGACGGCGGATTGGTGCTGACCATGATCTCGCGAGACTCGTCCGCTCGCACACTATTTTGCGAGCAATAGCCTTCGACCCCGCCGCCTCCTATCAACGGAAGCAGCACAGCGCAGAGCATGGCCTGGTTCGTCAGGTTGCCATAGTTAGCTTCTTTGGAGAGGTATAGCCAAGTCCCCGTCTTTCTCTCACTGTCTTAACGGAGCCGTAGCTCGATTGGATGCTGCATCGATTGAGGACTGGAAAGAGCACCGTATTGAGGTGGATATTCGACGAAGTGCAGCCATGCTCGCAAAGACTTTGAGTCGGAGGCACGCTCGGTTTGACGGACGGCAAAACTTCTCCATGCAGTGACGGTCCCGTCCGCCGCCACGTTGATGCGTTCTTCACCACGCCGGGCGAATTCATCGAATGCGAGTGCCAGACACCGCTTGCGGTCCATCACGTATGCCCAACCCTCCGCGACCGCGGTCGATTGTTTCGGAGCAAATACGAACGGCTGTAACTGATTGGGACGGCCTCGAAAGACTTTCCACGGACGGGTGACATTGCGGGAGAGCTTTTCTTGGACAGACGCCGCCGAAAGCCCAGCCTGCAGTTCAACCTGTTCGTCCGCGACCAGCGTCGTATAGACGGTTCGCGAAGCTCCGAGATCAACGACCGTCGGTGTGTCCGGTGTCGGCTGGTCGAGTTTCATGCGCAGCTCGATTCCCATGCCAGCCACCCGCCGGTTGGGATCGTACACGTTCCACGTGACTTCGACCCAGCTCACGGGGACGGGGAACACGAGGTCGGCGGTCCAGCGAACGCCCTGGAGCTTCTGGTGCGTCTCCGCTTTTTCAAAGTGTAGTGCCACCGCCATCGGTCCCTGCCGAATGATGCGCGCGACAGTGCCCGCACCTCCGGCAGGATACACGTTTCCCTCGTTGTCGCGGAGCATCAGGCCCGCTGAATCGGGACGTAGATTCTCGGGAGGAGGATAGGTGACCGATCGGAGCAGACCTTTGAGGTTGCGGGGTACCGTCCACGCGATGGACGGAGCATTGGCGATTTCGAAGGTGTCGTTTTTCTCAACGAGCGTGTGCCCCCGAGATAGTTCGGGTCCGGGCTCCACCTCCGGCCCAAACTCGACGAGGTACCTTTGAACTTCATAGGGGCTCATGCTCGCCTCAAAATCCACCCACCACTCTGCAGACTTCCCATCCGATTGATTCGACCGGAACTGCGCGACAATCGGCTTGCCGTCGCGGAGCAGCCGGAACCTGGTGGTCGGCGGAACTGCTCTCGGAAGCTTCAGCAAGACAGCCACTGGATGACCGGTACGACGGTCGCCATTTGGTTCGCGAATCTCGATAGTGACTTGCTCAGCAGCTACCGCGAAAAATGAGCAGCAGCCTAATATCGCGATCATACATGCCCCTCTAGCAAGTCCGGTGATGTCGGTTTGAATCATGCGAAATGGGTCTCCATGGTATTCAGGAAAAAGTCTATTGCCGGGCAGCGAGCCCGGGGATGAGCCTCTCGGCGTTGCGGTGGTAAAACTTCTCGAGCACCTCTGGCGGGAGCTTGACGCCAGCCAGCCTCAGCCAGCCCGCCCCGAACCCGCCCGGCTCGACTAGGTCCAGGCGATCGGTCTCGAAGTACTCGAAGTAGCCGCTGTACAAGCGGAGCTCCCCGTCCTTCCAGCGGCGGACCACCCCAGCATCCTTCGCGTCCATCCCCACCCTGTCCGGGTCGTCCGCCGGGTAGACCAGAACGTTCTTCTTGTTCGCCCCGACCTTCCACCCGCCGATGAGAACGAACCCGTCCGTCCCGAATAGGATCCGGTCCTGGTACTTGACGAAGAAGTCGCGGACCGCCTGCGGGTTCAGGCGCCCGAGGATGCGCAGCCGCGCCGCGCACTCCACGTGGAAGTTGGGGTAGCGGTCCAGCCGCTCGGCCAGCCCCTGCAGGTCGAACGTCATGCTCCCGAAGTGCGCCCCGATGAAGGTCGTCTTCGGATGCTTCTCTAGCACGTGGTCCCGCTGGGCGATCAAGTCCTCCCAGCGCGGCATCCCTGGCATGCGGTAGTACTGATCCTCCTCGGCGCGGGCACCGTAATGCAGGCTGTTGTAAGTGAGCGGGTACCAGTACTCTTTCGGATCGGCCGTGTGGATAAAGACCGGGAGCCCGAGCGCGCCGCACTTCGCCCAGAAGGGGTCGAGCCGGGAATCGTCGATCCGGAGGCGCTGGCCTGGACCCTCCTCAATCAGCATCCCCAGGTCCTTCCAGATCTTGACCCCCTGGATGCCCATCTTCGCGGCCTTCTCAAGCTCGCGGACCAAGTCGTCGAAGAAGCCCGGCTCCCGGACCCGCTCGAAGTCCTTCTTCGTGAACTTGGCGAAGACTGCGATCCGGCTGGGCACACTCTGCTTGAGCTTCATCCAGGCGGGGAGCGTGCCGTCGGTCCGTCCGGCGTCGAGGTTCACTGCTGCGGCGAGGTTCATGCGGTCCATCACGTCGATCTCAGCCGCGACCGCCTCCTCCCTCGGCGCGCCCCAGTGCGTGTGGACGTCGACGACGCGATAGGTCGTCTTGTAGAGAGGCTTTTGGGCATCCTGAGTCGACGCCTGGCCGAAGGCCGCTACCACTGCAAGAAGCAGCCAGAACGTCGGAACAATCCAACCGGCGGTTGCAGCAGGCTGGTTGCCCGTCGAGATCCCTCGGTTGCTTCTAGCGCGCCCGGAGGAGACAATCCCCGCCACCAAGGTTTTCATGCACATCGGGACCCCTCTTGCAGGATGTGAGCCCAGCCGGATCAATCCTTGCGACCGCGCGTTCCCAAAGCGTGATCGCGCACCCTGACGCTGCGCGCCAGGTAGTCGCGCATCGTCTCCAGCTTGAACTCCTGCTCAATCTGCTCGACGGTGACATCGGGCCGGCGGCTGGCTAGCAGGCAAGAGGCTTCGGGCTGGTGGACCTCGATCTCGACGCCCGGGCCGTACTTTTCTCGGATCGTCGGGAACTTGTCCTGGATCGAGTTCAGATGGAACAGTTCTCGATCGGCGTTGACCTCGGAGACCGCCCACGGAGGCAGGCGCCTGCCGCGCACCTGGAAGGTGTCCGTGCCGCCGCGAGCCAGATAGCGTCCACTCATGTCGATGATAGCGCTTTCATTCTGGAAGGCGACGACGACGTAGAACCCGTAACGCAGCGCCCAGTGTTGCAGGAGCCGGCCGCCCCAGAACATCGACGGCCAGAAGACGACGCGGGCCCGGCCGCACTCCAACTCCGCGGCGACTTGTGAGAAGTGGGCGTCGAAGCAGACCGCCGCGCCCACCCGGACTCCGCCGCACTCGGCCACCGGAACTTCCACCCCGGGCGTGATGCCGGCCTCTATCTCTCCCTCATCGATCTTCTCATGCGAATTCAAAAATGTGTTCATCGTCGGGTAGTTCTTGTGGTAGACCAACACGAGCTTTCCCGAAGCGTCCACCACTGGCACCGAATTGTAGATCTGGTTGCCGGCGCGTTCGAGCGTCGGCACGATGAGCGCGGCGCGGACCTCGCGAGCCAGCTTGGCGACCTCCGCGACGAACGGCTCCAGCGCGGGCGCGTGGGGCATAGCCTGATCCAACGGTCCGGCGCACGCGCACATCTCCGGGAAGCAGATGAAGTCGGGCTTTTCCTCCCGGGCCACGCGCTGGACGACTTCGGCCAGTGGATCGAGATTAACGCCCTTCCTGTAGTGGTCGTAGACCGGCGGTATGTAGCTGACAGCGGCGATCCGGATGATCTGCATAAAGTAGTCCTCCAAGAAAGATGATGCGGTGTTGGCTTCGGGTTAACGTAAGACTAACGGGCTACTTGCAGCCCGGCTTGGCGTTATTTCCCTACCTCACTCAGCAGTACGGCGGCACCCCCCCGGGTTTTGCTAATATCGGCAGCTTCCATAAAGGCGAACATTTCCAGGGTCTCTTCCGGGCTTACAGGAGCTATGTGGGTTCGGAAGAATTTCACAATTTCGGCGAGTAAGGGCCGATAGCTGAAGGATTGGGATCCGGAGTGCAGTATGGCTTTCTCACCAAAGAGAGAAATTCCATAATCCATTCTCCCTCTGCGGATTCCTCGGATCACCCCTAAACGGCCGTCCTTCCATCTTCCGACCACGGCATCAGTATCATCACTGCTTACCCGAGTCACGGACTCGCAGCCTGGCCCCATGAGGGTGTAGAGCATCTCGACTACGTGAATGCCATACCACATCAAGTCGGGGTGATGGGGTTCGGTAGGAGATGGGCCGTAAACATCGCAACCCACAATGACGCCCGCTTCGGAGGCACCTTTCAAACGTTGAGTCTCCTCCCAAAAACGTAAGCCGGAGGAGCTAAACCAGGGGACTCCCGCCTGTTTGCTCAAACGGGCAATCTCTTTAGCATCCTTATAGCTTGCGGCCAGCGGCTTGTCAATAAACACCGGCTTTCCGGCGGCGAATACGGGCCGCACCTGTTCCAGATGAGGGCGCCCGTCCACGCTTTCCAGCAAAACTGCATCCACGTTTTTACAAAGAGTGGGGATGTCATTGACGATTTCCACATTCCACTTGTCCCGCAACTCCGCAGTAAACCCCTCAATGCGATCCCGGCTGGATTCAATGTCGGGGCTACCCCCCCTTGAAAGCTGCCACCACTCTGGCTCCGGCCACATGTTCAGGATTATTGGGGTCATTCAGAGCCCTGGTAAAGGCGATCACATGGGAAGTGTCCAGACCAATCATTCCCAGACGAATGACTTGATCCGGGGAGGATCGAGAGGAATAGTTCGAAGCCAGGAACAAGGCGAAAGTGATTAGCAACAAACTGGCGAAGCTGAAAAGACGGCAAAACGGATTTATCGTGACCGTACTCATTGGTAATTTTTGGTTTGCACTGAAGCGTTTACCGTTTCGCTTCCAAATCGACCACGGCATAGGCTCCCATTTGAGGAAGGGTGAACTCGGTGGCTCCCCCGGTGACGATGTGATCTTCGAGCGTTGCATCACCCTCCTCGAAGAGGTGGGCCTTGCCTGCGAAATACGATCCGCGCAGACGCACACGCAGGCTGTTAACCGTGCTACCGCCATAATTCAGCAAATGGAGTCGAATCCGGGAAGGCGTGCCGGTGAGCCGGCAAATGACAACCTCGGTGCCATAGATACGAACGAGCCGTTTTTCGTCGGTCAGCTGTGCCCGGACTTTCAAAGCAAACTCGGCTGGGTTAGCGGCCTCCGCCTCGGGGTAATCCTTGGCCCCCAATTGAACGTTGATTCGAAATCGCAGGTCAGGTGCGGAAGTAACTTTGAAGAGCAGGTTCCTCCGGACCAACAGGTTCATGACTTCACTTAAAAGGCTCTTCCCATCATCCACAACCACGAAATCGACCAGCGGCTCGGCGTTGAGAGGCTCCAGCCTGCCGAGAAACGCGAGCATCTGACCCGTTTGCTGGAGATCATGTGGCTCAATCTTCAGTATCGCATCGGCGCCATAGACATAGGCCTCCGCGACCGCCAAGGCGCCCTTGCCTGTCGGGAGATCATAAAAGTACTTGTGCGTGGTGTTCCGGATGAATTGCGAGCCATTCGCGATCACCCACGGACTTCGAGTCGCTGAGGCGTCTTGCGGTTCTGCGGCGATTCGCGGAGCGGGCACCTTCGTGCGACTTTCTAATTCGGTTCGAGTGAAAGGAATCACCGAGAATCCGGCCTTACGCCATTGGGCTGCCTTACTCGCCGGAACGCAGATGCTCACGACGCCACTTTGCTTGAGTGCAGGCGCGGTCTCGACACCTTGTTGCCAGAGGATCACCGGCAAGGTTGCCAGAAGGACTACCAACGTCATATTTCTACTTCCTTTACACGAATTCGGTTGCGGTCCCCAACTCCCAGGCCGAGTTGGGAGGCATATTCGACATGTCCTGGCTCGCGAATCAGAATGTTGACGTTGGGATCTTTATCCCGTTCCCGCCCATCTGGTCTCAGATAAGCTTCAGAGCGATTCCAGATGGAAATCGCTCCTTCAGCCTTTCGCTTGGAATCGATGATGTCCAGCAGCAGGGTATCCAGGGCTACCGGATCGGTTCCAAACAGGATCCGTTTCGGAAAAAAGCAGAAACGGGGCGGCGCACCGGGACCGCAGTGCCACACGCCACGCAAGCCGTCCATGATTTGCAGTACCGTGTGGGAACGAAGAGGTTCCACGGCGGCTAATGTGCCAATAAAGGAATAAGTATGTGACATCCCGTGCTGGTGAGAACGGGCCACATTGGAGAAACTCCCATAGGCGATGTTCTTCAGACAGCCAGTCACCCCTGAAGCTCCGTGGTCTTTCATGGTTGGGATATTGATGATCTTGGTCAAACGCTCGGTTACGAGGCGCATCAAATTGGAACGCGTATCCTCTTCTCCAAAAAAGTTCACCTCGACATAGGTCGCAGGATCATAGTCACGAGCCCAACTATCCCACCCGTTGTGGCTCTCGCCCGCCGCCGTGCGAATACCGGCAGGAAGGTGGGCAGGGTAATTTATTTGATCGAGCCGGTCCCGGAAACGCTCGTAGAGATAAATCTGGTTGGGCTTCAAACCCACTGCCAGGAGATTGCGGACCACCTCAGCAACGATCTCTGGCGAGGAAACCACATGCGGTCCGCCAATAGGGTTGACCTTGATGCCGACGACATCCGAAGGGTCAAACAACGTTCTCCAAGCTTCGCCGGGGTTGGACTGCCCAGTCAGTGTGGAAATGCCGCTGGCCATCATCTCGCGCACGATGCCCGCATCAGCTTGGTTGGTCTTCTCGTCGATGCACTTCGCCGAGCGCACAGACACGACTTC
>Ga0066710_100006205_pt1 | contig 11102 bp, 6 predicted proteins | sample GraSoiAngelo_159_FD_79666 | JGI IMG/M metagenome (GOLD analysis project Ga0066710, IMG submission 79666) | Grasslands soil microbial communities from the Angelo Coastal Reserve, California, USA - 14_1009_16_40cm | ecosystem: Environmental > Terrestrial > Soil > Grasslands | place: USA...
CATTGCCGAAATCAAAAGATACCCCCGCCCCCAGGAATACGTCGCCGACCCGAATCGCTTTCTCGACTTAACCAAACCCGAAGCCAATTTTAACAAGCCGGCTCCGAACAGCGCCGAAACCAATCAGACCGCCGCGGCCAAGCGCGTGAACAAGGCCCGCGAAGTTCACGAGGCGGCCAATAAGGCGCTCGCCGAAAAACAAATGCGCGTCGAGGAGAAAGAAGCCGCCCGCGCCGCCGCTGAAAAGGCAACCGAAGCGTTGAAAGCGGAACTTAAAAAGGCAACCGAAGCGTTTGAGGCCGCGGACCGGGCCGCCAAAGACGCCGAGGCGCTCGCGAAATCAGTCCGAGAAAGCCCCGCCGAAACCAAAGAGACCATCGACCGCGCGGCCGCCGAGGTCGCCGCGAAAACAAAATCCGCGGGCGAGGCCAGGACCGCTCTCGATAAACTCAGCTCTGAAATGAAGGAAAAAGAAAAACAAGCCGACGAAAAGTTGAAGACCGCCGTCAAAGCGCTTGAAGACGCCGGGAAGGAACTCAAAAAGGCTGAACTGACAAAATCGACCGCTCTGACGGAATTCGAGTTGGCGGAAAAGGCGGCCGACCAGGCCGCCGAGGCGGTGGTCAAATCCAGGGAAGCGAAACAGAAAGCGGAACGTCAACACAAGGATGCGGAAACGCAATTGGCCGCAGCCCGCCAGACCGCCGCCGAATCGGAACAGCCGATCCGTTCGCTCGCGTTCTCCCCGGACAACCTCATGCTGGCAACCGCCGGGGATGATCAAAGCGTTCACACCTGGAACGCGGACAATGGAGCGCCATTCGGGAGTCTCAAAGGACACAAGGGCGTCGTCTTTGCCGTCGCCTTTACCCGCGACGGCAATCCGATTTCGGGAGCGGCCGACCGAAGCGTGGTGATTTGGGATTTAAGGGCGGAGTGGAAACTGGACCGCGTCATCGGCACAGGCGACGCCAACTCCCCGCTGATTGACCGCGTCAACACGGTGAAGTTCAGCCCGGATGGCGGGTCGCTGGCGACCGGCGGCGGCGAGCCGACGCGCAGCGGCGAAATCAAACTCTGGGACGTGGCTACAGGCCATTGGATGAAATCCTTTACCAACGTCCACAGCGATGCCGTGTTCGGGCTCGACTTTTCGCCCGACGGGAAATATCTCGCCTCGGGCGCGGCGGACAAGTTCGTCAAGGTCGTGGAGTTGGCCACGGCCAAAGTCGTCCGGCAGTTTGAAGGGCATACGCACCACGTGTTGGGCGTCAGTTGGAACCGCAACGAGCGAACACTGGCCAGCGCCGGCGCCGACAACGTGGTCAAAATCTGGGACTTCGTGAACGGTGAAAAGAAGAAGAACATCGCCGGTTTCGACAAGGAGGTGACCGCGATCAGCTTCGTCGGCTACACCGACCAGGCGCTGGCCGTTTCAGGCGACAGCAAAGTGCGGCTGGTGCGTGAGGACGGCAACGAGGTTCGTTCCTTTGCCGGCGCGAATGATTTCGTCGAGTCCGCCGCCGTGACGCCTGATGGAAAGATTGTCATCGCCGGCGGGCAGGACAGCGTCCTGCGCGTCTGGGACGGAACGAACGGCAAGTTGATTGCCTCCTTCCCTCCGCCCGATGCGAACTAACAGTTCGCCGTTTTCTTCACCTACCCGAGCATGGCGTCGGCTCTCGGGCGTGGGAACTGAGATGGATGACCGCGGGCTATTCCCTCTCCCTGAGGGAGAGGGTCAGGGTGAGGTGGAACACGACGGAGTCTGCCGTCCTCCATCCGGCCATTGCCGCAATCGTCAAACTCGGGCGAGTCCTCTAGCACAGCCGGAGGTTTCCCTCACTCATTGAATATCCCAGGCCTCCGGCGCATTGATGTCGGCGCCAGCGGTGCCGTTGTCCTGGCCTAAGTTATTCATCCCCCACTGGTCAACTTTGTCTGGGATATTATCCGGTATAGAAAAGAGAGGATCGTTCGGTACGGTGTTAAGCGCATGGATTATGTAATCCGGTTCAGCGTATTGAACCAGGCCGCTTTGCTGGAATTGCAACAGCACGTTTGTCACGGAAGCGCCTTCAGGCAACTGCACAACCTCTAAATCACCGATAGTGGGATAGGAACGAATCACTGTCGTGCCCAGCGCGTCGTGCAGGGCAGTCAAATCGGCGCCCGACTTTGGTTTCACCAGAATCCGCTCCGCGCTGAAACAGTCGGGCGTCGCGGGTTCGACCTGCGCGGATGCCAGCGGCACGGCAAAGATCGTCGTCCATAAAATTGCGAGTAAGAAGAACGATGTTGCAAAGGAGGACTTCGAGGTCGTTGATCGACTTGCGCTCAGTAGAACTGCATCGCGTATTTTCATATTCCTATCCTTCCTTTCTCTATCTTCAGGGTTAGTGGTTTTGGTGTGGCTTACGGTTTGTGTAAACGGAAGTAGCGTTGTCCTTGGTCGAGAGGCACTGTTACCTCGCAGCGGCCATTGTTGGTCGTGCTCTCTTTGGAGATCCCTTGCCAATTCCTCGATCCTAGGTTTGTCGCCGATTCAAGAACGAAATTGGTGTACGGGAGAGGCCAGGAAACCGTGAGGGCGTTGTTACGTCGCGCAGCCACCAGGTTAACGCCGGCGGAGGCGCAGGTGTTGAGGAGCACCGAGACGTTGCCGGACCTCTCGTTGGCCACAGCCAGGTCAGGCTTGCCGTCGCCGTTGAAATCGCCGACTGCCACCCAACGTGGAACCACTTCTTGAGGTACTCCTAAAGCGAAGTTGACGGCGATCTGGAAACCGCCATCGCCGTTGTTCAACAAAACGTAGATGTCGCCAGAGCCTTCGTTCGCCGAGGCAAGGTCCAAATGACCGTCACTATTGAAGTCAGCCGTTACAATCCATCTCGGCCCTATTCCCGTGCCGTAGTTGACAGCGTGCTGGAAAGTACCGTCTCCCTTGCCCAACAGGACCGAAACATCACGGGAGTTGTTGTTCGCCACGGCGAAGTCCAGTTTACCGTCGCGGTTGAAGTCGCCCGACGCCACTGCAACAGGGAGATCTACCGGGCCGTAGTCAACGGCGCTTTGGAAGGTGCCGTCGCCATTGCCGAGCAATATCGAGACGGCATTGATCTTAAAGTCCCCGATGGCATAGCTTGGTACGGCGAGGTCAGGGTTGCCATCGCCATTGAAATCGCCCACCGCAACAGATTGAGAATCCCATCCCGCCCCGTAGCTGACGGCTTTTTGGAAGGTGCCGTCGCCATCGCCTAAGAGCACCGAGACTTGATCGGTGTAAATGTTGGCCACGGCGAGATCGAGCTTGCCATCCCGATTGAAGTCGGCCACCGCCAAGGGTCCAGGGTGTGTTCCAGCGGCGGAGCTGACCGGAGCCTGGAACGTGCCGTCGCCGTTGCCCAACATCACCGAAATGTTGCCGAAAGACCCGTTGCCTACTGCCAGGTCGAGTTTGCCATCGCCATTGAAGTCGCCCACCGCAACCGACTCATAATATGATCCGGACCCGTAACCGACGGCGGTTTGGAAAGTGCCATCGCCATTGCCGAGCAGCACGGAGATGTTCTGGGTGTATCTGTTCGCCGCCGCGAGGTCCAGCTTGCCGTCGCCGTTGAAGTCCCCCACCGCCACGGACCAGCAACCACTTCCCGTCTGGTAGTTGACAGCAGGTGCGAAACTGGGCGCCGGACAACCGTCGGCTTGGGCCAGCTCGTTGTGAAGCAGAAAGCTGAGCAGCACAGCCGAGACCATGATTGTGGCAGGCGACGGCGGGAATTTGACGACCGTCGTTCGCAAGAAACGAAAAGCGGCTTTCTCAATGGGTCTATCTTGACACTGCCCCGACTCGACTGGCACGGCGGAGCGCCGATCTCCGATCCGGCGCGTTTCGGGGTGCTTTCGAATACCTGCCGGGTCGGAGACCGGCGCTCCGGGGGTAGTGTCAAGAAGTTCTCAATCATACGCATCCTTTCGACTTGCTAAATAATCAACACTCCTACAAACCTTCGACTGAAACTTCTCCTACAGATGCTATAATTAACGCGCCTCTTCCTTTTTGAACACTGGGGTGAAGACCGTAAAGTGAGAGGGGCAAATAGCAGAGGGACTGGTGGGGTTAGTACCCTGACTCAAGTCCGTCAGCAGCTCCTCCTTTCGCGTAGTCCTCGTGTTCCGCGGTTTCATCCGGTCTTTTCGGGTTTATCCCAATCGGACTAGCCCGTTGCTGTGGATCATTTCTTCAACTTTCTTCAACCTTGCGTCCCGGACGGTTTCCTGTGAAATCGGCGTCATGCAAACCCGTCCCCTGGACAAAACCGGGCTCAACCTTTCCGTGGTCAGCTACGGCGCCGCCTCCATCGGCAATGAATACGGCAACCTCGACGAAGCCCAAGGCATCCGCTCGTTGCACGTCGCGCTCGATGGCGGCGTGAACTTCATTGATACCTCGCCTTACTACGGCCGCACGCTGTCGGAAAAGGTCCTGGGCAAGGCGTTCAAGGAAATCCGCCGCGACCGTTTCCTTCTCGGCACCAAATGCGGGCGCTACGACGTGGACAAGTTCGACTTCTCCGCCGAACGCGTCACCCGCAGCGTGGATGAGAGCCTTCAACGCATGGGCGTCGATTATCTCGACATCATCCAGTGCCACGACATCGAGTTCGAGAACCTCGACCAGGTCGTGAACGAAGCGTTGCCCGCGTTGCGCAAACTGCAAAAGCAAGGCAAGGTCCGCTTCGTGGGTGTGACCGGTTTTCCGTTGAAGATTTTCAGATACATCCTCGACCGCACGCAACTTGACTGCATGCTTTCGTATTGCCATTACTCTCTCAACAACACCTCGTTGCTCGGCCTGATTCCTTATTTGAAAAACAAGGATGTCGGCATCATGAACGCCTCGCCGTTCTCCGAGCGTTTGTTGACGCGCCAGCCCTTGCCGACGTGGCACCATGCGCCAGCTGTGTTGCGCGAGCATTGCCGAAAAGCCGTCGAGTATTGCGACCGCAAAGGCGTGGACATCGCCAAACTGGCCATTCAGTTCTGCCTGCAAAATCCGGACATCACAACGACGGTGGCCGGAACGGCGAATCCGATGAACATGGCGAACATTTTGAAATGGATCGAACAACCGCTCGACCGTCATTTACTGGCCGAAGTGCAAAGGATTCTGGAGCCGGTGAAAAACGTGCTCTGGCCGGTTGGCCGTCCCGAAAACAGCGAGAACCAGGAAGCGGGGCTCTAACGAGTCGCGCATCGGCACCATGAACGGTGGGGCGAGACTCCGTCGAGCCCCGACCTCCAAACGAGGGCTACCTGCGCTACCTCCAAAGGGCGCTAAACAGATACGGAGTTCGGCGTTCCGGTCGCCGCGGAATCCACCGCCCGGAGGCGGGTTATACTTCGGCAGACTCGGACCGGTCGGAGAGCGGATCGATTTCGTAGCCGAGTTCGCGAAGCCGCTGGAGTTTGTAAATCAGCGCCCGGCGGCTTATGCCGAGAGATTTCGCCGTTTCCGTGCGATTGAGTTCATGCTTGCGCAAGGCTTCAAAGATGGCTTGACGCTCAATTTCCTCCAGCCGCCGGGCATCAACCGGTTCGGCAGCGGTGGATAGCTGTGCCACGGGGCGCGCGCGCGCGGGGAGGTGTTCGGGCAAAATCAGTTCGCCTCGTGAAAGCAGCGCAGCCCGTTCCATGGCGTTGTGCAGTTCGCGCACGTTTCCCGGCCAGGAGTACCGGACCAGGCAATCGGCGACCGACGAAGAAAAACGCGCGCGCCCTTGAGTAAATTCCGCGATAAACGAACTGGCGAGCGGCAGGATGTCTTCGGGCCGCTCCCGCAGCGGAGGGATGTTCAGCTCCACGACATTGAGGCGATAGAACAGATCTTCGCGAAAGCGGCCCTTCTTGACCTCCTCTTCTATTTGGCGATTCGTGGCCGCCAGAATTCTTGCCTTGGTGTGGATTTCTGCGTTCGAGCCGACGCGCTGAAACCGTCCATCCTGCGTCACGCGCAGCAGTTTTGCCTGGAGCTGCGGGGACATTTCGCTGATTTCATCCAGGAAGATGGTGCCGCCGTCCGCGAGTTCGAAGCGTCCGATCCGTTGCGCCACCGCGCCCGTGAACGCGCCCTTTTCATGGCCGAACAGCTCGCTCTCCAGGAGCGTTTCGGGAATGGCCGCGCAATTCACCTTGACCAGCGGACCGGAAGCGCGAGCGCTCCAGGCATGGAGCACGTCGGCGACCACCTCCTTGCCCACGCCGCTTTCACCGGTGATCAGAACACGGCTTTCCGAAGGAGCAATGAGCGACGCATCGCGAAACAAGGCCTGCATCAATGGACTGCGGGCGACGACGTGATCGGGCAATCGTTTGTTCTCGCTGAACTTTAATCCAACGGCCTTGGAGATGCCGGTCGTCTGCTGGACCGAAGCCAGCAGTTCATCCAGATCGATCGGTTTTGGCAGGTAATTGACCGCTCCATCGCGCATGGCGCCGACGGCTTCGCGAATGTCCGCATACGCCGTCACCAGCAGAACCGGCAGCACACGGTGCTCCTTGCGCGCGCGGCGGAGGGTTTCCAGACCGGAAATGCCGGGCATGCGCACATCGGAGATCATCATGCTGAATTCCCCGGCGCGCAGGACCTCCAGCGCCTGTTCCCCGGAAGCGACCGGCACGGTGTCGAAGCCCTGGCTTTTCAGGAACGAATCCAAAAGACTGCGCTGGCCGGCGTCGTCATCCACGATGAGAATCCGCGGCCCCTTTGATTTCGCGTTGTCGCTGACGGATTGCATCTGCTTCAACCTGCGAATGCGGGCTTCAGGTGTGTGATCCGGAAGATTGCGCCCCGCGGCTGGTTCGACAGGCATTCAATCTCCCATCCGTGTGCCAGAACAATCTGTTGCACCACCGCCAGACCCAGGCCGGTGCCTTTCTGGTGTGTGGTGAAATAGGGCTTGAAAATCTCCAGCCGCTGCTCGGCCGGCACGCCGGGTCCGTCGTCGCGGATCTCGAGGACGACTTCGTGCGAATTGTGTTTCAACGCCGCGATCTCGATGCCCCCGCCGCGCTCGACGGCTTGAACGGCATTGATCAGGAGATTGAAGATCGCCTGCCGGAGCAGTTGTTCATCCGCCTCGATGACCGGCAGCGTTTCCGGCATCTGCAGGCGAATGCATTTCTCCTCCAGATCGTAGTTCAGCGCGCGAACGACTTCGCCGACGACCAGGCCCAGGGAGACCGACGAGCGCCGGACTTCACGCGGACGAGAGTAATTGATGAACTCATTCAACTGGGCGGTCACCCGGTCCGTCTCGTCAATGATCTCGCGGGAACGGCTCCGAACTTCCGTCGGCGCTTCCTTCTGTTTGGAAATCATTTGAGCCAGCCCTCGGATAATGTTGAGCGGGTTCCGCGTCTCATGGGCCAGCCCGGCCGCGGCCAGGTTCATTTCCTTGAGATGCGTGTTCAATTCACTGGCCCGCAGCAGGCGCATTTGCAGCTCCGACGATTTGACCAGGTTTCGCCAGGCGAACCCGAGCCCGACCGCTGAGACGCCGGCGAAACCGCCGATGATCCACCGCATCCAAAGGTCCTGCGCGCAGGTCTGCAAGAACGCTTCCGTGGACATGACGATTGCCAGTCCGTGCAAGCCCCTTTTTTCGGCCAGAGACTTGTATTCCTCCTCGCTCATCCAGGGGGGGCGTCCAAAGCGCGGCCGACCGGGGGGGCGTTCTCGCGGGCCCCCGCCCTCGTTCCTGTTGACCGCGGCAGGGTCGTTGGCCGGCGGGCTCGCCGGACCCGCCACCGCAATCGGCGCGACTGCCGGAGGGTTTGTCGCTGCCACATCGTTGGTCCGGGTTTCACCGATGAGACGGGGCCTCTCACCTTCGCGCGATCCACTGGCGGGGTCACGCCTTGGAAGCACGATCGTCGGCCGGTTGGTCTCTCCTTCCCGGGCCACACTCGCCCCCAAATCAACCAGGTTCACCAGCGTGACGCTCTTGTAATCCCAATGTTCTCCGGTCCGCATTGTTCCTTTGGTCTCGACGTCGATGGGAGTTCCCGCTGAGGCGACGATTTCGCCGGCGGCGTTCAGCAGCGCCACCGAAGTCAATTCGCCCGACTTGACGAGTTCTTTGAGCGCCGACTCCAAACGTTCCTGAAACAGGAGCCCGCCGAAACGCCGCTGTGACTGAATGACCGCCTCCAGCGTCGTGGTGATGTCCCGCGACCGGTTGATGAGAGCCGTTCGGGCAGCCTCTTTAATCCGCCCATGTTCCACAACCTGCCACACGACGATCACGCACCAGATGCCGAGCAACAATCCATACACGGGCTGTGTGCGGCGGATCATGGTGGCCGTGAAGTGGAGCATGTTCGTGCAGGCCGGGTTACTTGCGCGTCTTCCTGGAGCGAGCGCTGTCTTTTTCCGGCAGGTTGTCCAGATACCGGTTTAATTCCTCTTCCGAAAAGGCTTTGGGCGCCATCTCCGCGTTGCTGCGCTCGGCCGTGGAGAGACTCGCCAGTTGGGCAGGCTCATACACAATGTGCGGCGTCAAAAAGATCATCAGTTCGGTTTTTGTGTTGGCTTTGACCTTTCGCTTGAAAAGATTGCCCAGCAACGGGATATCGCCCAGGAGAGGGATTTTGCTGTCGGTCTGCGTCTTTTGGTTTTGCATCAGGCCGCCAATGATGACGGTCTGCCCGTCCGGAGTCACCACCACCGTGTCGGCCGAGCGCAAATCGATTACTGGAATACTCACGCCCTGCGCGACAGTGACCGACTGACCGGAAATCTGGGAGATGGAAGGCGACACAATCATCTCGACCATGCCATTGGCTTTGATAAACGGCGTGACCCGTAAAATAATCCCGACACTCTGGTAAGAGACGGAGCTGACCGGGGTGCCACTGATCCCGGTGAAACTCACGTTCTGGACCAGCGGAACGGATTGGCCGACGGTGATGGTGGCCTGCTGGTTGTTGCGGGCGAGAATCGACGGGCGCGACAACACTTCGGTCTTCCCCGCTTGCGCAATGGCCCGCAACGTCGCCTGGAAATCGCTGCCCAACACCTGATACAGGCCCGCGCCAGGCGGTGCAGGCGCGAAACTTTGCACCGGCTGACCGAAGGCATTAAACACATTCGATGCGGGAGAACTGTTTAACGCGGACAGGCCGAAGGCGTTGGCGACGATTCCCGTCGTGGTATTGTCCATCTTGCGGCCGAAGGCCCCCTCGACGCCGATGTCCAGACTGTTGTTATGGGTGACTTCCAGAAAAACGACTTTGATGAGAACCTGGGGTTCGGGATGGTCCAGGTTGGTGATCACCTGGCCCACATACTGGCTGGTTTCGGGATCGGTAATGACGATCACCCGCCCGGTTTCCGGGTCCACTGAAATCATCGCCTCGCCGACAGCGCCATTGGGGGTGTATTGTCGGGTTGACCCACTGCCGGCGCCCGAGGAGAGGCCAGCACCGCCGCCAGTGCGGTTGGGCGAAGCGGTTGTCCGTTGTTGCGCGAGCACGCCGATGGACTGCCACAAGCCCACGCCAATCAGACCAACGACCAGCGCTCTTATGATCGAGTTACATTTGCTCATGTTAAACCTTTGCTGTTTAGCGGAACGTCTGACCCTGGCCTCCATTCAAGCCCTGGGTATTCCCGAATCCAGAGTTCCCGATGCCCGAATTGCTGCCGGTTGTCGTTTGATTGTTTGATTGAGCCCGGTTGGAAAGAGTGCTGTTCTGGTTCGCGTTGTTGCGGTTCATGGTTGTGCTGTTGCGCTGGAACATCTCCTGCAGGATTTGGGCGACCTGCTGCGGGTCGGCGTATTTCACCGGCCAGACAAATACCTGTTGGTTCCGGCCCGGGCTGGAATCGAGTTGGTAGATCATGTCTGCGATCTGAGGCATGAGTTCGCTCGCCGCGCTGACGATAATCGACGAGGTGCGCTGGTCCGCCACTGCGGCGACCTTGCCTTTCTTCTTCATCCGGTCGCTGGGGTTGGATTGAGAGTTCTGGTTCGCGGTATTGAAAGGGCCGCCCCCAAATCCTCCCCGAAAACGAAATCCGCCCTGGGTCTGGTTCGCGTCGTTGCTGGTTTTGCTTTCGTCGGGAAACAATTGTGAAAAGAGATCCGCCATCTCCACCGGGTCGGCATTCTTCAAATGAAAAACCCGCAGCTCGGTAATATCCGCCGCGCTCACATCCAATTCAGTCACCAGATGCTCAATCGCCGGTATGAATTCATCCGGAGCGCTGACGACCAGAGAATTGGAGCGCTCATCCGCCACGGCCACCACCCGCGAGGCCGCGGTTCGAGCCTCACTGTTCCCGGTTCCGTCGGCCTGATCTCCGCCTCCGCCGCCCCCCGGGCCTCCCCCAAAGCCGCCCCGGCCGAAGCGCGCAAAAAATCGGGCGGCAGGATTATTATTGTTTTGCTGGGTCGGCGACTGGAACAAATCCTTGACCGCGCTGGCAAGGTCTTTCGCATCCGCGAATTTGAGCGGGAAAACGCGGACGGTCGCAATGCTGGAGATGGAAGTGTCGAGCGCGCGGACGATTTCCACCATTCTTCTGGCGTCGGACTGAGTGTCGGTCAGCACGAGCGCGTTGGCGCTTTCATTGGCGGTGAGGTTGGCGTAGTCCGGAAGCAGCGGCTGGAGGTCCTTGGTCATTTGCGTGGCGTTGGCATATCGAATCGGGATGATTTGAGTGGCCATTTCGTCGGTGTTCGCCATACCGCCCGGGCCGTTGGTGGGAATGCTGGGGATGACCGGAAGACTCTCCTTCTTCGCCTCCTTGCGGCTGGTGATCGTCAGGGTCCGTCCTTTCCGGACGGCCGCATAACCGTTTTGATTCAAGACCGTGTTCAACAAATCCACCGCCTCGTCCTTGTTGAGCGGCTGATTGCTCCAGACGTCCACTTTGCCGTTCACGTCGGTGCCCGGCTTGATGTTGATGATAAACCCCGCCGCGTCGCTCAGATAATTCAACCCGATCTCGAGCGGCACGCCGCGGAAGTTGAGACGCAACCCTTTGTCCCCATTGGCGCCCGCCACGGCGGCTGCCGGTACCGCCGGCGCTTTGC
>Ga0066710_100006207_pt1 | contig 11100 bp, 12 predicted proteins | sample GraSoiAngelo_159_FD_79666 | JGI IMG/M metagenome (GOLD analysis project Ga0066710, IMG submission 79666) | Grasslands soil microbial communities from the Angelo Coastal Reserve, California, USA - 14_1009_16_40cm | ecosystem: Environmental > Terrestrial > Soil > Grasslands | place: USA...
ACCACCATCAGGCTGCGGGCGGGATTTCGCTCGCGAACCGGCCGCCAGATCGAGGACACGGCGGCGAGTCTAGCAGCCTAAACCTCGAGCTCGACGGGCAAGGCGGCGTGCCCGTTGGCGGCCAGATTCGGCTCCCGATTGAGCTCAATCGGCGGCGCCGGATCCACGAAGCTGGCCCGATTCGCGGTCGCCAGCGCGGCCTCCACCTCCTCGAGCGACAGGATCTCGTTGCGCAGCAGCAGGCCTATCTCGTCGCGCAGGTAGGAGCGCAGCATCTCCGGACCATCGGTCGAAAGCGCGAACGAGACACCGTGTTCGACGAGGCTGCGGAGGATGTAGCGCATCTCCGCGAGATCGCGCACCACCCGGGTGTTCAGGTTTGAGGTCGGACACACCTCCAGGACGATGCCTCGCTCGCGCAGCATGGCCAGCACCCTCGGGTCATAGACGCTCTTGACGCCATGACCGATGCGCTCCGGATCGAGGGCCTCGATCGCGTTGCGCACCTCTTCGGGGCCGCCCGTCTCCCCGGCGTGCACCGTGACCCCCAGGCCCGCCCGACGGCACTCGGCGAACACCTCGCGGTAGTCCGAGAAGCGGAAGGCCGGTTCCTCGGGGCCGGCGATGTCCACTGCCACCACGCCGCGGTCGCGCCAGGCGATCGCCTTGGCGGCGATGATCTCGTTCAGCTCGCGGGAGAAGCTGCGGTCGAGGCAGAAGATGAGGCCGGCGCGTACCTGCGGATACTCGAGCACAGCGCGATCCATGCCGCGCGAGGCGGCGGCGATGATGTGGTCGAGATCCTGCTCACCGCCGCGGTTACGCTTCATGGGGTTGAAGCGCAGCTCGATCCGCGTGACGTTGTTCTTGCGGTAGGCCCCGCCAATGACCTCGTACACGCTGCGCTCGATGGCGGTGGGGCTGGACTGGATCAGCTCGGTCCAGTAGAAGAGGTCGAGATACGCCTGGAAGGAGCGGCGGCGATGGGTCGTGATCAGCTTCCGGAAGGCCCAGTAGTCCTTGGTCGGCAAGCGGATGCCCTGGGCGTGGGCGATGCCCCACATGATCGCCGGGGTGACGGCCGCGCCCAGGTGGACGTGGAGCTCGGTCAGGGGCGTGTGGCGGTCAAGCCTGGCTCGGGGCATGCTCCTCTGGGGTCGCCTGCGTTTGGCGGAGTGTACCAGCGGCCCCGGCGCTAGAATCGCCGGCGAGGATGAACATCAAGGGCTTCATCGAGTGGATTGGGCACGACCTCGGCTCCGCCACCGCAACCGTCTTCCCGTACCTGCTCTTTGGTCTGGTCGGGCTGTACGTCCTGTATCTGCTGCTTGGCTACCTGCGTGTCTCGCAGGTCGGGGTCGCGGCCGAGCGACATCCTGAGCCGGTGCTCGCGCTGCCACCACCACCCGCCGGCGAGGCTCCAGGCCTGGTCGCGGCTCGTGGCGTCGCCTACTGCCCGACCGATGCGCTGCAGTTCCCGCCCACCGCCCGGTTCTGCCCGATCTGCGAGGGAGACCTCCTGGTCGACTGCGCGAACTGCGGCACCACCATCCGGGCCGCGGACGACAGCTGCTATCACTGCGGAACACGCGAGATCTTCGCGCGCGTCTCAGCCGACGACTGACCGGAGCCTGGTCGGTCCCGCGTTCGGCGCGCATTGAGGGAGCAGACGTGACCGCATCCGTCGTCCTGGGAGTCTCCGCGCTGGTGGCGCTCGCGGCAGCCGCCGCGCTCGGGGTTGCGGGCGTCGCGCTGCGACTGGCGCGCGCGGACGCCAGCCTCCAGGGGAGCACCGGGTCCGGGTCGACCTCGGTCGGCGCCGGGGGCAATCTCCTCGCCGATCTCCCCTATCGGCTTCTGCAGCTCGGGCTGGTCCTGCTGCTGGCTTCGCTCGCAGTGACTGCCGCGATCACCGGCCACGCCCCGTGGACGAACCTGGCCGAGACGGCCCTCACCTTCGCTGCAGCACTGCTCGCCGGCTACCTGCTCGTGGCCCGCAGCGCGCCGATCCACGGACTCGCGGCGCCCGCCGCACTGCTCGCCGGTCTGCTGGTTGGCTATGGCCTCGCCCTGCCCAACGAGGCGTTGCCCCTGGTGCCCGCCCTCCAGCAGCCCGTGCTGCTGACCGTGCACGTGGGTGCCGCCATCGCCTCGTACGGCGCCGGAGGCGTCGCCTTCCTGGCCGCGCTGAGCGAGATCGCCCAGCGCTGGAGCGGCGATCGCATCGCGCTGCTGCCGACCGCAGCCGTGTCGCGTCGCGCCGCCGGCGTGGCGGTGATCGTGGCCTTCCCGCTGCTCACCGCCGCCATCGCGCTAGGCTCCGTGTGGGCCAACCTGGCCTGGCGCTCGTACTGGAACAACGATCCCAAGGAGCTCGCTGCGGCGGCCACCTGGCTGGTCTATGCGGCCGAGCTCCACCTGGCGGGGCGGCGTGACCGATGGGGCGCGGCCGCCCCGTGGCTGCTGGTGCTGGGCTTCGCCGGCGTCCTCTTCACCTGGCTAGGGGCGGGGCTGCTGTTCATCGGTCAGCACGGATACGCCACCGGCTAGGCGGGAGCTCGGCCCGGCGAAGCCACTCAGCGCGCGAAGAGGGCCCTCGCATAGGAGCGAATGGCGCTCAGGTTGGGCTCCTGGATCCAGCCGCGACCCGTCCCCGGCTCGATGCCGGTGAAGCCCGCAAACGCTGGCGGCGCCAGGACGCCGCCAATGACCCTGGCCTTGGCCGAGAGCCTTGCGATCTGGACGAAGGTGCTGACCTGCGCGAGCGGCATGTCCGTCCGCAGCGTCTTCAGGGTTGGGATCAGGCCCGACAAGTGGAACTTCGTCTTGGGATTGACCAGCTTGCGGACGATGGCCGTCAGGATCAGCTGCTGCCGCGCCGCGCGATCCCAGTCGCTGGTAGTGTGGCGGCTCCTGGCGTAGCTGAGCGCCAGGTTGCCGTTCATGTGCCGGCGTCCCGCCCGGATGTTGAGGCCAATTGACGGGTCGTAGATCGAGGCCGGGACGATGACGTCGATCCCCCCGATCCCATTCACCAGCCGGCCGAAGTCCTCCATGTTGATCTCGAGGTAGTAGTTAATTGGCTGACCGATGGTGGTGGCGATCGCCCGCTTCATGGCGGCTTCGCCGCGGTAGTAGGTCAGGGCGTTGATCTTCAGCGACCAGACCCCGCCGTTGCCGGTCGGGATGTCGACCATGTCGCGAGGAAAGGAGATCATCGAGACCTGAGTGTGCTTGGCGTTCACGCTGAGCACCATGATCGAGTCGGTCAGCTTGCCCATTCCCCGCCTCAGCCGGGATGCATTCGAGTCGGTGCCCAGGACCAGCACGGTGATGCGCTTCGAGAGGAGCGGGCTCGGCTTTGGTTTCGGCGTGGGAGCCGGCGTCGGGCTGGCGGTTGGCGATGGGCTGAGGGTCGGGGTTGGTGACGGGCTCGCGGTGGGCATCAGCCCCGCAATCGGCTTGGGGGCCGCCACCAGGGTGCAGGCGACCACCACCACGATGAGCACGGCGACCGCCACCGCGCCACGGCCGATCCAGCTATCGCGTGCCCGGGCAAACATCGGGCGGCATGATACTCGGTGGATGCAATCGCGGGAGGTCATTGTCCAGACCGATGGGAAGCGAGGCGTCTATAGCCTGACCGATGCGTGCGCCGGGTTCCTGAACGACGTTGCCTCCCGTCGCGACGGGCTGCTGCACGTCTTCGTCCCGCATGCGACCGCGGGGCTCGTGGTCATGGAGCTCGGCTCGGGAAGCGAGCAGGACCTGATGGAAGCGCTCGATCGGCTGCTGCCGCGCGACGACCGATGGGTCCATCGCCACGGCCCGCGCGGCCACGGCGCCGATCACCTCGTTCCGCTGCTGGCGGCCTCATCGGTGAGCGTTCCGGTACTGCAGGGGCGCATGGCGCTCGGCACCTGGCAGTCGATCGCCCTTGTCGACGCGAACGCCGAGAAGACCGCGCGCCAGGTCCGCCTCTCGTTCGTCCCGGCCTGATGAGTTCAGGAGCCAGGGACCCGGTTACCGTTCGCATGGGCAGTTCCACCGACGTGGATGCCGCGCTATCGATCTATGTGAGGTCGAACCTCGTTCGGCGAAAGGGCCGCGCCATACCCGCAGAGCGCATTGAGCAGGTTGCCGATAACCTTCGCAATCCCCTCACTTGGTTCCTCATCGCGGACGCCGGAGGGGAGTCAGTCGGGATGGCCTTGTCCATGCCCGGCCGCGAAGACGCCGGAGCTGGTCCGCTCATACCCGGAGCCTGCTACCTCGACCTCATCTACGTGCTTCCTGACCGGTGGGGAGAGGGTATCGGTGGAGTTCTTTTGGACAGCGTTCTGGACGAGGCGCGACGGCGCGGGTATTCGCGAGTCCAGCTTTCGACTCACGAAGACAACGAGCGTTCGCATCGGCTTTATCGCAGCCGCGGATTCGTACCTGCTGGACGCACCGGAGTCAATGACGCCGGCGATCGCGTTCGCGAGTGGGTTCCCAGCATCGACGAATCAAGACCTGGCTGACCTAAAAGGGATGCACTACCTCATTACGGCACGAGCTGGACAGGGCGTAGAGCGGCCGCTAGGTGACGGCGGCGGGCGATCGGATAATTGGAGCCCATGCCCGTTTGCGCCACAAGAGCCTGGCCCGTCCGGATGAGGTCCGTTCGCTCCCAAATGCGCGGGTCAATCTAGTCAGCCTCGGTGATACCACCGTGGTGAGGACCCGGTTCGAGCCGGGGTGGCGATGGTCGACCGATCTGGCGCCGATCATGAAGACCCGAAGCTGCGAGGTTCACCATCTCGGCCACTCGGTGTCCGGCATCCTGCGGGTGCGTATGGACGACGGCGAGGAACTAGACATTCCGCCCGACTCCATCTTCGAGATTCCACCCGGCCACGACGCGTGGGTGATTGGTGATGAGCCCTGGGGGATCGTTGAATGGACGAGCGGCCGGGTCGCCAGCACGCCCCCCGCGGGTCCCGGGCAGCGAGTCCTTGCGACCATGCTGTTCACCGACATCGTGGACTCGACGGCGATGCTGGAACGACTCGGCGACGTCGCCTGGCAGGAGCTCTTGCGGCATCACAATGTCCGCCTCCGCGATGACCTCAATACCCTCCATGGGCGTGAGGTCAAGACGACCGGCGATGGGTTCCTGGCCGTTTTCGACAGTGCGACCAATGCCGTCCGTTGCGGCGCGGCGATGACGCGCTCCGCCCACGAGATCGGCCTGCCGATCCGTGTGGGTATCCACACCGGCGAGATCGAGTACGTCGGTGACGACGTTCGCGGCACGGCAGTCCATGCCGCCGCCCGGGTAATGTCGTTGGCCTCCTCTGGCGAGGTGCTGCTGTCCGCGACGACGAGGGATCTCGTGGAGGGCTCGGGTCTGGATCTCGAGGATGCCGGAACTCACGAGCTAAAGGGCCTTGCCACCCCGCGCCAGGTCTTCCGTCTCGTCCTGACGGGAGGAGCTACCTCGCCAGGGTGACCGATCGAGGACAGGAGGCTAAATGCGCTCGGCTGTTCTGGTGCAGGTCCATGTCGACGAGGGCGGGCAGGGTCATGCCATCGAGTCCGCAGCCGCTGCCCTCACCGTCGTCCTGATCGGTTGCCCACGGACGGGGCGTGACCGGGCAATGTGCTCGCCATGGGCATGACGTAATAGGTGGACAAGGTCACGTCGCCGCGGTACGAGGCCCCTACGGCGCGGCGGACCCATTTTCCAGATCGGCGATCTGGCGCTCGACCTTGGCGGCGTCGCTGGTAGGTGCCCGGCAGGCGTATCCGCGGCATACGTAGGCCGTCGGCTTCCCCTCCAAAGGCCGCTTGTCGACGAAGAGTGACCACTGCGCCGTAGCGTCCCCTGGATTGAGAGTCGCTACGACCAGGTTCGGCGAGTACCCGCGGTGTGCCACCGCCCGTAGATCGTCGCCCGCGTCCCCAGGAGTCGTGGCGATCACTACGTCGATCGGGTCCGACAGCGATCGATCGACGGCGCCGAGCATCCGCCCAAAGAGTTGCGGCTGACGATCGAGGGCATCCCCGACGATTCGGAGGATCGAGCGCGCCCGCCGGTCGTAGTCCGCCTCGCCGGTCAGCAGAGCCAGCCGCAGCAGCACGTCGGCCGCGACGGAGTTGCCGGCCGGCGTTGCACCGTCGATCACTGAGCGCGGTCGCGCCACGATCGCCTCGTGCGCGTCTGACGTATCCCAGAAGGTGCCCGCCTCTTCGTCCCAGAAATCGGCGATGGCCCGGTCCATGAGCTGGCGCACGAGGAGCAGATCGTCCCCGCGCCCGAGCGCCGCGTGGAGGGCCAGCAGGCCATCAGCGAGACAGGCGTAATCCTCGAGGAAGGCGGGCGTATGGCCCACCCCATCGCGCGCGGTGCGCCATAGCGCGCCATCCGGCTGCAGCAAGACCTTCCGGACGAAGCCCGCGATCCCATCGGCAGCGGCGAGGTAATCGGTTTCCTCCAGGGGGCCGGCCGCCTCCGCGAGGGACCTGAGGAGCAGGCCGTTCCAGGCGGCGATCTGCTTCTCATCGCGCGCGGGTCGGACCCGCCGCCCGCGGGCAGCGAGCAGGGTTTTCCGGGCGCGGGCAATCAATTCGGCATCCGGCGGGGAGCCGGACACGCGAAGAATTGAGCGTCCCTCCCAGTTCCCCTCGGGCGTGACGTCCCAGTAGCGCGCCACCTCATCGGCCTCCGAAGCCGATAGCCCGGCCTCCGCAAGGACTGAGCGCAGCTCGGCATCAGTCCAAACGTAGAAGCGTCCCTCCTCGCCCTCGCTGTCGGCATCCAACGCCGACGCAAAGCCGCCGTCCGAGGTCGCGAGCTCGCGGAGTACGAAGTCGAGCGTTGACTCGACGACGGCGCGATATCGCGCTTCGCCTGTCGCGCGGAACGCTTCGAGGTAGGCGTGGGCGAGTTGAGCGTTGTCGTAGAGCATCTTCTCGAAGTGCGGCACCAGCCAGTCTGCATCGATGCTGTAGCGAGCAAAGCCGCCACCCAGCTGGTCTTGGATCCCGCCGTTGGCCATGGCGTCGAGCGTGACAGTGACCATGCGCAGGATGTCCGGGTCCTGGCTGCGACGCCACACGCGCAGCAGGAACTCGAGCGTCATGGGTGCCGGGAACTTGGGCGCGCCGCCAAAGCCACCGCGAGCCGAATCGAACGCGGCGCCCAGGCGACGAACCGCGCCATCCAGCTGGTCGCGCTGCGGGTCAGCGCCGCCCGGCGGAAGCGCGAGCTGCTCGCGCAGGTGTCGCGCGAGCAGCCCGGCCTGGGAAGCCACCTCGTCGCGTCGAGACCGGTAGGCGTCGGCGACCCCCGCGAGGACGCGCGGGAATCCCGGCAGCCCGTGCCGGTCATTTGGCGGGAAGTAGGTCCCGCCGTAGAACGGCTGCAGGTCGGGCGTCAAGAAGACGTTCATCGGCCAGCCGCCGGATCCGGTCATGGCCTGGACAGCGGCCATGTACACCTCGTCCAGGTCGGGCCGCTCCTCGCGGTCCACCTTGATCGGCACGAAGTCCCGGTTCATCTGCTCGGCGATCGCCGTATCCTCGAACGACTCGCGCTCCATGACGTGGCACCAATGGCAGGCGGAGTAACCGATGGACAGAAAGATCGGCCGGTCTTCCCGCTTCGCGCGTTCGAGCGCCTCGGCGCCCCACGGATACCAGTCGACCGGGTTGTGCGCGTGCTGCAGCAGATACGGGCTCGTCTCATTGGCGAGCCGGTTCGTGTACCGATGCCCCGCGGTGACCTCGGACGTGTCATCCACGTCCGAAGCCTAGCCGGGTGCGCGAAGATCGGCGAAACGCTCAGCGTTGGATAGGCGGGCGAGAGGATGGCTGGAAGTTCGTCCCGCCGAGGGTTGACGGCTGCCCTGGCCCGTTGCAGGTCTGGAACGTAAGGCCGTGGTCGTTGGCCGGGACGAGTGGAACCGGGGTCGAGTCGCCAGGCAGGGTCAGCTGGAGAGACATCGGCTGGGCAGGCTCCGCCCCGCACCAGTTGCTCCAGGTCACGCCCACCTCGACCTGCATGCCAGCATTGACCTTGATGTCCGTCGGCGCCGTCTGGCCTGTGATCAGCAGCGTGCCATTCGCGTCGCGCAGGGTGAGCGTCGCCCGACCGTGAATCACGCACGGTGCGAGGCTCGTCACAGCCCGCGCGACCACGATTGTTCCGCGCGATCCCGCAGCCCCACCCCACGAGTCGCTCGTCCACGCGAAGTCGCCCGCGCCGCAGGCGCCGATGGGTGCTGGTGATGGCGTTGGCGATGGGCTCGCGGCCGGCCCGTTGCTCCCCGGCGTGGGAGTGATTCCCCGGCTGAGGACGATCGCGATGACTGCCCCCGCCGCGACGGCTGCCGCGAGCCCACCGAGCGGCATGACGCTCTGCAGCATTCGGCTTCTTCGCGAGAGGCGGCCTCGCGCTTCGTCTGCGGTCGCGGGAAGTCCAATCGGGACATAGCCATGCTCACGAGGTCCGGGTTCGCGAAGGGCACGTTCGATCTGGTCGTCGCGATTCATGCGCTCATCTCCCTCTCGTCCTCGAAGCTCGCACGTAGCGTGTCGAGCGCGCGGCTGACATGGCTTCGCGCTGAGACTGGCTGGATTCCCAGGATCGCCGCGATCTCCTCGAACGGCAGGTCTGCGCGGTAGCGCAGGTAGATCGCCAGTCGCTGGCGTTCGGGCAGTCGCTCCACGGCGCTCCAGACCGCGATCAGGTCGGTCCGGTCCGCCTCCCGGGGCTCGTGGCCGGGCCCGATGCGCTCGGCAAGCGCGCGCACCCGCCGCCGCCATCGGTGCTGGTCCATGCAGATCCGATACAGCGTGCGGAACGTCCAGGCGTCCGGCTGCTCGATCGCGGTTCCGCCGTCGATGGCCGTCCACAGCCGGAGCAGGGCTTCCTGCGCCGCGTCGTGCGCCTCCTCATCGGTCATGCCCAGGTGCCTGGCAAAGCCGAACAGCTCGCGCCCCCGCCGCTCGTGCACGTCGGCCACGATGGCCCGATCGATGTCGCCGGCCTGGGTATGCGTGGTGGCAGGAGGAAACGCGCCTTCGATGACGGTCACACCCTACCGACGCGGGTCATGCTCCAAACGTTGAACAAGCGCCCAGGCATGCCTCAGGCGCCGGCCACCACCGCGGCATCGGTCAGGAACTGCTGCTCGTAGAGGCGGGCGTACAGGCCCTCGTGCTGCAGCAGCTCGCGGTGCGTGCCGCGCTCGACGATGCGTCCGCGGTCGTAGACCAGGATCAGGTCGGCCCGCAGGATCGTGGAGAGGCGATGCGCGATGGCGATCGTCGTCCGACCTTCCATCAGCCGGGCAAGGGCGCCCTGGATGAGCCGCTCGCTCACGGTGTCGAGGGCGGAGGTCGCCTCGTCCAGGATCAGGACCCGCGAGTTCTTCAGCAGCACCCGCGCAATCGCGATCCGCTGCTTTTCGCCGCCCGAGAGCTTGTAGCCACGCTCCCCCACGACGGTGTCATAGCCCTCGGGAAGCTCGCTGATCCGATCATGGATCGCCGCGGCGCGAGCCGCCTCCTCGACTTCCTCCATCGTGGCCTCGGGCTTGGCGTAGTGGAGGTTGTCGAGCACCGAGCTGTGGAACAGGTACGTCTCCTGGGTGACGACCCCGATGTTCCGGCCGAGCGACTCGAGCTGGATCTGGCGCACGTCGACGCCGTCGAGCCGGATCGTCCCCGAGTCGACGTCGTAGAGCCGCGGGATGAGATAGGTCGTCGTCGTCTTGCCGGCGCCCGACGGGCCGACCAGGGCGACCAGCTTGCCCGGCTCGGCGGTGAAGCTGATATCGGCCAGGTCGAACGGCTTGATCGGCAGCCGGACAGCGCGCCCGTCCGCCTCGGCGGCCGCCTCCTCGCCCCGGGCGGCGAGCTGCGCAGGGTTGGGCGGGTAGTGGAAGCCGACGTGCTCGAAGCTCACCTCGCCGCGCATGCGCCCTGCGTCGAGCGCCACGGCGTCGGGCGCATCCGCGATCTCGTGCGGCATCTCGAGGTATTCGAAGATGCGGTCGAAGAGCGCCAGAGCGCCCTGGATCTCGATCTGGACGTTCAGCATCTGCCCCAGCGGGAAGAAGATCCGGCTCTGGAGCGTCGTGAAGGCGACGATGGTGCCGATGCTGACGTGGGTGTCGCCGTTGATGATGAACGTCCCGGCCAGGATGTAGACCAGCGCGGGCATGATGCTGAAGAAGGTGCCGATCATGGCGAAGAACCATCGGCCCAGCATCTGCTGGCGCACCTGGAGGTCACCCAACCGCAGCGACTCGCGCTCAAATCGGTCGATGCTGGCCGCCTGCTGGCCGAACGTCTTGGAGAGCAGGATGCCGGAGACGGAGAGCGACTCCTCGGTAATGGCGCTCATCTCGGCCATCGACTGCTGCGTGAGCCGGCTCACCTCGCGGCGGACCTTGCCAACCCGGAAGGTGATGTAGGCGAAGATCGGAAGCATTCCCAGCGAGAGGGCGGTCAGCCGCCAGTCGAGGATCAGCATGGCGACCACCGTGCTCGCGACGGTCGCGAAGTTCGAGAGGAGCGAGCTGGCGGTATCGGTCACCACCGACTGGACCCCGCCGACGTCGTTACCGATCCGGCTCTGGATCTCGCCGGTGCGCGTCTCGGTGAAGAAGCGGAGCGGCATCCACTGCAGGTGGCTGTAGAGGGCCACCCGCAGGTCGTTCATCACCCGCTGGCCCACCAGGTTCGAGAAGTACGACTGCCCGACACCGATGAGGCTGGTGACGATGGGCAGCACGATCATCAGCCCGGATTGGAGGTAGAGCAGGCCCAGGTCGCGCGGCCCGGTCAGGTTGTCGATGACCAGCTTGATGAGGATGGGATTGACGACGCCGATAGTGGCGGTGACCAGGATCGCAACGGCGATGACGGCCAGCCGGCCGCGGTAGGGCCGGAAGAAGCCGGCGATGCGGCGCAGCGTCCGGCGGCCGCTCCCGGCACGGCGCTCGAGGTTCGGCTCGAAGCCACCCCAGTGGCCGCCGCGCATCATGTGAGCTTGATCGAGAGGAACGCCTGGGCGGCGGCCAGGCCCACCTCCGCGCCGGCCTCCGC
>Ga0066710_100006208_pt1 | contig 11099 bp, 7 predicted proteins | sample GraSoiAngelo_159_FD_79666 | JGI IMG/M metagenome (GOLD analysis project Ga0066710, IMG submission 79666) | Grasslands soil microbial communities from the Angelo Coastal Reserve, California, USA - 14_1009_16_40cm | ecosystem: Environmental > Terrestrial > Soil > Grasslands | place: USA...
GCCTGTGTTCCGGGTTGTTGGCCGCCTCCGTCAGCCTTCGGGCCGCCACGACGTTTTATGTCGATTCGGACTGGTCCGGAACGCAGAGCGGCACGACCTCAGAGCCGTGGAAATATCTCACCGAAACCGCGTGGGCCGCGATTAACAGCGCCCTGGCCACCAACAGCGTGACCGTCTATTTCTCGGCGCGCAATGCGGCTTCGGACACAGACCAGGCTTACGACACGAACGGCGACGGCGCTCCTGACCCGATCTATCTGAGCGCGCGCGCCGACACCGGGAGCAGCGTCTTGACGCTCGACGGAAACAGCAAGTATAACACGAGTGATACGGCTCCCAGTTGGGCATCCCATTCCGGAGAGTCAAAGAACCGAGTCCGCTATCTGACGGCGCAAAACCCTTCACACCTCAAGTTTAATAACATCACCCTTCACGGGTTTCATGTTGTCACCACGGACGCAAACAAGCTGATTGCGATTGCCGGTGACAATTGGATTGTGGAGAACTGCGTTTGCGAGCACACGTCCACCGGGAGTGATGGTCCCGGGGTTTACCTGATTCCCACCGCTGACAGCCGGCATGAGGGGAGCGCCGATTACACTGGGCGCTGCACGAACATTGTGATTAGAAACAACATGATTCATGATACCTTCGGCGAAGCGCTCTATATTGGCGGCGGCGGCGTGATGGACGGAAGTCCCGGAGCTGGCTATCCGTCGCACAGCAATATTGTGATCGAGGGCAATACCGTCTATAACGCCGGCGTTTGGGGGGCCGAAGGGGACGGGATGGATGTGAAGGGTGGGATTGAGAACCTTGCCATCCGCGGGAATGAAATCTACAGAATCAATTCGACCGCCCGGGTCAGGGCCATCGTTATTCAAGGCCAGGTATCCGGCGCTTCCCAGACAACCATGATCGAAAGGAATCGGATTCATGACTGCACTGGAATCGGGGACGCCGCGATTGCGGTGGTGGACACTTGGGGAACGCCTCAGGGGGTGATGATTCGCAACAACGTCATCTACAACGTCAATGGCAGTGGGATCATGGTTTACAACAGCCAGGACACGGTACGAATCTATAATAACACCATCTCGGCCTGCGGTTCCCTCGGCATCATTTCTCTCGGGCAGGTTGCGGTGATGAACAACCTTGTCTTTGGCAACAATGGCGAGCGGGCACAGGTCGCTTTTGTGGGCGGCGCGGCCCAGTGCGACCATAACGCGTACAGCGGAGACTGGGGATATTTGCCCCCGGGCGCCTCCTCCTTGAGTCTCAGCCCGGCGGATTTAGCGAACATCGTGGTGAACCCGGCGGCCGGCGATTTTACACTGAAGGTCTCTTCGCCTTTAATCGGGAAGGCGAAAGTACTCGGCGGCTTTTCCAACGACGTGGTGAACATCTCGCGCGGCGCCTTTTGGGACATCGGCGCTTATCAGCACACTTCATCAGCGTCGCGGCCCCGAGCGCCGACAGGTTTGAAGGTAATTGCAACGCAATAGGTATGACCGCCAAAGCTATGGTTGGAACCGCTTTTAACCCGGGTTTTCGGAGCTGCCATCCGCGCAAGGCGTCGGCCCTGCCCTGGTTTTGTTTATCGTTGCTCGCCGCCTCCATCAGCCTTCGGGCCGCCAGCACCTTCTACGTCGATTCGGACTGGTCGGGAACGCAGAGCGGCACCGCCACGCAGCCCTGGAAATATCTTAGTTCCTCCGCCTGGTCGTCGATCAACAGGGCCCTGGGAAGCGGCAATGTGACAGTCTATTTCTCCGCCCGCGAGGCCTCCGCCGACACCGACGACGTGTACGATACCAACGGGGATGGGGCCCAGGACGGCATTGACCTGAGCCAACGCACGACTAGCAGCGGCGTCCTGACGCTGGACGGCAACAGCAAATACAACACGAGCGATTCATCTCCCAACTGGGTGACCTACAGCGGCAACTCGAAGAGCCGGGTCCGGTATTTGACGGCGCAAAACTCCTCGCACGTCAAGTATAGCAACATCACCCTGCACGGCTTGCACGTGGCCACCTCGGATGCGCACAAGCAGATTGCGATTGCTGGTGACAACTGGATTGTCGAGAACTGCGTTTGCGAGCATACTTCGACCGGAAGTGATGGTCCTGGCGTTTACCTTGTTCCCACCTCGGACAGCGCGCACGAGGGAAGTTCCGCTTACACGGCGCGCTGCACCAATATTGTTATCAGGAATAACATCATCCACGACTCCTACGGTGAAGCGATGTATATCGGCGGGGGCGGCGTGATGGATGGAACCGCCGCGGCGGGTTATCCCTCGCACAGCAATGTGACGATCGAGGGCAACACGATTTACAATGCGGGCAGTCGGGGGGCGCAAGGGGACGGAATTGACGTGAAGGGCGGCATTGAGAACCTGACGATCCGGGCGAACGAAATCTATAACATCAATTCGACGGCCGGGGTGCGGGCGATTGTGGTGCAGGGGCAGATGTCCGGAGCTTCGCAGACGACGGTGATCGAGCGGAACCGGATACATGACTGCACGGGAATCGAGGATGCGGCGATTGCGGTGGTGGACAGTTGGGGGATTCCTCAAGGAGTGACGGTCCGCAACAATGTCATCAATAAGGTCAACGCCGTCGGGATCAAGGTTTACGACAGCCAGGACACGGCGGGCATCTACAACAACACGGTCTCGTCCTGCGGTCAGGTCGGGATTCAAGCGTATCCGGCGGTATCGGTGATGAACAACCTGGTCTTCGGCAACAACGGGGGCGGCTCGCAAGTGTCCTTGGGCAGCGGCTCGAGCTGCGATTACAACGCCTACAGCGGCAGTTGGGGATATTCACCGTTGGGCGGCTCCTCGCTGAGCCTGAGCGCGACGGACCTGAACAACACGTTCACGAGCGCTTCGACCGGCGACTTGACATTGAAGAGTGGTTCGCCGGTGGTGGGCAAGGCGAAAGTGTTGAGCGGCTTTTCGAACGACGTTATGAATAACCCTCGGGGCACGGCCTGGGACATCGGCGGTTATCAGCACGCCTCGGGCACAGGCACTGGCTCGCAGCCGCCGCGGCCCCCGGCAAACCTCCGGGTTGTTGCCCCGTAAATGCCCTGGGCATTTCGGAGGTTGGTGGACTGAGGTTTCCAAGATTGTCTCTCTGTTTCGTCCGAAAGGCGTTAGAATCGCCTTTCGCATCCTGATTTGCCGGCCGCTGGCGAGCTTCGTCGCCGGGTCCCTGAATTCCCAGATTTTCTACCGTGCGCGCATTCCTCAACCTTCTTTGCCTGTGGATTGTCGCCCAGATGCTTTATTTCGGTGATTTCGGTCCGGACCTTGGTTTCCTGAGTCAAGTTCGGCCAGACCGGGTTCTTTTCATTCTGACGACGCTGGCCTTCGTTAGGCTCGCCCTTCGCAGGGAGTTGAACTTTCCGCGGCTGACCAAGGTTGAATACGCGATGGCGGCGGTCACTGTGCTCTGTACGGTGTCGCTCGTTGTGCTCAAAGGAAATGACGATCCGACCGCCGGAAAGAACAAGTGGCTGAACGCGTTGTTCAACATCACTTATTACCCCTTCATCACCTATGGGATGATTCGCAGCCTGCCATATGATCGAAAAACACTGCTCCGGATGGTCGGACTCCTGTGCGTGTTGGGCGCTTATCTTTCATGGACGGGCATTTTCGAGCATTTCCAGGTGAAGGCGCTGGTGTGGCCGGGATATATTCTCGACCCGAGCCTGGGCACACACTTTGAACGATCGCGTGGTCCGTTTATGGAATCGGTCGCCATGGGCAGGGTCCTCACGATTACCTTTGCGTCGTTCCTGGTGATGGCCGTCGAATTGAATGGGGCGAAACGCTCGCTGGCTCACCTGGCCGCGGTCCTGTCTCTCGTCGCCATTTACTACACCTACACCCGCGGTCCCTGGCTTGGACTGGCGCTGGTGCTTGGGTTTTTCCTTTTTTGCCGGACTCCGCTCAAGAGAGTGGCTCGGACGCTGGTGCTGGTTTTGTGTCTGGCCGCCGCCGCGGGCGTGACAGGCAAATTTTCTTTGACGAAAGGGACCTTGTTTTCACAGCGCCAGAACACCGTGGATGATCGCGTGGTCAGCTACCTGACCACCGTCAAGATTCTCGAGTCGCATCCGGTTTTCGGGATCGGCTTCGGCCGGTTCAATCGGGTGTGGGATGATTACTACACGGGCGTGGGCAACCTTGAATTTGGCGGATTTGATGGCAGCCACAATACATTTCTGACGATGGCCGCTGAAGGGGGCGTTGTTACGCTGCTGTTTTACGTCGCCGTCTTGTGTTCCCTGACGTTGATGTGCTGGCGGACGTACCGGCGGCTGCCCGAGGCGCTGGCCTTCGAGCGGTGCTTCGTCCTCATGGTGTTGGCGATTGCCGCGATGTATAGTGTGACCGGTTTCTTTTCGGACCTGCGTTGGAATCTGCTGCAGAACAATCTGATGTTTATGCTTTTTGGGGCGGTGGCCAGCATGGCTCGCGCGCATTCCGCTCAAGCCTTCGAGCAGACAATTCCCGAGAGTGCGGATGACATTCGTGAATACTCGCCCTCCCATTCGTAGCGTGCATTCCGTCGCGTTGGACTTTCTCCCGATCATGGAAATCAGCGGTCCTGGACCTGGGCGCCCGAGAAGTCTCCTGGCGGGCCTACCGACTGTATGAGCGGGAGCGGACAAGCGGACCCAGGCAGCCGCTCGAGGGACAGTGGGCTGGATTTCCTCAAGGGATTTCTGGTGCTGGTGATGGTGGTTCATCACAGCCTCGAGTATTTCCTTGGCCCGCGCTATCCGGTGATCAAATATTTCGATTTTGTCACGGGCGCTTTCGTTTTTGTGGCGGGCTTCATCGTGTCCAGCATTTCCGGCACGCGTCCGGGCCTGACAGCGGGACGCAACTATTGGCGACTGGTGCAGCGAGGATGGAAAGTCGTGCTCTTGTTCCTGATCGTCAATCTGGCGATCAACCTGGTCGTGAAGGTCAATTACAACGGCCGGCATTTCGGGGTGGCTCAGTTCATTCGCGAATCGTATTCGGTGTTCTGGTTGGGCAACAAGGCGGTGGCATCATTCGAGATCCTTTTGCCGATTGCCTACACCCTGTTGGCTTCGGCCCTTCTGTTGACCCTTTTCAGGAGCAGGCTGATGCGGACCCTTCCGGTGATGGCGCTGTTCGCCTACTGCAGCCTGCTGGAGGACCCATCTTTCAATCTTTATTACCTCTGCCTGGGCTTGTGCGGCTTCGCCGCCGGTGTGTTCGCGGACAGAGGACGGATTCAAGTCATGGTAGAGAAAGGCTGCCGCGCATTTTTCATCCTCTTCGCCGGCGTGTATTTCGCATTGATCTCCTGGCTGCCCAATGACAATTTGCCGCTTTATCTTTTTGGGATTCTCGCCGTGGTTGGGCTGGTTTACCTCTATGCGGTTGATTTCAATTACGGCTGGCCGGTCAATCATGCGGTGGTGTTGCTCGGGAAGTATTCACTGCTTGGCTACTTGGCTCACATTCTTTTCCTCCAGCTCCTTTATCGGTTGGTGCATCTTCCGATCCTGTCCGAGGGTTGCGCGATCATCCCATTTGTTCTGGCCTCCGCTTTCCTGTTTGGCCTCTGCTACGCGACCGAGGCGCTGCGCCGTTGGCACGCCAACGCAGATTACGTTTACCGATTGATATTTGCCTGAGAGCGCCCTTGCTCGCCCGCGCGAGTCTGGCGCAGACTTTTCCTGTGCAGAGAGTGTTTGACAAGGCCTATCTGATCAAGAACACGAGCATCGTCTCGGTGTGCAGGATTGTCGGCGTCGTGGCCGGCCTGATCCTCGATGCTGTGATTCTGGCGTGGTTCGGCATCGGAAGCGCGACCGACGCCTTCTTTGCGGCACTCGCCATTCCCTTCCTGATCGACGGCACGCTCAGCATCCAGTTCACCCAGGTGCTGGTTCCGCTCCTGGCCTCGCTCCGAAAGGAATGCGGACCGGAGGGGGTTTGGACCTTTCTGAGCAACCTAATCAACATCTGGCTGCTGGCTGCATCCGTGGTGGCGTGCGCGGCGATGGCGATGTCGATCTACATCATTCCGCTGCAAGTGCCGGGCCTGAACTCCACCGCGCTTGGCCTGGCCGGTCACATGAACATGCTGCTGGCCTGGCTGATTCCCCTTAGCGGACTGGCTGCGATGCTCCAGGGGGCGCTGTTTTCCCTGCATCGATTCTGGATCACGTCGTCCACCAAGGCGATCAACAACATCTGCATCATCGGCGTGGTTCTCCTGCTCTATCGCAGCGTCGGCATCTATGCGCTGGCGGTGGGCTACCTGGCAGGCTTCGCGAGCCAATGCATCGCGCTGTGGTTCGCGCTGCGCCGCTGTGGGTTCGTTTATCGCTGGACCTGCGACTGGCGCGACCCGCGCGTTAAAGATACGGCCAGGTTGGTGCTCTATCCGATGGCCGGCCAATTGCTGGGCGAAGGCCGGACCTTGATCGAGAATTTTTTGACGTCCTTCTTTGCGCCGGGCGTTCTTTCGGCTCTGCGTTATGCCTCGCGAATCATCTACGCTTTGTCGGGAATCCTGGTGGGTGGCGTGGTTACGGCGACCGCGCCGATGGTGGCGCACTATGTGGCCGAGAAAGACTCCGATGGAATGAAACGCTCGTTGCGCAACGGCATTCAACTCCTGGTTTTCATCTGCCTGCCCGTTGGCGCCTGTTTGGCTTTCACCGGTGGTTCTCTGATCAGTCTGATGTTTGAGCGCGGCCAGTTTTCAAAAGCAGATGTCGCGCTTACCAGCAGCCTGATGGCATTGATGACGCCGTATATCTTCTTTAGCCGCGCGATCAGCATTATCCAAACGCCTTTTTATGCGGTCAAAGATACTAAAACGCTCGTTCTGGGCATGGTATTGTCCTTCATCCTTTATGTTGCGGTCACGCCGGTGTTGGTGAATTGGCTCGGTGTGTACGGGTTTCCGCTGGCCACTTCCGCCGCCACAGGCCTTGGAGCCGTCGCGATGTATGCGCTTTTCCGCAGATCATTCGGGGCCATGGGTTGGAACCAGGTCGGGAATTTTCTGCTGCGCATTGGTGTCGCCATCGTTGTGACTTCGGGCGGCTTCCTGCTTGGCCGGCAATTTGTAGTCCAGACAGGGTCGGGCAATCTGGTGAACCAGTTGATCGCGGCGGGGATCCCAAGTTGTACCGGGTTGTTTGCATTCTTCCTGGCGGTGCTGGGCCTCTTCGATGTGAGTGCGATATCGCCCAAGCTGGCGTTGCTGTTTCGCAGGAAGTCTTCGGGAGATTCTTAGGAAACACAGCCAATTCACTTTGGGTTCGAATTTCATGATCGCCCAGTTGAAACAGTCAGTCCTGAAATCAGTTTTTGCCTTGAAAGGAAACTTCGTCCCGGGACTTCGCCCTCCCCGGCGGTGTTTCGATGGCGTTGAAATTACACCATTCCGGGGCGGAGCGTTGGCGTCGGCCACGATCTCGGCGGACTTTGAGATCGCCTGGGCGTTCCGAGGCCGCGGCGTTGAAGAAAGGACGGTGCGATCTACCCGTTGCAGGAGCAACGTCCCTTTCCTGGTGAAAATCCTGGAGGAGGAGTCCATCCCCATCACCTGGGCCACCGTTGGCCATCTGTTCCTGGAGAAATGCGAGAGAAGCGGCTCCGTTTTGGCGCATGTCGATATGCCCAGGCCGCCCAGGAACGAGCGTTGGGAGGGGGACTGGTATAAACATGATCCTTGCACGAGCCTGGCGCAGGACCCGGCCTGGTACGCGCCGGATCTGATCCGGGGCATCCTCGCCAGCAGGGTCGAGCATGAGATGGGTTCTCATTCCTTCAGCCACATTGATTTCTCGGTTCCCACGTCCAACCGCGAGCTCGTGCGCCGGGAATTGGAGGAGTGCATAAAAGTTATGAAGCCGTGGGGCCTGCGGCTCAGGTCGCTGGTTTACCCCTTTAACAACATGGGCCATCATTACCTGGACCTCATCGCTGATCTAAACATTACTTGCGTTCGCCATCGGGACCCCAAAATCCGTCTCTCCTATCCGGAGCGGACCCAATTCGGTGTTTATAAGTCGTGCGAAAGCATGAACATGCGGAAAGGCAACGGCTATGACTACCTGGACAAAGCAAAGGTATTCCTTGCCGAAGCTATGCAGCGCAACGCAGCTTACCACTTATGGTTTCATCCCTCCGACCCGAGTGAAATCTTCGAGAACGAATTCCGGAGTATTATTCGGCACATTGCCGCCCTGAGGAATCAGGGCCGGGTCTGGCCAGCGACGATGGGAGCGTTGAGCGCGTACTGCGAGGCGCGTTGCAAGGTTAACCTGGACGTCCAGCGCGACTCGAATTCCGTCAGAATCCGCCTTGACGGCAGCAACTACGACGCCGCCAGCTATGGCAACACCGACCTGACCTTGCGAATATCCGTTGAACGCCTCCCAAAGAAGTGCCTCCTGCGCTTTTCCACCGACGAAAGCCTGATCGAAGGGGAACCGGACACCCGCGCCGATTCGCCAGGCCCGGCGTTGCTCTTCAATATTCCAATCCAGGCAACGGAGTTGGAAGTAATTCTCTGAGGGATAGGAATGACGACCCATTCAGATAAGACCCTGCGAGTGCTCCACCTGGTGGACAGCCTCAGAGTGGGCGGGAAGGAGCGCCAGGTCATCGAACTCCTCAAAGGCCTCCGCCGCGTCAAACACGTGCAACTGATGGTGGTCACCATGGGGACCGAACAGTTTTACGTTCCGGACATTCAAAGACTGGACATCCCGCTGCTTTATCTGGTTCGAAGGATGCGCTGGGACCTCTTCCTTTTCGGTCGCCTGGCGGCAGTCCTGAAGGAATTCAAACCCCACGTGCTTCACACCAACAGCGACATGGCGACGTTTTACGCGTGGCCTTTGACGAAATTGCGCGGAATCAAACTGGTGAACGGAACGATCCGGAATGCCTTTGCGAACCGCGGCTTTCGTTGGGCGGCGCACAAGCTCCTGCTGCGACTTTCGGACGCGCGCGTCGCAAATTCAATCGCCGGTTTGGAAAGCAGGGGCTTTTCCCGGACCGACAAGGGCAATTACGTCATCTATAATGGCTTTGACATGGGTCGCTTTGAAACAGCCAGGGATCGAAGCGCAAGTTTGAACCTCGGCTTCGAGGGGAAACGGGCTGTCATCATGGTCGCCGAGTTTTCCGATTACAAGGATTACCCCACCTACATTCGCGCTGCCGCCCTCGTTCTCAAGAAGCGCCAGGATGTCGTTTTCGTCGCCGTCGGCGGAGGCAAAAACCTGGAAGCGTGCAGACAAATGGCCGCTTCGGCCGGCGTTGCCATTCGATTCCTGGGCGAACGGAAGGACGTTGAGGCGCTCGTCAGCGCCACGCACATCGGCGTGCTCTGCACCTACACCGAAGGCATCTCCAATTCGGTGATGGAATACATGGCCGCCGAAAACCCCGTGGTGGTGACCGATGGGGGAGGCAGCCGCGAGATTGTGATCGATGGCGAAAACGGATTTTTGATTTCCCGCTCGAACGCGGAGGCGTTGGCCGCGAAGATAGAATTCCTCCTCAACGATCCGGACCTGGCCAGCCGCATGGGCAAGGCGGGCAAGGACCGGCTGCAGCGCCATTTCTCGCTCGATCAATTGGCGGCGAATACGATGCGCATGTACCAGGAAATCCTGGCGGCGCGAAATTAGGCCATGAAACGATCGCCCTCACCCTTGATCCCGGTCCCATCTGATGCGAGAGGGGAAAATCATCGTTCGCGCTGGCGGAACCGAAGCTAGCACTTCTCGTGGTCCAAAGAGTATGCGTCTGAAAATTCTGGTGGTCACGGCCATGTATCCTCATGCGGGAAATCAGGGCTCCGGCGCCTTTGTGATGCAACAGGTCGAGCAGCTCCGGGCCATGGAACACGAGGTCGATGTTCTGCACTTTCAAGGATACCGCTCGAAGATCGAATACCTCAAAGCCGCATTTGAGGTTCGCAAGCGGACCCGCGGCGCAAAGTACGATGTAGTTCACGCGCATTACGGCGTGACGGGTGTCGCGGCGGTTTTTCGCTCCCACACGCCCCTGGTGGTCACTCTGCACGGGAGCGACGCGCTGCTGGGTCGGATCGAGCCCGCGATCTCCCGTTGGGTGTGCCGCCGGGCGGACGCGACCATCGCCGTGAGCGGGAAGATTGCTGCCCGGATTCCGGGTGAGATCATCCCCTGCGGCGTCGATTTGAATACGTTTGAGCCGAAAGACCGCGCGCGGGCGCGGAAACGCCTGGGATTGTCAGGGCGAAAGCGGTATGTCCTGTTCCCCTTCAGTCCGGCGCGGACGGTTAAGCGTTTTGACCTGGCCAGCGGGGCGGTCAATCGTTTGGCCGCCGACGGTCTCGACGTCGAGTTGCTCACCGTCTCGAAGGTTCCCAACACGGAGATGCCGTGGTATTACAGCGCCGCGGACGCGATGATTCTGTGCTCCGATTCAGAAGGCTCGCCGACCGCAGTGAAAGAGGCCCTGGCCTGCAATCTGCCGGTCATTTCCACCGATGTGGGCGATGTCGCCGAAATCGTCCAAGGGATCGCCGGAGTTCAAATCTGCCGACAGACCAGCGAGGCGCTCGCGGAGGGCCTGAAAAAAGTCCTGGCTCCTCCAGCCGGCTTTGTGTTTGAGAGCCGCCCGGCGATGCGGCGTTACAGTCAGGAACGGATTATTCAGGCCATTGTTCAGGTGTATCGTCGCGCCATCGAGCAACGCCGCCGCATGCTCACCACTGGTGGCGTGTGCGCCGTCGGCGCAGGAACGGAAGCCGGATCCGCGCGTCCGCCGCGGAATGGTTGAACGGGTTTGAGGTCCTCGTGATCGTGAAGAGATGGCTAAGATCGGCGGTGTTTGCCTTGTTGCGATTCTCGGGGTTGCCGTTCCTGCTGCGAGAACTCTGGCAACGGAACAAAGTAACCATCGCGGTTTATCATGCGCTGCCGGCGGATCGTGCGGCCGCCCATTTTGCCGCACTGCGCAGCCGCTACCACGTAATAGGCCTCTCCGATTTTCTTGCCGCGCGAAGCAACCGGACGAC
>Ga0066710_100006209_pt1 | contig 11099 bp, 15 predicted proteins | sample GraSoiAngelo_159_FD_79666 | JGI IMG/M metagenome (GOLD analysis project Ga0066710, IMG submission 79666) | Grasslands soil microbial communities from the Angelo Coastal Reserve, California, USA - 14_1009_16_40cm | ecosystem: Environmental > Terrestrial > Soil > Grasslands | place: USA...
AGCCGCAAGCTTCCGGGCGTGACCTCGAGCAGCTCGTCCTCGCGGATCCACTCGAGAGACTGCTCCAGCGAAAGGGTGCGGACCGGAAGCAAGTGAATGCTCTCTTCGGAGGTCGAGGCGCGCATGTTGGTGAGGCGCTTCTCCTTGACGATGTTGACGTCGATGTCTTCCTCGCGCGCGTTCTCGCCCACCACCATGCCCTCGTAGATGCGCACTCCGGGCCCGACGAACATCTCGCCCCGATCCTGGAGCCGCTCGATCGCGTACCCGGTGGCCACGCCGGGCCGGTCCGCCACCAGGGCCCCGGTCACGCGATGGGGGATCTCCCCCTGCCATGGTCCGTAGGCGTCGAACAGGTGGTGAAGCAACCCGGTGCCTCGGGTGTCGGTCAAGAACTGGCCGCGGAAGCCAATCAGTCCGCGCGAAGGAATCAGGTACTCGAGCCGCACCCGTCCGGTGCCGTGATTGACCAGGTTCGTCATGCGCCCCTTGCGACCGCCGATCTTCTGAGTGACCACGCCCACGAACTCCTCGGGGCAATCGATCACCAGCCGCTCCATGGGTTCCTGGCGCTCGCCGTCGACCGTCCGGACGATGACCTCGGGGCGGCTCACCGACAGCTCGTACCCTTCGCGACGCATGGTTTCGATCAGGATCGCCATTTGCAACTCACCACGCCCGGACACTTGGAAGGTGTCGGGGGTGGCCCCGGGCTCGACGCGCAGGGCGACATTGGTCCGCGTCTCGCGCTCCAGCCGTTCCCGCAGGCTGCGCGAGGTGACGAACTTGCCCTCCTGTCCAGCCAGCGGCGAGGTGTTGACCGAGAACATCATGCTCACGGTGGGCTCGTCGATCGTCACGGTGGGCAGGGCGCGCGGATCCTCGGGGTCGGTCACGGTGTCTCCGATCGAGACTCCGTCCAGGCCCGCGATGGCCGCGATCTCGCCGGGTCCGACCTCGCCCACCTCGACCCGATCCAGACCTTCGAAGACGTAGAGATGCGTCACGCGCCCGCGGCTCGACGAGCCATCCGGGCGCGCCAGCGCCACGTCTAGGCGCGCCTGGACTCGTCCGTTCACGATGCGCCCGATCGCGAGCCGACCGACGTACTCCGAGTAATCGAGGTTGAGGACCAGCATCTGCAGCGGTCCGGCAGGGTCGTGACGGGGGGCGGGAATCGCGCGCACGATCTCCTCGAACAGCGGTCCGAGCTTGTGATCCTCGCCCTCCGGCGTGCGCCGGCAGAGCCCGGAACGAGCCACCGTGTAGAGCACCGGGAAATCGAGCTGGTCATCGGTCGCGTCGAGATCGATGAAGAGGTCGTAGATCTCGTCCAGCACCTCGCGCGGGCGCGCGTCCTTGCGGTCGATCTTGTTGATCACGACGATCGGTGGCAGGCCGAGCTCGAGCGCCTTGCGCAGCACGAAGCGCGTTTGGGGAAGTGGGCCTTCGCTGGCGTCCACCAGCAACAACACGCCGTCGACCATCTTGAGGGTGCGCTCGACTTCGCCACCGAAATCGGCGTGCCCTGGCGTGTCGACGATGTTGATCTTGTAGCGCCCGTACCGGACCGAGGTGTTCTTGGCCAGGATGGTGATCCCCTTCTCGCGCTCGAGATCGTTCGAGTCGAGCACGCGCTCGACGACTTCCTGGTTCTCGCGAAACACCCCGCTTTGCCACAGCAGCGCGTCCACCAAAGTGGTCTTACCGTGGTCCACGTGCGCGATGATGGCGATGTTGCGCACGTCCTCGCGGACCGCGAGCGGTGGGGGAGTCTCCTGAGCTGGGGACGGGGATTGAGTCATCGGAGGGGCCGAGCGTGAAGCCGAGTCGAGCGCCGGGCGGCCGGTCGCTCACGCGGCGGGCGGAACGTCCAGCCTCCGCCCGCCGCATGATCCGCCGCGCGACCTCTCAACCCGTCGTCACCGACCTCTTGGGAGGTTTGCGCGCCGGCCCGGGCGCCACGGCAGGCTCGGTCTCGCGCTTCTTGCCCCGTTTGGGGCGCTCTTCCTCGGCCGCCGCCGGGGCCGCTTCTTCCTTGGTCTTCGACTTCGCCTTGCGCGGCGCGGTCGCGCCCTTGAGCGCTTTCTCCTTGGCCTCGGCCGCGGCGATGCGTTCCTTGAGCGCTTCTTCCTTCTGCGATGCGGTCTTGACCAGCTCGAGGTAGGCGGTTTCGCCGGCGTCGCCGAGGCGGCGGCCGAGACGCAGGATGCGCGTGTACCCCCCCGACCGCTCCGCGTACCACGGCGCGATCGTCGCGAACAGCTTGCGCACGACCTCGGGGCGGGTCACGAAGCGCGCCACGTGCCTGCGCGCGCCCAAATCACCCCGCTTGGCGAAGGTGATCATGCGCTCCGCCAGGCGCCGCGTCTCCTTGGCCTTGGCCACGGTGGTCTCGATACGCTCGTACTGGAACAGCGCGGTCACGAGGTTCCGCAGCAGCGCCCGCCGGTGGGAGGCGGTGCGGCTGAGCTTTCGGTGGTCTTTGCGGTGTCGCATGTTCGCGGTTCCCTTCGCCGGCGCGCCCCCAAGGCCTGGGCGCGTTCGCGTGCGCCGTCTCCGGGGGCGTTCTCGGCTGCTTACGCGTCGAGCCGGACCGGGGTCTTGCCCTCGTAGTACTCGTTGACCTCCATGCCGAACGACAATCCCATCTCGCTCAGGATGTCCTGGATCTCCTTGAGAGACTTGCGACCGAAGTTGCGGTACTTCAGCATCTCGGGCTCGCTCTTCTGGACCAGGTCCCCGATCGTCTTGATCTCGGCCGCGCGCAGGCAGTTGCTCGAGCGCACCGACAGCTCCAGCTCCTCGACGCTCTTGTCGAGCAGCCGCCGAATCCGCAGGATGTCCTCGTTGATCTCCTCTTCGACTTCCTCTTCGATCGGCTCCTCGAAGTGGATGAACAGGCTGAAGTGGTCGCGCAGGATCTTGGCCGCCACGGCGACCGCATCGGACGGCAGGATGCTGGCGTCCGTCCACACTTCGAGCGTCAGCTTGTCGTAGTCGATGCGTTGGCCGAGCCGCGTCGTCTCGACGTTGTAGTTCACTTTCAGCACCGGCGAGAACATCGCGTCGATGGGAATCACCCCGATCGGGCGCTCGGCCTGCGCTTGCTGGTCGGCCGAGACGTAGCCTCGCCCACCATCCAGCTCGACTTCCATTCGCAGGTCACCGTCCTTGTTCAGGCTGGCGATGTGGAGATCCGGGTTCAACACCTCGACCTCGGGGTCCACGACCAGGTTTCCGGCGCGCAGCTCACCCTTGCCGCGAACCTCGAAGGTGCCCTTCTTGGGGCCGTCTCCGTGCAGCTTGAGACGTACCTGCTTCAGATTCAGGATGATCTCGGTGACATCCTCGATCACGCCCGGCAGGGTCGAGAACTCGTGCAGCACCCCCTCGATCCGGACCGCCGTGACCGCCGCGCCCTGCAAAGACGACAGCAGCACGCGCCGCAGGGCGTTGCCCAGCGTGAGGCCGAAGCCGCGCTCCAGCGGCTCGATCGTGAATTTGCCGTAGCGGTCCGTGTTGGCGGCATCCGGCGTGACCTGCTTCGGCATCGTGAGATTCTTCCACTTCATCCGCGAGCCTCCTTCGGGAAGGCGGTTATTTCGAATAGAACTCGACGATCAACTGCTCGTTGATCGGCGTCGCGATCGACGCACGGGTCGGAATACTGCGCACCCGACCACTCAGCCGCTCGGCGCTCATGTCGAGCCACTCCGGGAGGTCCTGGCCCTTGCGCGCTTCGAGCGTGGTGAGCACCACCGGTATCTTGCGACTTCTCTCGCGCAACTGGACTTCGTCGCCGGCGCGCACCAGATAGGACGGAATGTCGACCTTGCGGCCGTTGACCTGGAAATGACCGTGCCTCACCAGCTGGCGCGCGGATTGATGCGAAGGCGCGAAGCCCAGCCGGTAGACCACGTTGTCCAGCCGGCGCTCCAACATCTGCAAAAGCTCCTCACCCGTGATCCCCTTGGTGACCGAGGCCTTGGAGAAGTACTGACGGAACTGACGCTCGAGCAGACCGTAGATGCGGCGCGCCTTCTGCTTTTCGCGCAGCTGTTGTCCGTAGTTGGTCTCCTTGACTCGACGGCTCTTGCCGTGCTCGCCGGGCGCGTAGCCGCGGCGTTCGAACGCACACTTGTCGGTGAAGCAGCGCTGGCCCTTCAGGAACAGCTTCATCCCCTCACGCCGGCACAGCCGGCAGCGCGCATCGTGGTACACCGCCATGGCGCGCCCCCTAGACCCGGCGCCGCTTGGGCGGGCGGCAGCCGTTGTGCGGGATCGGGGTCATGTCCTTGATCGCCGAGATCTCGAGCCCGGCGGCCTGCAACGAGCGGATCGCGGCCTCGCGCCCCGCGCCAGGACCTTTGACCCAGACCTCGACCCGCTTCATTCCCAGGTTCAGGGCTTCGCGCGCGCTCGCCTCGGCGGCAACCTGCGCCGCGAACGGCGTGCTCTTGCGCGACCCCTTGAAGCCAGCCTTGCCCGCGCTCGCCCAGGTCACGACGTTGCCGTCGGTGTCGGTGATCGTCACGATGGTGTTGTTGAACGTCGCTTGCACGTGCGCTACGCCATTCGTGCCCACGCGACGGTCGCGCTTCCTGGTCTTCTTCGCTTCAGCCACTCGCTACCTCCATCCGGGTCCCTAGGGGACCCATCAGCGGATGTCCTACTTCTTCAGCGCCGGCCTGGCGGCAGTCGGTCTCTTCATGACCCCCGCAGTCTTCTTGGGACCCTTGCGCGTGCGGGCGTTCGTCTTGGTGCGCTGCCCGCGCACCGGCAGGCTGCGCCGATGGCGAAGCCCCCGATACGCGCCGATGTCCATCAAACGCTTGATGTTCATCGCCATCTCGCCGCGCAGTGCGCCTTCCACCTTGTGCTCCCGCTCGATCAGGATCCGCAGCTTCGCGGTGTCCTCCTCGCTCAGTTGCTTCACGCGCACGTTCGGGTTCACACCGGTGTTCGTGAGAATGCGGCGAGCCGTCGGGCGGCCGATTCCATAGATATACGTGAGGGCGATTTCGATCCGCTTGTCCGCCGGAAGGTCGACCCCCGCGATTCGTGCCACGGTTGCTCCCCCTCTCTCCTACTTTTGACGCTGCTTGTGCCGCGGATTGCGCTTGCAGATCACGCGGATGACGCCCTTGCGACGCACCACCTTGCAGTGCTCGCAGATTTTCTTGACCGAAGAACGGACCTTCATCGCTGCCTCTCCCGCCGCCGGGTGCGCGGTGGCGCCCCGTTGCCTACTTGTACCGATAGACGATCCGCCCGCGGGTCAGATCGTAGGGCGAAAGCTCGACCGTCACCTTGTCCCCCGGCAGGATGCGGATGAAGTGCATCCGCATCTTGCCGGAGATGTGCGCCAGCACTTTGTGGCCGTTCTCGAGCTCGACGCGAAACATCGCATTGGGTAGCGGCTCGATCACCGTGCCTTCGACCTGAATGCCTTCTTCCTTCGCCAATCCCCCCTCGATTCGTCCGGCCTCTGGCCTAGGACCGGTCAGACGCCGTCGGCGCCGGACAGGATTTCCGGGCCGTCCGTCCCTATCGCCACCGTGTGCTCGAAGTGCGCGCTCAACGACCCGTCCCTCGTGACCACGGTCCATCCGTCATCGCGCGTGACCACGTCGGGCCCGCCGCCATTTACCATCGGCTCGATCGCCAGCACTTGGCCGGCCATCAACCGGGGGCCGCGCTCCGGCGGCCCGTAGTTCGGAACCTGCGGCTCCTCGTGCATCTCGCGACCGATCCCATGTCCGACCAGCGAGCGGACCACCGAGAAACCATGGCTCTCCACGTGGCTCTGGATCGCGTGCGAGATGTCGCCGATCCGATGCCCCGCGATCGCCTGGGCGATCCCGGCCTTCAATGCCTCGCGCGTCACGGCCAGCAGCCGGCCCGCCTCTTCGGTCACGCGGCCCACCGGGAAGGTGTAGGCAGCATCCCCATAGTACCCTCCCATCTCCACCCCGACGTCGATCCCGATGATGTCTCCCTCGCGCAGCTGGCGCGCCCCCGGAATCGCGTGAACGACCTCCTCGTTCACCGACGGGCAGATGCTCGCCGGAAAGCCGCGGTAACCCTTGAACGCCGGGCGCCCGCCGCGCTCGCGAATGAACTGCTCGGCCAGCCGGTCCAGGTCTGCGGTGGTGACACCCGGATGGATCTCCTGGCCGAGCGTCTTCAACGTCTGCGCCACCAGTCGTGCCGCCTTTCGGATCGCTTCGATCTCTTCCCTGCGCCTCAGATAGACCACCGTCTGCTCCGCCTGCCGGGCTCATCCTGCCTAGCAACCCAGGGCCCGATTCAGTTGGCGGTACACCTCGTCTACCGACCCCAGGCCCTTCACTTCGCGCAGCCGACCCTGCCCACGATAGTATTCGAGCAGAGGCGAAGTCTGTTTCTCGTACACTTCGAGGCGTTTGCGCACCGTCGCCTCGGCATCGTCCTCCCGTTGCACCAGATCGACGCTCGGATGGTCGTCGCAATGACGACCATCGCGCGGCGGGGCGCTCGCCCGGTTGTACGCCCGCTGGCAGACCGGGCACTCGCGCCGCGCACTCAGCCGCTTCACCAGCTCCTCCTTCGGCGCCTCGAGCCCGATGACCGCGTCCAGCCGGTGGCCGCGCGACTGCAACATCGAGTCCAGCGCGTCGGCCTGCGCCACCGTGCGCGGGAACCCGTCCAGCACGAACCGGCCGTCCGCGTCCGCCTCGTTGCTGCGATCGCGCACCAGTCCGATCATCATGTCATCCGGCACCAACATGCCTTTCTCCATGCACCGTTGTGCTTCCAGCCCCAGCGAAGTCTTGCGCGCCACCGCGTCACGCAGGATCTCTCCCGTCGAGATCAGCGCCCAATGGTGCTCGGCCGCCAGTCGACGTCCCTGGGTTCCCTTGCCGACGCCCGGGGGCCCGAGGAGGACCAGACGCACGTCACATTCTCTGGCGGCCGCGAATCCGCCCGCGCTTGACGAACCCCTCGTAATGCCGCATGAGCAAATGCGATTCGATTTGCTGCAACGTGTCCAGCGCGACCCCCACCACGATCAGAACGCTGGTGCCTCCGAAATTCAAGAACGGCAGGCCCATCGACGTCATGATCATGTCGGGCACGGTGGCGATCAACGCCAAGTAAACGGCTCCCGGAAGCGTGATGCGCGAGAGCACACGATCGATGTACTCGGCGGTCTTGCGTCCGGGGCGGATGCCGGGGACGAAGCCGCCGTACTTGCGCATGTTCTCCGCCAAGTCATTGGGGTTGAGCACGACCGCGGTGTAGAAATAGGTGAAGAACACGACGATCAGGCCATACACGATGTTGTACGCGGCGCCGCGTGGGCTGAACCACTGTCCGAGCGCCGCCAGCGGATGCGTGGGAGGCACGAAGCCCGCGACCGCGGTCGGCAAGCTCATCACGCTGAGCCCGAAGATGATCGGGATCACGCCAGCGGTATTCACGCGCAGCGGGATGTGCGTGTTGGCGCCACCGTACATTCGCCTTCCGACGATGCGCTTGGCATACTGGACCGGGATCTTGCGCGTCCCTTGCGTCATGAGAACCACGGACGCGGTGACGAAGAAGCCGAGCACGGACGCCGCAAGTAGAGTCAGAAGGGTCAGAGAGCCGGCGCGGAAGCTGTCATAGGCGGCGAACGCCGAGTTCGGCATTCGTCCGACGATGTTCAGGAAAATGATGAGTGAGATTCCGTTGCCGATGCCGTGTTCGGTGATCTTCTCGCCAAGCCACATGACGAAGATCGTCCCCGCGGTCTGGGTCACGACCGTCGAGATCGCGAACAGGACCCCCGGGTGAGGCACCACGGTGACGCCGTGGGACGCCCCCATGTTCACCAGGAACACGCTGTAGGCGAACGACTGCACGATCGAGATCAGCACCGTGCCGTATCGCGTCAGCTGGGTGATCTTCTTCTGTCCTTCCTCCCCTTCCTTGCGCAGCTTCTCGAGGTAGGGCACCACCGCCCCGAGCAGCTGCAGGATGATGGAGGACGAGATGTACGGCATGATCCCGAGCGCGAACACCGTCGCGCGCGAGAACGCCCCGCCGACGAAGAAATCGTAGAGGCCGAACAGGGTCCCGCGCTGGCTTTCGAAGGCCCCCGCCAAGGCCTTGGCGTTGACCCCCGGCGTGGGCATGTGCTCGCCCAGCCGATAGACGACGAACAGCGCCAGCGTGAACAAGATCCGGCGCTTGAGCTCGGGAACCTGGAATACGTTGCGCAGCTTGTCCAGCATCGATCGTCCTAGGCCTTGGTCGCCGGCGCCGCGGTCGGTGTCGGCGTCTCGACCCGCCCGCCCGCGGCTTCGATCGCACGACGCGCCGTTTCGCTCGCGGCGTCGACCTTCACGACCAACGCCACCGCGAGGTCGCCGCCGGCGAGCAGCTTGATCGGGCCCGATCGCCGCACCATGCCGGCCTGCACGAGCCATGCGCGATCCACGGTCGCCCCGGCACCCGCCGCGGCGATGCGGCCGACCGAAACCACCTGATAGCAGACGCGTCCGGGGTTCTTGAATCCCCGCTTGGGAAGCCGGCGCTGCAGCGGCATCTGGCCGCCTTCGAACCACACCGGGATCTTGCCGCCGGCGCGGGCCTTGTGGCCCTTGTGGCCCCGTCCGGAAGTCCCGCCCAAACCGGTGGACGTGCCCTTGCCGCGCCGCTTGCTCGGGCGGGTCGCTCCCACCGCCTTATGAATTGCTCCGATTCTCATGCTCGTCCTAGCCGATCTCCGCCACCTCGACGAGGTGACGGACCTTGAAGATCATGCCCCGGATCTGGGGCGTGTCGTCGTGCTCGACCACCTGCTGCAGCCGTCGAATTCCGAGGGCCCGCACCGTGGCCTTCTGGTCCCCCCGATGACCGCTCGCGCTCTTGATCTGTCGCACGCGCAGCTTACGAGGCATCGTTCGCTCCCGCCGGCCGGCCGAACAGATCCTGCACCGTGCAGCCGCGCATCGCCGCCACGTCCGAGGGCCGGCGTAGGCGCTTGAGCCCGTCCACCGTCGCCTTGACCAAGTTGTGCGGGTTGCGGCTTCCCAAGCACTTGGTGAGCACGTTCTGGATCCCCGCCGCCTCCAGCACCGCGCGCACGCCCGCCCCGGCGATCACGCCCGTGCCTGGGGTTGCCGGCTTGAGCAGGACCTCGCCGGCGCCGAAACGCCCCACCACCTGGTGAGGGACGCTGCCACCGCGCGTCACCGGAACATGGAACAACCCCTTCTTGGCCACTTCTCCAGCCTTGCGGATCGCGTCCGCGACCTCGTTGGCCTTGCCGAGCCCGACGCCGACCCGTCCGTTCTGGTCGCCTACCGCGACGATCGCGTTGAACGAGAAGCGGCGGCCGCCCTTGACCACCTTGGCGCACCGGTTCACTTGGATGACGCGCTCGACGAACTCGGACTTGGGCGCATCGGAGCCGCGGCCTCGGGAGCCCTCAAACGTTCGCACCGTCAGAACCTCCTAGAATTCCAGCCCGCCCGCGCGGGCTCCGTCGGCGAGCGCCTTGACGCGGCCATGGTAGAGATAGCCACCGCGGTCGAAGCAGACCCGCGCCAGGCCCTTGCCCTTGGCGCGCTCGGCCAGCAGCTTGCCGACCGCAGCGCTCACCGCGATCTTTCCCGCGCCCTCGGGCTGGATCGAATCGCGGCTCGATGCCGCGACCAACGTCGTGCCGGGCCCGTCGTCGATGATTTGGGCATAGATGTGGGAGGCGCTCCGAAACACCGACAGGCGCGGGCGCCCGGCCGAGCCACGAACCCGCTTGCGGATCCGCAGCTTGCGGATCGCGCGCCGCTGGTTCTTGTCGTGCCGCCCGCTCATGTCGCGGCTCCCGCGGCCTTGCCGGCCTTGCGGCGGACGTACTCGCCTTCGTACTTGATGCCCTTGCCCTTGTAGGGCTCCGGCGGCCGCACCGCGCGGATGTTCGCGGCTACTTGCCCGACCAGTCCCTTGTCCGCCCCACTGACGGCGAGCCTGGTCGGGTTCTCGACCTTGATCGTGATCCCTGCCGGGGGATCGAACGTCACCGGGTGCGAGAATCCCACCTGGAGCACCAGCTTCTTGCCTTCCATGCTCGCCCGGTAGCCCGTCCCGACGATCTCGAGCGTCTTGCTGAAGCCGCTCGTCACCCCGGTGACCATGTTCGCGATGTGGGCGCGCATGGTGCCGAACGGCGGATTGCGGCGCAGCTTCTCCGACGACACGCGCGCCACGCCGTTCTCGACCACCACCTCGGTACCGGTGAGGATCGGCGCGCTCAGCTCACCATGGGGGCCCTTGACGCGCACCAAGCCGTCGGCCACCGCGACGCTCACTCCGCTCGGGATCGGCACAGGGCTCTTTCCGACTCTCGACATCCGAACCTCCTCACCACACCTGACAGAGGATCTCGCCGCCGAGCCCGGCTTCGCGAGCCTCGCGGTCGGTCATCAGGCCACGTGGCGTGGAGAGGATCGTCGTGCCGAGTCCACCCATGACTCGGGGGATCTTGGCCTTGCCGACGTACACGCGGCGGCCCGGCGTGCTCACCCGTCGAATGCCGTTGATCACGCTCACGTCCTCGTCCACGTACTTGAGATAGACCCGCAGGATGCCCTGCTGCCGGTCCTCGATCACCTTGAAGTTGTTGATGAAGCGCCCGCGCAGGAGCGCCTTGGCGATCTCCGTCTTCAGCCGCGAGGCCGGAACGTCCACCTTGCGCTGTCTCGCGCGGACGGCATTGCGCACGCAGGTGAGGAAATCCGCCACAGGATCACTGACCGCCATGTTTCCTCCTGGGATCCGGCATCCGGGTCCCGCTCGACCACGCCGGCTCGCCCGGCGCACTGGCTGCTCCGAAGCGCGCGTTCACCAGCTCGACTTGACGACGCCCGGAATCTGGCCCGCGAGCGCCAGCTCGCGGAAGCAGATCCGGCACAGGCCGAAGTCCCGCAGGTGGCCGCGCGGTCTTCCGCATCGGTGGCACCGTGTGTAGGCGCGCACCTTGAACTTCGGAGCGCGCTTCCATTTCTCGATGATCGATTTCTTCGCCACTCGAACCCCCGCTAGCGCTGCCGGAAGGGCATGTTCATGAG